>Ga0315273_10005462_pt1 | contig 15718 bp, 16 predicted proteins | sample YL17G02_0_MG_FD_205753 | JGI IMG/M metagenome (GOLD analysis project Ga0315273, IMG submission 205753) | Sediment microbial communities from Yellowstone Lake, YNP, Wyoming, USA - YL17G02_0 | ecosystem: Environmental > Aquatic > Freshwater > Lake > Sediment | place: USA: Wyoming | collected...
TCTTCCTCGGTGAGCACCGTGTGGTTCGGGTCCTGCTTCAGCTTGAGCCGCTGATTGATCTTGTAGCGTCCCACGCGCCCGAGGTCGTAGCGCTTCGGATTGAAGAAGAGTCGCTTGAGCGCCTCGCGCGCGGTCTCGAGGTTGGGCGCCTCGCCCGGCCGGAGCAGCGAGTAGATCTGCTCCAGCGCCTCCGCCTCCGAGTGCGTCGGGTCCTTGGCCAGGGTGTTCTTGATGAGCGGGCTGTCGCCCCGGCCGGGGGGCAGCAGCACCTCCACCCGGCGGACCTCCGCCTTGATCAGCCTGCGGCGAAGCGCGTCCGTCAGCGTCGCGCCCCGGTCCGCCACGACCTCTCCCGTGGACGGGTCCGCCACGTCGAAGGCCAGGACGTGGTCGGCCCGGTCCCGCGTGGTGGTGGGCTGCTCCTCGTCCCGGAGGTCGAGCGCGGTGTAGCCCGCGAAGACTTCGACCATCTTGACGCCGGCGTGCCGCAGCACGTTGAGGCGCTCCGGCGTCAGCTCGTCACCGATCCCTGCGAGCGGTTCGCCGCTCTTGTCCTCCGGATTCGGCACCGCGGCGGCCAGCACGGTCCCCACGACCTCGCGCCGCTCCTGCCGGGTTTCGATCTTGCCGGTGATCGACAGCGACTTGGTGGCGAAAAACAGTCGCAGGATGTCGGCGTTGTTCCCGTAGCCGAAGGCGCGCAGGAGCGCCGTGGCCGGAAACTTCTTCTTCTTGTCGATGTGGACGTAGATCACGTCGTGGATGTCGATGGTGAACTCGACCCACGAGCCCCGGAAGGGGATGATCCGCGCCGAGAAGAGCCGCTGGCCGTTCGGGTGGATATCCTCCTCGAACACCACCCCCGGCGAGCGGTGCAGCTGGCTGACCACGACTCGCTCGGCCCCGTTGATGACGAACGTCCCGAGCGGGGTCATGATCGGCAGCTCGCCGAGGTAGACCTCCTTCTCGATGATGTTCTTGGGCCGCTTCTCGCCCTCGACCTCCTCGAAGACCACCAGTTGCAGCGTGGCCTTGAGCGGGGCGGCGTACGTCATGTCGCGCTCGATGCACTCCTCGACGGAGTACTTCGGCTCGCCCAGGGCGTAGCGGACGAAATCAAGCGTGTACTTCCCGTTCACGTCCGAGATCGGGAAGAGGTCTCGGAAGACGCGCTCGAGCGAGACGTCCTGACGGGCGCCCCCGACGTCGTCGGGCACCAGCAGCGACTCGAAGGCGCGCGTCTGGATGTCGAGGAGGTGCGGCATGGGCATGCCGCCCTCGTGCTTCGCGAACGTGATCACCGGTCGGATATCAGTCATGGCTCGCTCTCATGCAACACAAATGGCCCCGGGGTCGGGGCCCCCGCCGGACGGCGGGGACCCCGCGGGGCTGGGACGTCGCTGGAATTCAGGACCAACGCAGGTTCGTCATGCCGTCTCGCTGACACAGGGTGGCCGCAGGCGCCCGCCGGGACGACCCGGCGGGGCGGTGCGCCCCCTATTTCATTTCGACGGTGGCGCCCTGATCCTCGAACTTCTTCTTCAGTTCCACGGCCTCGGCCTTGGTGATGCCTTCCTTGACGACGCCGCCGGCGTCCACCAGGTCCTTGGCTTCCTTCAGGCCCAGGCTCGTCACCTCGCGCACGGCCTTGATGACCTGGATCTTCTTGGCGCCGCCGTCCTTGAGCACGATGGAGTACTCCGTCTGCTCCTCCACCGCCGGCGCCGCGCCCGCGCCCGCGCCTGCCGCCGGGGCGGCCATCACGGTCACGTTGAACTTGGACTTGAAGGACTCGATCAGGTCCGCCAGCTCCAGCACGGTCTTGTGGCCAATCGCGTCAAGAATCTGTTCGTTGCTCATCGTGGTGCTCATCGGGATGCTCTCCGTCAGGTTAGGATGCCGCGGCGCTGCGCTGCTCACGCAGTGCCTCAAGTGCGCCGACCATGGTGTACAGGACGCCGTTCATTGCGCCGGCCAACTGGGCCAGCAGGACTTCGCGCGACGGGATTTCGCCGAGCCGCTTGACGTGCGCCGCGGTGACGGTCGCGCCGTCCACCCGGCCCATCTTGACCGTCGGCTTGTCGCCGAACTCCTTGGCGAACTCGGTCAGGACCTTGGCCGCCGCCAGGGGATCGTGCGACAGCACCAGCCCGGTCGGGCCGTTGAAGTGCGCGTCGAGCCCCTCGATCCGGTTGGCCGCCAGGGCGCGCTGCGCCAGGGTGTTCTTCACGACGACGTAGTTGGCGCCGGCCGCCCGGAGGCGGCGACGGAACTCCGTCATGCGCAGCACGTTCAGCCCGCTGAAATCGGTGACATAGACATTGGGAGCCGCCTTGAGCTGCGCCGTCAGCGTCTCGACCTCTGCCTGCCGTTCCGTTTTGCTCATCGATACTCCGCCGTCTCGAGCCGCACGCCCGGTCCCATCGTGCTGGAGACCGTCGCGGACCGGATGTAGACGCCCTTGGACGCGGCCGGCTTGGCCCGCAGGATCGTGTCCATGAACGCCTGAAGGTTTTCCGCCAGCTGGGCCTCGCTGAAGGAGGCCTTGCCGATCGGGACGTGCACGTTGCCGGTCTTGTCCACCCGGAACTCGATCTTGCCCGCCTTGATGTCCCGGACCGCCTTGGTCACGTCCAGCGTGACCGTGCCGGCCTTGGGGTTCGGCATCAGGCCCCGGGGTCCGAGCACCCGGCCGAGCTGGCCGAGCTGCCCCATCACGTCCGGCGTCGCGACGATCACGTCGCACTCGAGCCACCCGTCCTTCAACTTCTGGAGGAACTCGATGCCGACAAAATCGGCCCCGGCCGCCTCGGCTTCCTTGACCTTTTCGCCCTGCGTGATGACCAGCACCCGCACGGTCTTGCCGGTGCCGTGCGGCAGGACGACCGTGCCCCGGACCACCTGGTCCGCGTGCCGCGGGTCCACGCCGAGCCGGACGGCCACGTCCACCGTCTCGTTGAACTTGGCCTTGGCGGCCGCCTTGACCGCGGCGCAGGCCTCGGTGGTGCTGTACGTCCTGGCGCGGTCCACCGTGGCCGCGGCCGCGCGATAGCGCTTCCCGTGAGTGGCCATCAGTCGATGACCTCCAGCCCCATCGACCTGGCGGTGCCGGCGATCATCCGCATGGCGCTCTCCAGGGAGGCGGCGTTGAGGTCGGCCATCTTGATCTCGGCGATCTTCTTGAGTTGTGCCGAGGTGACCTTCCCGACCTTGGTCCGGTTGGGCTGCGCGCTGCCCTTCTCGACGCCGGCCTCCTTCAGCAGGAGGTTCGGGGCCGGCGGCGTCTTGGTGATGAACGTGAACGTCCGGTCGGCGTAGATGGTCACGACGACGGGGATCACCATTCCGCTCTGGCTCTGGGTTCGCGCGTTGAACTGCTTGCAGAACTCCATGATGTTGACGCCGTGCGGACCCAGCGCCGTCCCGACGGGGGGGGCGGGGTTCGCGGCGCCAGCCGGAACCTGCAGCTTGACGAGCGCCTGAATCTTCTTGGCCATGCGACTCCTCGTGGTGCGCCGGGACGCCGTGCGGTCCCTGGCTCCCGCGAATCCCGCGCGGTGGCGGTGCAGCCCCCGGAGGGGCCGCAAGGGCGGCACCAGCCGCCCTAGTGACCGCGAAGCTGGAGGTAGTCCAGTTCGACGGTCGTCGGCCGCCCGAACAGGCTGACCGACACCTTGACCTTGCCCTTGTCCGCCAACACTTCTTCGACCGTGCCGCTGAAGTCGGAGAACGGGCCTTCCGTGATCTCGACCACCTGGCCGCGCAGGAAGGGGATCTCTTCCTTCGGCGCCGCGTCCGAGGCCAGCTCCGCCACGCCCAGGAGGCGGTTGACCTCTTCCTGGCGCAACGCCTGCGGCAGCCTGCCGGTGCCGACGAACTTGATGACGCCTTGAATGCTGTTGACCAGGTGCAGCGCCTCCTGGCTCAACCCCATTTCCACCAGTACGTACCCCGGGTAAAGCTTCCGCTCGACCGTGATCTTCTTGCCGTTCTTGATTTCCACGGCTTCCTGCACCGGCACCAGGGCCTGCCGCACCAACCGTTCGTCGGCCGGCCGGGGATCCTCCGCGATGCGCCGCAGGAGGAGGCCATGGACCTTGTTCTCGTGCCCGGCGGTCGTCTGGATCGCGTACCAGCGGTATTCCATGGCGATCACCGGGCCAGCCGGGCGACGCCGTCCACCAGGATCAGTTGGAGGAGCAGGTCCATCCACCCGATCAGCAGGCCGAGGACCACGGACATGATCAGGATCATGCGCGTGGCGTTGATCAGTTCTTCCCGGGTCGGCCAGGAGACCTTTTTCAGCTCGGCGCGGACCGCGGTCAGGAAGGTGCCGGTGCGGCGGAGCCAGCCACCGACGCCACCCCCCACGACGACCGCGCGCGTCCCCTGCTGGACGTTCTCCATGCCTACTTCGACTCCTTGTGGAGCTGGTGCTTGTCGCACCGCGGGCAATACTTTTTCCACTCGACCCGCTCCGGATGCTTCCGGCGGTTCTTGTCGGTGAAGTAGTTCCGGTTCTTGCAGTCGGTGCACTCGAGAATGATCTTTTCGCGCGGCATATCTCAGCGGAGCAGCGGGGCAGCGAGGCAGCGAGGCCGTGAGGGCCCGTCGCCGATTCGTCCGTCCGCTTCTCCACCCTCCGTGATAAGTAGGTCCCGTGCGCCCTGCGGCGCTCTGCCAGAGCTCGCGATCGGGATTGAACCGATGACCTCATCCTTACCAAGGATGCGCTCTACCGACTGAGCTACGCGAGCGACTGCTTGCACTGTCAGAGCGGGCGACGGGACTCGAACCCGCGACCCTCAGCTTGGAAGGCTGACGCTCTACCAACTGAGCTACACCCGCCGGTGTCCTGCTGCCTGGCCGTTCCACCCGCCAGGCATGGTGGGGGTAGGATTCGAACCTACGTAGGGCGTAGCCCGGCAGATTTACAGTCTGCTGCCATTAGCCACTCGGCCACCCCACCGTGCTGCCTGCCACCCCCCGATACAGAACCCCGCCACCAACTGAGCGGGGTTTGAACGTCGGGAGTTGTCCTGCACCTCAGCTGGAGCTGACGAAGGGACTCGAACCCCCAACCGGTGGTTTACAAAACCACTGCTCTACCAATTGAGCTACGTCAGCCCGAAAGCCAAAATAGGCAGACACATATGATAGAAGGGGAGTTAGCAATAGTCAACGCCAGCGGGGCAGATTGGCGGGGAGGCAGGGCGGCCGGGAACTGCCTCCCGGCCCCGCTACCCAGCCTACCCCACCCGCCACTTCGTTCCACCGGGCCCGTCTTCGAGCGCAATCCCCCGCCCCGACAGTTCATCCCGGATGGCGTCCGCCTTGGCGAAGTCCCGGGCTTGGCGGGCCGCCTTCCGGGCCTGGATTCGCTCCTCGACCCAGACCGCGAGGTCGGCATCCGCCGCCTTGGCCGTCGGGAGGACATCCAGGACTCCGGTGGCCCAGCGGAACGCCTCGCGGACCGCCGGTGGCACCCCCGCGCCCCGATCCAGGGCCCGGTTGCCCGCGGTCACGAAGTCGAAGAGGGCGGCGACCGCCCGGGGGGCGTTCAGGTCGTCGTCCAGCGCCGCCGTGAACTGTTCCCGCAGCTGGCTGGCGGCGCCATCCAGCTCCGCGCCCGCCGCTGTTCCGACCGCCCCGGTGGCGGCGGCGGGTGCCGCCTCGAACCGAGCGGCGAAGTCCCCCAACCGGCGCAGCCCGGCCGTGGCCTGCGCAATCGACTCGTCGTTGAGGTCGAGCTTCTGCCGGTAATGGGTCTGAAAAAAGAAGAGCCGAAGCGCCGCCGCGTCGGTCCCGTCCTCCTTGAGGTCTCGCGCCGTGGTGATGTTGCCGAACCGCTTGGACATCTTGGCGCCGCGGATGTTCAGGAACTCCGCGTGCATCCAGACGCGCGCGAAGTCCGGCTTCCCGGTGTGGGCGCAGCTCTGGGCAATTTCATCCTCGTGGTGCGGGAAGATCAGGTCCACGCCGCCGGCGTGGATGTCGAGCACGTCCCCGCCCCACTTTTCCCGCAACAAATCGAGCGCCATGGCCGAGCACTCCAGATGCCAGCCCGGGCGGCCCCGGCCGAACGGGGCGTCCCAGGCGGCGAGCACCGCTTCGTCGTCCGGCTGCGCCGCCTTCCAGAGGACGAAGTCGCGGGCGTCCTCCTTGGCGTACTCGTCGCTGCTAACGCGGCCACTGGCGCCAGCGCGCAGTTCGCGCTGGTCCAGCTGGCTCAGCCGGCCGTAGCCCGGAAACCGGCCAATGGCGAAGTACACCGAGCCGTCGTCCCCCCGATACGCCACGCCTTTGGCCAGCAGCGACTCCACCAGGGCGATCATCGGGGCGATGAACTGGGTGGCGCGCGGATAGGCGTGCGCCGGCAGGATGCGCAGGTAGTCCCGATCGGCGAAGAAGGCCTGCGCGAAGGGCTCGACGTGCTCCCGGAGGGTCACCCCGGCCTTCGACGCCGCCTGGATGGTCCGGTCGTCCACGTCGGTCAGGTTCATGACGTGGAAGACGGTGAACCCGCTTGCCTCGAGCCACCGCCGCAACAGGTCCTCGAACAGGAACGTCCGGAAGTTGCCGATGTGGGCGTAGTTCCAGATGGTCGGACCACAGGTGTACAGCGAGACGCGCCCCGGCGTGAGGGGCGTGAACGCCTCGACCCGGCGGGTCATGGTGTTGAAGAGCTGGAGCGTCATGGGAGGAACGGCACCTGGGCGACCCCTGGGAGACGGTGATGCGTCGGGGCGTAACCTAGACCGGCCCTGAGCACGGCGTCAACGCGCCACCGTCTGGCCGTAGTCGACCCGGCTCTCCCGCACCGCAATCCCGAGGGCGAGGCACGTGGCGAGCACCGCCTCCGCCCCGGTGTCACCGAGTGGAACCCGGAGCCACGGCTCCGGGCAGGGTGGCTCGACCCGGAGGAGCAGGATGCGACTCGCGTGGACCGCCCCGGGTGCCACCCACGAGGGGCCCGAGTTGCCGAAAACCAGGATGCGGTGGCAGAGCCGGGCGAGCGCTCCGACGTCGCGCGAGAGGAGCAGCACGACGGCCCCCGCTTCCGCGAGGGCGGACAGCGCCGTTTCCGAGACCACCGTGGCCGCAGGGCCGATTTCGACGACGGCCCGCGGCGGGGGGCGCAAGGCGGCGTGCCGGAGGTCTGCCTCGGACCGGAGCTGGGGGCCAAAGCGCGCGAGGTCCCGCGCCAGACGCGGAGGTGCGACCTCCCGCCCGCCAGGCAATCCGGCGAGGGTCCCGGCGGGGAGGGAAAGGAGGAGCGGGAGCAGACTTCCTGCGTGGAGCGGGTCGGGCGGCGCCATCCTCGCAGGGTACGTCAGCGCGGACGGCGTGCATCACCACGCGGGTGCGCGCCGGCGCCTGCTAGCGGCGATCGGACACCCGCGTGAGAAGGACCGGCCGATCGGCGCCTCGGAGCACCTTGTCGGCCACGCTGCCGAGCACCATCCGGCGGAGTCCGCGGGCGCCATGCGTCGCAAGCGCCAGCAGTTCCGCACCCGCAAGCGACGCCTCGTGCAGCACCGCCTGCGCGATGCCAGGCTCGACCACCACCCGGGTCGAAACCGTCACCGTCGGACTCCGGAGCCGCGCGGCGACCCCCTCGAGATAGGTCGTCGCCTGCGCGGTGAGGGCCTCGGTCAGGCCCTCGTCCACGAACGGGACCGCCGGCAGGCCGGCATCGCCGACGATGGGCACCGGGGGCACCACCCGGAGGAGGACGAGCTCGCAGCGTTTCGGGTTGGCCAGCGCCAAGGCGGGCCCGAGCGCGGACTCCGATTCGGCGGAGCCGTCGAGGGCCACGAGGACCTTGCGGAATTGCTCTGCCCGCAGGATGGCGGTCCCCTCCGCAGGGCGGATGAGCAGGACCGGCACGGTGAGCCGCCGGACCAGGGCGTCGGACACACTGCCGAGCCAGAGCCGGCTGAGGGCCCCGCGTCCGTGGGTGGCCAGAACGACCAGGCCGAAGGCATTGTCCTCCGCGTGCCGGGCAATCTGCTCCGCCACCTCGCCATCGAGCAGCCGCTGGCTCACGCCCCTGAATCCCCCCTCCTCGAGCCGGGCGACGGAATTGGCCAGATACTGCTCCTCCGCGTCACGGATGGCTGGATCGACCGCCGTCGCCGCGACCGCGCCCTCCGTGGCGAGGGTCCACGGCGGAACCGGGTCGTGCACCCGCACGAGTTCGAGATGGGCCTTGGCCACCTTGGAGAGGCAGGCCGCCCACGGGAGGGCCTGCTCGGCGAAGGCGGAACCGTCGAGCGGCACCAGGATGCTCTTGATCATCGCGTCCTTCCTTTCGTGCAGGACCGGGCGCTCAGAGGAGCACCAGGGCCAACAGCGTGGCGGCACCGAGGAGGGCGAGCCCCGTGCCGGCCCGGCGCCTGAATGCGTTCGCGCCGAGACCGACCGCCAGCGTGAGTTTCAGCGCCGTGTTGCTGAGGAGGCCGACCGCGATCGCCTGGGCGGCGAGGCGGGCCACCTCACTCCGGGGCTCGAGCCTGGCCATCGACACCGTGAGCGCGTCCATGTCCGTCAGTCCCAGCAGCGCGGCCAGGGGGAGGACGCCGGGGTCGCCGAACTGAGCACGGACCCAGTCGAGCGCCATGAGGGCGGCCTGAAAGAGCACGACCATTCGCACGGCGCTCCCCAGCCGGAGGGGGCTCGTGGGCGAGGGCATCGGGGCCTCCGGATGGTCGCTGGCCCGCAATCCCACTCGAAACGTCCACGCCATCAGCAGGATACCGACCCCGAGCGGCAAGGCGACGTAGGGCATCAGGGCCCAGCCGGCCGCGGGGTTCAAGGCGAACGTGACCGCCGCCACCCGCACCAGCAGCACAGTGCAGGCACCGACGACGCCGGCCGCCAGGCCGGAACCGGCCTCCGGCTCGAGCTGACTCCGCCTCGCGAAGCTCAGCGTCACGGCGGTGGAAGAAACGAGGCCGCCGGCGAGCCCGGCGTAGCCGTAGCCGCGCGTCACGCCCACGGCGCGCCGCGCCACGAATCCCAGGAAATTGAGCCCGGAAAACACCAGGACGAGAATCCACAGCGACTGGGGACGGATGCCGCCCAGGGGCCCGTAGGGTCCCTCGGGCAGCAGCGGGAGGACCACCAGCGCCAGCACCGCGAACTGCAGCGCGCCGCGGAGCTCCCAGTCGTCGAGTCGGCGGACGAACCCGTGGATGCGGCTCTTCTCATGCAGCGCCAGGACCACGACCACCGCCGAGGCGCTGGCGAGGACGAGGTGGCCGAGGCCGGCGGCCGCCCCGAGGCCGAGCACCACGAGCGCGGCCACCTCGGTGGTGCCGTCCGGGTCGGAGGACCCGCGGCGGGTGGACATCACGTACGCGGCGGTAATCAGGAGTGCGGCGCCGCCGAGGAGGACAGCCGAGAGTGCGGTGGCACCTTCAGTCAGCAGCCATCCCGCAAGACCGCCGGCCGTGCCGAGCAGGAAAAAGGTCCGGGCGCCCGCAAAGCGGGCGTTCGGACCGGTGGCATGGCCGGACCACTCGCGCTCGATCCCGACCGCGAGTCCAACCAGCGCCGCCACGGCAAGCCCCATCGCCGCATCCGAGACGGCGAGGGGGGCGGCCGCGGTCACCAGGCTACTCCTTTTTTTCTGGGGCCGGGGCGGCGGCCGCACCGCAGGACATCCCCGCGCCCTTGCAGCATTCCATGCCTGCCGAGCAGCCCGCCATCCCACTCATCCCACCCATGCCGCCCTTCATCATCTGCTCCATGTGCGAGTGCATCTCGTGCATCATGCCCTGCATCGCGAGCCGGTCCTGGACCATGGCGTTTACGACCGCGGCCATGGCCTCCGTCTTCTTGCTCCCGGAGGCCTTGTTCATGGTCTCGGTCAGGGTGGCGATCCGCGCGTTGGCCGAGTCCATATGCGCCATCATCGCGGCACAACCACCACCACCTTCACCCATGGCCATGCCCGGACCCATGGCGTGTGCGTGGCCGCCCATGGCGGCCGGCGGAGCGGGAGCCGCCGTCGGTTCCTGGGCCCAGGCCGGTGAGGCGAGGAGGAGCGGAGCGGCAAGGGCGAGCAGCGCGAGACGACGCATGAGCGACTCCAAGGGAGGAAGGACAGTCAGAGAGGAACAGTCAAGACGGCGCACAGCGCCGAGTGCAGCAAGCCGCGGGCAACGCTGCCCCCCTCGACAATACCCGGGGGGCCGCCGCGACGATAGCCGAACGCCATCAGTCTGGCGCCCGTGTCGGAAGCCTCGGCGAGGAGTTCGGTGAGCACGTTACCGCGCCGGACCTGGAGGTCCGCGGTGATGGGTCCCCGGTCCAGGGTGCGGTTGAGGCGGAGCGTCCGGGACGCCGGCAGCGCGGCAGCCAGGTCTTCGGGTTCGTTCAGCCACACCGGCTCGACGGTCACCGTCCGAATCGGGATTCCGGCGCTCCGGGCAAAGTCTGACCCGGCCTGGAAAACCGCCAAGCTGCGCTCCGTCGTGTCGAGACACATCAGCATCGGTCCCAACTCATCGGAGTCCGGCCCCACGAACAGGCAGGGCACCTGGCTGCGACGCGCCACGGCGTCGGCGGTGTCGCCGAGAAACATCCGCTGGCGTTGGGTCCGCTGTTGTCGGCCGAGTACGAGCAGGTCGCCGGCGTGCTCCTCGGCGTAGCGGGGAATTTCGATCCCCGGCACTCCCGAGAGCACGGTGAAGGCGGGTGTGGTCTTCGGCGCCTGACGGCTCAGTTCGGCCTCGAGGCCCCGGGACAGGTCGCGGAGGAGCGTCTGATGCTCGGGGTCCGCCAACGCGGTCCGTGGGGCCGCCGCTCCCTGAGAGACCGGCCTCACCGAGAGAACGGTCAGCCGCGCGCCGGCCCTCTCGGCCAGACGCGCGGCAACCAGCACGGCGTGGTGACCGGCCGCGGATTGGTCCGTGGCGGCGACCACATGCCGAAGCTCCATGGGGTGTGCTCCGGAATCGGTGACAGTGCATTCTCGCCTGAAACCCTTGAAGGCAGTATGAAGGAATCGAGAAGAAATCCAGCCGACACTCGCCGGCCCCCCGGCAAGCGCCTACCTTCCTCCCATGCTTCCCCCCCCTGCCCGGCCCACTGTCTCGTCGGAACGGCTTGAGGAACTGGTCTCCGCCGGCCTCCTCCTCAACTCGGAACTCTCGCTGGAAGGCGTGCTCCAGCGGGTGGCCGAATTGGCGTGCCAGATCATCGGATCGCGCTATGCGGCCATCGGGGTGTTGTCGGACGACCACCTCCGGCTGGACGCGTTCGTCACGGCGGGCATCGACCAGGAAACCAGGACCCACATCGGCGCGCCGCCCGAGGGACGCGGTGTGCTCGGGCACGTGATGCGCCAGCGACGGATCATTCGGATTGCGGATCTTCAAGCGCACCCCGATTCGGTCGGGTTCCCGCCGGGGCATCCGCCGATGCGCTCATTCCTGGGTGTGCCGATCGAGCGGCGTCGCGGCCTGTTCGGCATCCTCTACCTGACGGAAAAGGTGGACGGTCCGGAGTTTACCGAGGACGACGAGCACATCGCCCGCCTCCTGGCGGCCCAGACCGGCGCCGCGGTCGAAAACGCCCGGCTCCATGAAGAGAGCGCCCGGCTCCTGGAGGAAGTGCAGCAGTTGCAGCGCTCCCGCGAGCGCTTCTTCGCCATGGTCAACCACGAGCTCCGCAACGCGCTCGCCGGCGTGTTCGGCTGGGCCGAAATGCTGGTAAGGAAAAAGGACCCGGCCACGGTGCCGAAGGCAGCCTTTGAGGTGCTGGATTCGGCTGACCAGGCCATCGCGCTGGTGAACGACCTGCTCGACCTGAGTCGGCTGGATGAGGACCGCCTCAAGCCGGTGATTCGGGAGGTCGAACCGGCCCTCATGGTGCAGCGCGCCATCGGGCGGGTGACCCCGCTCAGCGAGGCCAAGTCGATCACGCTCGAATTCGACGTGGCCGTCCGGGTCGGCACGCTGCAGACCGACGCCCATCGCGTCGAACAGATCCTGATCAATCTCCTTGGGAACGGGATCCGCCACTCCCCCGGCGGGAGCCGAATCAGGGTGGCGCTGCTGGCCACCCCCGGCCGGGTCCACATCGAAGTACTGGATGAGGGACCCGGCGTGGCCGAGGAGGATCTCGACCGGATCTTCGACATTTACCAGACCAAAGGACACGAGGGTGGCGTGGGGCTCGGCTTGCCCCTGTCGCGGCGCCTGGCCCGGCTTCTCGGAGGGGACCTCCGGGCTGAGGCGCGGCCCGGGGTCGGAGGATGTTTCATCTTGGAATTGCCGGGTAGCGGACACCTGAAGGTTTCTTCATAATACCTTCTGCTGGCGTTCACCCCTTCCTCATACCTTAGTTGGCAGGACTGTTCACCTCACCCCCAAATGGTCAGGCGATCATGAAAGTTCTCGTAGTGGAAGACGACCGGAAGGTCGCCGGTTTCATCGAACAGGGCCTGAAGGAAGAGGGCTGGACCGTGGACGTCGCCCCGGACGGGGAGGAGGCCACGATGCTGGCCCACGTCTATCAGTACGACGTGATCCTGCTCGATGTGGTACTGCCCAAGAAGAACGGCTTCCAGGTGGCAGCGGAACTCCGCCGCGAGGGGCGCAACACCCCCATCCTGATGCTCACCTCGCGGGACGCCGTGGAAGACGTGGTGCGCGGGCTGGACGCGGGGGCGGACGACTACCTCGCCAAGCCGTTTCGGTTCGAGGAGCTGCTCGCGCGGATGCGGGCCCTGGTCCGGCGCGGGGGCGCCGAGCGGCTTGAGACGCTGCGCTACGGCCCGCTGTCGATGGACCGGCTGCGCCACGAAGTCCGCATGGACGACGAGGCACTCGACCTGACACCCAAGGAGTTCCAGCTTCTCGAGTTTTTCCTGCTCCATCCGGAAGAGGTGGTCCGGCGCACCACGTTGCTTGAGAAGGTGTGGGACATGCACTTCGACCCCGAGAGCAACGTGGTGGACGTGCACGTGGGCAACCTGCGGCGGAAACTGGTGGGCCCGTTGGGTGGCAACCTGATCTCCACGGTGCGGGGCGTCGGGTTCTGCCTCCGCGCCCAGAACACGGCCGAGTCCCGCTCCGCGTGACCCGGCGCATCCCGCCGGCCCTGCTGCCGGCGGCCGCCCTCCTGTTCATTCTGGGAGGGCTTTTCTTGCGGCTCCAGCCCGACTTGGCGGGCTGGAGCCGTTCCGTGTGGATGGCCGGCCTGCTGGTCACGGGCCTTCCGGTCACCCTCCGAACCCTCGCCGGGCTCTTTCGGGGGCGGGCCGCCGCCGACGTGGTGGCGATGCTCGCTATCGTGGGCGCCCTGCTGCTCGGGGAGCCCCTCGCGGGGCTCGTCGTGGTCCTGATGCAGACGGGGGGCGAGGCCCTCGAGCGGTTTGCGGAAGGGCGCGCCAGCGCCGCCGTCCGGGCGCTGGAGGCGGCGGCGCCTCGGGAGGCCCATCGTCTCGATGCGGAAGGCCATGTGGACGACCTCCCCGCGGGGGTCATCGCGGTCGGCGACCTGCTGCTGGTCCGCCCCGGCGAGATGGTGCCGTGTGACGCAATCGTCACCGCGGGCCGGTCGCACGTGGACCAGTCACGACTGACCGGCGAACCGGTTCCGATCGCGGCCGAGCCGGGCACCCGCCTCCCCAGCGGCAGCGTCAACGGGGAGGGCCCGCTGACGGTCCGGGCCGAACTGGTGGCGGCCGAGAGCCTGTACGCCCGGATCGTGGAACTGGTCCGGTCCGCCCAGGCGAGCAAGGCCCCCCTGCAGCGGATGGCCGATCGCTACGCGATCTGGTTCACGCCGCTGACCTTGGCGGTCTGTCTCGCGGCGTACCTCGCGTCGCATGACGCCACTCGCGTGCTGGCGGTGCTGGTCGTCGCGACGCCCTGTCCGCTGATCCTCGCGGCCCCGGTCGCCATTATCGGCGGGCTGAACCGAGCGGCCCGGCGACAGATCGTGATCCGGCATGGTGGGGCGCTCGAGCAGCTCGGCACCGCGACGACCGTGATGTTCGACAAGACCGGCACCCTCACCCTCGGTCGGCCCGCGGTGGTCCGTGTCGTGACCGTGGCACCCTTCACGGAAGGTGACGTGCTGTCCCTCGCCGGGGCGGTCGAACAGGGTTCGGGTCACCTGCTCGCCCGATCGGTGGTCGAGGCCACCCAGCAGCGACAGCTTCCGCTGCCCCAGGCGACCGAGGTGCTCGAGGCGCCCGGCGAGGGCGTGGAGGGCCGGGTCAACGGGCGGGCGGTGATGGTCGGCGCCCGCGAGTTCGTGCGACGGCGCGCGCCCGGAGCGACCGAGGTCCTCGACGCGGCGGACGGTGGGCGGCCGGCCCTCCGGGCCTACGTGGCCGTGGACGGTGCGGCGGCCGGCTTTGTCGAATTCGCGGACGCGGTGCGACCCGAGGCGGCCGCGCTCCTCACCAAGCTCGGGGAACTCGGGATCCGGCGGATGGTGCTGCTCTCCGGCGACCGGCAGGAGAACGTGGCGGCGCTCGGCACGGTGCTCGGCTTCACCGAGGTGCACGCCGACCTGCTCCCCCAGCACAAGGTCGCCGAGATCCAGCGCGCCATCGCGTCCGGCGAGCGGGTGCTGATGGTGGGCGACGGCACCAACGACGCGCCGGCGTTGAGCACGGCCACCGTCGGCATCGCCCTGGCGTCACACGGCGGCGGCATCACGGCCGAGGCGGCCGACATCGTCATCCTGGCGGACGACCTCGGCCGCGTGGCCGAGGCCATCCAAACCAGCCGCTGGACCATGCGCATCGCGCGGCAAAGCATCTGGGCCGGCCTCGGGCTGAGCGGGGTGGCCATGGTGGTGGCCGCGGCCGGTTACATTCCCCCGATCGCCGGCGCCGTCCTGCAGGAAGTGATCGACGTCGCGGTCATCCTCAATGCGCTCCGGGCCGCCCGACCCGCCCCCACCACGGTCCGCCCAGCCTCGGCCTGACACCTTCACCCGCTGCACCGGAGTCGTCATGAATCCACAGCTGGAGTCGTTTCGCTACGACGACGCCATCGTGCGGAAGTTCCTCTGGGCCACCGTCCTCTGGGGCCTGATCGGCCGTGAGCGGCCCTCGCTACGCGCCGAGTCTGGCGTGTGCCCCGAGGATGGCATCGATCAGCGGCGCCGAATCGAACCGCACCGGATCAGTGCAGGGCAAGCCGGTCTCCTTCACCGCCTGGGCGATCGCCGCGCGCGCCGCGGCCTCATCCAGATCGTAGGTGTTCAGGCAGATGCCGATCACCTTCGTCGGGTGGACGGCGGACCCGAGGTCCTCGTACCACCGCACGTAGTCGGTCAGCGGCGGAATCCTGACCCACGCTCCCTCCCGATAGTCACCGATGTACACCCGACTGGCCTGGTGGCAGAGGATCAGCGCGTCGGGGCAGGAACCGTGCAGGAGGCTCAGCGTGACGCCTGAGTAGCCGGGGTGGTTGATGCTGCCCTGCCCTTCCACCAGCACGATGTCGGCGTCAAGGCTCCCCTCGAGCACCAGTTGTTCGGCGGCGCCCGCCGTGAAGTCGGACACCACCGCGTCCACCGAAATGCCCCGCCCCTCGATCATGATCCCCGTTTGCCCGGTGGCCACGAAGGTGGTGCGCTTGCCGAGCGCGCGGAGCTGCTCCACCAGCTGCAGCTGCGCCGTCATCTTGCCCACGTTGCAGTCGGTCCCGACGGTGAGCACCACGAGCGCGTTCACGTCCTTGGC
>Ga0315273_10005463_pt1 | contig 15717 bp, 12 predicted proteins | sample YL17G02_0_MG_FD_205753 | JGI IMG/M metagenome (GOLD analysis project Ga0315273, IMG submission 205753) | Sediment microbial communities from Yellowstone Lake, YNP, Wyoming, USA - YL17G02_0 | ecosystem: Environmental > Aquatic > Freshwater > Lake > Sediment | place: USA: Wyoming | collected...
CCGAGTCGACGTGAGGCAATCGCCTAGCTCCCGGCCCACGTCTTCTCGGGGGGTGCGGGCGGCGGCCTGGCCAACGCCGTTCTGCCGATCCTCGCGTTACCGCCCATCCTCCAGCGATTGATTTCGTGACGAGCTGGGCTCGTGCCCGTTGGGTAGCCCGCCGCGGCAATGGCCGCTACTTCGGCATGAGCTGGAGGCCGAGGAAGATTTGGAACCCGGTGAGCAACGCCGCCGCCACGCCGAGGAGCGGATGGATGGTTCGCCCGCCGGGCATGCGATCCATCCACCGCGACAGAAGCGCCGTGGCGCTGAGCAGGAGCACGAGATAGCAGCCGGCTTTGAAATGACCGCTCGCCGCCAACTCGAGGTCGCTGCGCCCCCACCAGGCTGACCCCAACCCGAGCACCCAGCTCAGGACCATGAGGGCGTAGGCGTATGGCCCGAGGCGGGCGTGGCGGCGAAGAAGCGCTGCCTTGTCGCGCCGCCGCTGCCGGGTGGCCAGACCGAGGCTGGCGGCGTACAGCAGTAGCCCGATGCCGACCAATGCCACTATCGGATGTACGAAGAGCCAGAGCGATCCGGCGCGTAACGGCGGCATGGCGGCCCCGGCCGACTCCTCAATCGAGCAGAGAGCTACGTGGGGCGGCGCCCGCGCGCTTCATCAGATAGTAGCCCGCGGCGAGCGCTGCGATGAGCGTGGCGATGCCGAGTGCCATCATCGGCTCGAGCTCTTTGAAGTCCAACACGATCACCTTTCGGGCCATGGCGATGAGAGCGGCGAGGATCACCACCTCTGCGTGGACAACGTGCTCCTCCAAGTACGCCTTGATGCTTTCCAGGAGCTCGAGGCCGATGAGCACGAGCAGGAATGCCCCGAACGTGTCGAGCAGTCCCTCCAGCGTCATCAGCAGAAAGGGGGGCGCCAGCATGTCCCTGACGATGGTCCACGCCAGGTCGATCGAGGCAAACAAGACGACCAGGCTCATGAGCGCGATGAGGACCAGCACGATGGCCCGTTCGAAGGAATCCAAGACATTCGCTACGCGGCGCACTCGACTATCCCCGGGCCGTTGCTTGCGGTTCGTGTCGAGATCGCCGTGGTTCGTCATGCGAGCACACCGTCCTGCGCCGTCCTCCGCGAGGCCGATCGCAGATCGCCCGAGTGGATTGGTTCTCCAGCTACGCCATCCGTCGCACGCGCTGGTATCATCGTGTTTCTCCCGCGGCAATTCGTTCGTGGCTCAAGGGCGGGCCTCGATGCGAAATTCTTCTGTGATCTGAACGCGGCGGGCTCGCGCCTGGCTTGTCCGCCACGAGCTTCTTTCTCGAAGCCTTCCATGCCCCAAAAGACGGCATCGTGGTAGACCTGGCGCTCGTGACGCGGCCTGCGCCAGGCCATGACGGGCGCCGCCTCGATCACCGCAGCCGTCCGCCCGGAGCGCAACGGAGAGGGCGGCGCTTGTGTTGCAGGTCAGTGAAAATGTCCACCCTCCCGGTGAGAAGGAAGGGGTGGACACGATGAGCGAGAGTCAGTAGAAGCGGCGCGACGCGGTGGAGCGGCTGAAGCGGCGACGGCTGAAGATGACGCAAGCGGCACAGCTTCTTGGTTGATCGAGCGGAAGGTACGGCGTGTGCGACGCACCTTGGAAGAGCGCGGGCGGGTGGCGTTGGTGCACGGCGATACCGGACGCGCTCCGGCGCGCCGGCTTGAAGACGAGACTCGCGAGCGGATCGTGAAGCTCCGCGCGACGAAGTATACCGGCTTCAACAATCACCACTTCACCCAGAAGTTGACGGAGCACACTCCAAGACCGGTTCGTCTCGGAGCTGCGCTTGGCTGGAGCGTGTCGCCATGACGAATCGTCTCAGGGAGACGGCATGTGGAGTAGCTCTCTCGCTGCTGGCGGGTTGCGCGCCGGCCGTCGTGGAAAGGAAGATCGCCTTCTTCCCGCCGCCTCCCGAGCTTCCGCGCATTCAATACCTGACGTCGTTTCGCGGGCGGAAGGACATCGAGACGCAAACCGCGTTCAACCGGTTCGTGGTCGGGGAGAAGAAGGATGTCCGGGTGGACAAGCCCTACGGCGTCGCCATCCACCAGGGTAAGATCTACGTCTGCGACACCAACGGTACGGTCGTCGTCTTCGACCTCGAGCGCAAGACGTTCGAGCCGCTGCAGGGGGCGACCGGTCTCGGAGCACTCCGCCAGCCGATCAACATCAGTATCGACGCCGAGGGCAACAAGTACGTCGCGGACTCGGCCCGCGGCCAGGTCGTCGTGTTCGGCCCGAACGACGCGTACCTGAAAGCCTACGGCACGCCTGACCGCTGGAGACCGGTGGACGTAGTTCCGTTCGGAAACGAGATCTACGTCGCCGACATGGCCAACGGCCTGGTCCACGTCCTCGATCGGCAGAGCGGCGAGACCGTGAGGACCATCGGCGACAAGGGAGAGCCGGCGGAGCGGCTCGACCGGCCGACCAACCTCGCGATCGATACCGAAGGCACGCTCTACGTCACGGACGTCGGCAGGTTCCAGGTAATCCAGTTCGATCGCGAGGGCCGCTTCAAGGCGGCGATCGGAAAGCTCGGCGACAACCTCGGACACTTCACACGGCCGAAGGGCATCGCGCTCGACCGCGAAGGCCATGTGTACGCCGTCGATGCGGCCTTCAACAACGTCCAGGTCTTCAGTCGCGAGGGCCGATTGCTGCTCTTCTTCGGGGGGACGGCGGCGGAAAAAGACGCGCCCGGAGCCCTGCTGCTCCCCGCGAAGGTCGCGATCGACTACGACAACCTGCGATATTTCCAGTCCTTCGTCGACCCGAAATTCGAGGCCGCATATCTCGTCCTGGTGACGAGCCAGGTCGGCGACCATCCGGTGAGCGTTTTCGCGTACGGCAAGGAGAAGGGAAAGACATATCCCACCGAGGCGGAGCTGCTGGAGCTCATCCAGGAGAGGCAAAAGAAAGAGACGGAAAAGCCGAAGCCCCGGTAAACGCCGTTGGGTAGATCTCTCCCGCTGTGGCTGATCGGCGCGTGCCTGCTCGTGGCTCTGGCCCCATCGTCCACGCTCGGCGACTGGACCGAGTTCGCGCCGACGCCCGTCGACAACGGCGTCTGGCTAGACACCTTCTCGACGTGGCAGCGCGACAAGAGCACTGCCGGACGCAGCGCCGAATGGACCAACACGTTCATCAAGGAAAAGCTCACGGTCGGATCGTTCGGCTACTCGTACGACCCCAAGTTCCTGCAGTACCGGTTCTCCCTCGGCGGGGTCCTGTCACAGGAGTATTACCAATCGTCCTCCCAGAGGAATACAGGCTGGCGCCAAAAAGCCGGCCCCGAATACGATACGAAGCTCACTCTGCTGCCCGAGCACTTCTACAACCTGGTGGTGTTCGCGGCCCGGTACGAGCCGATGTTCCCGGAGCGCGCCGCGGCCGAAATCACTCAGGTGGAGAACCGGCGCGGCCTATCGTTCCGCTACCGCAAGAAGCCGTACTTTCTGGCCACCAACTTCCTGAACCAGAAGAACGATTACGGCTCCGCGTCTACGGACCTGAACCAGCTCGCCTTGGATGGCCAGTATTTCCTGCGCACCACGGCGGGGAACGAGCTGTCCTTCAACGGCAGCTTCAATCCGTCGTGGTTCAGCGACTCCCTGGGGCTCAACGGCACATCGATGGAGTACCAGCTCGGCAACACCGTGAACCTGCAGCGCGTGCAGTTGACGTCCAGTGTGGTCGAGAGGTCCTTCAACCAGGAGAGCCCCCCGTCGCAGAATTTCGATAGCAACCAGTTTTCCGTCTACGAGCAGTTTAACGCGTTTCTGCCATGGAACTTCCGCAGCGACGTTTCCTACCGCTTCCGCAACGACGAGGGCACGATCGACCAACTGGCGACTTCGCAGTCGCAACGGCTGACGAACCACGACAACAACATCCAGGCAAACCTCGTTCACCGGCTCTACGAGAGCCTAGATTCGGGATACCACTTCGACTTCGATTCGCAGAGCTCGGAGGGCGGCTCGTCGACCTCGCTCTTCCACTCCGTGGACGCCAACTACACGAAGTTGATTCCGTGGGGTAGGCTCCTCGCCGGGGTGAACCTCGGAACGGGAGAGAGCGACAACAGCGGCACGTCGGACGTCATCAACGAGGCGCACTCGGCGGTCCTCGTGCCAGGATCCTTTCGGCTGCAGCAGCCGAACGTCGATCGCCAAAGCATCGACGTCTTCCTGAGGTCGCCGTTGCCGCCGTTCGAGCTCGTGCCCCTCGTCGAGAACGTCAACTACGTGGTCGTGCCGGTGCCGGCGCAGAACAGCTTCGAGATCGAGGTGTTCACGCTGCCGCCGAGGTTCGTCGTCCCGGGGACCTACGATTTTCTCGTCTCGTATTCGAGCTTCGGCGGGGATTTCAACATTCGCACCAACACCCTCACGCAGAATGGCAGCGTCGAGCTCTTCGACAACCAGGTGACCCCTTACTACAGCTACGCGCTGGTCCGGCCCAGCGTTACGTCCGGTTTTTTCCCGGGGGAGCTCAGCGACACGACGACCTACACGGCGGGACTCGCTCTGCAGCGCGGCCCGCTCCGCGCGCGCGGCGAATACCAGGAGCTCCAGTGGGACGTGAGCCCCTACCGGTCATGGAGAGGGGAGCTGCAATACGTGAGCCCGGTCAGCCGTACGACCAATGCCCAAGCTACGCTGTCCTATGTGAACAGGACTTATTGGCAGGGATTGTCACCCACCGACCGGACGCCTTTCACGGACGAAGCGCTGACCGCGTCGGGATTCTTCCAGCAACAGCTCTTTTTTTTGGCGGAGGGGCTGTCGTTGAACGTCGGCGGATCGTATTCTTTGTTTAACGGACTCGTCGACGGCGACGCGTACAGTGCAAACGGGTCGTTGAACTGGGTCACCGGACAGCTGGAGCTGATTCTCGGCGTGACCGCGTACGGATCGCAAACGAGCGGCACGAATGCGGTCGAGATCCGACGCGAGAACCAGTACGCCTATCTCCATCTTCGGCGGCGGCTCTTCTGACCGGCATGAATCACGGCGATCACGGAAACGGAGCGAGGCGAGCGGTCGTGTGGCTGCTTGCGTTCATGGCAGCCGGCACCGGTTGTGCGTCGAAGTGGGTGATGAGGACGGCCGAGCCTCCGAGCGCGCTGCAATGGCCGTTTCCGCCGAGCCCTCCAAAGGTCACGTATGTCCGGTCGCTCACCGGTTTCGCCACCGACACCGACGCGAGGTCGGTCGCGAGCGCGATCGTCTTCGGCAGGGAGGACCCGGCGCGGAATGCGTTCGTGCTGCCGGTCGCCGTCGCGACCGGCGACGACGGGCGGATCGCAGTCGCCGACATGGGCCGGCGATGCGTGCATCTCTACGTGCCGGCCGAGCGGCGCTACGTTCGACTGTCCGGCTCCGAGCGGGACGCTCTCACGTCGCCCGTGGGACTGGTGTTCGACGAACAGTCGACGCTCTATCTCTCGGACTCGGCCGGAAAGGTGTTCGCGTTCGGAGCGGACGGCGGCGTGCGCTTCGTCCTTCGCGAGGCCGGGGGGGAGCCGCTCCAGCGGCCGACCGGCATCGCGTACAGCCCGCAGCGGAAGCTCGTCTACGTCGTCGACACACTGGCGCACCGAGTTCACGCATTCCGGACCACCGGCGAGCTGGCGTTCTCGTTTGGCGAGCGGGGGGAAGGCGAGAGCGGCTTCAATTTTCCGACGCACATCTTCCGATCGCAGGCGGGCGAGCTCTACGTGACCGATGCGCTCAATTTCCGCATCCGCATCTTCGACGAGGACGGAAAGCCGCTCGCCTCCTTCGGCCATCACGGCGACGGCTCGGGCGACCTGGCGATGCCGAAGGGCATTGCCGTGGACCGAGACGGCGTCATCTACGTCGTGGACGGAGTTTTCGACAACGTTCAGCTGTTCGACCGGAAGGGAGAGTTCCTGTTGACGCTCGGCCAGAGAGGCGTCGGCTTCGCCGAGTTCTGGCTTCCGTCGGGCGCCTTCATCAGGGAGGACACCCTCTACGTCTGCGACACGTACAACGCGCGGATCCAGGTGTTCCGCGTCATGGAGGGATATGAAGACCGTGGCACGTCCTGAGCGCGGAGCGCTGCCCTCCGGATTCTTGCTGCTGCTCCTCGCCGGCCTCGTGTCCGCCGCCGGGGCGCAGGTGCCCGTGCCCGTGCCCGCCGACATCATGGCGACGAAGCACAACCTCTCGGTGTCCGGTCCCGGACCGGTCCGCGCGCTCACGGAGACCCGGATCTGCGTCTTCTGCCACACGCCGCACAACGCCGCCCCCCGCTCGCCTCTCTGGAACCGGAGGCTCGAGCCCAGGGCCTACCAGGTCTACGCGAGCCCCACGCTCAGAGCGGGTCCGCTTCCCCAGCCCTCGGGTCCGACCAAGCTTTGCCTCAGCTGTCACGACGGGACCATCGCCATGGGAGCGGTATTGAACCCGGCTGGAGGAATCGCCATGGCGGGCAGTGGCTTCCTGCCTACGGGAAGCCTGTCGAACTTCGGTGTCGACCTCTCCGGACATCACCCGGTGTCGTTTCCATACCAGAATGCGCTGCCCAGCACCGAGCTGGCTCCGTCGCCTCCTATACAACTCGCCTACGGAGGGCAGGACGAAGTTCACTGCAACACCTGCCACGATTCTCACAAGGACGTGTACGGAAAGTTTCTGCGACTCGACAACCGGTACTCCGCGCTCTGCATCACCTGCCACCAGATCGAAGAATGGAGCTCGTCGGCGCATGCGACCTCGACGGCGTCCGTCGTCGGCGTGCTGCCGATACCCCCGAAGACGTGGCCCACCTACACCCGCCTGAACGAATGGGGGTGCGAAACCTGCCACACGCCCCACTTCGCGCCGACCGCGGCAGAGCTGCTCAACTTCACGGACGCGCCGCCCGATCCGTTCTCGTGCACCAGCGGAGGATGTCACGGCTCCGGGCCGCCGCCGACAAATGCCGTCACGGGAGCGGCCGCGGCTCGTCCGGTTGCTCGTCTCGGGCCGCGAATGGTCGACATCCGCCGCCAGGTGGAAAAGCCTTCCGCGCACCGCCAGAGTCGTCGTTTCGCCGCGATCACCTCGTCACGTTTGGTCGGCGCGCAAGGCGGCGTCATCCGCGACGTGACGTGCACGGACTGCCACGATCCTCACCTCGTCAACAAGCGTGAGGCCGAGGCGCCGGACATCTCCGGGATGCTTTTCGGGGTGAGCGGAGTCGACCGCAACGGCGCGGAGCTCGAGCGGGCGGCGTACGAGTACGAAGTGTGTTTCAAGTGCCACGGCGACAACGCGTCGGACATGCAATACATTCCGCGTGTCCGGGGCACGACGAACACGCGCCTCGCCTTCGACCCCACCAACCCCTCGTATCATCCTGTCGTCGGCATCGGCCGGGAGCTGAACGTGCCGAGCCTTCCCTCGCAGTTCGAGCCCGCCATGAGTGCTTCCGCGATGATCTATTGCACGAGCTGCCACGCCGACGACGAGCAGGGCTCGCGGGGCCCTCACGGCTCCGCGTTCCCGCCGATCCTCAGGGAACGCTACGTGACTACCGACCACACTCCGGAGAGCTTCGACAGCTACGCTCTCTGCTATCGCTGCCACAACCGATCGAGCATTCTCGGCGACCGAAGCTTCCGGACCAAGGGAGCGGGACGGACGACCGCTTCCGGCGGAGGCCACAGGGGGCACCTCGCCGCCGGCGCTCCCTGCTCCGCGTGTCACGATCCGCACGGGGTCAGCCAGCTCGGCCCGGGGCGGACCGGATCGCACACGCACCTCATCAACTTCGACTCGAGGATCGTGCTCGGGAGGTCCGCCGGGGGATCCCCCACGTTCAACGACACCGGGACGTTCTCGGGAAGCTGCAACCTCCTGTGCCACGGCGTGGATCACGAAAACCTCTCGTACCCATGAAGCGATCATTCTCCAGAACACGACAAAGGGAAGCCGCGGCCGTCGCCGTCGCGGCCGCCGCGTCTCTCCTCGTCGCCTGCGCCCCGCAGACCCGTCACCGGGTGCTCAGCAGGTTCCTCGACGGTGTGCCGCCGTACGAGCAATGGCTCCATCCCGAGACCGCGAAGATACCGGGGCAAAGCACCGCGGAATTGGAGGCGGCGCGGCCGAAGGTTACCGGACCGACGCTCCGCGAGTTCCCGCGGGAAGGGCGGCCAGAGATCGAGCAACTCCGCACCTGGGAGGAGGCGCTCCCCGCGCTCCCGAAGCTCACGGTGCCGAAAGCTCCGAAGATCGCGGTCGACTGGATCGCCGCGGTCGACAAGCACGTGATCGCACCCCTCCGTTCACTCGAGAAGGACGCCCCGTCCCGTGAGAGCCGCGACACCGAGGTCCCGCTGAAGGGCGACGAGGGCGTGATCTTCCATCACGCGACGCACGACCGTTGGCTCGCGTGCGACAACTGCCACGACGCGATCTTCCCGAAGACGGCGGGCGAGACGGAGATGACGATGGACGAGATGGGCGACGGCAAATACTGCGGCGTCTGCCACGGCAAGGGAAAGATCGCACTCGACTTGAAGGTCTGCGCGGCCTGTCACCAGAAGGAGCCGGCGAAAAAAGGATGAGACCGATCCGGCCCCACCTCGCCGTCGCGCTCGCCGTTCTGGCGAGCGCCCGGATCGCGCTGGCCGCGGCGCCGGGCGACATCACGTTCAAGCGGGAGGAAGAATCGGAAGCCTCCGAGATGGCCCCCATCAGCGTGTTCTCGCACTGGAAGCACCGCATGCGCTTCACCTGCAACGTCTGTCACCCGGCGATCTTCCCGATGAAGACCGAGGATTTGCCGCCGATCAAGATGGACGAGATCAAGGCGGGCAAGGCGTGCGGCGTCTGCCACAACGGGCGGGGCGCCTTTGCGTCGAGCATCAACACGTGCGGCCGGTGCCATCCGCAGTCGGTCAAGTGAGCCGCTACCTCACCGCACTCCAAGTGACGGCGGCGTCCCCGACGGTGATCGCCTACTTGATCCGCCCGCTGAAGGCCATCAACCTTCGTCACGGATTCGTGGCACCAGCATGGAATTTCGCGCGACTTACGGGATATGTTCCGGCGGTGTCAGATTACGAATCTGAGGGTTCCTTGCCCCTTGTCGGCCTAGATCACGTAGATCAAACGTTCTATTTCCCGATCGATGAGAGTCGCAATCCCTATTGCTTCGCGCGGCGCTCCTCAGCTGAGCCGTAGCTCAGCAATAATCGCAGCCGCGCGAACTATGCTGCTTGACGCAGGTGCAGCGGGGATCGCAGTCATTTGGATTCAGGTCGCGTTTTTGATTTCCAAGTTGAGGCTGTCCGGTCCCACGGTGATCGCTCTGGTTTGGAATGTGAGCCCGCTTCTCGTTACAACCAGCGTATATACACCAGGCGTGAGCTTGCCGAACGAAAAGAGACCATCAGCCCCAGTGTACATACCAGCTTGCCATAGACCTTTTTTCAACCGTACCGAGGCATATTGCACAGGCCCGTTGGGACCAACGACCTTTCCTGTCACTTTGAATGGAATCGGATTCGCTTGAACCTCGCAATTTCTTATTACCGTATTCAGGTCCGCATCGATCGCCCTTTGCGTAACAGTCAGAGGGCCTATTTGCGTCGCAGCCAAATATGTATGGCTGACAACCGCACCGGGTGTTATGATCGTTGGACCGCTAGTATCTCCCCACCGCACTACCACCTGGACCGGTGATACTCCCCCGGTAGTAAAATCCGCCGCGGTCATTATCCAGGTATTCGGGTCCCAAGTGCAGACACCGTCAACAGCCAAGGCATCGGCCATTGCCAACGGCGCGAAGCAAAGGAGCGCGCTCAAAAATAGCACCGTCATTTTCACAATCTTCATATTGTCTCCTATTCAGGCAAATGCACTGCCGTCGGATCTCCCTTGGTAGGCACAGGCTCCACGAACAGCCAGTTCAGGGAACTAACGACCTTCAAGGTTCTTGGGGGCCAGTGTTTTCCACTCGCTCCCCGAAAATGTCGCTGCGAGTAAAGGAACAAGGTGTCCACGCGCGTCTCTCTAAAAGGAAACTGCAAAAGGAAACTGCCGAAGCAACTGGAAAGTCAAGCCCTACCGTTTCGTCCCGCGCTGAGCCGAGCGAGTTTTGCACGATTTCCGTGGGTTATGGGCCGACTGCCACAGCCTCTCAGTTAGGTGTAAACGCGGGGCGGGTGCCGACGGCGGCTGGGACCGCTCGCTACTAGGTGGGATGTTTGGGGCGATGGCTGGCGAATGGCTCTACGATCGATTCGCGCGGGGCGGCGGAGAAGCGTAGGGCGTACGCGAGGAACCCATCGACAGGAGCGACTTGGGAGCCCGCTCGGACGAGGGGCAGGTTGGCGGTTCCGCCAATCTCGGACGTTCCGCCTCTCTACTGCCGCTTGCCACGGCGAGAGAAGGTTGCCTGGTCGAGCGCCGCGCCTCCCATCATCTCCCCCCGGGGTCGGCCAGTATCACGCTGAGCGAGTTGCCGGAGACGACATCCGCTTCCGTCACTTCCAGGCGGGCTCTGCGCCCGTTGTCGTCGACGATCGCGTACGCACCCTGTGCCACGGTGTCGCCCTGCGCCACGTTGGTCGCGTACGGCAGGGTGAGCATGAAGCGGCCGTTTTGCGTCGCCTTCGTCGAGTTGGTGTATCGAAGGAGCCGCCGCCGGGAGGTTAGGAGAGGCAGCTCGAGGACGACGTCGCTTCCTGGCGTGGCCGTTCCAACGACGCGCGCGCCTCGAACGAACTCGAACACCTTGTAGTAGCTGAGCCCACTGCCCGGGTCGTCGCTGGCGAGGTAGTCGGATTCGTAGAGCAGGCGGTACTGCTCGAGCCCGGGCACGATCTCTGCGCCCAAGCGATAGGCCGCGCCGTCATTGTACATGAGCCGGGTGTATATTGATCTGTCGGGCTGATACGCGCCGACGAGCGCGCCTGGAACCTTCCCTTCCTTGACGCCGTATTCGGCGATGGCGAAGTGCATCGCCCGCGCCTCATACGCCCGCAGCAGCACGTACCGCACCCGGTTGTCGTTCAGAATCCGCTCGGCGACCTCCGCCTCGGTCGTCGCCATGAAGGTGTTCTCTTCGTAGAATCCGTGCGTCTCCCATCCGAAAGCGGTGGAGACGGCCGGTCGCTCGGCCACCTGATAGATCATGGCGCCCAGGTCCCACTCCGCCATGACGCCATATTCCGGCACCGCGATCGGATCCAGATAGTGCGCGGTCTTCGGCGTGTTGTCGCGCAGCCAGGTCAGCACGCCTTTGGAACCAAAGAGCCCCATTCGCATGGGATCGGGTAGTCGGCTCTGCAGGGTGTCCTGGTAATGCGGCAGAGAGGGCAGCAGCAACAGGAGCAGCAACGCGACGGTTCCGGCCCTGGCCATGGGCTGGCGCCATTTCTCCCAAGCCAGTGCGAACAGGTACCCGCCGGCAAAGGCCGTCGCCAGACCGGCGATGTGCACGTAGCGCAGCACGAACCCCATGGCCAGCAAGGGACCGATGAAGCAGAAGGCAAAGAGCCGCCTGTCGCTTCCGTCCACGCGCAGCCAGCGCCCGAAGGCGTGCGCGACCGCGCCCGGGGCGAGGAACCAGTACAAGGTCAGGTACGTGGCGCCGGCGAAAAAGCCGCTGTGATAAAAGGTGCCTTTCAGTTCACTGTTGGAGGCCAACCATGGGTCTCCGCTGCGGCCGAAGAAGGCCAGACCGGCCAAGAGGCTGTGGAGGACCTGGCGGACCGGCGACAGTGTCAGGGAAAGCAGGAGCCCCAGGGCAACCGCGGCCAGCGCGATGGCGCTTTGCCGGCGGTCGGCCGCACAGCCTACGACGCCGAGGCATAGCGCCGCCAAGCCGAGCAAAATGACGTGAAAACCGGAAACGATCCCGAAAGAGACGTTGCGCGCGTTGCCCCACGGATCCATCCAGACGAAGAGAGCGAGCGCCACGGCCGCCGCCGCAAAGCCACGGGCATGCTCGCGGGCGAGCCGCGGTCGACGCGCCACCAGCGACCAGATCAGCACGCGCAGGAAGGTGAGCCCCCAGTAGATGGTGCTGCCTCGCCACATGAAGATGGTGATCACCAGCGCGGCGGCAACCCCGCACGTGCCGGCCACGCTCAGCCGATCGTCCCGCTCCAGGAATACTAGGGCCGTGAGGACGAGAACGGCGATGGGCTCGAAAACATGGTGGTCGAAGTTCATCGGGTGAGTGTAAGAGATGTGCCCAGGCGAGAGCGCGAGAAGAAAGGCGGCGGCCAGCGCGCCGGGCGTGTGGCTCAACAGCCTGCGCGCGACGACGAAGAGCAGCAACAGCGTAAGGCCGGCGTAGGCGGGATTGGCGAAGAAGCACAATGTTTCGACCGCCGCCCGCGAGCGGCACGCGACAACCGCGATGGCGGCGAGCATATAATCGAAGAGCGGCGACCAGATCTGGCCCGTGCCAACGGGATAGCCCATGTACGAATCGCGCACGGGCACGGCCGGGAACGCCTGAATCCCAAGCATGACGCGCCGCAGGTGATCGTGGGCGTCGACGCTGTAAAAGAAGAACCCACCCTCGGGATTGACGAAGTTGCGGAAAAACGAACAGCGGATGAACAGGCCGATCCCGACGATGCCGCCGAGCACGAGCGCCATCGCGACGCCGCGTGCCGGCAGCAGCACCGCGCGGTCGGAATTCCGGACCGTGAAAACGTTCACCGAGCGACGACGGTGGCCATGACGCGGCCGCTCGCCTGGTCGACGAGCGCGAGCTGCGCCTCGCCCGCTTCGCCGCTCTTGGCGCGCGCCTCGGCGAGATCCTTCTCCAGCCGACCGAGGAACCGCTCGCGGACCGGCGCCGGCATCTCCTCCAGCGGGAAGCCGTCGAGCTTCACCTGCCCGGAAGTCGGTCCCGGCCATTCGAAGCCGACGATCTTGGGTCCAACGATCGGATGCTCCCGCAGCCCCCGCTCGATCATCTGCTGGAAGGAAAGCTTCGCTCCGCCCGCAGGAGGCGCTCCGCCCGCAGGAGGCGCTCCGCCCGCAGGAGGCGCTCCGCCGGGCCCGGCGAGCGCCGCCGCGACCTGCTGCTTCGAGCGCTCATCCGGAGCCAACGAACGGGCGCGCTCGAAGCTCTCCTTCGCTTTGCCTTCGTCGCCGCTGCGGCGATAGGCGAGGCCGAGATTGAAGTGCCCCTCGAAGTAGGCGGGCTCTGCGGCAATCACCTTTTGATATTCGGCGATCGCCTTCGCGACATCGCCGGAATAAAGGTACATGGTCCCGAGATCGGTGCGCGCGCCGGAGTCCTTCGGCTCGAGCTCGAGATAGCGGGAGTAGTGAGCGATGGCCGAGGCATAGTCGTCGCGGTCGAAGTCGAGGTTGCCGAGCCCGCGAATGGCATCGCGGTCATCCGGGGAGAGCTCGAGGATGTGGCGGAACGCCTTCTCCGCCTTCGCCAGGTACTGCTTGTCGACCCGGCCCGCGCGGTACTCGTGCTCGGCGAGCCGCTTCCAGGTCGCAACGTCCTTCGGCGCCGCGTCCGCCTGGCGCTCGAGATCGCCGAGGAACTTCGCGACGTCGCCCGGCGGCGGGATCGGCGGATGATCGGACGGAAGCTCGCGGCCGGCCGAAGTTTTCTCGCTCGGCTTCTGCTCGGCGAGCGGCGGACTCTGCGGCGAGCCGCCCGGGGCCAGCAGCGAGACCCAGAGTCCGAGGCCGACGGCGAAAAAGGCCGCGAGCACGGCGTAGGCGGGGAGGGTTGGGCGCAGCCACGGCGTCGATCCGCCGGGAAGTCCCGCGCCACAGGCGGCGCAGAAGCTCGCTCGGGAGACCGCGGGGGCGCGGCAGGACGGACAGAAGCGGCGAGAATCGGGGTTCTGGCTCATCGCAGTGACGCTTTGCCGTGGCGGCCGCGCAGCGTCAAGTCCGCCGTGCGAGGGACGGCTCCGGCAACGGGTTTGCTTCCAAGTCTCCGGCGAGGTACCGGCATGATGAGGGCGGGCGCGCCGGAGGGCTGGTTCGACGAGCAGTTCGTTTACAGGCCGGAGCCGACCTCGTGAACACCCGCCGCGCACGCGAAGCGCTGGAGGAGGTCTGGATGAAGAACACGGGGGATCTGTTCGCGCGAGCGCGCAAGGTGATGCCGGGCGGCGTATCGAGCCCGGTGCGGGCGTTTCGCGCCGTCCGCGGCGACCCGCGGTTCGTCGCTCGGGGCTCCGGAGCGCTCGTCACCGACACCGAGGGTCGCACCTACGTCGACTTCGTGGGCTCGTGGGGCCCGTTGATCCTCGGCCATGCGCATCCGGCCGTGGTCGAGGCGGTGGCGCGCGCCGCGCGCGACGGCCTCTCCTTCGGAGCCACCTGCGCCGCGGAGATCGAGCTCGCCGAGGCCGCGCTCGCGCGCTTCCCCTTCTGCGACCAGTTGCGTTTCGTCTCGACCGGCACCGAGGCCGTGATGAGCGCGGTGCGTCTCGCGCGCGGCGCGACGGGACGCTCGCGCCTCGTCAAGTTCGAGGGTTGCTACCACGGACATTCCGACGGGCTGCTCGTGAAGGGGGGCTCCGGGCTCGCGACCTTCGGCACGCCCTCGTCCGCAGGAGTGCCGCCCGAGGTCACGGCGCTGACGGAGGTGCTGCCGCTCGACGACGAAGCGGCCGCTCGCGAGCTCTTCGCGCGCAAGGGAGCCGAGATCGCCGCCGTGGTGATCGAGCCGCTGCCCGCAAACGCCGGTCTCCTGGTGCAGCGTCGCGAGCTCCTGCAGACGTTGCGCGAGCTGACGCACGAACACGGCGCCCTGCTGATCTTCGACGAGGTGATCAGCGGCTTCCGCGTCGCGCCGGGCGGGATGAGCGAGATCTCCGGCATCCGGCCGGACATCGTGACGCTCGGCAAGATCCTCGGCGGCGGCATGCCCGTCGGCGCCTATCTCGCGCGCGAAGAGCTCATGCGGCACGTTGCTCCGCTCGGGCCCGTCTACCAGGCCGGCACGCTCTCCGGCAATCCGTTGGCGATGGCGGCGGGTCTGGCTACGCTGCGCGAGCTCGAGCGGCCCGGCGCGTACGCGCGGCTCGAGGAGCTCGGCGAGCGCTTCGAGCGGGGCATCCGGCTCGCGTTCGAGCGCGCCGGGGTGCCGGGATGCGTCTCGCGCGTCGGCTCCGTGCTCGGGCTCTGGCTCGAGCCGGCTCCCGCGCCCCGCGCCTACCACCGCATCGACCCGCGCGGCGCGGAGCGCTACGCGGAGCTCCATCCGCTGCTTCTGCAACACGGGATCTGGCTCGCGCCCTCCTACTACGAGGTCGCCTTCGTTTCGACGGCGCACGAGACGAGCCACCTCGAACAGGCGGCCGCCGCGCTCCAGGCATCGCTGCAAGCGCTCGGGGAGGCGCGACCCGCGTGATCCACCAGACCCTTCCCGGTCGATTGCTCCCGCGGGCGCCGCGCCGCGAGCCGGTTCCGCGAACCCCCGTCCGGCTCACGCGGCAAGCCGGCCGGCACCTCCCCGAGCATCGCGCGGCGCGCGCGCGCAAGGCCCCCGTATGAGCCGCTCGCTCGACACGCTGGTGATCGGCGCGGGGATCTCGGGCCTCGCCTACGCGCACGCGCGGGGCCCCGATGCCGACCTCGCGGTGGTCGAAGCCTCCGACTCGACCGGCGGCTGGGTTTGCACCGAGCGGGGCGTCTGGGACGGCGAGGGGGGC
>Ga0315273_10005464_pt1 | contig 15717 bp, 15 predicted proteins | sample YL17G02_0_MG_FD_205753 | JGI IMG/M metagenome (GOLD analysis project Ga0315273, IMG submission 205753) | Sediment microbial communities from Yellowstone Lake, YNP, Wyoming, USA - YL17G02_0 | ecosystem: Environmental > Aquatic > Freshwater > Lake > Sediment | place: USA: Wyoming | collected...
GGCGGCGGTGGCCGAGGCCCGCCTGTTCAACGAGGCGCGTGTGGACGCCGTGCTGTACGTGCCGATCATCTGGACCAACGACCAGCCCCTGGTCGCCTTCCTGCGCGCGCTGGTCGAGGTGCCGCTGCTGCTGTGGTCCTACGACCCCCACGACCGGGTGCTGGACTACTACAGCATCTCCGACTGGCTGCGGGCCAGCGCCCCGGTAAGCATCCAGCAGTCCACGAACATTTTCCAGCGCTTCGGCAGGCCCTACGCCCACGTGTTTGGCAACGAGCGCCGGCCCGAGACCCGCCGGGCCCTGACCGCCTTCGTGCGCGCGGCTGCGGTGCACCGCAGCCTGGCCGGGACGCGCATCGCGGTGTTCCCCTCCCCCTGCAGGGTGGTGGTGTCCACCTGGTTCGACGAGCTGGAGCTTTCTGCCCGCTTCGGCGTGGAGCTGGTGTACGTCTCGGTGGCCGAGTACGAGGGTCTTTTAAAGAGCGTGCCCGAGGCGGAGGTGCGCGACACCGTGCACTGGCTGAAGCGCTACCCCGTGTCGGAGGTCGACGAGGAGCACTTGGCCGCCGCCGCCCGCCAGAGCCTGGCCCTGGTGGCCATGGCCGAGCGCCACGGCCTGTCCGGGATCGCCATGGAGGACTTCAATACGGAGTTCTACTCCCGCTTCGGCTACCGGCCGCACCTGTATCATCCGGGTCTGGGCGAGCGGCTGTGCACCGTGGGCCTGGAGGCGGACGTGCTGGGCGTGCTGGCTACCGTGATCGCCGGACGCTGCGCCGGCCGGATCGGCATGTTCACCGAGTTCTACACCGTGGACCCGCACCGCGACCTGGTGTTGATGGGGCACCCCGGCTTCGGCGAACTCTCCTTCGCCCAAGCCGACACCATCCAGGTCACCCCCGATATCGAGATCGACGACTCCCACGACCGCGGGGTGTGGATCTCCTACCGGGCGGCCGAGGGGCGCATGAGCTTTCTCAACCTGACCGCCGCCCCCGGCTCCTTCAAGGGCGGCATGTTTTCCGGACAGTGCCTGGGCGGCCCCCGCCTCATGGAAGGCTACGCGCACATGCTGGTCAAGCCGGACACCCCCGCGGAAGGGCTGTTCGGCCGCATCGTAGACGCCGGGCTGTTCCAGCACTGGGGCGCGGCCTACGGCGACATCCGCCTGGAATTGAGCCACCTCCTGCGCCTCTTGCGCATCGAGGAAGTCCCCCTAAGCTGAGAGCCTGCCGAGGCGCCCGGCAGGCCGGTGGAGTGTTGCTCGCCGCCGGCCGATCGGCTAAGTTTAAGGGGCCATGCCGTTCACCATCCTGATCGTCGACGACGAGCGCGAGATGTGCGTGTCCCTGTCGGAGATCCTCCGCTCCCAGGGATTCGAGGCGCTCATCGCCACCGACCCCCAGGCGGTCCCGGCGTTGCTACGGAAAAACCGGGCCGACCTGGCCATCATGGACATCCGCATGCCTCAGCTACCGGGCATCGACTTATTGAAGCTCCTCAAGCACGAGCAACCCTCACTGCCGGTGATCATGATCACCGGTTACCCTTCCGTGGAAAACGCCGTGCGCTCGATGCGCTACGGGGCCCTGAACTTCTTCGTCAAACCTCTCCCCATTCAGGAGCTGCTCCGAGAAATCCGCCAGCTCGCCGACTCCCCCGCCCGCGGTGGCGGTGGGGAAGACAGAACCGTGACCCGCAACCCCCGGATGCTGCGCATCCTGGAGGAGGTGGAGCGGGTCGCGCCCACCGGCGCGGCGGTTCTGATCACCGGCGAAACCGGAACCGGCAAGGAGCTAATCGCCAGCGCCATTCATGCGCGCAGCCGCCGCGTCGAGCGACCTTTCGTCAAGCTGAACTGCGCCTCGATCCCCGACACCCTGCTGGAAAGCGAGCTGTTCGGGCACGAGAAGGGAGCTTACACCGACGCCGCGGACCGGCACATCGGGAAGCTGGAAGCCGCTGACCGGGGGACCCTGTTCTTCGACGAGATCGGGGACATGACGGCGCGCACCCAGGCCAAACTCCTGCGGGTTCTGCAGGACGGGGAGTTCCAGAGGCTGGGAGGCCTGGAGACCCTGCGCACCGACGTCCGCGTCCTGGCCGCCACCAACCAGGACATCGAGCGCCTGCTGGCCCAGGGCTCCTTCCGGGAAGACCTTTTCTACCGGCTCTCGGTGGTGCGCATCGAGGTGCCCGCGCTGCGGGAGAGGAAGGACGACCTGGAGCTGTTGCTGGAGCATTTCCTGGACCGCTTCAACCGCCGCTATTCCAGGGACGTCCGCGGCTTCGCCCCCGAAGCGCGGGATATCTTCTACGGGCACAGCTGGCCCGGCAACGTGCGCGAGCTGAAGAACTGCGTCGAGCGGGCAGTGATCTTCTGCGACGGCCAGACCATCGGCGTGGAGCACCTGCAGGCCCAATACCGCAGGCTCGGGGAGGCCAGCTTCCCGCAAGAGCTGGAGGGGGCCCGCGAGCGGCTGAGCCGGGAGATGATCGCGGAGGCTCTGGCCCGCAGCCAGGGTGAAAAACAGAAGGCGGCGGCGCTTCTGCACATCAGCCGCAAAACCCTGTACAACCGGATGAAAAAGCTCGGCATGGGATGAAGGGGATGTCGACGATCCTGCGCATGCGCGGCATCCACGTCACCTACGGCAGCATCCGGGCTTTGCGCGGCGTGGACTTCGACCTCCACCGGGGCGAAATCCACGCCCTGGTGGGGGCGCACCGCGCCGGCAAGTCCTCCCTGGTGAAGCTACTGGCCGGCGCCGTGCGTAAGGAGCGCGGTGAAATCCTGTTCGACGGCCGCCAGGTGGAATACTTCACGCCCCGTTCGGCCATCCGCCAGGGCATCGGAATCGTCTACCAGCACCTGAACCTCATCCCCTCCCTCACGTCGGCGGAAAACATCTTCGCGGGGCGGATGCTGCGCAAGGGCCTGTTCTGGCTCGACCACCGGCGGATGTCCCTCCTGGCGCGAGGGATCTTCGAACGGCTGAACTTCCGCCTGGACACGGATATCCCGGTGGGCCGGCTGTCCTTCGCCGAGCAGCACATGGTGGAGCTGGCCCGCGTGCTTTTCCTCGACCCCCGCCTCCTGATCCTGGACGAGGTGGCCAGCAAGCTCACCCCCCAGGAAATGGAGCGCATCTACCCGCTGCTCCAGGAATTTCGGGCGCAGGACAAGAGCGTGATCTACATCTCCCATAACATGGACGAGATCTTCGAGTTCGCCGACCGAGTCACGGTCCTCAAGGAAGGCCAGCTCATGGACACGCGCCGCACCGAGGACCTGGACCGCATCAAGCTGCTCAAGCTCACCTACTCCTTCGTCTTGAGCCGTGAAGAGCTGAACCGGCAGAACCTGGAGCTGTACACCCTCAAGAAGTACAACGAGAACATCATCAAGAACATCCCGGTGGGGGTGATCATCCTGAACGCCGAGCAGGGGATTTACCTGGTCAACTACGCGGCCCGCAAGATCCTGGGGCTGGACGCCGAGGTGGGCGGCCGCCGCTTCGACGAGCTGGTTTCCGCGGAGGACCTGCCCGACAAAGGCGCCATCATGGAGGCCGTGCGCGCACGCGGCGAGCTGCTGCTGCAGGAATCCGCCTACCGCCGGGAGCGGACCCTGAAGTTGTCCGTGTTCCCGTTCAAGGACGAGGACTACGCCTTCCTGGGCACGATCCTCCTAGTGGAGGACGTCACCAGGGAAAAGAACGTCGAGGAGTATCTCCTGCGCGCCGAGAAGATCTCCTCCACCGCCGAGCTGGCCGCCGGAGTGGCCCACGAGATCAACAACCCCCTGGGCATCGTGCAGAACTACCTGGAGCTGCTGAAGTTGAAAGAGTTGGACGGCGACGCCCACACCAAGGTGGCCAAAATCCAGAACGAGGTCACCCGCATCGCTAAGATCATCGGCAGCCTGCTTTCCTTCTCGCGTTTCGGGGAGATCAGCTTCCAGAGCGTGGACCCGGGGGAGGTGCTGCGGGAGGTGCTCCTGCTCACCGAGCATTTGCGGGCAGAGAAGAGCATCCGCCTGGTGGAGCGCCTGAGCGGCGAGCCGGCGCCGGTGTTGGGCGACGAGAACAAGCTCAAGCAGCTTTTCCTCAACCTGCTGGTCAACGGCATCGAGGCGGTGGCCCAAGGCGGAACCATCGAGGTGAACCTGGAGGCCACCCGGGGCGGGGTGGAGATTACCATCCGCGACAACGGCTGCGGCATCCCTGCCGAGATCCGCGACCGGATCTTCGACCCGTTCTTCAGCACTAAGAAGAGCAAGAAGAACGCCGGGCTGGGCCTGTCCATCAGCCAGCACATCGTGGAGCTGCACAAAGGGGTCATCACCTGCGCCAGCCGCGCGGGTGAGGGTACCAGCTTCCGCGTGAGCCTGCCCCGGGCGGGCGCCGAGGGTGAGTAACCGCTTACCCGCGGACAGGCAGCGGTGGCACCTATTTTTCCCACGATCCCGGTGCGACGTCGGGCCTGAAAAACTGCTGTGTAATTCTCGGTATAATAAAAAATTGGAGGCCGTTCCATGATACGGGATGGCACGCCGTTTGCTTGCTAGGTTGGCACAAATCATCTCGTGGAAAAGGAGACAGAATGAAAAGGATTCTCGCGATTCTAGTGGTGCTTCTCGCCGTCGGGTTGTCCCTGGGGTTCGCCGGGGCCAAGCCAGAGGCCCGGACCTTCGAGGTGGCTGTGTCTCTTCCCGGCTCGGTGGAATTCTTTAGTGTCGAAAAGAAAGGCATGGATAAGGCCGCCGCCGAGTTCGGGCTGAGGCTCACCTACGCGGACGCGGAGTGGGACGCCGGCAAGCAGCTTTCCCAAGTGGAGAACTTCGTGGCCAAGAAGGTAGACCTGATTTTACTGTGCGCCGCGGACAATCAGGCGTTGATCCCTGCCGTGAAGCTCTGCAACAACGCCAAAATTCCTTTGATGACTTTCACCAACGTGGTAGGGCCGAACCCGGACGGCATCTATGACGGAGTAATTTCCTACATCGGTACGAACGAGGTGAACAATGGCCGGCTCCTAGGCCAGATGGCCGAAAAGGTACTCGCCAACAATCCCGCCAACATCGTGCTGATCGAGGGAACACCCGGGACTCCGCCGCAACGCATGAGGACCGAGGGATTCAAACAGGTCGTGGACAAACATCCCAACTGGAAGATTGTCTACTCGCAGGCGATTCCCGGATGGACAAAGGAGGGCTCGCTTGCCGCCATGGAGGCCTTCCTGCAGACCGGGCAGAGTGTGGATCTGGTGACCTGCCAATGGTACGCTGCCGCCACTGCCGCCGCGCAAGCACTCAAAGAGAAGGGTTACAACCGCAATAAGGTCCACATTGTCAGCCTCGAGTACGCCAAGGAAATGGAGCCGTTCATCAAGGACGGAACGGTAGACATGACGACCAACGACTCCATCTCGAACATGGGCTATAAATCCGTAGAGACCGCGGCAAAGTACCTGAAAGGCGAAAAAGTCCCGGCCTTCGTGGAATTGAATCCCGTGATCGTCTCGAAGGACAATGTTGACTCGATAGTGCCGGAATTGTAGGCTTTATCCGGCTTGGCATGCATACCGCAGTCCTCGGTCAATCCAGGCTGAGGGCTGCGCATTTTTCTCCGCTAATTTCATATGGAGAAATATCAAATAGCAGCACAGTTGTACATCGGGGAAAAGGAGCGCGATTCTCTTTCTCCGGAACAAATGTCAGCCATGATTCTCAGAGCCAAGGAAGTCGCCGATATCGACAGCTTGATGATCTGGACCGATCACGACCTTGAACTCTACGAGGAGCTCATCAATGCCTGCCGCAAATGCGGGGTCGCACCGTATCTCTGGTTCCCGGTGCTGGCCGACGTACAGGGAACGCTCATCGCCGAGACCGACCTCCTGCTAACCTATAACGGCAGTAGAGGTTATGGTAAGATCGGCGCTTGGCGTCAACTCGGCAGCAGCGAGGAGAGCTTTCGTTTCTACTGCCCGAACCGCGAAGGGGCGGTCGACGGGGTGTTCCGGGTATATACTGGGTTGCTCGACCGCCTGGATTTCGCCGGGGTGATGCTCGACAGAATCCGCTATCCCTCAGTAGTGAACGGCTTCGAAACAATCTTTAGCTGTTTCTGCGATGCCTGCGAGCGGGATTTCCTCCAGACGTACGGGGAGCCCCTTGAGCTGCAGAAAAAAGCGACGGCTTCGCTTCTCTCGCGTCTCTGCCAGGTTACGGGACGGGACATGCCCGGCTGGCGCAGCTTCGAAGAGCTTTGGCAGGCCGAGGGTCTGAGCCATCTGTTTGATTTTAGAAAACGGAGCATCGCCCGGATCGCCGAGCGCTTCAGCGCGCAGGCCCGCAAGCGCAGCTTGCAGGTCGGCTTGGACCTGTACAGCTACTCACTGGCACCCCTCGTGGGCCAGGACTACGATCTGCTCAGTCGGGTGGGCGACTGGCTCAAGCCAATGACCTACTGCCATGCCATCGGCCCGGCCGGCCTGCCCCTGGAGCTGGCCTGCCTGCAGGAGGCCTTTCAGACCCTAAGCCCGCGGCTGGGAGCGGCCGGCGTGAAGCGGCTGCTAATGGGTCTCCTTGGTTGGGACTGGCCAGGAAACGTCGAGGAACTACACCAGCTCGGACTCAGCGAGGAAATCATCGCGATCGAGCTGAAAAGAATCTCTGCCCGTAAGCTCTCCGGCGGCGCGCGGATCTTCGCAGGCATTGAGGCTGTTCGGAACCCCGATTTCCACATCGATATTACCGCAGAAATTCTCGAGCGGTACCTGGCCCATGCCCGTCAAGGCGCCACAGGCATCATCGCCTCGTGGAACCTTGTCTACATCCCGGAAGAGAACCTGAAAGTCATCGCTGCGTTTAAGCAGCGCGAGGGTCGATGGAAACCCTCTTGAGACTGCAGAACATCGGAAAGTCCTTCCCCGGGGTGCAGGCCCTGGACGGCATCGACCTGGAGCTGCAGCGCGGAGAGGTGCACGCGCTTCTGGGCGAAAACGGCGCGGGCAAATCGACCCTTGTGAAGATCATCGCCGGCGTGTATTCCAAGGATCAGGGCTCGGTTTTCTTCGACGGCCTGGTGCGCAATTTCAATTCGCCAGCCAGTGCCCTGAGTGCCGGCATTGCGGTCATCCACCAGGAAACGAGTCTGATCCCGACCTTGACCGTGGTTCAAAACATCTTCCTGGGCATCGAGTACACGCGAGCATGCAAGATCATCGATGAGAAGCGCATCCGGCAGGAGTACGACCGCATCTGCGAGGAGTTCGGGTTCCGGCTGCCGCTGGCAAAGCAGGCCAGGCACCTGAGCATCGCCGAGCAAAAGATGACCGAGATCCTGAAAGCCATGGTCCGCAAGGCCAGCTTTGTCATCATGGACGAGCCCACGGACGCCCTGACCGGTCCGGAGATCAGCCATTTGTTCCAGATCATCCGGGGCTTGAAAAAAAGCGGGGTCACCGTATTGTACATAACCCATTACCTTGACGAGGTGTCCGAAATCACCGACCGCCTCACGGTCCTGCGGGACGGAAAAAAGGTGGCTACGGTTGATACTGCCTCCGTAGGAAGGGATGATATCGTGCGGATGTTGATCGGTACGGACCTGGCTGTCGTTTCCACCGATGCTCTCGACAGGCCCAGAGGCCCTGAGCTGTTCCGGGCGGAACGGGTCGGTCGCAAGGGCTTCGTCTCCGAAGCGTCTTTTTCGGCGCACCAGGGAGAGATTCTGGGAATCACCGGGGTCCTCGGCTCGGGTAAGACCGAGCTGGCCCGCCTGCTTTTCGGTGCCGACAAGCTTGACTCCGGAAGGATCTTCATAGGCGGCAGACAGTTCATCCCGCGCTCGCCCAGGGACGCGGTGCGTCACGGGATCGGCATGCTTCCTGAGGACCGCAAGAGCTACGGTCTGATTCTAAACCATGAGGTTTACAAGAATCTCAGTTTGGTGGCATTGAAAAAATTTCGCCTGGGCCCGCTGCTGATCAGGGCACGGGAGCTGGAAGCCGTCCTGAGAATCATTAAGCAGCTGGATATAAAAACTAGGGGCTACGACCAGGAGACCAGGTTCCTGAGCGGCGGCAACCAGCAGAAGGTGGTAGTCGGCAAGTGGCTGCTCTCACAGCCTCGGGTTCTGATCATGGACGAGCCGACCCGTGGGATCGACGTCGGCTCGAAAGCCGAGATCCACCGGATCATGCGGGAGCTCGCCGACCATGGTGCCTGCATCCTGTTCATCTCCTCCGAGGTCCTGGAGATCATCAAAGTCTGTGACCGAATCCTGGTCATGCACTCCGGGAAGATCGCGGCGGAATACAGTCGGGGAGCGAGTCAGGAGGAGGTTCTTCATTCGATACTTCAAGGAGATGCATCATGAGCGGCAGCGGCAAGGTGAAGGCGATTTGGATAAAGCGCAGCGGTTTTTCCCTGAAGAAGTACGGGCTGATGATCGGGTTCGTTTTTATCAGCGTGATCATCTCCATCGTCACCCCCAATTTCCTGTCCTCCACCAACCTCCTGAACATCTTGCGCCAGAGCTCGATCGTTGGAGTAATTGCCATCGGCACCACCTTCGTGATCATCGGCGGCGGGTTCGACATCTCGGTGGGCTCCCTGCTGGCCCTGACCGCGGCTATGAGCCTGAAGCTCCAGCAGATCCTGCCCTGGTACCTAGTGGCCGCCCTGGTGCTGCTGGCCGGGGCCTTCTTCGGGCTGGTGAACGGCCTGCTGACCGCCAAGCTGCACATCGTGGCCATCATCACCACCCTGGGCACCATGACGATTCTCCGCGGGCTCACCTACCTGTACACGGGGGGCTATCCGGTCATGGGCAGCTCGGAAGAGTTCAAGTTCATCGGGTCGGGGTACCTGGGTCCGATTCCCTTCCCCATCCTGATCTTCCTCAGCATGGTCGCTTTGTGGCAATTCATTCTCAGCAAGACCACGCTGGGCAGGTACAGCTGCGCAGTGGGCGGCAACAAGGAAACTTCTCGCCTTTCAGGAGTGCCCGTCGATTTCTACCACATCATGACCTTCGTCATCGGCGGGTTCATGGCAGCCATGGGAGGAATCATATACGCTGCGCGCCTGAACTCGGCCACCCCTCTGGCCGGCCAGGGCTACGAGCTGGACGCCATCGCCTCCTGCGTCATCGGGGGCACGAGCGTTTCCGGCGGGGAGGGCAGCATCGTCGGCACGATGATCGGCGTGCTGCTGCTCAACGTGGTCAACAACATGTTCAACCTGCTGGGCATCCAGGTCTACATCCAGTACCTGATCAAAGGAATCATCATCCTGACGGTGGTGGGTTTCGACTCCTACACCCGTTATAAACAGTAGCTGCGCGGGAAAGGGCCCGGCGCAAGGACAATTTCAGGCCTCAGGGTTGTTTTATCCTCATGCCAGAAAAAGTGATCATCATCGGCGCCGGCGTGTCCGGACCGTTCGCGGGCTGCTACCTGCAGATGAACGGCTTCGACACGGAGATTTTCGAGATGCACGACCTGCCCGGCGAGGTCTGCACCGCCTGGAAGCGCGGCGGTTACACTTTTGACGGCTGCATCCACTGACTCATGGGCTCCGGCCCGGATACGAACGTACACCGGATGTGGCGGGAGCTGTACGCTGTGCAGGGCGGCGCTTCGTGGAGTGGGACGAGTACATGCGGATGCGCACCTCCAGCGGCGAGACCTTCACGGTGTACACCGACCCCGCGAAGCTCGAAAAAGAGATGCTGCGCCTGGCCCCGCAGGACGGCAAGCTCATCGGGCAGCTGTGCTCGGCGATCCGCAGGTTGTCCGCCATCGACATGCCGGTCACCACCGAGAAGATGGGCCTGTTCAAACGCCTCGGCTACCTCCTGCCCTGGGCATGATGCTGGCTTCCATGCACAAAAAGTGCAACGGCTACCCCATCGGCGGTTCGCTGGAGTTCGCCCGGTCCATCGAGCGGCGCTACCTGGAGCTCGGCGGCCGATACCTCAGCCCCGAGCTGCAAACCGCCTACGAGACCTATCCCGTGTTCCCCTCGCTGAACTACGTGGGCCTGGGGATCGGCAGGGACCTGCGCGACCTCCCTGCGACCACGATGTTTCCATTGAAAAAAGAGATCCTGTTGGAGAGCGGGGCGCTGAGGCTGAAGCGGCTGGGCGTGCGGCTGTTCCACTTCGACCCGACCATGGCCCCGGCGGGCAAAACCGCGGCGATCGTCATGATCGAGTCGCGCAACCTCCCCTACTGGAGCGAACTGCGTAAAAGCGACCCGCAGCGGTACCGAGAGGAGAAGCGGCGGGTCGGGGAGCTGGTGGTCGAGGCCCTCGAAGAAGAGCTGGGCGGCATCAAGAGGTTCGTGGAGGTGGTGGACGTGGCCACCCCGGCCACCTGGCACCGCTACACCGGCAACTGGCAGGGTAGCTACGAAGGGTTCCTGCCCACCCGCAAGACCATGATGAAGAACCTGGGCTTCACCCTGCCGGGCCTGGCCAACTTCTACATGCACGGCCAATGGGTAGCCGTGGGCGGAGGTCTGCCCCCCGCGGGCATGAACGGCCGGGCGCTGGCGAAGATCATCTGCCGGAAGCACGGGAAGAGGTTCGCCGCGGCGGAATGAGGACGGCCGCCGGAAGCGCCTTATAGGCGGAACAGCCGCTTCGGGTTGTCGTACAGGAACATCCGGGCGACTTCCATGGCCTTGTCCGCGTCGAACACTCCCTCCTCGACCTTTGCGGCCAAAGCACGGGCCACGTCGGCGCGGGCCAGGTGCTGGTGCCCGTACACCCCGTCCACGAACAGGTAGTCCCCGCCGAAAGCCGAGATCTTGTTCAGCGGCACCGTGTCGATCCATTCCTCGAGGGCCAGCACCGAGGCGTTGGGCGACACGATGTGCGCCCAGCACATGTCCAGGTGGACGTTCGGAAAATTCTTGGCCAGCACGCCCGCTACGTTCTGGTAGGGGTAGCCGATGTGGAACAGGTCGAAATCCACCTCCGGGTATTCCAGGAACAGGTTGGCCAGGTGCTCGGGGTTGCTGTTGGACAGGAGGTTGCCGCTGCCCTCCTGGATGCCGGTGTGGATCTGCATCACCAGGTGATTGCGGTTGGCAATCGAGAGAATGAAATGGAACATGAAGTCCTGAAAGGCTTTCCCGGTGAGGACCGGCTTCGGGTGCCACTCCGGAAAGTGCTTGGTAGCGAACACGGAGTTGAAGGCCTCTTCGGCCTCGGCCCGGGCGGCGCGGGCGTAGTACAGGCTGCGCACATAGGCCAGGGAGTTTTTCAGGATCGGCGAGCCCAGCGTACAGGCCCGCTCGATCACCGCCTCGGTGGCCTCCAGCCAGGCGGCGAACGAGGTGATGCTCACCCCGGACTCGCGCTGGACCCGCTCGATCTGCGCCCAGCTCTCCGGGAACACCAGGTTGTTGACGATGTACACCGGCACGAACAGTTCCCGGTCGCAATGGACGCTGCGCTCGACCAGAGGGTCGAAACGTTCCTCCAGGGTCTCCACGCACAGCAGGCTCTTCTCGATGCGGCACTTATCCTTGAGCACACGCCGGAAGTGCCCGGGTGCGAGTGAGGCCAGGAAACGCTGGTTGAGCTCCTCGATGGTTCCCCGCGAGATGCCGGGGATGCCGTACAGCCCCCGGACCGCGACCTCCAGAGCCCTCCCGTACCCCGTGTAACGCGACGCTTCCCAGTAGGGCTCCACCAGGGCCCATTTCTGCAGTATCGGGAGCCGGGAGGTCATGATCGTGTCGTAGTCACTGCGCGGCAGTCCGGCGGATATCAGGTCGCGGTTGAAGTAGTGCGCCAGGTACTCCTTCAGCACGTCGGTGTCCCGGTCGCGGACCTCCTCGCTGGAAGGCAGGTGCTCGTGAGTATCCAGGATCGTCAACCCGAAAATATATTCCCGCAGCTTGTCCGTGTCCTTCATACGCGTGCTCCTTTCCTCGCAGTCTACTACAGTCGCGCCGCAGGTGTCACTTTCGACCCCCCGCGGGGTTGCATCAGCATGAACCTACGAAATCTTCGGGTGCCTGTGCTTGCCGCGCTGGCACTGGCTTTGTTCGTGCTGGTCGGGTGCGGCCCCCAAGGGGAGGAGGGCAGCTCGTACCTGGCCCTGGACTGGACCTACACCCCCATCAGCATCGAGTTCCCGCAGCTCCCGGCGGTGGTGGTCGCCGACACCTATTACCCGCACCCGGAAGGCCTCTACCACGGCGAGTACATCGCCTGGGACGGCAGCTGGTGGCGCTTCAACTACGAAATCGAAGTGAACGGAGGCGAGTGGGGGCTGGGCGGCCTGACGGGAGCGGACGGCGCGGACCGCTTCTACACCATGTACCTGTACTCCCGGGGCCCGGAGCTGAGCTTCGTGGACCTCACCCAGTCGCTCGGTCTGGTCGAGCCTCACCCCTCCGGAGAGGACCCCGCCGCCGCGGAGCAGGACCGGGCCGCCGGCCTGGGCCTGCAGCCTTCCGCCGCTCGCCGTGTGGAGGCCGGCCTGCCCGCAGGAGATGCTTCGCGCTTCGACCTGGAGCATCCCGAGCCGTACCGCTTCGAGGCCAGCGGCCCCGGCTACCGGCTGCTGATCGAAGGCGAACGCTACAGCCCGCTACGCTTGAGATGAAGCGGCTGCCCGTACGGCGCGCCTCGTACAGGCGCGGGCGCGGCGACCTGGCCGCGGTGGTGGGTCTGGTGATTGAACACGTGCAGGAGAGCCCGCCAGGTGATCTTGTGTTGCGCCTCCCCCCGCACGTTGCGGTATTCCAGGGTCTCAGGGTACCGCCCCGGCGGGAGTTCCCGGACCACGCGCCGGAGCAGCTCGTCCACCCCTTCCCGCACCGGCCTGAAGGCTGGCAGGCTGTCCCAGACGATGTCCTTCAGGCTCTGGAGCTTGAAGGCCGGCAATGCGGGGGGTGCGAATGCAAGCTCGGGGGCCTGGGCCTCCAGGACGCCGAGCATGTCCTGGTTGGTCTGCGTGTTGTACTCTGCGAGCAAAGCAAAGAGTTCCTGCATGGCGGGATCAGAGCACAACCGAATGCCTTCGTCTTTCCTGACAGAAACAGTTATATTAAAAAGTATGGTATATTTGGTTCGCACAAGCACGATTCTCAAGGACTGGGAGAAGGCCTGGAAGGTCTGGTCGGGACTCGCCGAGCACGTCAAGAAGGAGTACAAGGAAGTGAAGGACTCGTACTTCCTGACGAATATCGCGGGGCCCACGGACCAGGTCCACTGGGTAGTGGTGTTCGACAGCCTGGCCGACGAGGAGCGCTTCGCCATGAAAGTGTACGAGGACAAGGCCTACTTCAAGGGGATGTCCGAAAGCCAAGGCCTGGTCAGCTCGCCGGTGGATCGCCTGTACCGGCGGGAGTAGCCTCTTTCAGTCCTCTTCCGCGATGGCGGCGAGCTGGTCGCGCAGGTCCTCGATCTCCTTGATCCAGAACGCCTCCCCGCCCCAGCCCGGGTTGGACTCGCGGAAGCGCCGGTCGTCGCGTTGGCGCGACGACCAGGCCAGGTAATAAATCAGGCGCATCAGGCGCAGCGGCTCGATCAGCCGTAGGCTGTCCCGCGCGAAGGGGAAGAAGTCCTCGTAGCCCTCCAGGATGAGCTCCAGCTCGCGTCGCGAGGCCCCCGCGCGGTCGGGCAGCAGCAGCCACAGGTCCTGCACGGCCGGGCCGCTCATCATGTCGTCGAAGTCGATCAGCAGCAGCCCTTCACCGGGGCGGTCCAGGATGTTTCCCCGGTGGCAGTCGCCGTGGATGCGCTGCAGGCCCACGCCGGTAAACAGGGGGACGATCCCGGAAAGCGCCTCCCGGGCCAGGCCGAAGAACTCCCCGGCATGCTTGGCCGGCACTACCCCGGCCTCCTCCAGTTCCTCCAGGAAAGCGGCCGTGGAGGCTTCAGGGACGCAGGCCAGGCGGTGAGCGGCCTGTAGCCGGGCGCCCACCGCATGCAGGCGGCCGACCAGGGCGCCCAGCCGCACCCAGTCCTCGTCGGACTCCGCGTCGAAGGAGCGACCCCCTTTGCGCGGGTACAACGCGAAGTCGAAGGTCTCCTCCCGATCCCCTTCGTCGGCCGTCACGGAGGCCAGGGTAGCGCCGTCGCGATCGGCCAGGGGCGGCACCACCGGCAGCTCCTCGCCCGCGCAGTCCAGCACGAAGCGGTGCTCCTCCAGGATCGCCTCCTCGCTCCAGCGCCCGGGGCGGTAGAACTTGGCCACGTAGGGCGCCCCGCCGTCGGTGGCCAGGCCATACACGCGGTTCACGTAGCTGGGATAGACCGACAGCGTGCCGTCTAGGCTGAGGCCGTAGGCGGACTCCACGGCGCCCAGAACCACGTGCGGGGTGAGCAGGTCGAAGGTGCGGGTCTGCATGGCAGGACCCAGGGTAGCACGAACGAAGGCGCGGGGTCGACCCGGAGCTCGGCCGCGATATTGACCCTTCAAGCCTTCCACACTATGGTTTGGCGATGGAGCGGAAGATCGACTGGTACCGGACCCCGTTGGACAAGGACCTGCTGAGGCGGCTCACCGCGCGCAGCGACCTGCGGGGGTTGCTGCAGGCGGGCAGCTTCCTGCTGATCTTCCCGGCCACCGCCGCGCCCCCCCGGTTCCGGTCGTGAGCCCCGCCGCCGGCCCCGCCCGCCTGGAAGACGAGCTCAAGAGGCTCTTCGGCTTCGACTCCTTCCGGCCCAACCAGCGCCGGATCATCGAAGCGGTAGAGGACGGCCGCGACGTGTTCGCGGCCATGCCCACCGGCGGCGGCAAGTCCCTCTGCTACCAGCTCCCGGCCCTGCTGCGCGGCGGGTTCACGGTCGTGGTGAGCCCGCTGATCTCGCTGATGAAGGACCAGGTGGACGGTGCCCGGGAAAACGGGCTGCCGGCTTCCTTCCTGAACAGCACCCTAGGGGCCGAAGAGGCGCGGGCCACCTGGCGGGAGCTGGCCGCAGGGCGCCTGAAGCTGCTGTACGTGTCCCCGGAGCGGCTGGCCATGCCGGAGTTCCGCGCCGCCCTGGGCCGCCTGGGCCTGTCGTTCATCGCCGTGGACGAGGCCCACTGCATCTCGGAGTGGGGCCACGAGTTCCGGCCGGACTACCGCACCCTGGGCCTGCTGCGCCCGGAGTTTCCTGACCTGCCTATCGCCGCCTTCACCGCCACCGCCACCCGCCAGGTGCAGGCGGACGTGGTGCGGCTGCTGGGCCTGCGAGAGCCTCTGGTGGTCCGAGCGAGCTTCGACCGCCCCGAGATCTTCTACCGGGTCGTGCGCAAGCAGGCGGTGGAAGAACAGATCCTCGACTTCGTGGCCCGGCGCCCCGGGCAGCCGGGCATCGTGTACCGGGGCACGCGCAAGGCCACCGAGGCAACGGCCGAATCCCTGGCCCGGCAGGGGGTGGCCGCGGTGGCCTACCACGCGGGGTTGGACGACGAAACCAGGCACGCCCGGCAGGAAGCCTTTGTGCGCGACGAGGTGGCGGTGGTCGTGGCCACCATCGCCTTCGGCATGGGCATCGACAAGTCCAACGTGCGCTGGGTGGTGCACGGGGACCTGCCGCGCAGCCTGGAGGGCTACTACCAGGAGACGGGCCGCGCGGCCCGGGACGGGGAGCCGGCCGACACCACCCTTTTTTTCGGCCCGGCGGACATCGCCTCGATCCGCTGGCACATCCAGCGCACCGAATCCCCGCTGGAGCGGGAGCGGGCCGAGGC
>Ga0315273_10005465_pt1 | contig 15716 bp, 10 predicted proteins | sample YL17G02_0_MG_FD_205753 | JGI IMG/M metagenome (GOLD analysis project Ga0315273, IMG submission 205753) | Sediment microbial communities from Yellowstone Lake, YNP, Wyoming, USA - YL17G02_0 | ecosystem: Environmental > Aquatic > Freshwater > Lake > Sediment | place: USA: Wyoming | collected...
GCTGTTCGGGATTCTGTGCGGCCATCTGCTGCGCAGCGCGCTCACCCCCGCCGAGAAGGCCACCTGGATGTTCACCGCCGGCACCGCGCTGATCTTCGCCGGGCTGCTGATGGACCCCTGGTTGCCGATCAACAAGAACCTCTGGACCAGCTCCTTCGCCGTTTTCATGGCCGGGATGGCGTTCATGATTTTCGGTTTGTGTTACTGGCTGATCGACGGCCGCGGCTATCGCCGCTGGGCGAAACCGTTCGCCATTTACGGCATGAACGCCATCACGGTCTATGTGATGTCCGGCCTGCTGGGCGACGGCATGGCGCTGATCCAGTGGACCGGGGCGGGCGGCAAGCCGGTTTCGCTCCACCTCTGGGTCTTTAACGAGGTCTTTCTGAAGCTGGCGAACCCGATCAACGCGTCGCTGCTGTTTGCGATCACCCACGTTCTGGTTCTGTACCTGGTCGCGCTGCTGATGTGGCGCAAGAAGTGGTTCATTCGATTGTGACCGCCCCCTGAGAATGTGTGAAAGAATCGCGGATGACCGCCGTGATCGGAACCGGGCCGGACATATCCGACCCGGTTTCTTCACACGTTCTGACGGTCGCGGCTCCGTATCCGAGCCGCGCGCGTCTGAAGCCGCAAATGTTTTCCCTTTCCTCCCGGTTCGAGTTTGTCCTGGCCCAGCCGGGCGGGCCTCAGAATCTGAACGGATTTGGCTTGGCAACTTACCTTTTCAGCTTGCCGATAGCGGCGCGGAAGCCTTCGTCATCCGCCGGCAGGCTCTCGCCTTGGCGTAAACGGACTCATTCGAGTCCCGCGGAAGGGCGATGAGTCCGTCTGCGCGCCTGGGTCGCAGGCGCTTGAGTCTCTTTGGCGACTCCTACTGGCTCAACACACGGAGGGCAACGATGTCCGCACGCGTAGCCAACCGCTCCCGCACCTCCGCGCGGAGAATGAACTGGAAATACCACGGTCCGGCATGGCCGGGCGCAGCCCGCCGCAGCTGGCTCAGCAATTGTTCCAACCTTGCCGGCTGCGAGAGAAACTCAGACGCCATCTGGCTGGCCTGACCGTCCAATCCGGCAATCAGAAGCAGCATGTGCCGGTCGTCCAACCCTGGCAGCATCGAAATCAGACCGTATTCGATGACAGGATCGATGCTGGTGGCCGCCGCCTCTTTGAAATACGTCGGCTCTTCTCCCGGCGCCTGTTGAGTGTTCTCGATATAGCGGCGGCTCCCGACGCCGTCGCCCAGACGGAAAGGATAGTTGTGCAGTAGTTTGTCCACCCACGGGTTGGCCTCATTGTGGCCGAGCAGGATAAAACTACCGTTGCGCAGATCCCCCCAATTCAGCAGGCGGCTTTCCTTGGCACGTGCGGGAACTCCGTACCGGCCGAACATTTGTGCCAAATTCACGGCGCTAATGGATTCGGCGACGCCCGTCTTCATCTCAGTCGGACGGTAAAAGAGGTACCCTCCTGGGGGGAACTGGAAGAACTGACGTAAACCTCGCTCGGCGCCGGGGTCGGGCCGGAAATGCTCCGGGTTGGAGTCCTGCAGCTTCGGGTCGGGAACTCTATGCACAACCGCGGTTTTTGAGTTCGCGAAACAGATAGTTGCGCCCGCGGGGTCACGAAACCAAGGTCCCCAGATTTCTTCGACCTGCTTGGGCGCGGCCCTCGGCGCACCAAGCACACTCCCGGCAGTTGACGGCCGGGATCCCAGCCGGCCGGCCAGATAAGAGGCGCCGGCTAGAGCAACCGCAGCGGCAGCCACCGCCAACAACTTCGAATAGTTCCGTTGCAGTGGCTCACCGCCGGGCTGCGGTTCGGGACGATCCTCGGGCGCCCGAGGGTGGAAAATCGGGACATAACGCCCGACCGGGATCTCTATACGAAGCTTGTCGGTCCGTCCTTCGTTGGCGTAGTAAGCGTCCAACTTCCGCCGCAGTACGTGCGCTTGCCGCCGGACCACGGCGTCTTCGGCCGGGGAATAGTCTTCCGCCCGGTGGAAGACATCCACGCCGATCGAGTATTCGTTGATCTGGGAACTGTTCCCCTGCAAGGCCAGGTCGCAGACAAAGGTGAGGAAACGTTTGCACTGTTCGGATCGGTGGAATTCCTGGCTGGTGCAGACTCGCTCGATCTGAGCGCGTACTTCGGGTTCCTCCACGCAATTGGCGCTGCAGCCTGCAACCTTCGACGTTGTCACGGAACCACCTACCGCTCCAGAACTGGCGACTCGGGACTGCACTTGACTTCATTATCGTACACCCAAGGTCTGGGCGGGCACTACTGCAAACTGCCTGATGTGAAAGGAAGTTCGCCCTGGAGCGAACTGTCCATTGGACAGTCCAAAAACCATTTGGATACTTGCGCAGCGGCGGGTGACGGGGCATGATGCGGGGAGGGACGAAACTGCCGACGGGAACCACATGAAGCGAAGAACTTTTCTAGAGACCGCGAGCGCCGCGGTGGCACAGCCGCTGCTCCAGGAATCTGCCGGAGCGCCGCGCAAGACGATCTCCATTCAGTTAGGGGCGGTGTCGCTAATCGATGAGGGCACCGACCGGGTTCTGGATATCCTCCAGGAACGGGCCGGGGTGAACGCCTTAATCCCCGCCGTGTTCTCCTTCTCCAGCGGAACGGCCGGGCGGCAATCCAAAGGCCAGCCCCTCCCGGACCACGGCAAGCAGGAGTATGACGCAAACCTTCGCGGCGGCAACTTCGCGCGCGTCCACCCGCAGTTTTACAAAGACACGGCCGTCGATCCGAAATCGACCCAGGCGCCCGATCATCCGCAGTTCGACGTGCTGGGAGAACTTCTGCCCGCCGCGCGCAAGCGGGGCATGAAGGTCTTCGCCCTGGTCCAGGATCACTTCCCGGAGAAGTTTCCGAATTCCGAGAAGTTCCGGGAGCGCGACTTCAATGGCGCACAGTGCGAGACGCTCTGCAAGAACAACCCGTACTACCGCAACTTTCTGGCCGGCCTGGTGGAGGACCTGATCCGCAGCTACGACCTCGATGGCCTGATGTTCGTCTGCGAGGAAACCGGCGCCTTCAGCAACACGCTGGGCTCGCGTCTGCGTGGGAAGCGGCGGGGATTGGCGGGGACGCGCGGCTGTTTTTGCGAGTTCTGCCGCGAGAAGGCCCGCAAGCGGGGAATCCGGTTCGACCGAGTGCTGGCGGGATTCGCGGAACTGGAGAAGTTCGTCGCGGCCGGGCGCGCGCGGCGGCGGCCGGTGGACGGCTACTACGTGACGCTGTGGCGACTGATGCTGAGGTACCCGGAGTTGCTGCAATGGGAGCACTTCTTCCACGAGGGCGTGCGGGAGGCGTACGGGCTGATGCACGAGCGCGTCAAATCCGTTCGGCGCCAGGCCATGTTCGGCCTGCACATTTGGCACAACTTCACATTGAGCCCGCTGTACCGCGCCGAACAGGATCTGGCCGAACTCGCAAAATGCTCCGACTTCTTCAAGGTGGCCCTGTATCACAACTGCGGCGGGCCGCGCATGGCCACCTACATCGACAGCGTGAGCGAGACGATTTACGGAGACGTGCCGCCGGAGGAGTTGCTGCAGTTCCACTACCGCGTGCTGGGCTACTCGGGCGTCTCGTATGACCGGTTGCGCCTGGGGCCGATCGGCGAAGAGTACGTTTTCCGCGAGTCGAAACGCTCGGTGGAGGGTGTCGGAAGCGCCGGCACGCCGGTTTGGCCGGGCATCGACGTCGACATTCCGATCCAGTCGGCTGATCTGGGCAAGCAGAAGTCCCAAACGCTGGGGCAGTCCACGCGCGCCAGCGTCCGGGAAGCCGTCCGCCAGGCTCTGCGCGCCGGTGTGCAGGGCATCGTCATATCGCGAAAGTATTCGGAGATGCGCCTTGACAGCCTGAGCGGGGTCGGCGACGCGATCAAGGAGTCAGCCTGAGTCGTGGGCCTATTGAAAAGGAGAAGACCATGAAAAGACAGATTCAAGTCCGGGTTGCAGTAGCCGGTTTGTGCCTGATTCTTGCTTGTGCGGCAGCGTGGAGCCAGGCAACCACCGCAACCGTATTGGGGACGGTGAAAGACTCGACCGGCGCTTCCGTGCCGGGCGCCAAGGTCACAGCCATCAATACGGACACAAATTTCTCGCGACTTGCGATTTCCGATCCGACCGGCCACTACATGGTCCAATTCCTGCCCGTCGGCACGTATCGCCTGGAAGTCGAGGCGGCGGGTTTCAAGAAATTCGTGCAGAGCGGGATCCTTCTCGAAGTCGACCGGAATGCCAGGATCGACCCGGCGCTGGAGCTGGGCGCGGTGACCGAGAGCGTTCAGGTGACTTCGGATGCGCCGCTGGTGGACACGACCAAGGTCGCGCTGGGGCAAACCGTGAGCAACGCCGAAATCCTCAATCTCCCGCTTGTGGGCCGCGACGTATATGGCCTTCTCAGCGTTACCGGCGGCGTGCAGAACAACGAATCGACCAACGACTTCGGCCCCCCGGGACAGCGCGTGTCGGTCTACGGTTCGTCGAACGCCGGAACCGGGGGGGTCAATTTCACCCTGGACGGCGGCATGAGTGTTCAGAGCCTGCGAAACTCCGGCAACCCCGCTCCGAACCCGGACGCGGTTCAGGAGTTCCGCGTAACGACCCACATGTTTGACGCGGAGTATGGGCGATTCGGAGGCGGGGTGGTGAACGTCATCACCAAGTCGGGCACGAATACCTATCACGGAACGCTTTTCGAATCCCTCCGCAACGATCGTCTGAACGCCCAACAGTGGAATACCTTGCAGAAGGACCGGGTGCGGCGCAACCAGTTTGGCGGCAGCTTCGGCGGACCGATCAAGAAGGACAAGCTGTTCTTCTTTTCAAGCTACTCCGGCCTGCGCGATCGGCAGGTGGCGATCAAGAACAGTGCCCGCGTTCCCACGGCGCTCGAGCGTCAAGGCGATTTTTCCGCGTCGTCGTTCACCGTACGGGATCCCCTGACAAGGGTTGCCTTCCCCGGCAATAGGATCCCAGCCAATCGGTTTGATCCAACGGCGAAGAACATCCTGGACAAGTACGTCCCGGCGGCCAACCTGCCTGGCTCGTTCTATGAGGCCCAGGTGCCGTCGGCGCCGCGAAACGACGACCTGACGGCGAAAATCGACTATTTCATGACCGCCCAGCACCAGGTTTCCGGAAGCTACTTCCTGAACAAGGGCGCGCAAAGAGACGTTCTGAACGGCACTCTGCCGTGGACCAAGCGCGTCTTGTCCTGGAAGCAGCAGAACTTCAATCTTCGCGAAACCTGGACCTTGAGTCCGGCTTCGGTCAACCTATTCCAGGTGACGTATGTGCGGCATATCGGGGGACGGCTGAACACACCGGCAATTTCCCTGGGAGACCTGGGTTCCAGGTACCAGATTCAGGGCGAACCCGCGCTGCCGAACATCAACGTTCGGACTTATTTCCAGTTGGGAACGGCGATCGACGGCCCCAAAGCCGGCAGCGACTACTATCAGGTTCGCGAGACCTTCAGCACGATCAGGGGACGTCATTCAGTCAGGTTCGGATTCGAGGGGTCTCTCGACAAGACCTATCAGAACACGAACCTGAACAACTACGGCACTTTCGACTTCCGGCCGGACAACACCGGCAACGAACTCGGCGACTACCTGTTGGGACTTCCGCGGAGTTTCAACCAGGATGCGCCGGTGTACAAGACCGATAGCGGCTGGTACACGGGACTCTTCCTCCAGGATGAATTCCGCATTCGCCCACGGCTGCTGTTGAGCCTGGGCCTGCGCCACGAGATCCAGTTCCCGATGACCGACCCCCAGGACCGCAAGAACCTGTTTGTGCCGGGCGTGCAGTCGACGAAGGTGCCAACCGCGCCGCGGGGGATGTTGTTCCCCGGCGACGCGGGCATCGGCCGGGGCATCATTCGGACCGATGCGAACAACTTCGCGCCCCGATTCGGCCTGGCTTGGGACCCCTTCGGCGACGGCAAGACATCGGTCCGCGCCGGGGCCGGGGTGTACTACGGCAGCATGGGCGGCAACATGGCCAATGGCACGGCCGACCGGCCTCCGTTCACCATCCGGCAGCAATTCACCAACGTGAAGTCGTTTACCGACCCCTACGGCAACCTGCCGGGCGGCGTGGCTCCGTTCCCTTACTTCTATACGCCGCAGAATCCGAGGTTCCCGGTGGGCCTTCCCATCGCGATGAAAGGCCGGGACCTGGATTTCCGCTGGCCCTACACCTACCAGTTCAACTTCTCTCTGCAACGGCAGGTTGTGTCCGATCTGAGCGTAACCGCCGCTTACGTCAGTTCGCTGAGTCACAAGCTGCCCGCGGATCTGGACATCAATTACCCCATTTTTGGGCCCGGCGCGACCACCAGCAACTTCGACCAGCGGCGGCCCTATGCCGGCTTTGCGGACATCGGCACGTTGAAGTCGGTGGCCAATGGCGCCTATCACGGGTTGGAGTTGAGCGCCGACAAGCGCATGTCGCGGAACTTTTCCTTCAAGGGTTACTACGCCTTCGGGAAAGGTCTCGAGGACTATGAGATGCAGTCGGGAACTCGCGACTATCCTCAGAACTCATCGAGATTCAAGATGGATCGCGGCCGGACCAGCAACGATGTGACTCACCGCTTCGTCATGTCGGGCATCTGGCAGATCGACTACCTTCGCGGTGCGCACCCGGTCCTGCGCACCACCGTGAACGGTTGGACGGTGTCCACCATTGTGTCGATCCTGAGCGGTTCGCCGCTTACGGTCACCGCCGGTGACGACATCAATCGCGATGGCAACAGCAGCGATCGCGCCGACCTGATCGGGGACCCGCGTCTGGATTCCGGCCGGCCGCGCAGCCAGACCCTGGCGAAGTGGTTCAACACGGCTGCCTTCGTACGTCCCGCGTTCGGTTCGGATGGGAACGCCGGGCGAAACATACTGGACGGTCCTGGCCGCAAGACCGTGAACCTGGGCATTTTCCGGAGCTTCCGGATCCGCGAGGCCATGCAGCTTCAGTTGCGGGTGGAGGCGACCAATGGGCTCAACACAGTGAACTTGAGCAACCCGGCCACGGCCCTAACCTCGGCAACTTTTGGGCAGATCCGCTCTGCTCGCAACATGCGTGAGGCTCAAGTCGGGTTGCGCCTGTGGTTCTGAGCGCTTGGCCCAAAGGGCGCCCAGGCGGCAGTTCGCCTGGCGGCGCGAGGGAACCACCGGAGACGGGAGCAGAGCACATGCAATCAAGTAGCGGCGTCCAACCGGCGGCAGGGGCGAGCGCCGGGTCAAAGGCGGCCGCCCCTGGCCGGGACCGGAAGATCATCATACTTCAGCTCGATGCCGAGGGCTTTGTGAAACAGGGCATCGAGAAGTTATTGGACACGGTGCGGCAGCGAGCCGGAGTCAATGGCCTGCTTCTCGATACGTTCTGGTTGTCCCGAAGCGAAGGCGGGCACATGGGCGCAATCCACGCCCAGTACTACAGGGATATCGGCATCAACGTGAAGGACCTTTGGGCCCCCGATCCCAAAGGCCTGGACCTGCTTGCCGCTCTGGCCGGCCCCAGCAGGCAAAGAGGGATGACCAGAACCTGCGTCATCAAGGACATGCTGCCCGACAAACTGCCGGGAGCTGCGAAGCTGTGCGAGCGCGACTTCAACGGCGCGCAGGCCGAGACTACCTGCAAGAACAACCCCTTCTATAGGAACTTAGTGCTCGGCGCGGTCGAAGACGCCATCCGTTCCTACGATGTGGACGGCATCCTGTACATGGCGGAGCGGCAGGGAGCGTTCACCGACACGCTCGGCATGAGGTTCCGCGGCAAGCAGAGAGGGCGAGCCGGATCGCGAACGTGTTTCTGCCAGTTCTGCCGGGCCAAAGGCGAGAAGCTTGGCATCCGGTTCGAACGAGTTAAGGCCGGATTCGAGGAACTGGAGAGATTCGTATCCGCCGGCCGGGGCCGGAAGCGTCCCGCGGATGGATACTATGTCACGTTGTGGCGCCTGATGTTCCGTTACCCGGAGTTACTGATGTGGGAGCACCTGTGGCACGAAAGCTTCCGCGAGTTACTGCGCCTGCTCCATGGTAGAGTGAAGGCGGTGCGGCCGGGCGTTCAATTCGGCTCGCACATCTGGCCGAATCACTCGATGAATCCCGTGTTCCGTGCCGAGCAGGACCTTTCCGAACTGGCCCCGTATCACGACTTCATCAAGGTGCCGCTCTATTACAACTGCGGCGGGCCCCGCACGGCGAGCTACATCGAGAGCGTAGGCGAGACGGTTTGGGGGGATGTTCCGCCGGACGAGTTGCTGCAGTACCACTACCGGGTTCTTAACTATGACGAGGCCCCGTACAAGGATGTGCGCCGGGCCGGCCTCTATCGCAGTTTTGTCTATCGCGAAAGCAAACGGGCCATGGATGGCGCCCGCGGCGCCGCGGTCTCGATTCTGCCGGGGATTGAAATCGACATCCCGTTGTTGCGCGCGGACCTGGCCGGCGCTCCGGCGGAGGTGGCGCGCTGCACCCGGGAGGGCGTCAGAGACGTCGTCAAGCAGGCCTTTCGAGCGGAGGTTCCCGGAGTGATCCTCTCGCGCGAATACACCGAGATGCGCCTGGAGAACCTGAGCGGCGTGGGCGACGCCATACGGGAACTTGGTTTGCGGACATGATCCGTATCGGGAGGCGTAGCGCTTGAAACTATAGTCGGTCACCGGAAGGTCGGTTTGCATTCTTGCCGCGGCCGGGGAAAGATTGTTTGGCATAGGCGCAATCCGCCGCTTGCGCCTGGTACTGCGCATACCGCGGATGCCGCTTCTGGCTTTGCCGCACGTGCGCCAACACGTTGCCCGCCGGGCACTGCAGACAGTTCGTTCGTGGGAGCCGCACGAACGCACACGGTTCGAATCCCGGCCCGATGCCCGACGACTTCACGGCATTGGCCACCCGCTGCCCGGCATTTCCCGGCGATCCGGGTAAGTCGATCTTCCGCTCCACCCCGTCTTTCATGATGCGCGCCTCCGGGTCCCTCGGGCTCACCCGCAACTGCGGCTCCCACGGCCGGCGTTCCCGTCCTCCCGCAACCGACGTCAGTCCGTGGAAAAACGCCGACAGGTCCATCTCCCGCGTCAGATACCAGGTTGCCCGCGCCTTATGCCGGGGCCGAATCAGTTGCTCCACGTCAACGGTGACAATCTTCAATTACCCTCCGCAGCTTCAGCTTGCAGGGCGCCTCCGCTGGCTTCGGCTGGCCGGCTGCGGCTGGTCCCTCCAAATCCTCGAACAACGTCGCGTTCTGCTCGGGGTCGGCGACAAGAACATTCTAAGGAGAAATGTTCTGGCCGAAGGTATTGTTCCTACGGCGAGCGGAAGGCCGTGCCACTGCCAGCAGGTACCAGCCGGCAAAGCCCGCCGCCGGCAGCAGCGCCGCCAGCCCGAACGCCGCGTCCCAGGCGCGCAGGTCCAGCAAGCGCCCGAACACCGGCATCACCAGCGCCACCAGCGCCGACCAGGCGCCCGCGCCGACGCCGGCGATCAGCCCGGCGTGGCTGGACGAATAGACCCTGGTCGCGTAGCTCATCGACAGAATGATGAAACCCGCGGCCACGAACATCGAGAAGAACATCCCGGCCATCACCAGCGGAAAAGGCGCGATGCGCGCGGTGAGCGCCAGCGGCAGGCTCAGCACGGCGGCCGCGGCCATCAGGCGGCGCAATCCCGCGGCGCCCGCCGCCGGCCGGTCCGCGAGCCAGCCCCAAACGAAGTAGCCGATCTCCCAGCCCATCGGCGGCAGCCACAGCACCGCGCCAATGGCGGCTTGCGATTTCCCGAGCGCGCGGCTCAGGTAGATCGGCGCTCCGTAGATGACAAACGCCAGGGGAATTGCGCCGAAGGCGTAAGCGACCATGAAGGCCCACAGTCTGGAGTCCCACAACCGCACGCGCGCCAGCGGCGAGCCGGCGTGCGCCTCCGGCCGCGCCTGCCGGATCTCGGGGCGGCGGCTGACCAGGGACCAGATCAGGATCCAGGCAAAACCGATCAGGCCGGTGAAGAGAAAGGCCGCGCGCCAGCCCCACCAAAGCGCGATCGGGGTAACGATCAATGGCGTAATGATGGCCCCCAGCGAACCGCCGCTATAGGCCACGGCGATGCCCCGCGCGCGCCGCGAAGGCGGAAGCGTCTGCACCACCGTGCGCAGGCCGCCGGGGAAAGTTGCGCCTTCTCCGAAACCCAGCGCCGTGCGCGCCGCGGCCAGGCTCGCGAATCCGCCCGCCAGCGCGTGAGAGGCCGAGGCCAGCGACCAGAAGGAAACCGCCGCCATCATTCCGGGCCGCAGACCGAAGCGGTCCAGCGCGCGGCCCCACAGCGGGTTCCCCGCCATGTAGGCGATCGAGAACGCCGAGATCACCAGGCCGTATTGCTCGGCGCGCAGGCCGGTTTCCTTGAGAATCGTCGGCGCCAGAAGCGCGAGCGTATTGCGATCGATGTAGCTGATCAAGGAGACCAGCAACATGGTCAGGCTGGGGATCCAATCCGAGAGACGTTTCACCGCGCGGTCTGCCCATCATCGCAGATCCGGCCGGTTCGTTGCGGCTCCCGCTTGCCGCTCGCTATGATGCAACCAGGATGTCCGGTTCGCGCGCCATCGCCATCGCGGTTTTTTGTGCTTTGCCGGCCATCGCCCAGCCGGTCTCCGAACCGCTCGTCGTGATCGTGGACGCCTCGGCCGCGATGAACCAGAGCGTGGGCGGCGCGCGCCGCATGGATGGCGTTCGGAAGGCGCTGCTGGAAGTGGTCGACGAGTTCCCGGGCAACGTCTCGCTGGGACTGATGATTTTCGGGCACAGGGCGGCCAACGACTGCGGCGACTTCGAGATCGTCGAACACATCCAGTCGGCGGTGAAAGACCGGCGTGAGCGGCTTACCAGGCGGCTGGCGACACTCTCGGCCCAAGGCCGGTGCTCGGTCTCCCGCGCTCTGCTGGAATCCCTGCGGATCTTTCAGGGAAGAGCCGGGCGTGTGCTGCTGATCGCGGGCGGCGCGGACAACTGTGGCGGCAATCCGTGCGTGATCGCCGAGACTCTGCGTCAATCCCCGGTGCCTTTGCGGGCGGACGTCGTGGCGATCGGCGTTGCGGCGGATCAGGCGGCCTCGCTCTCCTGCATCAGCGGCAGGTTGAACGGGCAATTCGTCGCGGTTTCCGACGCCGAAAGCGCGCGCAAAGCGATTGTATCGGCCGCTCTGGGCGGGTTGCAGGGAGGGCGGCTGCGGGTCCGCGTGAGCGAGGCGGGAAAGCCGCGCCCCGGCGCTCCCTATGTGACGGTCCGTCAACTGGGAAGACCCATGGCCCAGTTATCCGACAACCCCAGCGTGTTTCAGCTTCCGGCGGGCGACTACGAGGTCAGCGCGCGGCTCGGCCCGCATCGCGAGTCGCCCCTGGCGGGCGTGCGAATCCGGCCGGGACAAACCGTCGACCAGGCGCTCAGCATCGCCTCGGGCGTGTTGATTGTCTCGTTGACACGGACGCAGGGCAAGCCAATTACGCCCATGCCCGCCGTCGAACTGATTCAGGGCGAGGATTTCGTCGCCAGCGCCAGATCCCTCCCGGCCCGCTTCGAGACCGGGGCCGGATCGTACGCTCTTCGCGTGACGTTGAACAGCCGCCAGCAATACGTCGCGCAGGGACTGGTGATCGAACCGGCGCGCACGGTGCAGAAAACCGTCGAGGTGCCGGCCGGGCAGGTCCAGATCCTGGTCGGCGGCAAGCGTTATCAGGGCGCTCTGCGGCCCTTCGTGGAAGTGCTTCAGGAGGGCCGGTTTATCGCCTCTTACTCGGGATCGCCGGCCAATTTCCAGTTGCTGGCCGGGACTTACACGGCGCGCGTGCGCGAGTCCGGCCGGGCGATCGTCTCGAAGGATTTCCAGGTGAAGGCGGGCCAGGATCTGACGATCGAGCTCATGGCGCCGTAGCGGGGCGCAACAGTTCGCCGACCGGTTCGAAGCGGTAGCCGCGCCGGCGGAGTTCGGACGCCGCGATCCGGACGGCTTCCACGGTTTCCCGAATGTCGGGCCGGGGCGCCAGTTCGCGGCCGTCGTGCAGGCAGAAGATGCCGCCACTCGAGGCGCCGCGCACCAGGCGCGCGGCAACGCGCCGGGCCGGCCATCTCCAGTCGCGCCCCATCACCGTCCACATCACCGCCGTCAGCCCGAGCCGGCGCTGGGCGGCGCCCAGCCCGAACCAGCGGCATCCATAGGCCGGGCGGTACCACCTCGGCGTCACGCCGGTGATCCGCCCGATTGCCTCCTGCGCCCGCTCCAGTTCACCAGCCACGAAAGCCGGGCTGCGCAGATACAGCTTGGCGTGAGAATACCCATGGCTGCCGATTTCGTGACCCGCGGCGGCGATCGACCGGGCGATCTCCGGCAATCGCTCGACCGCGGCGCCGGAGACGAAGAAGGTCGCGCGAACATCCAGACCGGCGAGCAACTCCAGCAGCGCCGGCGTCGACTCGCTGGGACCGTCGTCGAAGGTCAGCGCCAGCGCCCGCCGGTCGCCAGCGCCATGCCACAGGGAAGGGCCAAAGACGCGCGAGGAACGCCCGCGCACGGCCCAGGCCATGAACCCCGCGGCGGATGCCGTTCCCGCAAACATCTCGAGCAACATTGCGCGCCCCGGCTCAGCTCACCTCGGCCTTCACGCTGTGATCGCCGGTCACCGCCCAGGTTTCGGGCGGCGAAAAGATGCTGAAGCAGGACCACGGGCCAGGGATCCAGGGATACCGTTCGATGACCCGCTCGTCGACCTCGACTCCCAGACCGGGCAGCCTGGGCACGACCAGGTCGCCGCGATCGATCGGCAGCGGCTCCTTCAGAATCTCCCCGGCCAGCGGCCACGGGTACATGCCCGCGCGCGAAGGCGTCGAATGACAGGGGTACTCGAGCCACTCGACCACGTTTTCCGGCCAGCACACGCCCACCTGCGCGGCGGCGATCACCTCCAGGCCGGTTCCCCAACTGTGGAAGGCGAACCGGAGCCCTTCGCGCGCGATCTCGGCAAACAGGCGCCGCGCGGTCGGGTAGCCGCCCTGGCAGACGATGTCCATCTGGACGTAGTCGACCGCCTGGGTGTAGATCAGGTCGAGATACCCCGCCTCGCCCGGCTCGTGTTCGCCGCCGGCCAGGGGAACGATGTCCAGCGCCTTCAAGCGGCGGTAGGCGTCGTGATCGTCCGGCGGCAGCGGTTCCTCCAGCCAGGCGATGTCGTATTCCCCCATTCCGCGCGCCACGCGCTCGACGGTTTCCGGTGAGTAGCTCCGGTCGCCCATGCGCCACCACGTGTGCGCGTCCACCATCAGGTCCACGTCCGCGCCGACCGCCTCCCGCATCAGGCGCACGGTCTTCACGTCGTCCTCCGGCCCCAGCGCCGGGCGCATCTTGTAAGCCGGGAACCCCAGCGCGGCGACGGCGGCGGCCTCTTCGGCGTACTTCTCCGGCGCCATGTACATCCCGGCGCTGCCGTACAACTTGATGCGATCGCGCACCCGGCCGCCCAGCAACTCGGACACCGCCAGGCCGTGCGCCTTGCCGACCAGATCGTACAGCGCGACTTCCACCGCGCAGTAGGTCCTGGCCAGCGATGGATACTCTCCGGGCCCCTGCAGGAACTGAACCCGCAGCGCGTCGGGATCGGCCAGCCAGCGGCCCTCTAAAAACGGCGCGATCACGTCCCGGATCGCCGCGTGCGCTTTCTGGCTGCCCTGCCCGGGCGCGTAGCCGACCAGTCCATTATCGGCCTCGACCCGAATCAACATCGCGTCGCGCTTGAAAATCGTGCGCTCCCCGCCGTAGTAACTCAGACGGATCGGCTCGGGGAACGGATAGGAGAGCAAGTGGGCCTGAACGCTCTGAATCTTCATGCCGTGTTCCACAGAATAACAGAGGGAAACCCGGGACAGTATCCTCAATTCCAGTTTTTTATTCCACGGCCTGAAGGCCGTGCCACCGGGAAATCGGTGATTGAGGATACTGTCCCGGGTTTCTCAGCGCTTCTTCTTGCGGGCGTCCGCCTTCTTTCCTTCCCGGCGCGTCTGCCACTTGGGTTCGGCAAGCTGCGAGTTCCAGGCGTCGTAGGCGGCCTTGAGTTCTCTCAGCTTCTCGGGTTGCGCCGAAGCCAGGTCCTTGGCCTCTCCGATGTCTTCGGCCAGGTTGAACAACTGCGGCGCGGCCCCGGCCAGCATGTCGATCTTCCAATTGCCTTTCCGGACGGCCGCCTGCGTGCCGAACCGCCAGAAGAGCGCCTCGTGCGGCTGGCCCGCCGCCTTGCCCGCCAGGTGGGGGAGCAGGTTCACGCCGTCCAGCTTCGCCGGCGCCGGAATCGAGCCTCCGGCCGCCGCCACGGCGGTCGGGTGAATGTCCAGCGAGATCACCGGCTGGTCGTAAACCTTGCCCGCCGGAATCCTGCCCTTCCACTGCACCATGTACGGCACGCGGATGCCGCCCTCGAGCACCATGCCCTTGTAGCCGCGCAACGGGCCGTTTGCGGAAGAGGTCGAAAGCGTCGGCCCGCCGTTGTCGCTGATGAAGAAGATCAGCGTGTTCTCCTCCAGCTTTTCCTGTCTCAGCTTCGACAACACGCGGCCCACCGCATCGTCCATGGCCGACTGCATCGCCAGGAACGTACGCCGGCGGAGGTCGGCCACCGAAGCGAACCGGTCCAGGTATTTCTCGATCGCTTCCAAGGGCGCGTGGACGGCGTTGAAGGGAAGATACAGGAAGAAGGGCGCCGCCTTTCGCCGGCCGATGAACGCCACCGCCTCGCGCGCGAAGGCGTCCGTCAGGTACTCCTTTTCGGCGATGACTTCGGTTCCGCGCACGATCCGCGCGGTGCGGCGCGCCGAAGTCTCGAGATACTGGTGCGCGCCGCCGAGGAAACCGAAGAACTCGTCGAAGCCGCGCTTCATGGGGTGGAGTTCCGGCTTGTAGCCCAGGTGCCACTTGCCCACCATGCCGGTCGCGTAGCCGAGCGACTTGAGCCGGTTCGCGATGGTGGTCTCGGTGAGCGGCAGGCCGAACTCGTCCTGGGCCTGCTCTTCCGGGCCGGGGTTGAACTCGTGGCCAAAGCGCTGCTGGTAGCGCCCGGTCATCAGGCCGGCGCGCGTCGGGCTGCACACCGGGCAGGACACGTAGCCGTTGGTGAAGCGCACGCCGCTCCGGGCGATCGAGTCGATGTTGGGCGTCGAGATGTCTTTGGCGCCCTGGCAACTCAGCTCCCCGTAGCCCAAGTCGTCGGCGACGATTAGAACGATGTTCGGTTTGCCGGAGGCGGCGGGCAACGCCGGGGCCGCCGCCGCAACGGATATGGATTTCAGAAAATCGCGTCGGTGCACGAATTAGTTCTCCCAGTCAAAACTTTATCACCCGGCGGCGCTGTCTCGGAGGTGGTCGCGCGCGCGCCTGCGCCTCGCCCGCCGGGATGAAAGGTGGGGCGGCCGGGGTGCCCGGCCTGGCGGGAGCCTACTGCGAGCGGCTCTCGCCCGAGCCGTCAAAGGCCGCAACTCTCTGGGCGGAAATGAGTTTCAGCCAATTCTCTTCGCGGCAGTTGGCATTTCCGGGACCGCCCTGGCCGACCTTTTCGGAATCTCGAAGGCGGCCGCCCCTCGTCCGGTGGATTGAAACCGGGACCGCTCCCAGGGCGGAGGAACTGGCCGTGCGCCGGAGCCGGAGACCT
>Ga0315273_10005466_pt1 | contig 15715 bp, 14 predicted proteins | sample YL17G02_0_MG_FD_205753 | JGI IMG/M metagenome (GOLD analysis project Ga0315273, IMG submission 205753) | Sediment microbial communities from Yellowstone Lake, YNP, Wyoming, USA - YL17G02_0 | ecosystem: Environmental > Aquatic > Freshwater > Lake > Sediment | place: USA: Wyoming | collected...
GGTCCGATCTCCCGCAGCGCGATGCACACGGGGAACCGGACCACGGGATCGGGATCGTCCAGCGCGGCGATGAGTGCCGGTACGGCCGACTTGGCGGCGGGTCCCATGCCGCTGATGGCGTAGGCGGCGGCATTCCGGGTTTGCGGGGCGATGCCCTTCAAGTCGGCCACCCACGAGGAAAGCGAGCGGCCGTCGAATTCCGGCTCCTTGGGCTTCTTGCCTTGGGCTTCGGCCCGGGCGCTGAGGAAAGAGAGGGCCACGAGACTCATAGTAAGCGGGCGGATCATGATATTTCTCCCTGCGACAGGCGTAAAGTGGATCAAGAAGCTACATCCCTTCCGGACTGGTGGACAGGATAGGGAACAGCTGATCGGTAACGGAGAACAGGGAAGGGGGAAGGGGGAAAGGGCCTACAGACCAAGTGCTACGGCGGGGTCGCCCGAATGCAGCTCGAGAAGTCCGGTGCGTCGAGGGCCGCCCTGGCCCGCTCATTGATGCGAAAGCGCGCGCGGACTTCGGCGAGGGACCCAGTCGAGTCGATCAGGCCGAGGCGGTGGATCACCTCGTCGCTGTAGCCGGGGAGGACGGTCTGCCAGCTCCACGGAATTCGGTCGGGCACCAGCTGGTTGACGTGCCGCACCAGGTTCAGGGTGCAGTTGTTGGTGATGGTGTGGTAGAACTCGGGCGTCGCGTGGATCCGATCGGCGCGCTCCAGCATCCCGCGGAAGACCGTACGGACCGCCTCGCGGCTGGCGCGGATGGGATACAGGTAGACGTCGGTTCCGTCGTAAACGGCGCGGCGGCCGATCAGGTCGCGCTCATCGCCGAGGACGTAGATCAGCTCGAAGCGTCGCAACAGCCCCTTGATCACCCCATAGGTCTCGCCCACCTCGCGCCGGGCCTCGATGGAGATCGCCAGGTAGCGGCCGTCGTCGAACCCGAAGGTCACGAAGGCATGTGCCGGCCCGCGCCAGCGCCGCGAGAACGGTACCAGCACGTACCACGCGGTCGCCACTTGACGGAGGTCGTAGCTGCGGTCCTCCCACCCGGGAGTGAACTCGGTGGCGCTGGTCCAGCGGAAGTTGCGCACGCCTTGGACTTGGGCGCTGTCGCGGTCGAATTCCACGAAGGGGAGCACCGACTGGTCGACAGCCCATCGGCGGTCATGCGAGGGAGTCAGAAGCGACCACATGAGCCCGAGGAGGAAGAGAGGGATCAGCGCCGCGAGGTACCGCCGCGGCGGCGGATCACAGCTGGCCGGACTCCAGCAGGATCTTGAAGCGCTCCAAGTCCGCCCGGGTGCGTCTGGCGATGACACCCTTGAAGACCGGTCCGAGCAGGCGCCAGAGTCCTCGGAAGCGGAAGTCGATGGTGACGTTCCAGCGCGTGGTCCAGGGGCCTTCCGGCTCGAATCGATTGTGGATCACGTTGGTGGCCATGTCGGAATCGTAGGTCCCGCCGTACTCCTCTGGTTCCCGGCGGATGGTGATGGTCTCCATCACGACGATCTGGCGGCCATCTTCCCGGTAGGTCAGCTTCGACACCGCACCCTCCTGACCCGGTGTTCCCACCATCGGCTCGAAGGCGGTAAGTGTCGGCTGCCACTTCTTCATGTTGTCCGGGTTGTCGAACGCCTTCCAGACCTCCTCGCGCTTCCGGCCCAGCACGTAGTCGAATGCCAGATGCATGGACCGTCCCGGCATCACTGCGCCGCCGGCGGTGTGAGGAATGGTTCGAAGAGCACATCGACGCTGTACCCGTCGGGCGCAAACAGGCCGGCCAGGAGCTGGCGGGCGCTCTGCTCGGCGTGTTGCCGCACGGCCATCTCCCGGGCGGCGCTGGCCAATCGCTCCCGCGCCAGCTGCAGGACGGTGTCTCGGTCGGCGGGGTGGAACCGGTTCCAGAGGCCGCTGCGCTCGTCATACGTCCGCAGGTCGGTGATGTCGAGCCCGAGCAGCTGGGCGTGGGGCAGCCGGATCACGATCCGGTGGGCCGCCGCGTCGATGTCGATCCCGACGTTCTGGGCAAGATCGACACCGACCATCGCCTTGCCGGTCACCACCACCAGCGATCGCTTGGTGCTGCCGAGCCGGGTGTTCTCGTAGACGACCACGTCCCGGATGGTCGTTTCGCTGGTGACGAGCTTGGAGACCGCCTGCATCCGGGCGACGACCAACGAATGGGAGATGGTCGTCGTTCCCCCGCCCGCGGCGGCTCGGACCGCGCTCCCCAAGGTGCGGGCGATCGCCAGCGCGGTGAGGCCGAGGCCGAGCAACAGGGCGAGCGCGATGATGGCGCTCCGCGAGGGGCGTGGGATCACGGTGCCCTCCGGGTCTGGTCGGGCTCGTCGACAGAGGCCAGAGCGACAATGCGCCAGGCGCCTTCAAGCTTCATCCAGGTGAAGGCATCCACGCCGCGCCAAGTCTGGACCGCGGCGGAATCGCCGAAGCGGGCCTCATAGCGGGCCCAGACTTGGGCAAGTTTGCCGGTCACCCGCATCTCCTGTCCCAGCAAGCGCTCCTCGAAAACTGGCTTGCTGTCCGGGCCCTGCCGGGTCGTTGCGAGAAAGGAGTCAATGGTGGTCACGACGACTCTCGGTGCGGTTTCCCCTGGCGCTTGCCACACCGTGGTCAGCGTGGCCCGGGGCCAGAAATGCGCGGCGTAGGCGGGCCAGTCTCGGGCGCTCATGTCACGGTAGTACTGCTGGACCGTGGCTCGCACGGCCTCCTCGTCCGGATCGGGGGCCCCAGGGGTCGCGCGCCGCACGGTGCAAGCGGAGAGAATCATGAGCGCAAGGGCCAGGTGGCGCATGTGGAGTCCCTTAAGCTAGGGCCACCGCGATCAATCGGAAGCTCCCCGGAGTGCCAGGCCCCTCAATAGCGGGCGAGCGCGCTAAAGACCGGATCGAAGACCACTACCTCCCACTCCGCCGCCTCCCGTCCGGTGACCCCGCCCAGTTGCACCAGGTAGCGCGCACCTGCACGGACGATCATCACCGGAAATGGGGCGCGGAGCCCGCTGGCCTGATGGGCGTTGGCCGCATATGCGGATGCCGCGGCGAGGCAGACCGGCTCTTCGGTGACCAGGTTCGCTTCGTCAGGAGGAATCGGTTCGAGACTGAGGCTGTCGAGCCGGGCCCGACCGGCCTCGTCCTGGCTGGAGAGGAGGTAGCGCACCCGAGAAAGGAACGCCCGCGCGGCGGAATCGGTGCTGCAGGCAGGGAAGTGGGCCGGAGGCTCCTGCGCCCGGGCGCCGACCGGCGCGACACCGAGGGAGACCACCAGGGCGAGCAGGCGACGAGGGCGACGCATTCTCAGTGCGGCCCCGGCGAGCCGGTCGACGAAATGCGGCCGCGGAGGAGCTCTACTCTGAGCTCGGTCCAGCCATCGGCCTGGTAGTACTGCACCCGGAGCTCGTGCCGCCCGCCCGGGAGCGGCGCGTGAGCGACCGCCGACTCGTGTCCTGCCCAGTCGTCGATGACGAGCTTGTCGTCCAGCCACGCTCGCACCCCGTCGTCACTGATGGTTCGGAGGGTATACTCGCCTGCCGGGAGCGACACGCTGGTCGTCGCCTCGAGAGCGAACCGCTGCTGCGGCAGCCCTGCCATCCCGGGCCGATACCAGATGTAGTCCAGCCGCGACTCCCGGCGGGTGAGCAGCGGGGTCCCGCCGATCAGTGCCGCGAACGCCTCCGGTCGGGTGCGTGGATCGGTACTGTCGGCCCACGACACGAAGCGTACCTGCCAATCGAACTCGGGCTCGAAACGCTGATACGAGAAGCGCACGGGCCGCGCGGTGGACCGACGCGCACGAGGTGAGGTGACGCTGTCGTCGGCGTGGTACTCGAGGCTGAGCTGCCAGTCGGCACCCGGCCCAGGTGCGGGGGTGACGACGACGGTGTCGCCCATCCTGCCCTTCAGTCGGGAGAGCGATCGGATGCCGCGCCGTTCCAGAACCCGCCAGCGACCCGCCGGCCCGACGGTCGCCAGGGGGAGCGGATTAGCCCGAGTGCTGTCGAGTGGCCAGAGCCGCGGTGAGCGCCAGTCGAATGGACCCCACTCGTCCACCAGAATGGCCGAGCGGGGCCGGCGCGATTCTAGCGAGCGGGGGATGCTGCGCTGCTCCGTTTCGGCTTCCACCTGGGCACCGCCGGCCGCCGCCACCGAATCGCAGGGCTCCAAGCCGGCGCCATTGCTGCCGGCCCCCGGCGTCAGGGTGCGGGCGAGGTACTCCGCGGTGTCGCGGAGCACCGCCGGGGTGTCGACCGCGACGAATCGATTGCCGGAGAGACGGAGCTTGCTGGTGTTCGTGGCGCGCAGACCGACGCGATTCCCCTCGAAGCCGTTGTCGCCGATCAGGTAGTCGCGACTCCGGGTGTCGCGCCGCTTCGGGTAGCCCCAGTCGGACGGTTCGATGGGATTGGCCCAGAGGGAGATGGCCGTCGAATCACCGCGGAAGCGATTGTGCCCGATGACGTTGCTCTGGCCGTGCTCGATCGCGATGCCGACGCGATTGCCGCCGAAGCAGTTGGCGAGAATCGTGGACTCGTAGCTATATCCGCCCCAGAGGCCGTGGTCGCTCCCTTCCGCGCGGTTGGCGATGAACGCATTCCGACTGAAGGTCGCTTCCATCGCGTTGGTCGGCGCGAAACTGAAGTCGTTCTGCAGAAAGAGATTGTCGTTCGAACCCCCGGCGCCGGAGTCCATCGTTTCCTGTCCCGCCCAGAGAAAGAGTCCATCGCCGCCATGGGTGACGGAGTTCCAGGCCACGGTGTTGTGCGAGCTCTGCTCAAACAGCAGCAGCCCCGCCGAGTCCTGGCCGCGGCGGTAGAAGCGGTGGCTGAAGCCGCGGACATTGTAGTCGAGGCGGTTGTGGACGATGGAGTTGTAGCTGGAGCGGTACAGGCCGATGCCGAGGCCGGAGTTGAACGCAAAGGTGTTGTCGAGGATCCGGAGGCTGTCCGATCGGGTGAGCAGAAGCCCGTTCATCCCCTGCTCGGCGCGATTGCCTTGGATGGTGCCACGGCGGACGCCATCAAGGTAGATCCCCGCGCCGAAGCGGAGCCACTCGCCGGCCTCGTTGCGATGGAAGGAAAGCCAGTCGGCGAGGCTCTCGTGCTCGACGAGACTGAACAACCGGGGCTTCCAGTTGCGGCTGACATCGTTGCCGCTGAGGACGAGCTCAGCGGTGCCGCGGGCCAGGATTCCCACCTTGTAGCCGCGCACCGTCGCATGCTCCAGACGGACGTTGCGCCCACCGTCAATCCGGATTGCGACGCCCGCGGCTTGGTCCGGCTCAGCACCCGGGCTGGTTCCCTCGAGAACAGCGCCCTGGAAGTCGACGGTGATGTTATCGCCCTTGATGACGATGACCGCCGAGTCCGGGAAGGCGGGCGCCGACAGCCGGTAGCTCCCGGGCCGGATCCTCACCGAGCGAGTGATCACCAGTCCCGCCCGGAGCGGGACAATCGGTTGGGCGCGCTGCTGGGCGGTGGTCGCCACCACCGGGACTCCGGCCAGAATCGCGACGACGGCCGGGGCCAGCCGGGCGGCGACGGGGAGCGGGGGCATCAGTCGGTGTAGCGGGTCCGGGCGTCGAGCAGGTCCACCTTCCAGCCGCCCTCGACGCCGCCGTAGACCTGGGTCTTGAGCCAGTCGAGTTCTGCGTCCCGCTGCTCCAGAGGCACCTCGGTGAACCAAGCCCGTGGGCGACCATCATCGCCGTTGCTCCAGCGGTAGCCCCGGAGCTTCAGCAGCTCCTTGGCGTCGAATGGGGCGCCGGAAGCCCAGATGCGGGCGGTGCGCCGCCGGGCGGATTCGAGGAGCAGCAGCAGGGGCAGCTCGCCGGTCGCGAGCGGCAGGGCCAGCAGGTGGATCAGGGCGAGGCAGTCCCGCTCCGCGCGGTGGCTTTCGAAGAAGATCCCCGCATGCTGGATCAGGAGGTACTCCAGCGACCGCGAACCCCGCCCCAGCCGGTGCCAGGGGATCTCCCGATGGGAACAGGCCCACGCCCTGCCCCGGAGCGCAGGCAGCCGCTTGTCAACAAACTTCCGATCGAAGGCCGCGTTGTGCGCGATGATGAGCTGGGCATCGCCGACAGCGGCGAGAATGGCCGTCTCATCAAGGCGCTGGCCCGCTACGGTCGCCTGGGTGATCCCGGTGAGCTGGGTGACCTCAGCGGGGATTGGCCGTCCGGGATCCTCGAGCCCCACGACCGGGCTCTCCACGTCCACGACCCGCCCAGTCTCGGCGACATAGGTGAACGGCACCAGGGCGAGCTCGATGATCGCCTCGCTGCGTGGATCGAGGCCGGTGGTCTCGACGTCTAGAACCAGCGCCCTCCGCAGGGTCCCGCCCTCCGGCTCGTGGTAGCGGGTGCGGGGGAGAAAGCGCCGGAGCACCCGATACTCGCCGGTTGCCTCGAGTCTCCGGGCCAGAGCCTCGGAGGAGTCGTCGGATCCGGAATCGGTCACGGGATGCCGCCGGCCGGGCTAGAGTTCCTTGAGATAGTGCACCGTCTCCGGCTCATAGCCCAGGCGTTGGTAGAACTGGCGGGCGCGCTCATTCTGCGCGAAGACATTGAGGGTGATGCGGCGGTATCCCCGGCCCCGGGCCCAGGCTTCCGCTGCGTCCATCAGCAGCCGGCCCACCCCCTGCCCCTGGGCCGCAGTCTCGACCGCGAGCACTTCCACGTGGGCATGCCGCTCGTAGGTGAAGTAGTCCTCCCGGGTCGAGGTGAAGACGTAGCCGAGAGCCGCGCCGTGGTCGTCCTCTGCCACGAGGAGGCTCTGCTCCGGGTCGGGCTCGTGGAGGGCATCGAGCAGGATGATGTGGTCCGCTGCCGCGATTTCGGACGGCGTTCGCCAGTGGGGCACGGGGAACGCCCCCAGCTGGTCGGTGAGCCTGAGGATGAAGGCCTCGTCGGCTGGAACGACCGGCCGGACCTTCACGCCAGGCCCTTCCGCGCGGCCTCGATCATCCGGTCCGCGAAGAGATCGATCTCGGCCAAGGTCGTGTACACGTTGGGCGTCACCCGCAAGCCGTCGAACTCCTTGTGTGCAATGGCCGTCACCACGATTCGGTGCTTTTCCATCATCCAGCCAGCCAACGCGCCGGGTTCGATGCCTTCGACGTGCACCAGGCCGATGCCGGCCGAGTTCGGGCTGTCGAGCGGGGTGAGGATCCGGAACCGATCGCTCTCTTTCTGCAGACGCTTGGCCCACCGGTCACGAAGGTAGCGGAGGCGGGCGACTTTCCGTTCCCCGCCGATGGCGTTGTGGAAGGCGAGCGCCACGCTGATGGCGTTGTGATTGGCTGCGGGATGGGTGCCGATCTCCTCGTACTTGCGGATGTCTTCGTCCATGGTGGTGGGTGCCGCCATAAGCGGCCACAGCCCCTTCTGCTTTGCCTTCCGGACGTACAGGAAGCCGGTGCCGATCGGCGCGAGCAGCCACTTGTGCAGGCTGGTGCCGTAGTAATCGCAGTCGAGCTGGTCGCGGGTGAACGGGAATTGGGCATAGGCGTGTGCTCCGTCCACGAAGACCGCGATCCCCCGTGGTCGCGCGAATTCCACCAGCTCCCGCACCGGCATGATCTGCCCGGACAGGTTGGTGATGTGGGTGACCTCGATGACCCGGGTGCGTGGCGTGACCGCCGCCTTGAACTGGTCCACGACGTATTGCTGGGAGGGCGGGGGGAGCTTGAAGGAGATCTGCTTGAGGACGATTCCGTCGCGCCGTACCCGCTGGTCCCAGGCGGTAAGCATGCGGCCGTAGTTCTGGTTGGTGACGATCACCTCATCCCCGGCTTTGAGGTCAAGGCCGAAGATCATGGTCTCGTTGGCCTCCGAGGCGTTCCGGGTGATGGCCATTTCTTCCGGATCGCAGCCGAAGCTCCGCGCCAGCTCCCGCCGGACACTGTCGATCCGGGGCTCGAGGGTCTGCCACATGTGGATGACCGGCAGCTCGTTCGAGAAGCGGAGGTCGCGGATCATCTGCTCCAGGACGTGGCTGGGAGTTGGGCTGCAGCCGCCGTTGTTGAGATTGACCATGGTGCGGTCGCAGTCGAAGGCGCGCTGGATCTCGGCCCAGTAGTCCTCGTCGTCCGCCCCGGCCGATCGACCGGCCGCGTCCGGTGAGGGCGGGATCGGCGTACTCTGGGTTCGCGCCAGGGGCAGAACCCGCCTGAGGGCATCGGCCCGGAAGGAGGGCAGGGTCGCCGCGCCCGCGAGGGCGGCGAGGAAAGACCGGCGATCGGTCATCTAAGCCTCTGGTGGGGAAGGACTTTCCCAATCTAGGGGGCCGGCCCCCTACCGCCAGAGCGGGGCCGCCTCTATAGTTGTGCCGCGTAAGACAGGGTTCAGCGTACAGCGTTCAGGGCTTGGTCCCTGACACCCTGAACGCTGAACCCTGTACGCTCAGACCGACCCCCCACCTCAGGCGGGAAGCGAAGCACCATGGGCATCATTGCGAGTGAAATGCGCCGGGGCATGTGTCTCCTTTTCGAGGGGGAGCCGTGCCGCGTCCTCGAATTCCACCACCATACCCCCGGCAACCTCCGGGCGATGGTCCAGGCCAAGCTCCGGAAGCTCCGGACCGGCACGCAGTTCGAGCATCGCTTTCGCTCCACCGACACCGTGGAGGTCGCGGACCTTGAGACGCATCAGCTGGAGTTCATGTATGCCGGCGGCGACAGCTACCACTTCATGAACACCGAGAACTTCGACCAGCTGGAGGTGAGCGAGGAGGACCTCGGGGATGCGGCCAAGTGGATGGCACCGGGAATGAAGATCATGGCCGAGTTCTTCAGCGGCCGGCCGATCGGCATCCAACTGCCCAACGCGATGACGCTCGAGGTGGTCGAGACCAACCCGGTGATGAAGACCGCGACGAAGAGCGCCTCCTTCAAGCCGGCCAAGCTCGACAACGGGGTCACCATCAACGTCCCCGAGTTCGTCCAGACGGGCGAGCGGGTCCGGGTCAACCCCACGACGGGTGAGTACATCGATCGGGCCAAGGATTAGACTCCTTCCCCCGCTCTACCGAGGCTCTTACCTTAGAAGGTCCCTCCCCACGAGCCGAGTGGCCGCCCAAACGACCGCTTCCCCCACTTTGGAACGCGCGGTTTTCCCCCGCGACGTCGCGATGTTCCTGCCCCTTCTGGGCATCGCGCTCCACAAGTGCACGGCCTATCCACCGAAGCACCCGTTGCTGGCCTCGGCGCTCGAGGCAGTCACGAGCCATCTCCGAGTGGTCCTGGTCGCCCGCCCCTTCCTGCTCCTGGGTATCGCGCGCAATCAGCTCCTGGCCGAGGGTCTGGCGACGGATCCCGACAATCCGGTGCTCCGCGAGCTTGCGAACAAGTTACACCGGCATCAGATCGGGGCCATCAAGTTCACCCCGGGAGCGTCTCGGGAGGAACTCGAGGAGGTCCTTCAGGTGTTGAGCCGGGACCCCCGGTCCAATCCGGTGGGCATCGTGCTCAAGGATTTTGATGAGCGCTGGGATCATATCCGCCTGATGCCGCCGGCGTACGAACGGCTGGAGCTGGCGGAGGGTGAACAGCATCTCGGCGAGCAGGCCGTCCGGGATACCACAGCGGGGAAGCTGTGGCTCGGTCTGGCCGCGGTGGCCCTGGTCAAGGAAGGCGCGCCGGAGCTGCTGAGCGACCCGCGCGCCGTCGCCCGCGCGCTCAACGAGCGGCCGCGGGACCAGAATCAGGCCAAGCAGGTCATCAACTATCTCCTCGGCCTCTCCCGGGAGTTGCGGCTGTCCGCGGGTGCCGAGGCGGAAGCGCTCAAGGAGCGCCTGGCCCAGCTGCTGAACCACATCACCCCGGACACGCTGCGGGAACTTGCCAGCATCGGGGCCGACCTCGCGCAGCGCCGGCGCCTGGTGATGGACGCCGCCATGGTCCTGCCGGCCGGCGCGGTGATGACGCTGTTGCGTGCGGTGTCCGATGACAAGATGAACGTCATCCCGCAGGCAATGGTCCGGATGCTGACCAAGCTGGCGTTTCAGTCGGAGAAGGGATCAATGGCCATTCGAGAGGAGGCCGATCTCGCTCTCCGGGAGGCGGTGCGGCAACTGGTGGACAAGTGGTCCCTGGACGATCCGAACCCGCAACCATACACCCGGGTGCTGGAGCGGCTGTCGCGGCACCCGAACGTACCGGCGGTGATGCAGGATGAACACCCCGCCGAAGCGATCCGGCTGGTGCAGATCTCGCTCGAGACCGACACGGTGGGCGACTCGGTCTGGGCGGCACTCGAGGAGGTGGTCCGAGAGGGACAGGCGAGCGAGGTCGTGAAGATGGTGGAGGATCCGAACGTCGCGGAGGACATCCAGGAGCATTTCTGGTTGCATCTGGCTACGCCATCCAACATGCGGATCCTGCTCGCCAATGAACCGCGGGACACAGCGGTGGTGGAGCTGCTGCTGGAGCGCATGGGGATGGCCGCTGCGGAGCCGATGCTGGAGAGCCTCGAGGTCGCGGACAACCGAACCATGCGCCGGCGCCTGCTGACCCGCCTGGGAAAGCTCGGTGCGGCGATCGGGCCGATGCTGATCGAGCGCCTGCCTACGTCGCCGTGGTATGTGCAACGGAACCTGCTGGCGCTGCTGGGCGGCCTGCCCGAAATCCCGGCCGACTTCACGCCGGCTCCCTACGCCGGGAACGACGATTCGCGAGTCCGGCGCGAGGCAGTCAAGCTGATGCTGCGCATTCCCGGGCAGCGCGACGAGGCGATTCTCACCGCCCTGGGTGACGAGGACGACGGCAACCTGCGGCTCGGGCTGAGTGCCGCGCTGGATGGATGCCCCACGGCGGCGGTGCAGCGACTGCTCGTCTTGCTCAATGACCGGCGACTCTCGCACGAGATCCGCGCGCTCTGCATCCGGGTGCTGGGCACCATCCGCACTCCGGCTACCCGGGACTGGCTCCTCGGGCGCACCCTGACCAAGGGTGGATGGTTTCGGCGGCGGCGGTTGCTGCCGCGATCTCCCGAGCTCATTGCGGTCGTCGGTGCGCTCGCCCGCGGCTTCCGCAACGACCCCAACACTCAGCTGGTGCTGAAGCTGGCCACCGAGAGCAACGATCCGGCCATCCGGAAGGCGGCCAGCGGTCAGGCGGAGGACCAATGAGCGACCCCCTCAAGTTCCTCACCAGCTTGGGGCAGGCCCTGTCGGCGACCGGGTTGTACCGGCCGGGGCATCCCGCCCGGGAGCGCGCAATCGACCTCGCCTGGGAGCAGCTCGAGGCGCTTCAGGCGCTCGACCCGGCGCCGATCTTCTCATTCCTGGAAGATGAAGTGCTGTACCGCCAGCAGGCGCTCAGGGATTTCAAGGCGTGGGATTGGGCGCGCCGGCTGGGGCGGTCCGGCGTGCAACGGGTGGAGTTCGACAGCGAGGTGAGCCGCGACGAACTGTCGGAGTTCCTCACGGAGATTCACCGGAAGATGACCACCGGTGCCGATGACACGAGCGAGGCGCGCCAGCTCCGCAAGACGAGCATTCGCTACGGCCTGATTACCATCCGGGGTGCCTCGGCGGACATCGCGGTCGAAGTAGCGGAGAGCACCATCGCACCCTATTCCCTCGAGGACGAGATCGAGGCCGTCGGCTGGATCCATGCCGAGGTGCGGGAGACCGACACTCTACCCCTCGCGGAGGCGAACGCGGTGGTTCGGTCGCTGTCGCTGGCGATGCACAGCCAGAGCCGGATGCTGATGCCGCTGCTGCAGCTCAAGAGCTACGACCAGTACACCACGACCCACGCGACCAACGTGTCGGTGCTGTCGATGGCCCTGGCGGAATACATCGGGTTGCCGCCCAGGGACGTGCGGGAGTTCGGTGTGGCCGGCCTGCTGCACGATCTGGGCAAGGTGCGCGTCCCCAAGGAGATCCTGATCAAGCCGGGGGCCCTCACCGCCCAGGAAGTGGCGGTCCTCCGGAAACACCCGGCTGACGGCGCCCGGCTGATTCTCGCCCGCGAACAGAAGCTCGATCTGGCGGCGACGGTGGCGTACGAGCACCATATCATGCTCAACGGGCTGGGGTACCCCCGGTTCCGGTACCAGCGTGAGACCCATTTCGCCAGCCGCCTGGTTCATCTATGTGACGTCTTCGACGCACTCTGTACTGCGCGTCCCTATCGGGACGCCTGGGCCTCGGAAATGGCGCTCGCGTACGTCGAGGAGCGCGCTGGCGCCGATTTCGAACCCAAGCTGGCCGAGGCGTTCACGGGCATGATGCGCCTATGGTCCCATCAGCGCGTCGCGATGACCCCCGGGAGTGCCGTGCTCATCTGATCCCAGGAAGACATGCTCGACGCGCCCCTGATCGCCCCCCCCGCTCGGGCGCGCTCGAGATTCGCACTGCAGGTCGCCGTTCTCGCGGCGACCTGTTTCGGCGCTGCACGGGGCTGTTGCTGATCGGGGTGCGGGCGTGGCCGGCCGTCGCGATCGCCGCCTTCACAAATCTGGGGGACGGCGAGCTGCCCGGGGGTGCTCGTGATCGCTGCTGGCACCAGGCCGGGGGGAGACGACGTTTCTGCAGAAACCGTTCACCACGGCCCGGCTCCTCCGCAGGGTCCGCGAAGCGGTCGCAGCGCCACCAATGAGGGGGAAGGCCGGCTAGGGAGGGATGGAGTGGTCCGGTTCGCGTATCAGGGTGGGAACCGACCCCGGCACCCAATTCACCCGGAAGCGATCGCCGTCCTGCACCAGAAGCTGGCCTCGACCGGACACCGAACCGTTCGGGTTGAACTGAAACTGGGCATCGAGGCCATAGACCTCCACGAGCAGACGGTAGCTGTGAATGCCGGCCCCGAAGCGGTTGATACAGAGTGGCTCGGCGAGCCGCATGTTTGAGACGCTGCCCAGCCGCTGCCCATCCAGCCACAGGACCGCCTGGCTGCCGTAGCTTGCCGCGCCGAGGTCAGGCGCGAGTATCTCAAATCCCACCCGTTCCGGTTCCCCGCTCACTGGCCCGACCTCGACACCTGTCTCACCCCGACCAAATACGACCGGGGTGCGGGGCCCCGGAAGGCACATGAGAATCCGCGCTGCCCGCTGTGCGCCGGTCGGGTGCTCCGAGTCGAACCGGAACGGACCCAGCCGGGAGAAGAATCGAATCGCCGCCTCGGTCGCGAGGCGGGCCTGCTCACCCTGTTGACTGGCGGCGTAACAGTCGGCATCGAGTTCCTGGGCGCGGAAGATGGAGTCCTGAGTCGGTTCCGGGAGGTCCGCCAGAGCGGCGCGGGTGTGCCTGCGGGCGATGTGTCCGTACTCGTGCGCGATGAAGAACCGGGTGAGCAGGGGTCCGTACCGGCGCACCATTCGCGGGCTGTAGTAGATCACCGGTTGGGGGAGGTCCACAGCCGCCACTGCGATGTCGGCGATGCTGTCGCTCGGCAGTTCCTCCACGCCTGGCAGGAGATGCAGCTCCTGGGCGGACGCCGTCCCCGCGCCGAACAGGGCAGCGGCGAACAGGAACCCGACCCAGCGGGTAACGATGCGCATGAAGCCAATGTGGGAGTGGAGGCGGGGTCAAGCAAGGCGGGAGTTCCAGCCACGGGGCGCCGCCCCCGAACGACTTACTGAGGCATGCAGGAGAGGATTCGCTTCGCCCGCTCGGTACCCGAGGGATGTTCACTGTCGAAGCGGGTATCGCCCACTCGGGTGAAGAACCGCACTGCGGCGAGCGAGGCATCGCGCCGGTCGGCCCCCAACCGGAAGGCTGCGAGGCAGTCGGCTTCGAGTTCCTTCTCCTGTAGCACTCGGTTGCGGCTCCCCGCCCCACTCCGGAGCGCGCCGGAGCGGGTGTGCCTCAGGGCGATATGGGCGTACTCGTGGGCCATGAAGAACGCGCCGAGTTCGGGGCTGAATCGGTTGAGCAGCTGGGGGTTGTAGTAGATGACCGGGTGGTTGGGGTCGTAGACCGCCATGGCGACGTCACGCAGCGAGGCGTCCGCGATTTCCCGTACCCGGCTCTCGACGAGGGCGGCCACTTCATTGGACGGAACGGGCTGCGCGGCCCCAGCCAACGTCGTCAGGCCTGTCAACGCAATTCTCAGCAACCGTGGCATCCGTGCACTCCTGTTCTGCACCCGCGACAGTACCAGCTGTAACGACGAGCCCCCGCGTCCGAGGTTCGAACGCGGGGGCGTTGATCCGGCGCCAAGTGGCCGTCAGCCTCGCCGCGTTGTCCTTGGGGTGAGCGCATCCCCCCGGCCGTTAAGCCGGTTGTGATGCCCTCCATTTCGCACGGTCATCCCGAGCTTGTGCCTCACGTTGTGTGGCGTCTCCCCTGCCAGCGAAATCGGTGTCCCCTCTGATCCCTGGTATCGTCCACCGTGCCGCCCACCTTGAGATGAGACCCCATGTGAGCCGGCTCACCCAGCCAACGCTTCCGGGCCGGGCCCGGTTCCCGTCCGTATCCATAAGCATCAGCCGTGCCATTGACCGGCCGGGTCCCGGAATTACGATTCCCGGACACCGCCAGGGGTATCCCGAACCCGGGATTGAGAAACACCCTTGGAACCTGATCCGGCTAATACCGGCGAAGGGAGCGCGGTTGCCCTGCTCCCGTTCGCCTGACCTCAGGAGCAGCGTATGACCGAGTCACCCCCCCGCGCCGCCCTCGCGTTCCACGACGCGTTCCCCGGTTCAACCAAGGTCCATCTCCCTGGTCCACGGGGCATCCACGTTCCGGTGCGCGAAATCACGCTCTCCGGCGGGGAGCCGCCCCTCAGGGTCTACGATTCCAGTGGCCCCCAGGGAGCGGACGTGCAACGGGGACTGCCGCCGCTTCGCCAGGCGTGGATTCTGGAGCGGGATGTAGAGCGGCTCGGCGGCTCGGCGGCTCGGCGGTTCGAGGACGGCGAGGTGCTTGCCGAGCCGTCAAGCCGACCCGCCGCCGAGCGGTCGATTCCCGACACCCTTCGGCGTCCGCCGTACCGTGGCCGGGGACCGGTCACCCAGCTGTTCTACGCGCGACGCGGCGAGGTCACGCCGGAGATGGAGTTCGTCGCGATCCGCGAAGGGATGACGGCGGAATTCGTCCGCAGCGAAGTCGCCCGGGGACGCGCCATCATTCCGGCGAATATCAATCACCCCGAGCTGGAGCCGATGATCATCGGGCGCGGCTTCCACGTGAAGATCAACGCCAACATCGGCAACTCCGCGGTCACCAGCAGCATCGAAGAGGAAGTCGACAAGCTCCGCTGGGCCACGCTCTGGGGGGCGGACACCGTCATGGACCTGTCGACCGGAAAGAACATCCATGCCACGCGGCAGTGGATCATCCGCAATAGTGCCGTCCCCATCGGCACGGTCCCGATGTACCAGGCGCTCGAGAAGGTGGGCGGAGTGGCGGAGGACCTGACCTGGGAGATCTATCGTGACACGCTGATCGAACAGGCCGAGCAGGGAGTGGACTACTTCACGGTGCACGCGGGGGTGTTGCTGGAATTCATCCCGCTAACTGCCAACCGGCGGACTGGCATCGTCTCGCGGGGCGGGGCCATCATCGCCAAGTGGTGTCTGGCCCACCACCGGCAGAATTTCCTGTACAGCCGCTTTCGCGATATTTGCGAGATCATGCGCAGCTACGACGTGTCGTTCTCGCTCGGCGACGGGCTCCGGCCCGGGTCGATCGCGGACGCGAACGATGCGGCCCAGTTCGCCGAACTCCGTACCCAGGGGGAGCTGACCCGGAT
>Ga0315273_10005467_pt1 | contig 15713 bp, 10 predicted proteins | sample YL17G02_0_MG_FD_205753 | JGI IMG/M metagenome (GOLD analysis project Ga0315273, IMG submission 205753) | Sediment microbial communities from Yellowstone Lake, YNP, Wyoming, USA - YL17G02_0 | ecosystem: Environmental > Aquatic > Freshwater > Lake > Sediment | place: USA: Wyoming | collected...
CATCAAAGATACCCTGCCCCCATAAACGCCTTTCAGTCTTAAAAAACCTCAAAACTCATACCATGTTGCAAAAACCATCGGCTCCGACTCAAATCCATCGTTTATCAGCTCCGACCTCTGTCAAAAATCACTCATTTTGCAGAAGCCTTAATGCTTCTGAGTACTGATTACTGGGATTTCCTAGTTACCATCAATTTCACCTTGTTCCTCCGTGGTCACTACACCAAAATTCCCCTGAAGACGCAGGCTCTCCAGCTCTGTAGTTTGTAGTCGGATTCAATCTGTATCAACTCTAAGAGACCGCAGCAAATCCGCAAGTCGGCTTTCTAGTACTTCGCTCTGATGTTGGCTGAAGATTTTCCCGTGAATAATGCCCCTTAGTGTCTCCTTGAACTGGCCGATAAGGCGCGACCCATCGGGGTGAGATTGGAGATCGGATAAGCCAAATTTTCCTTCAAGAAACTCACTATGCGGGGGGACATGTGAGTAACGCCAGCCAGATCTGTCAAAAACGTCGATAAGGGTCCGAATTAAAAACAGTTTAAGGCCGTAGTCTCGTGGTAGTGGTTGCCCGTTAAGGAAGCATCTGTAGGCCGCTATTACGAAGGTGAAGTGAAAAAAATCGCCGTGCCTTGGAGTCCAGTCAATAAGCTTTGCATCAGTAAGATATTGAGGTAAAAGCGTGGTGTCGAACTCTTGCCGACGACCATTAATGACCGAGGATTGGCCCTTGTGCATGAAGGGGCGGAACGACTTCGCCCATCTTACAGAGAGTGTCATTTCCCACGTAGCGACAAAAGTATCACGGTCCTCGCGCGCCATGCTACGGCGAGGTTGAACGCCGAAGACGGCCAGCCCACGATCGCGACAAGCCTCATACTGGGTCCTTAGGAAGTCGCCGGGTGGTAAGAATAGGTCTGAGTCATGAATGATTGCATAGTCAGTGCGTGTCTCGTCGATCCCTCGAACGAGTTGCGTAAAGTGTCGTGTTGTGATGCCCTTTGACAGAGCCCAGGCTAATCGGTCCTTGAGTCTCAAGTGGGCGAAGCGAATTGGCAGGTTGCTCGAGTTTCTTGCGATATCTGTGCACAATTTCTCAAAGTGTGGGGATGGCCAGTCTGGGATTATTAGCACCTCTTTTAGGTCAGTTAAGTCTTGTTTTTTAATGATCTCGAAAGCTAAACTAAAAAACACAGGCAAATCAGATGGTGTTGGGAGAATGATCGTATAACCATCTGAAAGTTCGCGGTCACTGTTAGACCAGCGGCTATATGCGTATTCAATTAGCTTCTGCCGTAAATCGCTTATAAAGTATCTCATTGCGGTCGCGACCTGAACCAACTGCAGCACTTATTGCTGCGAAAAACCCCAACAAGAATCTCCTTGGAAATACGTAACGACCAATACTCACTTATACGCTTCCTTTGCAGCACGAAAGAACCAGGAGGACTCTTAAGAACTTCATTTACACTTCCTGTTGCAGATGTGGTGCTAATGCAACTTGTCGCGCCTGATCTTGCTCGAAGGCGTGTGAACTACCGTTATCATGAGGTACTCCCTGAATTCTCAAAGGGCAAGAAAAGCCACTATCTGCGAAAAAGCTGTCTGTCCAGCTATTCATCGGCCATTTCGTAGTTCCTATTCAGGAGGAAATGGTCCGTCGTCAAAAGCAACTTAACAGCGATTTCGGCCATTTTTTGTCATCACCCGATGTTGCCTAAGTCTTTATGAGTTCTGCTGTTCCATCACGACGATTATGCGCAAACCCACTGATAAAATTATACATAATATTTTCAGATGCAACGGAGTTGTCCCCCTTTTCCACAGTAATCCACCGCCTTCTTGATTATAGCAGATAGGTACTTACTCAAACTGACCGACTGTCAGTTTGAGAATGCGAAAATCAAAGTTCAGAATGCAAAATTGCGGAATCCCTACGTTGTTGGGATCGGTGTTTTAGTAGTTGTTATTTTCCTCTTAATCATCGGTCAGGTAAGGGTTTACATCGTTTCGTGGCAACAGGCCGCTCAGTTTGGGTGTTTATTTGGCAAGGACTTTTTTAGCCGAAATTCGTAAGTCCTTTCTCTGAAAAGGCTTAGATGTAGTGGTGCAGGGGTCTCGGCAAATTAGAATACGTGACTACCACAATTACATTGTGAAACAAGAATGTGTATAATACGTGTTCTATAGTGGGTGATAACTGATGGAACTGTGATGGTGAAAGGCGTCCTTCTCTGCCGGGCGTTTTTGTGCGGAGAGCACGGACTTGCCAGTCGTTATCTGAAAAATGGCACCGTGTGTGTGCCGGTCCTTACGCAGGGCGCGACGTGGGAAGATGCTTTTGGAAGATGCGAGAAGCGAAGCCGTTGGGTGAGAACGGCAGCCTCTTTACAGAAAACTTTGCAAGGGCTAAGACTGCCTGCGTGGTTGAGAAGCGTGTCGAAGGGCACGCATAATTTATTGCTATGTAAGGAATTATACAGAGTTTTCTGCCGGCACTCACAGGGACGGAGTCTGCGCAAGCGCTGAATGAATTAGCTGGCGCATAAGTAAGGCTGATGATTCAAAAATGTAGAGCGTCAAAGGAAAAACGGGTTGATTAGCAAGTGAAAACCTATATGACAGTCTATTTTGGGGCGGCCGTAGTGGCGATGCTTATCGCGCCGATTGTATCGCGACTGGCCAAGAAGCACCGTTTCGTCGATGCTCCCGGCCCGCGCAAGGTGCACCAAGCCCCCATCCCACGTATAGGCGGCATTGTCTTTGTGGTATCGACACTTGCCCTGGTGCTGCCTATGTTCTTCTTAGATAACTGGATCGGGCAGTCTTTCCGTGAGGCGCGGACGGAATTCATCGTATTACTGGCAGCGGCCAGTTTCGTATTTATGGTGGGCTTGATTGATGATTTGAGTTCTGTACCAGGCCGTGTCAAGCTGTTATGCCTTATCGCGGCGTCGCTGGCGGTCTGTGCATCGGGGGCAACATTGCGCTCCATTTCCGTGGGGACGTGGTTTGAGCTTGAGACCGGGTGGGCGGCCTGGCCGCTTACGATATTTTGGATAGTAATGATCACGGTGTGTGTGAACGTAATTGACGGGCTGGACGGTCTTGCTGCCGGCGTTGCTGCCATTGTGTGCGGCACAATTGCAGTGTTGGCATTTTGGAGCGATTACGGGGCGATGGTGGTATTAATGCTGGCGCTGCTGGGCAGTGTGACGGGCTTTCTGTTCTTTAACTTCCATCCCGCCAAGATTTTCATGGGTGACGGCGGCTCCATGTTTCTCGGCTTTATAATCGGGGCAGGCAGCGTCGTATGCCAGACGAAGACTTGTACATTAGTAGGGCTGGCGCTTCCATTTCTGGTGCTGGGTGTGCCGATTCTCGATACGGGCTTTGCCGTCCTTCGTCGCGCCATTCTTGAGCGGCGTTCGATCTTTGCTGCCGACCGGAGGCACCTGCATCATCGTCTGTTGGACCTTGGTTTGCGTCAGCGCAGCGTGGCGATTGTCGTTTACGCGTTTACACTCATAGGCGCAAGTGTTGGGGTACTCATGTTAACCGCCGACGGCGGGTGGTCAGTGGCGTTGCTGGTGGCTGGGCTGCTAGTGTTGTTCTCGATATTCGCATGTTTTAAGAGCAGGAATTATTGTGAAATACTGACGGTTTTGAAGCGTAATTTGGCCATAGCACGTGAAGCAAGGAATGAGAGGCGTAGTTTTGAAAATGCTCAAGTGAAGATGCGTGAATCCGGGTCTTTTCACGCGTGGTGGGAGACGGTGTGCTCCATGGGTAAACAAATGCATTTTCAATGCATTGGATTGTGGAGTCGGCGCAACGGCGATTACAAGAGTATCTGCTTGTGGAATGCGCCGGAAGAAGAGTGCCCGACCGGCGAGACAGTGAAGCTGACCTTGCCGCTTCGCGGGAATGGAACAGCAGAATGGGAGATAAGGGCACGTATTGGGGTGAATGGCTACCTGGAACTAAGCGGTCGGCAGGCCATGCTGCTGGCCCGGCTGATGGACGAGTTCCCGCCGCCCGAGCAAAAGGAAGAAACTAAACCGTTGGACGAACGTGGTGGCACGACAGGTGGATCTACGATTAGGGGAGAAGCGGGACCCTCATTATGCCAATGACAAATACAGAGACTTTGAATAGACCGGCACATATTCCCACACCACTTAACATAATGGGAATCCCGGTGGCGCCTTTTGAATCGTACGACCAGGCCATCGAGTGCGTTGAAGGAATAATTGAGTTGGACCAGAAGTCGTTCTGGGTTGCGATCAATCCGGTCAAGAGTTATCACGCCTGGAACAAACCTGAGTTATTGGACCTGCTACAACAAGCCGATGCTGGTATCTGCGATGGCGTGGGTGTCTCGATCGCATCCAGAATACTCCATGGCCGAAGTATCAAGCGGTGCACCGGGTGTGATCTATTCTTAAAGCTCCTTTCTCTGGCGTCTCGTAAAGGGTGGGGTGTTTACCTGTTGGGGGCCTCCGCGGAATTGAATGCCGCCGCTTGCTCGGAACTGCAGAAGAGGTATCCCGACCTGAGGATTGTCGGTCGTCAGGATGGATATTTTGAGGATTCACGCGCGGTTATCGAACAAATAAACTCGAGCGGAGCGAAGCTGCTATTCGTGGCCATGGGGTCCCCAAAGCAGGAATACTGGATTTGGCGCAACCGGGAGGCTATCGACGCGAATTTTTGCATGGGCGTAGGAGGCAGTTTCGACGTCGCGGCGGGTGGTCTTAGGAGAGCTCCGAAGGTTTTCCGCATGACCGGCACCGAGTTTCTGTTTCGTTTTGTGATGGAGCCGCGCAAGAGATGGTCGAACCAGAAAATCCTTTTTTCGTATTTACTCCGGGTCATCAAAGAAAGGCTGTCTGGTTTGGCGATACCGGCAGGGGGCGCAAAGGCTGAGTGAAACAATAGGTGTATCTGAGCTGCCGCGTGTTAAAGATATAGAAGAAATAGTCAGCACCATAAGTTGGGTGTGGTCTTTCATAAGGTGTGAGATATGGATGCTCTAAAAGAAAGAGATCAAGCTGATTGGATGGGGAGGTAAGATTGGATAATTTCGAAGATAAAAGCAAGCGCGATACGGACTCGCGAGGGGAAAGTGCGCAGTTCCGTCCAGATCCGATAATTCAGGCAAGAGACGAGTACGGCAAGCCCGACGATCGGCGGCAACCTGTAGAACTCACTGTCGCCAGAAAGCCGATGCCTGCGGCCGAAGCGGCATTACTGCCCAACCAGTTTATGGGGATGGGTGGCCACACGCAAGCCGGCCCGTCAGGGAGCGATCTTGTAAAATCAATTCTTCGTTTCAAATGGACGATTCTGGCAGTCTTCGTCTTAGTGGCCGCTCCCGCGATTGCCGCTATCTGGACGCAGGTAATTCCGCAATACCGAGCCAGGGCAGAAGTGAGGGTTCGGCCTATTATCCCAACTCTGGTTTTCCGGACAGAAGATAACGGGATGATTCCCTTATATCAATCATTCTTGAACACCCAGGTCTCCATTATGAGGAATTTGGCAGTCCTTCAACGTGCGTTGGACAAGCAGGAAGTCCAGGAGACACAGTGGTACAAGAAGCCTCAGAAGTCGCTTGTGCAGCGGCTACGCGGGAATCCAACGGATCCCTCCATGGAAAGGCTCAGGGATGCTCTTTCAGTCCAGCCTCGAAGCCAAACCGAGATAATTGACGTCGCCTTTGTGGACTCCAGCGCCAACGATGCCAAGCTTATTGTGAATACTGTTTTGGAGCAGTATATAAAATACATTGGCGAGATGTCTGATGCGACCAGTGACAAGCTCTACCGCCAACTGGTAGAGCAGCACAGGACACTGGAAACCGACATCCTGGGACGGGAGAAGATATGTGCCGAGCTTCGCAAATCGCTTGGCACGGGCACTCCGGAGGAACTGATCTCCAGCAGGAGGGTTCGTCTGGATGGGACACAATCACGTCTGAGCGAAATGCGACAGAATATTGCTGTATTGGAGTGGGATCGCAAGCAATTGGAAGACTTGGTGAAGCAGGCCACTACCGGTGACAGCAATGAGGCAACGATTGCCCGCACCAGCGGGATGGAGAAGCAGCCGGAATACTATGAGGATGCCGAATGGCAGCGACTGGATGTCGATCTGAGGACGAAACGGCACAGCATTGACAACAGCCTGCTTACTCCCGGCCATCCGGATATGATTCGGGTGACAAACGACCTGAAATTCGCGGAGGAATTGCTTCGGCTGCGAGAGGGGCAACTGGAGGAGCAGTGGCGCAACCGACCGAGAAATGTGCCTGGCATGCCAATAACAATAACCGGCACGATTGGCCCCAGTTATGAAGAACAGTTGAGAGCCATAGAGCGTCAAGTGACCCGGGCAAAACAAGAAGAACAGCTTTTGCGTGCAGAGCTCGAGAAACAGCAGACAGAGTCTGAACCGCTTTTCGAGAGCGCCCAATTGCTCGAGAAAGAGAATGGCATACTGGCGCAGAAGCGTGAGCTGTTCAACGCGGTTAGGCAGCGCCTGGACCAAAAGAATATGGAGCGCAACGTACCCGGCTCAATAGACGTGTTGACGTGGGCCTTCGCATCCTCCCGGCCTGACAATGACCGTCGAATGGTGTTCACCGCTATGGCGCTCGTTTTCGGTTTAGGCGTTGGCGGTGGCGTGGCATATCTGAGGGCCAGCAGGAATCAGACGATTTATGCTGCTAAGAACATGCCCCACCAAATGCAAGTTCCGTTCCTTGGGTACATACCTGTGACTCGCGCGACAAGATCACTCGGAAGGTCGCTATACGACGAAGTACTACAAAGTCAGTCCCGCATGATTGAATCCGTTCGGATTGTGCGCACGGCACTTTTGTCGCGGTTCGATGGCCAAGGCAGCACCACTGTGCTGGTTACGAGCGCCGCCGCGGGAACCGGCAAGTCGAGCTTCACGAGGATGTTGGGCAAGAGTCTCGCTCAGGCTGGTAAGAAGGTCCTCATGATAGATGCGGACTTCCGAAAGATGGACCTGACGAAGCGGTTCGACCTGCTTGATAAATCCGGCTTCATGGAATCCCTGCGTGGCAGGTCCGTAGATGAGCGGTTTATTTTCCCGACGGAAACATCCGGCCTGAGCATCATGCCTGCCGGAACACAAGGCGATGACGGCGCGTTGTTTGAGGAAACGGCTAACGGAGCTTTCAAGGCGTGTATTGGCGAACTGCGTAAGCGGTACAACATCATATTACTGGATAGTCCCCCTATTCTGCCGGTGGCGGATGCAGCAATACTCTCGAGCCAGGTGGACGGCACTATTATGGTGGAGCGAGAGCTTGTGTCGCGGCGCTCAAACGTAATAAATGCCCTTGCCCGTTTGGGTTCTGCCGGGGGACGGCTTCTGGGAACCGTATTTGTCGGCTCAGACGAGCACGAAGATTACGGATACGATTATTATTATAGCAGAACCAGCGAGTCGCAATCATAGTGAGTCAAAGAGGTCGATTTTATACAACAACTGTATTTGAAGTCGTCCGCAAGCCGCGGGGGGTTTATCGTTCATTCCCTGGTCAGGATATACCGTCCCGAAGAGGTAGCCTTTGCGCGCGCTCAGGCAGTAGGACGCCAGCAGTGGATTTTCTTTTCCCACCTGTCTCAATCGATTATGAAAACCGCCCCTATCAGATGGGCTGGATACTCCATGCCTGGCCCTCGAACCGGGAGAAGAAATCCGTGATGCAGATTTCTGTGCTCAAGAAAGATTGTCCGCGGGAAAGCTGACACTTGATTTATGAGTATTCGCATAACAGCCTTATACATTTTTGTAGCTATCCTTTTGGTGTATGCATGGAAGGACTGGTTTAAGAGTCTCTGCGGCCTGATCCTGTTGATGGCTGTTATTGAGCATGAGGACATGCCGAAGAGTATTCTGGGAATCCAGGGTCTAAACACTTGGAACGTTTTGTTCTTCGGGATATTCCTGGCCTGGCTGGCCAGCCGCCGCCGTGAGGGCATAGTGTGGGATATGCCCCGGCATATCATTGTATTACTGCTAATGTACCTCGCAGTGGTCGTTGTCGGTGTGTTACGGGCCGTCCTCGACCGCAGCTATATCCAGGACTACCCTACCAAGAGCCTAATAAGTGAGGAATTGATAAATACCGTCAAGTGGGTCCTGCCCGGGCTCCTGCTCTTTGACGGCTGCCGGACCCGCCGGCGGCTGATAATGGTTCTGGTTTGCCTTCTGGTCATGTATTTCCTGATTGGAACACAGGTTGTCTTGCGATTGCCGGCCGGATCGGTTCTTCATGCCGGCGGCGACATCGATCAAACGCGACGAGCGTGCCAGGATATTGGTTACGGCGCGTGCGATATGTCCACATTTCTTGCCGGGGCGTGTTGGGGAATCGTGGCGACCGTGCCGTTGGTCCGCAGCAAAAAGTACAAGGCTTTGATATTAGCGGCGGCCGGCATGGTTGCCTTTGGCCAGGCTCTAACCGGCGGCAGAGCAGGATATCTGGCCTGGGGGGCCACGGGATTGACGCTGTGCCTTCTAAAGTGGCGCAAGTACCTGATTCTTGCACCTGTGATTGTGGTGCTGCTGCCGATAGTGGTTCCCGGCGCCGTGGACCGAATGCTTGAAGGATTCGGCCAGACTGATGTAACGGGGCAGGGTATGATAGACGATGAGTCTGTGACTTCTGGCAGAACGCTGATGTGGCCGTATGTCATCGATAAAATTGGTGAGTCTCCTCTGGTAGGCTACGGGCGGCTTGCGATGAACCGCACGGGGCTGTTTGCGCTCATAGAAAGCGAACATCCCGGCGCGGGAGCTCCACAGCCGCACAATATGTATCTCGAAACGCTGCTCGATAACGGAGTTCTGGGTTCGATCCCGATTCTGTTGTTTTGGGGAATACTGGTCGTATATGCCGCAAGGCTGTTCAGGAGCAACAATCGCGTGTGTTCAGCCGTTGGTGGGCTGGCCCTCTCCTTGATGCTGGCCCAGTTAGTCGCGGGTATTGGCTCACAGCATTTCTACCCGGAAGAGAGTACGCTTGGAGCGTGGGCTGGGATGTTTCTCGCAGTCCGGGTTTATGTCGAACAAACGCGGCTGCGAGAAGAGGCGACAGTTGCTGAAGGTAGATGGAATTCTCAAGCATTAGAACGACAACGGGGAACGGTAGCTGCCATTAGCACATAAAGAACGACCGAGCAATGATGCAGCTTGCATACATCCTGGCGGCCAGTCACTCCGGCTCAACGCTTCTAAGCATGCTGCTCAGTTCTCATCCGCAGATCGCCACTGTTGGCGAGATCAAGCTTTCCGCAAGCGCCATAGGTGAGATTGACCGTTACCGTTGTTCCTGCGGCGAATTCATCCGGAAGTGCAGGTTTTGGACGAAGGTCAAGGAAGGTCTGGCCGCGCGAGGTCACGAATTTGATATCGCCGATGCCGGCATGGACTACCGGGCTGTGGATTCTCGGTATGCCCGCTGGCTGTTAGGGCCACTGCATCGAGGTATGCTGCTTGAGAGTCTGCGTGATGGCGCACTGAGGATATCTCTGACTTGGAGAAAGAAAATGCCTGAAATCCATCGACGTAACGCTGCGTTGGCTTCGACGGTTGCTGAAATCACTGGCGCGCAGATCGTTGTTGATTCATCAAAAATCGCATTGCGGCTGAAGTATTTGCTGAGGAATCCCGGGCTGGATGTGAAGGTTATTCGCCTGATTCGCGATGGACGCGGGGTGGCCTTGACCTATATGGACCCAGCCAGTTTTGCCGATGCCGCCGATCCGGCCTTGCGCGGCGGCGGCAGTGGAGGGCTGCGCGAAAATGAGAGGCTTACAATGGCCCATGCTGCGTACGAGTGGCGGCGCTCTAACGATGAGGCGGAGCATATTTTGCGACGCCTGGACAAGTCGCAATGGATTCAATTTCGCTACGAAGATTTATGCAAAGATACGGCAAATACGCTGGTCCGGTTGTTTGAGTTCCTTGGCCTGGATCCGAGCAAACGTGCCCCGGATTTTCGTTCTGTCGAGCACCATGTCATCGGTAATGGCATGCGGCTGGATACAACATCCCAAATTTCTCTAGATGAGCGTTGGAGGTCCGTACTAACCGAGGAAGAATTGCGCATTTTCGATAGCGTCGCTGGCAGCATGAACCGGCGATATGGATATGAGTGAAATCTTAAGTACTTAGGAGACTATTCTTGACAGTATACGACGCAATGTCTGAACCGCCAAGAGCCCAGACCTCTATCCCCGAACAAGATGGCAAGCCTGTGGAGGATTTGACCGGTCGAGACCGCTTGGTTTCAAATGTCATCTTTAGCTGGGCGGCACATTTTGTGTTCATTATCGCGGGCTTTATCATGCCACGGATGATCGACCGGCGGTTGGGGCAGGAGCTACTGGGCGTTTGGGACTTTGCCTGGTCGCTGGTGAGCTATTTCGGACTGGTCCAGTTAGGAATCGGCTCTTCGGTCAATCGCTACGTGGCCAGATACCGGGCGGCCAGCGACATTCCCGGTGTAAACCGTATCGTCAGTTCGGCGACTTGCGTACTGGGCATTGGTGGGTTGCTGGTGCTGGGATTGACGGTTGCGTTATCTCTGTTGCTGCCTCAATTATTTGGCGACCGTTTGGGTGAGAATGTGCTTGACGCTCAGTGGGTAGTGTTCTTTCTGGGGGCCAGTATGGGCATTGAAATCGCCTTCAGTGTCTTCAGTGGGGTCCTGACCGGCTGCCATCGATGGAAGGTTCACAATATAATTCAGAGCGGATGGTACGTGGCGACGGTTGTCGGGATGATTGTCGCATTGCTGCAGGGCGGCTCGCTGCCGATCCTTGCTGTTATATGCTTTGTGGGACTCGTTCTGGATTATACGACTAAAGGGATATTAGCATATCTTGTGTGCGAAGGTTTGCGATTGCGGCCATCCCTGGTTGGTTGGGGGACGATCAGAGAATTATTCGTTTTCGGCGGAAAGACGGTAATCCCCAGCATCTCCAATTTGCTGCTGAATCAGGCTACCAGCATCCTGATTGTAGCCTATCTGGGGCCAGCGGCTCTGGCTTTGTATGCCAGACCACGGCAGCTTGTGCTTCACATCAATACACTGGTCAGCAAAATGGCAATGACGCTGACACCCACTGTCAGTTCACTGGAGAGCACCAATAACCTGAAAGAAATCCGTGAGTTGTTGATAACGTCGGTACGATATTCTTTCTACGTGGTTCTGCCGATCGTTCTGGTGCTGGTTATCTTTGGCGATGCGGTAATGCAGTTGTGGATGGGGCAGCGTTACGCAAACGGCTTTCTTCCGGCGATTCTGGCGGTTGGCTATCTGGCTACTTTAGTCCAAGTGCCTGCGCTCACCGTTCTGGCAGGTTTGAATGCACACGGTCGAGCGGGCATAGCTCAATTTATAGCTTCTGTATGCTCGGTCGGGCTGACCGGTCTGGTACTTGGGTATCTGGGATGGGGGCTTATTGGGGCTGCGCTGGCGGTAACGCTTCCACTAACAGTCATGAACGTGGCATATCTGCCGCTTTTGGTATGCCGGCGAGTTGGTCTCGGTGTGAGGCGGTATTTTCTATCCGTGACGGCCGGCCCGGTGATTCTTGTCTTGCCGTTTGGGATTTGTCTGGTAGTTGCTAGGCTCGCGTTTAATACCGAGCCGTTGACGGGGTTGGCCTGGGGTGGGGGTGTGGGCGGTATGGTACTGGCGGTTTTGTACTGGATATATGTGCTGCCGGGTCGGATAAAAACGCGGATGTTCCGTTTTATGCGTATGAGAGGATCGGCTGCATGAGCAGACCTGTTACGGTTGTTCAATACTGGGCCGGATGTCCCAAATCGCCAAATTCAAAGTGGCAACGATTTCTGGCGATTATTCGGAAATGTCGCGAACAGGGCTGGCGGAATTGTCTCGTCTGGTCAAAGATGCCTGAGAATTCGGCACTGGCAGAGCCGTTCAGAGAAGCCGGCTGCGAGATTATCATTCAACCAAGGTCGCGCGGGAACTTCGACCTTATGAGTGTCTGGCGAACCAATAAGTTACTTCGGCGTCTAAACTGTGATGTTTTTCACTGCTATAACGATCATACAAGTCCACTGATCGGAGCCGCTTTAGCGGGCGTGCGAGTCCGGCTCTGGTCAAAACGCTCGATGAGATCAGCGTTCGAAACGATGAAGAAGATGACATTTCGTGATCGTGTTGCTGTTAGCGCTCGTCTGTCCTCATGGCTTGCAACGAAGATCTTGGCGGTTTCTGCTGCTGTTAAGAACGAGCTTGTAAGTATAGGTATCCCGTCATGCAAGATCATTCTCTGTCCAAATCCGGTTGAGGTTCCGAAGGCAGATGGTGATGCTCGCTGTCAGGCCAGAGCCGAACTTGGCTACACAGATGATGAGATCGTTTTTACAACCGCAGGCCACGCCGTACCGGTAAAGGGCTGGGATATCCTTCTTGGTTCGTTCGCGAAGGTCATTGTCGAGTGTCGCAAATCGAGGCTTCAGTTTGTGGGGAGTGTGGCAGACAAGTATGAGCAGGAACACTATTCGCTGCTGGCAAACTGCATCCAAGAGTACGGCATAGGCGATTACGTTCGCTTTCGTGGCCATCAGGGAGATATAGGAAAGATTTTAGTGGCATCGGATGTGTTTGTATTGCCCTCCAGATCAGAAGGCTATGGTAACGCACTCATAGAGGCAATGACGTCTGGTTTGCCCTGCATTGCTACCAAAGTGGGTTGTGCTACTGACGTCATCCAGAACGGTGTGAATGGGTTGCTTGTGGAGCGAGGTAACGAACGGGAGCTAACCAAAGCAATGATCACCCTTGCAGAGGACCCGAAGCTAAGACAGCAAATCGCTCAGGTAGTCCAGACAAAGAACAAGTACGCACCAACCTTTGCAGAATATGGAGAGCAGCTTCTCGAAATCTGCAAGAGCCTACTACCAGCCAATCGGGACTTGGTGCACGCGCACAGATAGGCTAACGGTTCGACGGGGCAACTCTACGGGATTTGACTGTTGGCATACATAGCGCCATTGAAGCAGACACATACACAACCAACAGGAATAGCGGAGTCTACTGAATGATCGACGGTGCAAGACGCGTCAGAAAACACTCATATCGTGCTGCGACTGGTACGCGGTCTCTGGTGGGAAAAGTCATAACCAGTCGAGAAGAACTTGAGACTTACGCATGCAAGTGGAATATCCTGCTTGAACATACCTCTGCGAATTCTATTTTCCTGACGTGGGAGTGGATATCTACATGGCTGAATGTAGTATATCCAGATGCAGCTTTGTTTGTTATTGTGGTCGAGAACATCAACGGGGGATTAGTGGCAGTTGCGCCGTTTTACCAAACCACGATGAGTCTGCTTGGGCACATACGGTATAAATGCCTTCGGATTATAGGGGATTGTGAGTCAGGAGGAGAATATCAGGATATTATCGTCAGCAATGAGTTTGCGCAAGAGGCGATTGAATTGCTGGGCGCAATTCTGTGGGACAATAGGCGCCTTTGGGATTGTATCTGGCTTCCGAATGTTGCTGATTGGACAGGAGCCAGCGAACGCATAGCAATCATGGCGATGCGGTGCCGTTTCTTAACGGCTCACCGTGCGCACGAGTTTTCCGTGATCCGGCTGCCGGGGTCACATGCGCAATATATAGCCTCATTGAACAAGAAATTCAGATACAATATACTCAGATACACCAAGATCTTGAGTGAGAAACGTCAAGTTGAATGCGTCCGGTGTATGGCACGAGAAGAGGTTGGTTTGTGGACTCAGGAATTGTTTGACCTACATGGGTCTCGATGGCGCAGCGTCGGGCAAGAGGGCAGTTTTGTTCGCCGCCCGCTGATGGCTAAATTCTACAAGAGTTTTGCTCCTTTAGCATTCGAGCGAGGATGGCTTCGGATCTATGCGTTGACCGTTGACGGCGCCAAAGTAGCCATGCGATATGGTTATGCATACGCAGGAATACTTTGCGGGTTACAGAGCGCCTTTGATGCGAACATTAATGGCGGTGGGCATATCCTTATGAATATGCTGCTTGAGAAATCGATTGAAGAGAAGCTGAGTGCGTATGATTTCCTTGCCGGAGATACTGACTACAAGAGTAGATGGGGGACACAATTGAGAGCGGGCCGGAGCATACTCGTGGGAAAGCGAGCAGTGAAGACACAATTGCTTTTTCGTTCATCAGTATGGCCCACAGGAAGGTATATAGACCAGGGCAAGCCGGCCAACTTGGGACGTTCTCACGACTAACTGTGAGCCAAACAAGATATCCCCCCATCTGCGAGGTAACTAGCGTGCTCTCGATTCTTAGAAAGCTCAAGTCCTTTCTGTTTTTTTCCACGACACATCGATTTGTTGTACTGCCAGTTGAAACAGTCGGGGAGTCTCAGGCCAGAGTATCCGTAACCATTCTACGTCATGACCTGAACCACCCGTGTTCCTCTGAGACGCTCTACAGTATTAAGGGCAAGACGAAGGACTGGATGCATCGCTGGCAGAGAGGTGATCTTTGTTATGTTGCCTATCAAGACACAGAGCCTGTTGCATATTCATGGATCTGTCACGGTGAATGGCGACTTAAAGATGAGGACGAAGGGCGTCCATTGCCTCAAGGGAGTGCCTTTCTTTACGATGCTATAACACGGGAACGATGGCGATGCCAAGGGGTCTATCAGACCCTGATATTGAGATCTGTCAACGATCTGATTTCGCGAGGCTATGAGAATCTATATCTGAGCGTGAACGATCACAACCTTCCAGCGCAGCGTGCCCCCGAGAAGTTGGGATTTCGACCCACGGAACACTATATCCGGTTGTATCGTTTTTTCAAGGTGTTCAACTTTCGGCGTGACCGTGTAACATTCATAGACGGCTGTTGAATACCCGATAAGGAACATTTACTCGCCAACATTCAAGAGAATATTGTTAATGACTGAATAGCTTAGAAGAATCCCAAGCACGCGATTAACAATGCCTTTTCGAGAGTGCATTTCATCACAAGTAAAATGAAAAAGACATCGAGCCACAATGACAAGCCTCGGATTTGCTTTGTTGCTCACAATGCCTATGGTGCTTTGGCTGGTGTGGATACCGGCCACATCGGGGGGATTGAGCGGCAACAGTCATTGATGGCCAAGTGGCTGGCAAATAGAGGTTATCAAGTAAGTATGCTGACGTGGGATGAAGGTCAGGACGATGGTGTTGATATCGATGGCGTGCGCGTGTTCAAGATGTGCCGTAAAGAGGCTGGAATAAGAGGCTTGAGATTCCTTTATCCAAAGTGGACCAGTCTTTGCCAAGCGATGAGAATGGCCGATGCCGACATTTACTACTACAATTGCGGCGATCTCGGTCTTGGACAAGCTGCAATGTGGTGCCGGAGGCATAGACGAAAGTGTGTATATTCGGTGCCGAGCGATCCTGCCTGCGATCGGAGACTGCCGGCGCTCAAACCGCTGAGGGAGCGGGTCCTTTACCGGTATGGACTGAAACATAGCGACGCCGTAATAGTGCAGACACGACGACAACAGCAAATGCTCCGTGAAGGATTTGGCATCGACTCAACCATTATCCCGATGCCCTGTGAAGCACCAGGCAATAACGAGGATGTTCTTCCAGAAAGAACTCTGGAAGAATCGCCACACGTCCTCTGGG
>Ga0315273_10005468_pt1 | contig 15712 bp, 14 predicted proteins | sample YL17G02_0_MG_FD_205753 | JGI IMG/M metagenome (GOLD analysis project Ga0315273, IMG submission 205753) | Sediment microbial communities from Yellowstone Lake, YNP, Wyoming, USA - YL17G02_0 | ecosystem: Environmental > Aquatic > Freshwater > Lake > Sediment | place: USA: Wyoming | collected...
AAAGAGGGTCTTGGCGTGGGTCAAGGACATCGGCGTGCCCTCCGGATCACGATGCCCCTCCTGGCCCCGGACTCTCCGACTCGATTCGCGGGATCAGCCACAACCCCGCGAATCCGATCCCGGCCATCACGGCGCCGAACAGGAAGGGGGCGGCCGACGACACCCGGTGCCACAGCACCCCCGCGATCAGGCTGGCCGGAAGCGCCATCACCCCGACCGACGCATTGTATAATCCGTACGCCGCACCCCGGGATGCGTCGGGCACCAGCTCCGCGATCAGGGCCTTGCCCGCACCCTCGGCGAACGCGTAGTAGAGGCCATAGAAGGCGTAGAGCAGCCAGATGCTCCAGGTCGATGTCGTCAGAGCGAAGCCGAGATAGGTCAGCGCATACACCGCCCAGCCGATCGAGATGGCGGGCTTTCGCCCAATCCGATCGGAAAGCCTGCCTGCAGGAATTGCCGACAGCGCCGAAACCAGGTTGAACAGGGCGATCACCAGCGGAATAGTCGCGGCGGAGACCCCGGCCTCTTCCGCGCGGAGGATCAGGAAGGCGTCCGAGGAATTGCCCAGGGTAAACACCATCGTCACCCCCAAGAAGGCGCCAAAGGGACCTTTCGCCGCGCGCAGCGAGGCGGATTGTTTCTTGATGGGGGCGGTACGCTCTCTCACCCACAGCCCGATGATCACCAACGGGAGCGCGGCGATCGCGCCGGCAACCAGGAAGACTTCCTGATACCTCTGCGGGTGGTCACCCCACAGTCGGAGCAACCCGTACGCGGCGACAGGCCCGGCGACGGAACCCAGGGTGTCCAGCGCGCGCTGGACCCCGAAGGCGAACCCCAGCCGTACCTTCCCCGCCGAGCCCGCCACAAGCGCATCGCGGGGGGCATCCTTGGCACCCTTTCCAATTCCGTCCGTCATCCGCAAGGCGAAGACCGTGAGCCCGCTGCCGGCAAATCCGAGCAGGAAGCGGCCGGCGGCGGACAGGGCATAGCCGACAAATACGATGGCTTTCCGCACCCCAAGCGCGTCCGACAGGTAGCCCGCCCCGATCTTCATCAGGCTGACCACGGTCGTGAGCGATCCCTCGATCAGGCCGATGAATTCCGTACTCAACCCGAGCACGGAGCGGTAGAACGCCGGCAAAAGCGGCTGGATCATATCCTGCGCCAGACCGCCGAAGAACGCCACCCATCCCAACGCCAGCACGTTGCGGTCGATCGTGGCCGGCTTGGCCTCTTGGGTGGGTTTCTTGCTCCCCGTGTCGATTTCGGCCGTCTGCGAGGTTGCGTTCATCGTTCCTCCATCGCCGCTGGTTCAACTCCGCAAGGATGTTCGGCACATCCTCCACGGGCCGACTCGTTCCGCTCCCATCCCCGGTGGGGCGGCCTACGCAATCCCCTCCGCGTCGAGGTCCACCCACAGATTCTCCAGAAACCGTCCGTGCACGACTCGCCCGCCGGAGTCGGTCGAGCGCTTACCAAGCCCGACGGGCACTCGAAGGATCCGCCCCCTCGTCCCCATCCCCCCGAGGCCGTGCCCCGGGGTGGCGGCGTTCCATCGCCCACCCGGCACGCTTCCGCACCATGGCGCTGGAGTCCTGCAGGTACGCGACAAGGCCGTCGAGGCTCGCCGGGGTCCCCATCCGCTCCAAGACCTCAATAGCCAGCACATGCAGCGTATCCTCGCTCGGCTGGCGCGGACCGGCCGCGGGCCTTGACCGGGGCGCCGCCGCGGCCAGCACGTGCGCAATACTGCGGTCTCCGGCGGCAACCAGGGCGTCGGCGCACCGTGCCGTCACATCGTAGGACGAGAGGGCCAGCCCCTGCGCCGCGAGCGCCAGCGCCCTCTCCGGCGTTCCCGCACGCAAGAGATGCGCCAGGGCAAGGCTCGCATCGAGTCGAACCCGTGGCGCGGGGTCTTCCAGGCACGCACCAAGCGCGGCGACGGACTGGCGGCTTCCGATGGTCCCCAGCAGTCGGGCAGCCTCGGCGCGCCGCTCGACGCTGATAGGGGCTTCCTCGGCGGCGGCCGGCCACCGCTCCGTCAGGGTCGCCGCCAGGGCAGGGACAGCCGACTTGCCAAAGAGCAGCGTCGCCTCGGCGGCGGCCGCGCGGTCGCACGGCTCCTGCAACCGACCGACGATCAGTGGGATGGCCCGTTCCTCTCGGAAGGCCGCCAGGGCCCGCATGGCCTCGCGTACCCCGTCGTGCGCGAGGGCGAGTAGCAGCGGCTCCACTGCCCGCCGGTCTCCGAGCCGGCCGAGCTGCTCGGCGGCGCGGTTCCGGACCGCCTCCTCCGCCAGCCGGAGGACGGCATCCAGCGAGCGTAGCTCGTGGAGGCTCAGGACCCGGATGAGTGCGGTCACCGCGGCCTCCCCGCCGATCGCCCCCAGCCCCTCCGCGGCCAGGCAGCGGGGCTCGGGAATCGGCGAGGGCGGGCCCAGGAGGACCTGCGACAGCACAGGAACCGCCTGCGGCCCCTTGAGAATCAAGAGAGCCAGCGCCTCCCGGTTCCGTGTGAGGTCCTCCAATCCCGCCGCCAGATCCTCGATCCCCATTGCGTGCCTCACGGTCCGCCAGCCGTACTCGTCCGGATCTCCCAGGCCTAACCGACATCTGAGTGGACGAAGACTCTTTCGGGTGTCACGGAGACGCCCGGAAGGCCCCTCCGGATCGAACGTCCACGTCCATCGTGGTGACCAGGCGATTCCCGATCATCTTCACGATAACCGGTAAGATCCGTTCGACATTCTCTTCCGAATCGACGAACTCGACGATCAGGGGCATGCGGCCGCCCGCATCCACCAGCGAGGTTGTGGCAATGCCTGCGCTTCTCGTATAGCCGGCTACACCGCGAACGACCGTGGCACCGGCGATGCCTTCCTTGGCCAGCGCGCGCAGGAGTTCGAGGTGCAGGAGAACGCCGTGCCACTTGTCACCCTCATTGATGAAGATGGAAACCCGCTTGGCCTTCATCAGATCTTCCTCGCAATCACGGCGCCCAGAACTACCGCGCCAAGTGCCGCAATGTTATTCCCGAGGATATTCAGAATGGCCATTTCTACGGCGCCTTGCTCGTACATCTTGAGCGTCTCGAAGGCGTAGCTTGAATACGTCGTAAACGCCCCGCAGAACCCGATGGCGACAAGCAGTCGCCAATGCGGGTCCGTCAGGACACGTTCCGTCGTCCACACCAGAAAGAATCCGATGATCAGGCTTCCGACGCAATTGATGAACAAGGTCGCCGCCGGAAAGGAGGCGGTGGCGTATTTCGCCGTCCACCTGCTCACCAGGAACCGGCACACCGCGCCCACCATCCCGCCCGCCGCCACCCATGCGATATCCGACATACGCTGCCCCTTCCTCGTCGAAGACTCAGCGCAGACGCGCCATGACCAGCGCGCCCACCCCCATGGCCACGGCGGCGTAGGCGAAGGCGACCACGGGCGACACCGCCGTCCACAGCGCGCCGACCAGCACGCTGGCGACCAGATCCCCGACCCCGTTGACCGTACCCATGACCCCGTACGCGATGCCGCGCGATCCCACGGCGGGCACCAGATCGGCGGTCATGGCTCCCTCCAGGGCATCCTCTGCGGCGATGTAGATCCCCGCCAGGCAGAAGAGCCCGAGGAGATACGCCGGGTGCCGCCAGGACAGCAGAAAGGCGGCCACAAACCCCGCGGCGGTGAGGGCGCCTGCGAGATACCCCAGAGCCAGGAGTCCTCGCCGACCCACGCGATCGCTCATGGCCCCCACCGGATACGACGCCCCGGCATAACAGACGTTCCGCATCACGTAGAACAGAGCCGCCATCTGGGCGGAGGCGACAATGCCGTACGTCGGGGCGAGGAGTTCGGTGGCCGCCAAGATCAACAAGGTGTGGGCAAAATCCCCAGCACCGAAGATGCCTACACCGATCAGCCACCGGTGGAATGTCGGAGGCAGGCCGCGAATCGTCGTCCAGAGTCGGGCCTCGTGGTTTGGGGCGCGTCGGCGTTCCTGCACCATCAGCCCGAAGGCGAGGGCCGATCCTACGCCCGGAATAAGCGTCAGGAGGAACACGGCCCGAAACGGCGCCGAGGGGTCGGCTGCGCTCTGCCCCTGGAGCAGGGCCAGTAGGCCCACGGCGCACAGGGGTCCAATGATCGCCCCCAGGGTGTCCCCCGCCCGGTGAAACCCGAAGGCTTTTCCGCGCGCCTGCTCCGACACCGACTCGGCGAGGATGGCGTCCCGCAGGGGACCGCGAATGCCGCGCCCGAACCAGCCGAGGGTGCGGCCGAAGAGCACCAACGGCCAGCCTGCGGCAAAGGCAAAGATGGCCTTCGAGATGCCAGTCAGGAAGTAACCGCCCACACAAATGCCCCTCCGGCGGCCGATCCGATCCGAGTACCACCCGGCCCCGAGCTTGACGAAACTGGACACCGCATCGGCGATCCCCTCGATGGCGCCAAGGGCGGCGGCGGGTACCGCGATGGCCGCCAGAAACGCCGGCAGAATCGCGGTCGCCATCTCGTGCCCCCAGTCGCTCAGCAGGCTGGCGAGCCCCATGCCCACGACGTTCCGGTTCAGCCAGCGCGTAACCTGCGGGACAGACGCCGCGCCCCCGGCTTTCGGATCAACTGCGCTCATGAGTCGCCTCCATGGACACGCCGAGAGCGGTCAACGCTCGCCGTGCCGCCAGACGGACGCGGAGACTCCCTCGGACGAGAACCGACTCCAGAACCGGACGGCATCTCGGGTCCCCGATTCGGCCCAGCATGCCGGGCAGAAGAATATTAGCGAACGATGCGACAAAGAACTGGACCTCCCTCGGGCCCCTTGCCGATCTTGTGCCAGGAATCCGTACCCCTATCATGACCTGCCGTCGGGAAATGTGCCCGAAGCCGGTGCCACCACCATGTCCCGCCTTCCGGCCCAGACGATCATGGCCTGCGCCGGAGCATACTTCGCCTCCCCGAACTGGCGCCGACGACTCACCGTCTCGGCCTCGTGGCGCTCGAGGCGTTGCGACAGTCGGTCGAGCTGGCTCACAGTCGCTCCGAGGAGGAATGCCACCGCCTCCGAGTCCTTCACGCGATCCAGCAACATCGCGAGGTGAGGCAGACAGCAGCCCGGCGACACCTCGTAGGCGGGCCGAAGTGCGCCTGACCCCAGCCCCTGCGCCAGTGCGTCCAGGAGCTGTGCCTGCAACGTCTCCTGGTCGCCACACATCGGACATCGTCGCTCGCCCACCAGCCAGCCGAGGATGCGATCCGGATCCCCACGGGGAAAGGACTGCAGGGCCGAGCCGGTGCCCTCGACCAGCCGTGTACGGATATGCGACAGGAGCCGTCGGTGGATCCGCCCGAGTCCCAGCGGGCTCGCAATTTCCCCAAAGAGCCAGGCATGACGGTTGCACCAGGTTTGGCTTTCCACGAAACGGTCCTGATCCTCCCGATTCTCCGCGAGCGCATACTGCCACCGGGCCAGGATGTCGAAGGTGCGCTCCCTCAGAAGACCGCAGATCGTGCACGTGCCCCAGAGCGAAAGCAATCGAAGAAGAATCTCGTCCAGGGGAGCATCCCCCGACAGTTCGAGCTTCCGTGTCGCGAACCGGACCCAGAACTCGTCGAAGCGATCGAAGTCCATATGGCCCCACCGTCCTATGGCTGGGCTTTCGCCGTCAACTCGCCCGTAACTCCCCCCAGCGTTCGCACCACGGCCAACACCAGATGCGACAGGTGGCCGAGGTGACCGTCCACAGCATTCGCCGCCTCGGAGGAGAGCGGCCCGTATCCACGCAGTCCCGGGCTCTTCGTGTCCTCAATGGCCGCCCAGAGCACGGAGGCCTCCCCGCGGATGGCCGACCGTAGCGACCGCTCCGCAAACTCGGTCCCCAGGGCTGTATGGGCACGCCCGATCGCCTCACGTAGACGCCCGCATAGCACGCGCATGGCGTCGCGCTCCTTTGGTGTTAGGTCGTCATGCAGGCGGATCGTAAACCGCCACTTCGAGCGGCCCAGGGATCCCTCGATGCGCTCCGTCGTCTCCTCCGCCAGCCTGAGCACAGCACCCAGGGCCCGCCGCTGCGCCTCGTTCAGGTCGACCTCACCCGCACTGGTGGCCATGGCTGTTCCTCACCCTGGATCGCCCAGATTTCCTCGCGAGCGGAGCGCCCCTCCCAGGTGTCGGGGGAATGCTCGAGCACCCAGCGGAACTCCTCCAGGGCCTCCTGGAGACGACCCAGCCGCACCAGACAGCGTCCGTGAAACCGCCGGATCGCGGCCCGCGTTGGCACCAGTTCCAGCGACTGGCGGAACTCGCGCTCGGCGTCCGCGAAGCGGCCCTTGCCGTAGTACGCTGCCCCGAGGTTCGACCGAACGACCGCCGCATCGGGCGCCAACCGGGCGGCCTCTGCCAGTTGTGCGATGGCGAGATCGTAGGCCCCCGCATGGCAGAAGGTCACGCCGAGCGTGTTCAGGTCGTTCACGGTGGGGCGCTTCGAGCGCACGAGGCTCTCCGTCGTTCAATCCGCCACGCCGGGCGGATTCTTCCTCTCCGGGTGCGCGCATGGCCGTCCGGTCCGAAGGATAGCGATCAAGGTATCGGTGGCCTCCGCAGGCAGATGCAGGCGCCGGATTCCGGCCACCGCGGCCTCGATGTCGTAGGCCACACGCCTGATCTCCGCCACCCCGTCCTGGATGATCGCGTAGCTCGCCCGTGGATCGCCATCCAGGGGCTGTCCGACGCTCCCCGGATTGAGCACGACCTTCGTCCAGGCCCCTCGGCTCATGGGGAGGTGGGTGTGGCCCAGGAGGACGATGTCCGCCCGAACGCCCTCCACCTCTTTCTTCAACTCGTCCTCGGGCAAGTCGGGCGTGACCCTGTAGCTGTAGAGGTGATCGGATGGCGAGGCATGTGTGGCATAGAGTCGGTAGTCGCCGCTCCGGAAGCTGCAGTCGGTCGGCAGCGTTCCCAGCCACTGCACATCAAGCGGGCCCAGGAGTGCCCGATGGCATTCTAACGTCAGGCGCGCCAGTTCTCGCTTGAATGCGGCAGCGCCGGGCTCGATCCCGAGCGCCAGTGCCGAGTCGTGGTTGCCGCGAATGGCATGGGCCGCACGCTCTCGAACCCAGGCGACGCACTCGCCAGGGAACGCGCCGTACGATACGGTGTCGCCGAGGCAGACGATCGTATCTGCCTCCTCCCGAATCGCGCTCAGCGCCGGCCAGTTACCATGGATGTCGGACACCACGAGAACTTTCATCGTGCGCCTTTCACTTCACGATCAGGGGCCTCCTGTGAAAGATGCCGGTAGACGAGCGCAACACCGAGCCCGCGGCAAGAGGCTATTGTCCTCTCCTTGCGATGCGCTGCGAACCACCACCAAAGACAAAAACTCCTACCGGCTATGCCAGTAGGAGTTATCACCCCGCCTGAGGAGGGGACCCGCGAACTCCATCGCGATATGGTTGGAAGGAGTATCGTCTGCGGACGCTGCGCCGTCAAGTCGATTCTTCCTGCCTTCCCGTCTCTCTTTCCACGCGCTAGCAATTCTGTGAAACAAATCTGTGAAACTTGACCGAGAGAGAAGGCGCTTGTACTATACGAACGGCAATGGAGTCTGCCTGAGCGCGCGCACCTGACGCTGATGACTCCTACCGAACGTGATCGGGTTCCGGTTTGGTGGGAGGATCGCATGCCTCGCGCGCGATCCAAGAGAATCGGTTCCTTCCAGAAGGTTTCTCATTCTCCCTTCCTTGAGTCTTCAGTTGATCCGGGTCTCTCCATTCTGGGTGGGGACTCGTCGGTCCTGAGTACCGGCGTCCCGATCGAACCGTCGCCCACGGGCTTTACCCCGCATCCCCGTCCGCGGAATCCCCACGACAGTCCGCCCGACGTTTCGCCCGGAACGGCACTTGACCCGCCGCGCCCGGCGGAGGAGCATCACTCGCTGCGTCGCCTGCGCCTTCGCCATCGTGCGCGTCGTCTGGCCCCCGCAACTCGTCTGAGCGAGAGAAGGTGAAAATGTACCGGCGAATTCTCGTGGCGTACGACGGTTCGGACGGTGCCAAGCAAGCGCTCAGGACTGGGATCGAATTCGCCAAGCATTTGCACGCGGAGCTCGTCAGTCTCACGGTTGAGGAATCCCTGCCTCGGTACGCGGCAACGATCGGCGAGGTCGAAGAGGCAAAAGAGGACATCGATGAGCACTTCCGGAAGCTGAGCTCCGAGGCCGAGAACATGGCGTGGGCGTACAAAGTTTCCCTCCGGACCGTCATGCGCCAGGGCCACGAGGTCCAGACCATCCTGGCTTCCGTGCGCCAGGAGGGGGCGGACCTGCTCGCACTTGGCTCGCAGGGGCACAGCCGGATCGTGGAACACATCTTGGGAAGCACGGCGTTGAGCGTGGCGCGCCTCGTTCCCTGTTCGGTCTACGTGGCGCGGGCTCGGCAGGCGCTGGACACCGGGGCCTTCCGGCGGATCTTGTGCGGGGTGGATGGCTCGCCTTACGGCCGCTTGGCGTTTCAAGCGGCGGTGGAGCTGGCGGCCGCCTTCGGCGCGACGCTTGTCGGCGCGACAATCCGGGAGGTCTCCCCCGTGGGACGCGGGGAACCGACCGACGATACCTACGTGCAGCAACTGCAGGGCGCCGCCGAGACGCACGCGCGGGCCGCAGGTGTGGCCTTCGAGGGCGTCACCTGCACGGGCCATGCGGCCCAGTGGCTCTGCACCCTCGCGCGGGAGCGCCAAGCGGATGTCATCGTCCTGGGCGCCACCGGTCTCGAGCACCCCTGGAGCCCCACCATCGGCGGGACAGCCATGACCGTGCTCGACCAGGCACCATGCTCCATCCTGCTCACGCGCCCACCCCAGGCGGCCCTGCGGGTTGAGGACGTGATGGTGCGGCGGGTTTCCTCGGTGATGCCCGATACGCCTCTCGTGCAGGTCGTCGAGCTGCTCCTTCGCCTGGGCGTCAAGGCACTTCCGGTCGTCGATGCTACGTGCCGCGTGGTCGGGATCATTACTGGAGGAGACCTGCTGACCCGTGGAGATCTCGGGCTCCGCCTGAGTCTCAAGCGGGAGTTGGACGCCGCCACGCTCGGCCAGCGTCTGCACGATCCCTCCCATGGCGCGAAGACCGCCCGCGACGTCATGAGTCACCACGTGTACACCGTGGGCGCCGCGGCAGACCTCGCAGCCGCCATCCGGCTCATGGCCGCCCACCAGGTCAAGCGGCTGCCGGTCGTCGACCGGGCCGGGGCGCTCGTCGGGATCGTGAGCCGCGTGGACATCCTCCGCGCGCTGGCAGCCCTCCCGGCTCAGGACACCCATGCCGACATCCGCGCGCAGACGGTCGGGCGAACGGTCGGCGATCTCGTCACCGTGAGCATTCCCATCGTGGGCCCACAGGCGCTAGTGGAGCAGGTCCTCCTGAAGGTGTTGGAGAGTCCGCTGCGCAGGGTGGTCGTGTCCGGGGAGGACGGGCGAGTGCTGGGGCTCATCAGCGATCGCGACCTGTTGCAGCGCGCCAGCCCCGACACGCGGCCGTGGCTCCTGCGGGTGCTGACCGGGCAGCGAGGGACCCGGCGGACAGGCGAACCCGCCAAGAAATTCGCCGGCCCGCACGGCTTGCTCACCGCGAGCGAGTTGATGGCGCCTGCGCTCTTCACCGTGCGGCCCGAGGACTCCCTGACCCACGCCATTCGTCTGATGCTCCAGCACCAGGTCAAGCGGTTGATCGTCGTGGACAACGCCGGTGGGTTCTTGGGGCTGGTGGACCGCCGCGAGATCCTACGGTCGCTGTTCGCGGATACGGGTGAACGGGCGGAGTCATGATTCCCGCGCACCACGTGGCTCGCACGCTCGCGCACCCAGGCAACGCACTCCTGGGGAAAGGGGCCATATGACACGAGGTCGCCGAGGCAAACTATGCCGTCTGCCTCTTCCTCGATGGCTCGGAGAGCGGGCCAGTTGGCGTGAATGTCGGATACTACCAGCAGCTTCATGCCCTCACCTGTTTGCGCCAAAGACGGTTCCGTACAGGTCTTCGCCGTAACTCGTCTTCAGGGGTTTCCCTTCGGAGAGCTTGAACGTTCGTCCTCCGTCGGATTGCCGCTCGGCCCGCAGAAAGAGCGCGTTCTCCCGTCGACTCTCAGCGAAACCATGCGCACATTCGTACATATGGGTCACGAAGAAGACCTTTGCCCGACTCTCCAGGAGCGCGCAGATAATCTGCTTTGCAATTTCCGAACCCTCCCGCTCGTTCGTCGCGGCAAACGACTCATTGAGCAGCAGCAGGGGATTTGACGTGATATTGTCCACGATCCCGCTCATCCTGCTTAGCTCTTCATCGAACTTCCCGCTCTTCATCGCCGTATCTTCTTCGCGCTTGTAGTGCGTAAACAGACCGTCACACACATTGGCAGAGAACTCCTCGGCCGACGCAAACATGCCGCATTGCATCATCAACTGGGACAGCCCGATACTCCGCAAGAACGTCGACTTGCCGCCCTGGTTCGCGCCGGTGATTATCACCAGTTCTTTCCTGCCGGCATCCCCATCGTTTCCCACAACTCTTCGACCGAGCTTGAGAGCCAGGCAGACATCGTACAATCCCCGAAAGGCATGCCGGCGTTCGCCGGGAGCGGCGGGCACAGGGAAGGTCGTTAGCTCTCCCTGCTGCGTCAGTTGCCCGTGCAGGTTCAGACATCCAACATAGAAACCCAATTCAGCTCGTAACATGTGAAAGAAGCTCAGAATGTGGTCAGCGGACTGGGCGAGCGCATTTGCGGCAAGGTGAATCCCCCTGTCCCGCAATTCGGACAAAGCCCTGGCGCCGCTCTCGTCCCGCTCGCCGATTGCAAACGTGTAGGCCGGCAAGCTTTTCGCGAAAATCCGCGCTATCCAGCTCTCTCTCCTTTCGTGTGCCTTCCGGAGCACGTACTTGATACCGCGATTGCCCTTGCCCAATTCCGCGCTGACCAGGACTCCCTCGCGGAATTTCAATTCCCGCAGATGATCCTCGACGCTGGCGAAATACGCATCGCCAAGTTCTCGCTTCAGCATCGTAAAGAACGTCGAAAAACCCTCCGAGTCAAAATTGCCGCTCTGCTCATCGGCGATCTTCTTCAGTCGTTTGAGCACACCCACAAACATCTGCAACACATCGATCGCCCCAGAGAGGATCGATGAGGGATACCTGCTGAAGAACCCCCAATGGTTCTTCCTCTCGCTCTCAATCGCCTCAACGGCGATGGTGTAGAGCTCTCTGACCACGGAAGGGTTCTTCAGGCAATCCTGCAGGATCCTTTGGCGATACAGTATTGTATCCAGATCATTCTTCACCCCGGACAGGACGGCCCGCTTGGCACCCTCGAAAAGAAACTTGTCCCCGAGCGCCATGGCGTTGAACAGGATGGTCAGCTCCAGGTCTTGCGTCAACGCCGCCTCGTTCCACGGCAGTTTCCCCTGGAGATCGAAATCGCGATCCCGGAACATGAGGAACGCCTTCATGATCCCATGCGCTCCTTCAGGCGGTCGTAGGTGACCCGGTACTTCTCGGCAATGGCAATCGCGTATGACAGGCCGTCGGCAGGTCTTCGCATGATCTTGAACGTCCGTACTGTTGGATCGTCCAGGGCAACCGTGCTGACCATGCTGACGGTTTGCTCGCCGAATGAAGCCAGCTCATCAATGAACGTCACCCACACGCACAAGGCGCCCAAGTGGCATATCTGATCCATTATCCTCTTGCTTAGAAACAGCGCGTCTTGGAGCGTTGTCGAGGTGAGGATCTCGTTCAGGATGAGAATGCTGTTACCCGTCGCCTGGCTCAGCATGTCATGAATTCTGAGCAGATCATCGTGCAGTTTGCCCCGGAGATTGTTGAGGTCTTCTTCCTTCTCGAAGTGTGTGAAGACCCTGTCGGCGAGAAACAGTTGCGCTTGCCGGCCCGGGACAGGGCACCCGATGCTGGCGAGATAATGCAACTGTCCGAAGGTGCGGGCGAACGTTGTTTTCCCTCCCTGATTCGGACCGGTCACCACAAAGATCCGCTCAGGCTCTTTGAGGGAAAAATCGTTGCAGACGACGGATGAACGACCGCCAAGGAGTTTATGCGCCAGGGCGAGATCGAATCCTTCATAATCGTACACTTCTTTGTGATCGACGCACATTTCCGGGTAACAGAACTTCAATCCGGCTCGCCTGAATATTGCCACATGCTCCAGGTAGGCGAGGTAGAACTGGATCTCCCGGTCGAATCGAGCGATCGTTTCATTCAGGTAATTTCCGTTTCGTACGTAATAGCGGTCGAGTGAGGAAAATACCTCCGGATACAATTTCGCCACCAGGTCCAGGACTCCCGCTTCAACGTGGTTCATCTCCGGGTCCTCGGAGAATTTGACCCTGTAGTCCTTCACCGCCCCTTGCTTGAATTTTGAGAAGGTGTCCTCAACGCTCGCGGTGTAGTCCATTTCGGATTCGTACTTGCCGACCTTGATGGCGAGATCTTTGATGCGCAGGCAATACTTCACGGACGACAGGTCGGCGAAAAGCCTTTCGGTTTCCGACTGGAGCGAGGAGAAATGCTCGGAGTTGGCGTAGTTGGTCAAGAACTGGCGAAAGGCGAGAAGACCGCGGGAGTTCAATTCTGCGAGGGAGAGGTCCCGCACGAGGGAGTTCACGGCGGTGCCATACGTCTCTACCGCCTCCAAGAACCACCGTTCCTTTTGGTACTGGTAGTGCAGCTTGTTCGTCTGGGCAAGCTGATCGCGCATGGCGCGCATTGTGTGGCCAAAGGACTTCAGGTTCTCGAACAGCGTGCGCTCCTCGAGATCGTGGAAGATTTCATGACGATACGTGATTCCATCGACATTCTGCAGGGGCGTGTAAAAGAAAGGCTTTAAGCCATATTCCTGCTTGCCGGCCGTGATCGCGTCTATGATCTGGTCGAGATTCAAATCAACGAAGAAGCCGGGCGCCTCAAGGGGGGTCTTCGTCAAGGCGTCTTCGGGATTCCTGACGAGGAGGCTGTGAAAGGTCATCGGGGGCATGGGACGTTATCCCTCGGGACGAAAGCCTTGAGAACTTCCGCAAGCATCTGGGTCCCTTCCGCAATCGACACCCTCCCCGTGTCGATCACGATGTCCGGTCGCAGGAGGTCATCCCAGTTGATGCCGAAGAAGGTCCGGTAGTACCAGCGGTTCTCCTCGTCGCTATGGCGCACGCGCTCCTCGGCACCCGACCGCAGGAGGTTCACTTGCTGCGCGATGCGCGCGGCCCGCACCTCAAACGGGGCAACGACATGCCCATGGATCAAAGGAACGTGACCGCGCAGAAGCTCCTCTACGCCCCGGCCGAGAAATAGGGTCCCCCGCGGTCTGGCACAGTCCTCGACCAGCGTCGGTCGGAGGATCTCAAGCCGGACTGTCGGGTGCTCCTCCTCCATCCTGGCAAAAAGCCGGTACCATCCCTGCTCCAGCCAGCGCCATTCGGACCCGTGGAGGCCGTGGCGCTGCGCCGCCTTCTTGAACCCGGTTCCCGTCACGAAGCGGTAATCGAGCAGGGTGGCGGTTTCCCCCGCAATGCTCCCGCCATGGCTGCCCATTTGCTGGGTCACCACGATCGCGGGCTTCACGGCTGCCTCCTTGCGGTGACGATCGCTCCAGTTACCCGACCTCGAGCGGCTCATCGGCGGTGGCCGGGTCGGACTGGGTCAAACCACTCGCTTGCTCCGACGCGGGCGCATGTTCCGGCATGAGGTGCCGCGGCAGGAACGCCGCGTTGGCGATCATGGTGGGGACCACGGCGCTGGCGATGACCACTGCCACCAGGTACGAGTATTGCTCTGGGGACACGATCCCATGCGTGAGCCCAAAGAGGGCCGAGATGGTACCGAAGGTGAGCCCGGTGGACATCAGCAGCGTGTAGTACCAGCGCTCGGCGGGCTCCGCCCGGAACCGCCCGACGACTGGATGGAGCCCGAAGATCTTGGTGACAACCTTGCCGACGAAGAGAGCGACAAACGCGGCCGGCGCGGCTACCAAAGCCGAGAGGGACACGAAGGAGCCGGCCCGGAGGAAGTAGATCGGGGTCAGGAAGCCGATCGCCAGCGTTCGCAGTCGCCGGATGAAGGCATGATCGCTGCCCAGCGCCGTGGCGAGCACCATGCCGACCACATACGCCGGCAGGACCGCCTCGCTCCCCGCCCAAAGCGCCAGCGAGCCCAGCCCGAACAGAATGAACAGCACCCACTTCGTCCGGAACGCCGCCGTCCGGTTGGCGTAGTGATTCATGAGCCTGGGCGTGACTAGGGGGAGGAGGGCGAAGGCCAGGAGGCAGGCCGCCGCGAACACCAAGGTCCGCCAGGTGAAGGGGGCGAACATCGCCCCCAGAGCCAGGACCGTCCCGAGGTCGGTGATGAAGCAGGCTCCCAGGATCCCCTTGCCGTAGTCAGTGCGGTTGAGCCCCGTCTCCAGCATCACCGCATATACCACAGCCATGGAGGTCGTGGACATGGCGATCCCGGCCAGCCAGCTCGCTGAGGCCGACCAACCGAGCATGTACCGCGCAATTGCCGCGCACCCCAGAAACGGTGCGAGGAAGCTGACCACCCCGACGACGGTGACCTCGCGCCACTTGCGGCGCATGACCGCCGGCTCCAGCTCGGCCCCGGCCAGAAAGGTGAGGATGACCGCCCCGGTGGATGCCAGGAATTTCAGCCAGGACAGGTCGGCGCCCATGGCGTCAGGGCCAAAGAGGCGTCCAAGGATCGCCGCGGCGGCAACCCCGACGAGAATTTCCATCAGCGCCCCCGATACCTTAAGGCGCGAGGCGAGAAAGGTTGCCACCAGGGCGAGACCGAACCACAGCGTGGCGATGCCGAATGCCTGTTCCATGTATCTCCTTTCCTATCGGGGCGCCCCGCGCCTTCGGTGCGGCCGGCACGGCGAGACAACAACAAAAAAACTCCTACGGAGGACCACTCCGTAGGAGTCATTGACCATCGTGTCGATGGCGGTTCCCGGCGGACTCCACCGCCCCTACTGTTCTTTTTTATCCGATCAAGGCATGGAGTTCAACCGAATTCTAACAGCGGGCCCTCTGTCAGCGTCCCGACGCAGTGTCCGCGACAGCCCCCGGCAGGAGGAACCAGAGACACAACGCCGCCAGGACCGCCAGGCCGGCGCCGGTGCCGAAGGCCACCGCCGGGCCGAAGGTCTGCCACAGGGCTCCGGTGAGCAGGCTGGCGGGCAGCGCGGCGATGCCGATGGCGGTGTTGTATAACCCGAAGGCGCTTCCGCGTAGCTCCGCCGGCACCAGGTCCGCCACCAGCGCCTTCTCCACCCCCTCGGTCAGACCGAAGTAGAGGCCATAGACCAGGAAGAGCCCCCAGATCGCTGCCGCGCTCGTCGCCATGGCGAAGCCCGCGTACACGGCGGCGTACACGAGCCAGCCGGCAACGATCGCGCCGCGACGGCCCACGCGGTCCGAGAGGATCCCCGCCGCAAAGGAACTGGACGACTTCACAACATGGAGGGCGGCCCAGAGGAGCGGGACCGCGGCATCGCTCACTCCCGTCTCGCGTGCCCGCAGGAGCAGGAAGGCGTCGCTGCTGTTTCCCAGGGTGAAGAGCGCCAGGACAACCAGGTAGCCGCGGAAGCGACTGCTATAGGGGCGAAGCGTCAAGAGGGGCAGTGTCGCTTGCCGGCTCTGGGGCGCC
>Ga0315273_10005469_pt1 | contig 15710 bp, 34 predicted proteins | sample YL17G02_0_MG_FD_205753 | JGI IMG/M metagenome (GOLD analysis project Ga0315273, IMG submission 205753) | Sediment microbial communities from Yellowstone Lake, YNP, Wyoming, USA - YL17G02_0 | ecosystem: Environmental > Aquatic > Freshwater > Lake > Sediment | place: USA: Wyoming | collected...
ACTTCGCTTCCGCGGCCTGGGAGAGAGCAACGGACTCGGCCTCGGGTTCAGCCTGCTGTAGCTCCTGCTGCTGCTTGACGTAGGGCTCGGCCGCGTCGATCAGCGCCTGGAACTCCGCGGCGCCCTGCCCGTTCTTCACGAACCAGTCGGTGATGTCCTCGCGGTTCTCGACGATCGGTGGCCATCTCAGGATGCGCACCGACGCGGCGACGTCGCACAGCTGCGCGGCGATCGACAGCGCGCCCTCGCGGCCGGCCTCGTCGTTGTCGCCTGCGATCACAACGTGCTTGCCCATGAACAGCGGACGCCAGGTCGGACTGAAGTGTCCCGCGCCAGCTGTCGACGTGATCGCCGGGAATCCGTGCTGGATGGCGAGCATGGTGTCCCACTCGCCTTCGGCAATGACCACGAACTCGGGAGGGACTGGCAGCGGGTAGAGTCGCATCTTCCCGTAGCCCGTCTTCTCGTCACCCTTGCCGATCGTGTGATTGATGATCTTGTACTTGGGGTTCTTCGCGTCCGGTTGGTACTTGCGGACGTTCACCAGGCGGCGGTGCTCGTCGCGGACCGGGATCCAGTACCGGCTGCCATCCCAGCCGATCTCGAAGCGCCGAATTGTTTCCTTGCTCAGACCTCGAGCCTCGTGCAGCCAGTCCATTCTCTGCTGCGCGCCGATCAGCTGCTGGTGCTTGGAGGCGACCAGGTCCTCGGGGATCTCCGGACGGTTCTCGTCGCCTCCATCCTGCAGGCCGGCGAACTGCCGTACGCGATCGAACGCGGTCGGGAAGTCCACGTTCTCGCGACGCATGACAAAGTCGAACGGTGAGCCCGTGGCCTTGCACGCGTGGCAGTAGAACACGCCGGTGCTCGGATTGATCGTGAAGCTGGGGGAGCTATCTTCGTGCGGGGGGAATGGACAACGGGCAGCGAGCTCCGTGCCCTGCCTGCCCAACCTGATTCCTAGTGACTGGAATTGTAATTCGTAGAAGCTGGCGATGTCGAGTTTGGCCAGCACATCTTCCCTGGTGAGCCGTGGCACGTGCGCACACTCCGTGCATTACGTCTGGGACCTCGCCGTCGCGATCGCAGGATCCAATCGCGTATTCCCTGCCCTGCCTTTCTGCCCGCCGTTTTTTTCGAGATGCCGATACCAGTAGTGGTAGACCTGGTTGACCGTCAGCCCTGTTCGCTCTGCGATGTAGCGCTTTGACTTCCCTCTCTTGATCCAGCAGATCACCAGACCGATGTTCCGCCATCCTCGGGGCATCGCACATCCTCGGCGTGAGTTGCTTGGAGGGTCGGGGAAGGGGGCCCAAGGTTTCCCCAGGGCCCCAGCCCTTGTGATGCGCGACGCTACACCCGGGCACGACCAGCGGCAAGGTCGACCCGTTGCCGGCTAGACGAAATCTTCCGGCTGGGATCCACCACCACCAGAGGCGGCGCCGGCGCTCTCGTCGTCGACACCGACCTGGAGCTTGACCTTGGACCATTCGTGCACCAGGCCCTCGCACTTGACCATCACGTCCTCGGGCACGGGCCCGACCTGCTGGGCCAGGTAGACCCGGTAAGTGTTCCCGTTCGTGGTCTTGTCCTTCGACCACAGCTTCCAGACGCTGGCGTAGTACGGCTCGCTGAAGGCCGACGCGATCGACGCGATCTGCTTGCCGACCGGCTCCGACGTGGTCGTGAACTGCATGGCCACGACGCCCAGCTTGCCCAGCCGCTCGAGCGTGCCGTCCGGGAAATTCTCTGACCGCACGATGATCGCCGGGAAGGTCATGATCTTCGAGCACTCCGGAGGGATCCGGTTGCCCTTCTCGTCCTTGCGCCACTTCTCGTAGTAGTGCGGGCACTTGACGCACTCGCCGTACTCCGAGCCGGTCACCGCGTCGAGCGAGAAGCACTCGCGCTGCCGCTGCTTGTTGAACAGCGCCGCCTGGCGCTTGAACCAGAGCGGGATGATCTCGATCCAGGTCCCGTAATTGATCCCGAGCGAGGAGATGATTTCCCCGATCTCAGCCGTGCGGTCCTCCTTGAACGCGCGCGACGTCGACTGCGTCAGCTTCGAGTACGGGATGACGCGCTCGGTCTCCGTGATCTGGTCCGACGGGTCGAGCCACACGCGCTTGGAAGGCGCCATGAGCTCGCCACCGGGGGGCGTGGTTGGCGCGATCGCGGACTGTTCCTTCTCCATCTCGTCCGCGATCTCGAGGAACTCGTTCTTGCCCGCGGTCGCAGGCTTGGTCTCCTTACTCGCCCCCATCGTCCGGCACCCCCTTGAGGCCCTTGACACTGACCTTGTTCTTCGCGGTGAACGTGATCCCCTCGGGAAGCGGGAGCTTCGCCTTGAGCAGCCGGCGCACGACCATCGACAGCGTGTTCGTGTCCAGCTTCTCAGCGTACAGCGGCTTGCTGATCTCCAGGTCCTGGAGCGTGTTCTCGAACTCCGGGTCCGTCAGCGCCGCCTTGATCTCGGCCGCGCCACCCTCCTGCTTCGCGTAGATCATCGCGCTGCGCACGAACTGCACCGCGCCGTACTCGTCGAACTGCAGCTTGAACGACGTGAACCCCTCGTCCAGCATCGACGCGTACATCTTCTCGATGAGCTCGTCTTCGAGCTTCGAGGCTTCGTCGAACTTGATCTCTGCCGCGATGCGCTTCAGGCGCAGGCCGCAAAGCTGCTCGGCCATGTCCCGCATCGTCAGACTGACGAGACCCTCGGTGACTTCCTCCGCCATTGGCTTTCTCCTGTCTCGTGAGCTCTGTTGCGAATCACACGGCGAGGCTGCGGTCTACGGCCAGTAGGTTAAGTAGAAGCTGCTGGCTGATCCCTCGTTCCTCGTCACCAGTGATCACATTCGCCCACTTGGACTTGGTGTTGAGCATCTTCTCGACGTTCTCGTCGATGGAGTCGCGGCACAACAACCGGATCACCTGCACGGTGCCGCGCGTGCCGATGCGATGCAGGCGATCTTCCGCCTGTTGTACGATCGCCGGGGACCACCACAGGTCATAGAAGACCTGCGTCTGGGCGCTCGTCAACGTGAGGCCCAGGCCCCCGGTGTGGATCTGCCCGACGAACACGCGGCAGTCCGGATCATTCATGAAGCGATCCACCATCACGGCGCGCTGGTTCTGCGGCGTCGAGCCTGTGTAGCAGACCGCCCCATGCTTGGCGTAGCGCTTCGCGATCGCGTCCGTCGCAGGACGGAACCTCGACCACACGACCATCTTCTCGTTCTGGTCGACGACGACGTCCTGCACGACCTGGTCGAGCGCCACCAGTTTCGGCTGGCTCGCGAACCACTGCGGTTCGTGGCCCTCGGAAGAAAGGAACCCGTCGCTGATCTGCTGCAGACGGAGCAGCTGAGACAATGCCATCATCGCCTGCAATTTGAAATCTGTTTCTGGCATTTCTGAGTAGGTCGCGAACATGAATTCTTCCATGCGCTTGTACTCGGCCAGCTGGTCGCCCTCCATGTCGACGTGTTGCGTCTGGTAGACCTTGGGCGGAAGCTGCGGCAGGCACTGCGCCTTGGTGCGCCGGATCATGACCGGCTCGAGGCGCCGGCCGAGCTCGTCCAGCTTCACGTACCTGATGATCTCTTTCCCCTGGTATCCGCCCTTCTCGGTGTATCTCTCGGTCGCATCGAAGTGAGATCCCAGGATTCCAGGCTCGGCCATGTCCGCCAGGTTCCATACGTCGAGCGGCATGTTGGCCACGGGCGTGCCCGTCATCCCGATCAGGTACTTCGGCTTGAGCTCGCGGGCCGCCTTGGCAGACACCGCCTTACGGTTCTTGATCCGGTGCATCTCGTCGATGATCACCAGCTGGCCGGCGCAGAGCTCGGTGAGCGCCCGCTTGTGCTTGTCCAGGAGCTCGAAGTTCACAATGATCCACCGATACGCGCGCGCGTACTGCAGGAGCTTCATCCTGCGGCCGGCATCACCCGCGAGCACCATGACGTGTTCGTAGCGCCCGTACTCCGGGGGGGCCCACTTCTGGATCTCGCCGATGATCGACTGTTTCGGAGTCCCGCCCCAGGTGTACTTGAGCGGCGCCGGCACGATCACGATCGCGCGCTCGCACTCGCCCCGGTCGAAGCGCGCCACCGCCGAGTCGATCGCCTGCCGAGTCTTTCCAAGGCCCATCTCGTCGTTCAGGAGCACCGCGTTGCGCGCCAGGCTCGCCAGGATGCCCGCGATCTGGTACGGCCGGGGGATCGCCTCGACCTCCTCGCCATTGATGATCAGCGGCGCCGTGCGCGTCCGGAAGGTCACGTCCGCCATGGTCAGGTCCATCCGGTCCTTGAGTCCGCGGAACGTGTGCGTCTGCTGGGTCCAGTCCTCGTACATCTGCTGAACGGTGTCCGTGATCTCGACGTCCTCGCGCCCGAACACGTGGAAGATGTTCTCGAGCGCGGAGCGCGTCGCCGGAGTCGTCCAGATCCGGTTGATTTTGTCCCAGTGCTTGAAGTCGAGCGACCTGCACTTGTCCTTGTACTCGAACGGGGTCTTGAGTCCGAACGACGCACCGCTCTTGACGAACCCGACCTTGACGTTACCCATCACAACCCCACCAGTCGAAGCGCGCACGCCTCGGAACACACGCCATAGTTGCCCATCGGGATCGCGTCTTCTTCCTTGATGCTCTTGCCACATTGAGAGCAGTTGAGCGAACCGTCGAACTCCTCGTAAATGCCTTCTCCCTTGCATGGGAATTGGAAGCGCGTCGGATCGTAGATTGATCCGTCGGGTCTCACGGTCCAGAAGTGTTGCTGTTTCCCCCATGCCAGGCAGTAGTAATACCCACGGACCAGTCGAAGCGTCGGGTCGAGCTCGATCGCAGACTCGCAATGCTCCCGACAACGCCCGCGATACTTGGCGTAATCCAACGAGAATTCTTGTCCGGTTCTAGCGCGCTCCGTCATGTGCTCGCGGAAAGTCTCGGCGATTTCCTGCTGTCTGATGTCCGGGTTCTCGTCACACATCATCGGCTCGTTCCCACGGGCGGCATCGCCCTTGCGAGCTCGCGCCAACCGTTCGCGATCTTCTCGATCTCCTCCTGTGGGGACGCTCTCCACGGGACGACGACCTCGACCGCGTAGTGCTTACCGTCGAGCACGAATCCGAGATAGTAGCTGTTGAACTCGGCCTTGCGATTCGCCATGTACGGGTTGCGCGTGAAGCCCATCATGACTTCCAGTAGGTCGACGTGATCGACCACGCCATGGCCACGATGAAGCCCGCCACCAGGACCATGAACACGGTCTCGAGCTTGTGCACGATGCCCGGGAGCAGAACGTCCAGCCGGCCCCAGAGCAGCCACAGGAAATAGCACACCACCGCCCAGATCACCAACGGCCCGAGGATCTTCATACGATCGACGCCCGGCTGCTGCGACGAGGACGGTGCACGGTACGGAGCTCTGCGACTTGCGCTTTGGTAAGTTTCCCGCGCGCCAGCAGGAACTCCTGGATCGCCTGCCTGATGAGACTTGCCTGGCTCTCCTTGGTCTCTGCGTGAATAGCCCATAGAGCGTCTTGCTCCAGCAGTGCGATGCGAACCTGCAGTTGAGTGCCATACTTCGAGTCGGCGAGCAGTCGCTCGATCGGCTCCGTCAGGTCAAGACCTGTGCGTGCGTCGGTAGACACCCGGGCCCTCCCTCCTCAGTGGAATGTTCTTCATCGCCTTGGTGTCGAGGTAGATCGGCGACGCCTTGAGCTTCTGGTACGTGCCGAGCGCGATCGACCCGCCATGCTTGAGCGCCAGCTGCTTCGACGAGAACGCCATCTCGCTCTTGCCCTCGCGGAACACGCGCAGCTGGGTGTACGTCGAGCGGTCGAGGATCAGGATCTGCACGACCGCCTGGTAGCCGCCGCCCAGCGCCGCCTGCATCCTCGGGGTCAAGCGCTTCGCTGTGACCACCGCGCGCATCAGGACGTAGCCCTCGAGGGTCGGAGCGTCGGCCGGTCCGTCCAGGATGGCGCGTCGCAGGACCATCGCCTCGAACGGGTACGAGTAGCGCGCGTCCGTCCACACGCCCTTGAGTTGTGGCTTCCAGAACTTGCGCCCCGACTCCGGAGTGTTCGCCATCGGTTCGATCATGGGTTCACCTGGCCATAATCTGGATTCGCGTTTTGCGCTTCCAAATTTTTAATGAAAAAATCACGTTCCGTGGAAACGCTCACTTCGGCACCGCCTGGAACGGGATGTCCATCGCCCGGTAGATCGTCCCATCCTTCGCCGTCAACTCGAGCGTGAAATAGTGATCGGGTGCCATGTCGTCGGGCGCCTGGAACGAGATTGTGCGCGCATGGCTCAAGGCGGTCGCCAGCTTCGCCAGGGCGTCCGCGGCGCACATGGGCATGTACGACGCGTGCTCGAGCATCGCCGCAGACGTGACTTCGATGATCAGGCAGCCGCACTTCCCGCGCTCGATGCTCATCGGTGCCTCCCGTCGTGCCACCAGTCCACCAGCTTGACCAGCTGGTGCAGAACGAGCCAGATCATCGCGATCGTGATCAGCCACCACATCACTGCACCACCAGGACAGCGTACTTGCCGACGTGCGCCGCCATGAACGCCAGGATTTCGGCATAGACCTCGGTCGGCAGTCCCCGAGGATCGGGCTCGGTCACCAGGCACGCCACCTTCGCCGCGAACTCCACGGTGATCAGGTGCATCTCCTTCTTCATGAGCGCGATCAGCTTGTCGCTCGGTCCCTGGAGCTCGGTCGGCACGGTCTCCATCGCCAGCGACCAGTCGGCCTCGCCGAACCAGATTTTCCGCATCCTCGTGAGCGCCACGAGGATCGCCTTCGCCCGCTCGCCTTCGTCCTCACTCCACAGGTCCCGCGGGACCGCCTCGGGCTTCGAGCCCACTACGATGTACAGATCAGCTGGCATCTTCGCCCTCCCAGGTCGTGTTGACCTGCAGCCCTTCGTGCAAGAGCGCGTCAAGCGCGACCGTGCTCATGTCGACGATCGTGTTCCACGCGTGCTTGCTGTGGTCTCGGTCGAACCGCCCCTCGCGCTTCGTGATCGTGCGCAGGGCGAGCTCGAACCGCTCGGCGCGTGCGCGCCAGTCGATGTCATTCGGCATCGCGTTCCTCCTTGGGCAGACGCCCGTACACCACGTAGGTCGCCGCCGCGATCATCTTCGCGCGCGCGGTGCGAGGACTTATCGCCAGATCGTTGAGCGGATCGTGCTGGCTCTCGATCTCGGCCATGCGCTCGTAGATCGTGGCCAGGTCGATCTCGTGCGCCGCGCCTTCACACCGGGCGCGTGCCGCCTGGACACGACGGCGCGCGCTCTCCAACTTGACCAGACGCGCCACGGCCTCGAATCCCCGGGCCCTCGCCTCCGCCTTCTGGAGATCAGACAGCATCGGTCGTGCCCTCCTTCTCGAGCAGGCGATCCAGGCACTCGCACTCGTCGTGATTGTTCTTGTTGATCGGCCAGTCGAGGCCCTCGTTCCCGCCTTCGCACTCGTCGTCGTGGATCGCGCCGGCCTCGATCCGGGCCATGCGCGTCGCCTTCGCCTTGCGCACGATGTCCAGTCGCTCGTTGTGCGCGTACGCCTCGTCCAGCGCACGGGCTCGCGTGATCCCAGCGGCGGCTGCGTTCGCCTCCTCGTCGCTCGCGTAGAGCTTGTCCACGTCCCACACCGAGCCCGATCCGACGCCGGTCTCCTTGCACATGTAGGTTTCCTCGCGCTGCTTGTGCCACTGATCCGCGCGATCGCGATCGCGCTCGACGATCGTGACCTGGCCGATGGTCATGGGCGCGGGGGTCGCCGCGTCGAACACCCGGACGTTGACCTTCCCGCGATTGCAGTCATGCGCCCGGCAGGTATAGGTGTACTTGAGATCGTAGCTCTTGATGCTCCCCGTGCCCGCGCACTGCGGACACGTCTCCGCTTCGACGCGATCGCGAATGTCCAGTCGCCACACGCGATCGCCGAGATTGAACTTGGATACCAGGTTCATCGATTCCCTCCAGGGGCAGCGGCCGCGGCGACGGGGCTGTAGAAGCGGGAAAGGTGACCGCCCTCCGGGGATTTCGCTCCCGGAACCCGTGCCGCGGCGCTGCAGTTCATGTTAGACCGCGACCGCCGGCAGCAGGACCTGCGCCGCACGAGTCTCGAGCTCCACGCGCGCGTCGATGTTCGGCAGTCTCCGCGCGAACGCCGTGTACCCGCCCAGCCAGTCGAAGCGCGACCCGACGGGCGTCGCCTCCTCGGTGCGGATCGCTCCCAGCGCGCTCACGGTCTCGGCCTTGCTGAAGCCGAGCTTGCGCATGGTGTCGAGCGCCTCGATCTCCTTGTTCTCGGCGACCGACGCGATGATGGTCTCCTTCGCGGACTTGATCGCGGCCGCGAACGCGTCGTGCGAAGCGTCCTCGAGCAGCGACGCCATGAACGTGTCGAAGCCCTTGAACACGTCGATCACGCCCTTCGTGTGCTTGCCCCGGAACGAGTTGACGTCCTGGGCGCCCCAGATGATGTTGTTCCCGCACACGCGGTCCATGTAGAACGTCGTGAAGCCGAAGTCCTTGGCTCCGACCTGCGAGTTCCACACGAAGAAGCCGCGGTGCATCACGTGCTCGCCGCCGGTCTCGATCGCGTCGCCGCCCGAGATGAAGAAGGCGAACATGTCACGGTCGCTGGCGTACAGGCCGCTGGGCACGAGCTCCGCGCCCCACTTCCCGTCCTTGAACGCGACCGGGTTCTTCCACCCGTCCGGCAGCGTCGCCTTGAGCAGCGCCGTGACGTGCCGATCCTCGAGCCGCGCGTAGCGCGACCCATAGAACGCCCGGATGTTGACGTCCCGGCTCTCGGGCCCGCCCACGTTCTGGATCAGCATCCGACCCGTGCCGTCGCGCCAGGCGTTCTCGTCGTTCGCGAGCTCGTCCATCGTCTTCGCCAGGCGGTTGTTGATCACCTGGGTCGCCAGGTGCTCGTCGATCTTCGGGATGAAGTCCGCCGGCGTCGAGATGCGCGAGAGAAACTGCCGCGCGCTCCACGGGGACAGGAACCCCGTGCGCTCGCCGGGGAGCTCGAGCGTCATGCTGCCGTTCACGACCGACGCCTTCAGCTGGTTGAGGTCGTACGCGTCCTCGAACGACGCACGGTCGCGCTTGTCGCACGCCGCGTGCAGATCGTTCAGGGTCTGGAAGCGCTCGTCCGCCGGACGAGTCGCCCACTGCTCGTGTGCCTGCATGAGTTCCATGATCGGTGGATCTCCTAACCGGTTGCGTACTGCGCCTGCTGCCCCCGGACCAGCGCGACCAACTCGGCCGGCGGTCCGAACTCGCCCGTGGGTGCTTCGACCATCCGAGCGACGGGCGCGCTCGGCGGGTTGGGGAGAACGGCGAGAACCGCATCCATCGCGACCTTCGAGATGTCGACGGGCGCCGGCTCAACCGGCAGACCCATGAGATCCAGCTGGACGCCGCGGTCACGAGCGCGCTGCTCGGCCGCCACGTAGCTCGAGAACATCGAGCTCGCGCGCGCCAGCTTCGACGCCACCAGGTTCTCGCCGACCGACGCGCGCAGCGCCTCGTTCCGATGCTGCTTCGTCGTCTTGCCCGCCAGCCGACTGACGCGGTAGTCCTCCATGTCCTCGGGGACGTGCTCGCCAGCACGAAGCGGCATGATCAGCACGTACGCCTGGTCCTCGTTGTCCTTGATGTACGCCGTGTGCGCCGTGATCCCGTTCTTGGGAACCCGGAGCGTGATCGCCACCGGGTTGCCCTTCTGGCTGCGCGCCGCGATCGTCTCGGCGATCTTGACGAGCGCCTTCAGCTGGGGAGACCCGAGGGTGACGAAACGGTCGTCCTCGCTCGGACCCGGGATGACCTGCGCGTAGTTCGGATACGGTCCCTCGAGCGGACGGAACGTCAGGTGGTTCGTCGTGTCCAGGTCGGTCACCACGAAGCCCGGTTGCCCGTTCGCGTTCTGCATGAGCGCCGTGTACCCGAGGATCGGCAGGTACTGGGACTTGACCTTCTTGAGCGCGGCCGCGGCCGCCTTCATCGCCGCCGCCGGCACGATGACGCCCGACGCCGGGATCTCGTACGGGGTCAGGCCGGGCTGGATCGGGAACTCGCTGTCGTTGCCGCCCGAGGGCGGGATGTGCACCAGGCGGTGCCCGTCCGTCGCCACCAGCGAGCCGTCAGGCTGCAGCAGCGCGCCGTTCAGGATAGGACGCGTCTCGTCGTCCGAAACGCATTCGAGGGCCGCGAGCAAGGCTCGCGCCGTGAGCAGGATCATCGTGCGTCTCCTCTCTGTGCCGTCCCCGGGTTCTGAGACACGGCGCCCCGGGGGTGCGCCGCGCTGTGGGAGCATAAAAGCACTAGCCGCTCTCCCTGTCAATACTTTGATCCAGCTTCGCCTTCTCCCGCGCCACCAGCGTCCGGAACCGCTCGCTGTAGAAGCGGATCCACTCGGTCGCCATGCAGTCGTTCGTGATCGAGGGGCCCAGGGGATCGCCCTCGTTCGGCTTGAGGCCGCGCTCGGCGCACCACTTCGCGCACTCGACCACGCGCTGCGCCTCCTCCGGGGTCAACGTCAGGTTGTACTGCATCGCGCCCTCTCGCCCGCCTCGCCCGGGGCGTAGAGCGCCGGGTCGTTCCACAGGCCGTCCGGCGGCCCGTACAGTGCCTCGTAGCGGGCGATGTCACGAGTGCACCAGCCCTTGCTGTTGAGCGGAGCGCCGCAAGCACAGGTCATCCGACCAAACCCTCGACCGCCACCTTGCGCCCCATGACGCCCATCGCCCCGCCCCGGGCATTCCAGCTGGCCACGGCCACGGGCGAGCCCCAGGACGGCGCCGGCGCACCCCAGTAGAGCCACTGGAGCAGCGGCAGGATGTTCGCGTAATCGTCGAACCGGTTGTACGTGCCCTTGAGGTCGTTCTCGAGCAGCGCCGTCAGCGCGTTCCCGGGCAACACGCCCTCGTCGATGTAGAGCTCGAGCCCGCCCTTGAACTGGTCGGGCACCTTCGCCCATCTCTGTCGACCCAAATCGCTCATGAGAGCTCCCTCGGGTAGCATTCGAGCTCCCCGCCTTCGGTGTCAGTGATCTTGATCACGCCCTGGTCGAACCAGATGCTCGCGATCGTGAACGTGCGAGTGCAGATTCCCTTGTCGGGATCGGTCCACGTGACCTGGTCCCCGGTGCGCAGCTTGACGACGTCGCCGATTCTCACTTGCCCCTCGCTTCGTCCGTGCGGTCGTCGACCGCCTTCTGTGCCAGGCCCGCCAGGTACTCGGGCACCATCGCCTGCAGCTGGGACAACGCGCGCGCCTCCTCGGTCCCGATGAGCTCGGTCTCGTTCTCCATCTCCCACTCCCGGTCGTACCTGTACGCGCGCACGATCTCGGCCTGGCCGTCGTTGTCCACGCGCCCCTCGACGGTGATCACGACCTCGACGTCCGCCTCGATCCCGCCATAGAGGTACACCACGTTGCGAGTGATCGTGGTCTCGATCATCAGTCCCTCCTCGTGAACTCGTACGATCGGTACTCGAGCACCGCGCCCTCGGAGAACGCCTCGCACGCCGCGGTCAAGTCCTCGACCTGGCTATCGATCAGGATCTCGAACTCCTCGAGCGCGTCCTTGTAGAGCGTGTCCCACTGGCCCTTAACGAGCGCCTGCCGGATCGCCAGGCGCAGGAGCTCGGGATTCACGTCCGACCGCTCCATGACCCTGACCGTGGTCGTGCTCTTGAGCGAGTCCATCCCAGACATCGAGCGATCGCAGCCGCACTTGCCATCGGGATTGCCCTCGTCGGAATCGCACACCACGCCGAAGAACACGAGCTCGCCAGGCGTCGCCCAGATGTAATCGTTCGCGCGCTTCCCCTGCGTCTCGGCTGTCGCCACCAGGACCTTCACTTGCCCTCCGCGATGTCGAGCGCGCGGTTGATCTCGTGCAGCAGGCTGTCGCGCTCGTTCGACTGGAACGCGTAGGTGTTGACTTCCGCCTCGCCCGATCCCATGCACTTGCCATGGTCACGCTCGAAGGCGCCCTCGTCTTCGTACTCGAAGTGCAGCAACTCGAACGCCCCCTGGACGCCTTCTCCCGGGGGCGTGATGATCGTCAGCACGGTTCGCTTCATCGGCGCCACACGCTCCTTTCGAACTCGTCCATGTCCTCGCCCTTGAACTGCTCCTCGACGTTGCACGCCACGTCCTGGAGCAACTCGATCTCCATCACGTCCGCCGCGTAGCGCAGTCCCTTCATCTCCTCGGCGCGCTCTGGAGCCTTGAGCGCCTCGATCTCGTCCGCCCACTGGCGGAGCTTCTTCATCCTCTCCTCGCGCTCGTGAACCTCGGCTGGCGTCATCACAGGCCGCCCGTCCGCTGGTGGTCCGGATCGATCGCGTGATCGAGCCAGTAGCTCGCGTCCCAGTAATCCAGGACGAACACGTGACGCTTGATCGTCACGCCCGATTCTTCGGTGAATTCCTCGAGACGCTGCGCCGCGTCCGCCAGGTCCGCGTGAATCGACGCCCGCAGGTTGTTGTCGCTGTCCTCGGTGATCAGGATCACGACCGTGATCTTGAGGTCGCGCTGACGGATCTCGACGTCCGTGGGCATTCCGCCGGTGATCCGATCGAGCAACTCCTCGCACGACGCCTTGTCCTCGCGGTCCGCGATCGCCATCACCCCGCCCTCGGGGAGATGACCGTAGAGCGTCCAGAACGTGCGGATCGGCTCGTCCGTGCGGTATGCTGTGGGCTCCGTCTCGAAGTCGTCGTCGACCTGCTCGCAGAACGTCTTGCCGTCCGGCTCGTCGCCCATGTACTCCGCGACCTTGCTGATCTCGTAGTGATCGAAACGCTTCACGCGCCCTCCACGGTGTGCGGCCCCTCGACGGCGATCGACACGTCCCAGTCCTTGTCCCCGTCGTCGTCGTTCACGCCCTCGACGACCTGTCCATCGTCGATCGCGTCCTTGGTCTCGAGCGCCATGCCCGCCTTCGCGAGCTCGGGCGTCGCGTACACGCCCACGATCGTCGAGTCGTCGCGCTGGTAGTCCTTGAGCACGATCCAGACGTTCATGCGATCTCCGCGAGCTTGTTCACCCACCACTCGGTGTCGTCGAACCCGCCCGCGAAATCCTGCGCAGCGTCCCAGTCGACGAACGGGCCCGCCACCTGGAATCCCTGCGACGGGTTCCCGTAGATCACGATGTGCCGGTCGAAGTCCGCCGGCGCCGCGTTGTACGCGTCGTCCGCCAGGTACTTGTTCAGCATGTGGAACAGCCGGAGCTCGAAGGCGCTGTCCGTCTCCACGCACGCGATGTCCGTGTTCTCGGTGTCCTCGAGCACTTCGCCCAGCCGCGCCCGAAGATCACGCATCGACTCGTAGAACGAGTCGTTCCACTTCTGGTCGAACCGTGCGTAGCTCACGCGCCCTCCTCGATACAGGATTCACAGATGTCGCACTCGTCGGGATAAGCCATCATCGAGGGCGGCGTGTTGTCCGGCACGCTGTCGCTCAACTCAAGGTCGATGTACGCCAGAGCGTGACGGTTACAGGCCGCGCTCTGGCGATCCCAGAACCCCCACAGCTTGGGGTCGTACGTGAGAGCCTCACGACACGCCTGGCGCCATGTACGATTGTCCCGCTCGCCCCAGACCAGCGTGTTCTTGCACACGCCCGATCCGATCCGGATCGCCTCGGCCGACTGCCTCGCGTACTCGCCCAGCTTGTCCTCGCACGCCGAGAGGCGCTGGTAGAACCTCGCCGGCTGGTAGGCAATCTCCAGGCGCGACACCGGCTCACGCTCCTCGAACCCGGTCACGAACGCCTCGATCATCACCGTGGGCATGACCTGGCACTCGTCGCCGCCCTCGACGGGCTCCTTCACGATCTTCATGCACAGGTTGTACGGCCCGATCTCGAGCCACGCGCCCTCGCCCCCGGGATAGCCCGTGAACTTGTGCTGGTTCGAGAGCTCGCGCACCGGCTGGATCAGCAACGGCAACTCGTCGTGGTAGCTCACGCGTTCCTCGGCTGGTTAGGCAGACACGCCATGCAATACGGATCGCCGTGCATCGTCGAGAGACGCCCGTCCGCGAACGCCCACACGACGTCGCCCCCCGGAACCTCCTGCTTGCACTTGATGCACTTCTCCGTGGGATCGGGGTGGTGGCGCAGATGCTTCGGTTCCATCCACATCGCGTGGCCCGATCCCGGGGCCGTCCACGCCACCTTCACGAGCCCAGGAGCGGGCGGCCACTTCGTCCAGATGACGATCGCCTCCGAATCCTCGCCCCCGGTGTTCACGATCACGCGATCGTTGACCTTGAAGTTCTCGCTCATGCGTGCTCCGAGTAGGTCGCGTGGGCCGGCGGCTCGTCGGACGCGTAGATCGCCGCCTCCTCGCGAACCTCGATCGACAACGTGTCGAACCCGCGCGCCAGGAGAGCCCGCTTGATCTGGACCGCGTACTCCTTGGCATTCACGTTCACGTCGCACTCGGCGTCGAGCACCAGCGTCACGTTCAGTTCCTGTCTCACGCGCCCTCCGGTTCCGCCAGCCTGTTCGACCAGCCGGAATTGAAATTCTTGTAGTCCGTCTCGTTCCACGTGTTGACCGCGCCATCGACCACGACGTTCGCCTGAATCGTGATCGGCATGTAGTATCCGATCGCTTCCCAGATTGCCTCGACGATGTCGCGCATGTGCGTCGACACCATCGCCTCCTCCCACTCCTCGTCCGTGTCGAGCCAGATCCCGCCCTCACCGTCCTGGCGCGCGTCGCCCATGAAGTCGTCGAAGTCCTCGTGCGACTGGACGTTGAGTCCCGCCGCGTCGATGCACGCCATGTAGAACGACTCGCGCGTGTCGGCGTCGACGTCATCCTCGCCAAGAGTCACGCGCACCAGGTAGCGGCTCATGTGCGCTCCCCCGAGATCCAGAGCGAGTCCTCATCGTCCTCGCCCGCCCAGCGCGCCTCACAGAGCAGCGCCGTGTTCCACACGCAGCGAAGCGCATCGTCGATCGTGAAGTCGAAGCCCTCGAACGCGTGCGGATTGAGTTCCTTCACCATGTCGCCATTGACGCCATCCACGCCATCGGCCGCCACCTTCTCGGCCACGCTCAGGACGAGGAACACGGCCGCGTGTCTCAGCTGGCGCGTGTATCCCTCGCCGTCCTGGGCGAACCAGTCGCCCTTGTAGTTCGAGATCACGTAGAGCTTCACGCCGCCACCGTCCCGGAGATCAGCGCCTTGCGCGCCTCGACCGCCGCCTTCGCCTGCGGCAGAGCGAACGCCTCGAACGTGTTCACCGCCTTCTCCGTCGCGCGGTTGCACGGAACCTGCGTGCTCCAGGTCCACCCCTGGAACAGCGCGTGCGTCAGGGAATCGCCCTCGCGGTTGTATTCCCACACGACGGCCTTCAGGATCCCCCGGTACTTCGAGATCCAGAAGCGCCACACGTGCGCGCCATCGTCGGCGAGCGTCGTCTCTCGCCCGAGTCGTTCGTTCATTTGACCTCCGCGCTTTCCGGTTTCCACGTGCGTTCGATGAACGCCCCGCACTCGCTGCACTTACCATCGGTCGCCACCCGCCGCGTCTGCTTGCGCGCGCCCTTGACCAACGGGCCACACGCGTTGCACAGCTGGCGGTAGAACCCGTAGAACAGGCCGCCCTTGTCGTGCACTAGCTTGATGTAGCTCACGCGCCCCGCTTCGC
>Ga0315273_10005470_pt1 | contig 15708 bp, 4 predicted proteins | sample YL17G02_0_MG_FD_205753 | JGI IMG/M metagenome (GOLD analysis project Ga0315273, IMG submission 205753) | Sediment microbial communities from Yellowstone Lake, YNP, Wyoming, USA - YL17G02_0 | ecosystem: Environmental > Aquatic > Freshwater > Lake > Sediment | place: USA: Wyoming | collected...
CGATGTGAGCTACTACTATCGCGTCAAGGCGGGCTTAGACGGCTGCCACGGCCCCGTGTCGCCACCGATGGGGAAGTTTGAGTTTCGACTCGTTCCAGGACAATGACTCACGTGACTCACGGATGTACACACTGCGATGAGAGGAGTTCGAAGACGAAGTCCGTTTTTTTGCGAGGCTCGACCTGTGACCCACGGCAGAACAATCCAGCCAGGAACTACCCGAGTAGGGCACCGGGCCGGAGAGAGAAGCGATGAGCGGTCGAACCGGGCGTTGGCTGCTCTTCATCGCATCGCTGGGTTTTGCCGCTCTGGGCCAAATCTACTTTGCGAAACGGCCCGATTTCTTTGCGGACGGCGTGCTGTTCTATGCCATCGCCGTAGTGCTCTTCGTCGTCCTAGTGAGCCGGCCCACCCGGCCATCTCCTCCAACAAGCCGAGCGCCCACCCAATGGACTCACCAACGCGTGATCCGACTTTTGTTGGGGCTAACTGGGCTTTTCCTCGGCGCGCTCGCCGCGGTCCAAGCGGTGCAGCCGCAGAAGAACTACTGGCCGATCCTATGGGTATGGCTCGTCGGAATCTTGTGCTATCTTCTTGCATTTGTGAACGTGCCTCGTCGGGGGTCGAGGGTGAGACGGAGACCCAGCGCGACGGTTGCAGAATCTAGTGCAGGCGCATCCCAAATAGAGACACGCACGGATGACCCGACTCCAGCCGTGCCCATAGGCCAGGAACACTCTTCTGAGATCACTGAGGACAAACCTGACAGTCCGCACTCCGGGATTCGTTTAGACCTTGTCATCGGCGATGGCGCCCCCCGGGGCCGAGGCAACTTATCAGCATCTAGCATGCTGTTCAAGGAGCGTGCGCAGCGATGGGTTGCAAGCCACGGGTGGGAAATCGGCCTGCTGCTCGTGCTGATCGCGGGCGCCTTTTGGCTTCGCGCCTGGCGCATTGATTCGATTCCCTGGACCTTGGGCGGCGATGAAGGCAGCCAGGGGATGTGGGCGCGCGACGTGATCGGGGGTCGGCTGCCGAATATGTTCGGCCTGGGGTGGCTGGCGGTGCCGAACTTGTCGTTCTACTGGCAAGCGCTCTGGCTCCTCCTGGCGGGCGACAACATCGTCGGCTTGCGCCTGCCTTGGGCCTTGGTCGGCGCTCTGACGGTGCTCGGAACCTACCTGCTGGTGCGCCGGCTGTTCGACCGTCGGCTGGCCCTCCTGACGGGCTTTCTGCTGGCTACCTACCACTTCCACATCCACTACAGCCGGCTGGGCTCCAACCAGGTTGCTGACCCGCTGTTCGTCGTGTGGGCGCTCTACCTGATGGTCGTAGGCTGGCAGGCCGGCGGCGACGCAACTGCGCGCGCACGGGGGCGAGGCCGTTGGGCATGGGCGGCAAGCGGCATCATCGCCGGGCTTGCGTTCTACTTTTACGCCGGGTCACGCCAGGTGCCTGTCGTGTTACTCGCGGTGATAGCGACGGCAGCCCTGACCGAGAAGGACTTCCTGCGGGAACGCGCCAACGATCTGTTGGTCATGCTCGGGGGCTTCTTCGTCGCCGCCGGCCCCATGGTGCTCTACGCACTTCAACACCCCAACGATTTCAACGCACGGTTGAACCAAGTCGGCATCTTTCAATCGCACTGGGTGGAGGCTGCTGAACAGGCGACCGGTCGTGGCCGATCAAGCCTGCTTGTAGAGCAGTTCCGTAAGGCCTTTTTCGCCTTCAACTTTTACAAGGACCGGGTGGCCTGGTACGGGCCGAGCATACCGCTGCTGGATTTCTTCGCCTCGATCTTTTTCGTCTTCGGCGGTGCTATCAGCGTGTCCAGGCTGCGCCAGGCCCAGGACGTGCCGGCGTCGGGCCCGGTGAAGCCGGTCTGGCGCTATGCTGTGTTCGTGGTCTGGTTTGTGCTGGTGGTCGTTCTGGGCGGCGCCCTCACAGAGAACCCGCCTTCCAGCCAGCGCCTCGTGGGGAGCGCCGTTCCGGCCATGTTTTTCGTCGCCGTGGCGCTACGGGAGCTTTCGCTGGTATTGCGCGAACTCTGGGACCTGCCGGAGCTTGGGCGGCGCGTCCTGGTCGGTGTCGTGGCGGTCGCTCTCGCGCTGATCAGCCTACGGTACTACTTCGGGCCCTACCAGGATAGCTGGACCTATGGGAGCTTCAACGCAGAGGTCGCAACCCGCATCGGCTACTATCTGCGCGACCTGGGACCGGAATGGAAAGAGTACTTCTTTGGCGCGCCCCGGATGTACGCCGACTTCGGTTCCACCCCGTTTATCGCCAAAGGAATCACCCTCTTTGACGCCAGGGAGCCCTTGATTGGGGCGCCGTATTTCGTCGATCCCAATCATAAGGCTGTGTTCATATTCCTCCCCGAACGCATCGGTGAGTTGGACCTGGTGCGGCAGGCCTTTCCGAACGGCGTGACTGAGGAGATCCAGCGCATCGGACATCCGGATGGACCGCTATTGTTCACCGCCTATAGGGTTGGCGGATAACGTGCGAACGAAGGTGTTAGCCGGCAATGGATTGGTTTGAACCGGCCCGAGCGGGGTTGCTGAAAGGCCTGCCGTATCTCTTATGGCTGGTGCCCGCTCTGACCGCGGCCGGCGCCATCGCGCTGATCTTGTGGCGCAAGCGGGCCGGGATCACGCCGGCCCTACTCGTCGTCGTGCTCGGACTCGCCGCATGGGGCCAGGTGTTCCTGGGCCGCCAGGCCTGGGCACAAGGTGCGGCGCTCTATGCAGGCGCTGCGGTGCTGCTGATCGTGTGGCTGTTGGTCCTGCGCGGCGATGGCGACCTGGATATGCCGCAGGTGAGCAGGTTGCGATGGTGGGCGGAAGCTGCGCTGGTGGCGCTCGTGGTCCTGGTGGCCGTCTTCGCGCGCTTCGATCGTTTCGACAAGGTTCCGTTCGGAATTGAGGGAGACGAGGCCAAGTGGTCGGTACAGGTTGCTGCGGAAACCATGGCCGGGCAGCACCGCTGGGATTCCGATTACCGCTACAAGCACGTGCCTTTCACCTACTGGGTGGAAACTGTCTTCTACCGGCTCCGAGGGATCAGTCTCGAGACCGCGCGTTTGCAGGTGGCGCTGCTCAGCGTCATCGCATCGGCGCTCTTCTACCTGTTGTCCCGGCAGATGCTGGGCCCTCCGGGCGCGCTGGTGGCAACTTTTCTCCTGGCCGTCTCCATCGCAGACATCAGCGCGAGCCGGCTGTCGCACGTCGAGAGCCAGATCAAGCTGCCGCTGGTTCTGAGCTTCTTGTTCCTGCTCTACGCCGTGCGGACGCAGAAATGGTTCTGGTATCTGCTGACAGGGCTGGCCACGGCTGCCGGCCTCCTCACCTTTGATACGTTCTTCATGGCCCCGGCGGTTATTGGGCTGTGGATGACCTGGCGGCTGCTCATCGACAAGGGCCTCGCCTGGCGTATGAAACTGGCGCGCATCGGGCTCTTCCTCGCGCCCCTTCTCATGGTGGCGCCCGGGTCGTGGTTCTACATTTCGACCCGGCGCGGCGATCACGTCAAGAGCGGGACCGCCGTCTTGGGTAGTGCTGCCCAGAACATTCAATCGATTTGGCCGCAGCTCCTCGAGAACCTCAAACAGACGCTTGCGAACTTCTCGTACCAGCGGTGGGGTGACTTCCTCGTGAACCGGGACGGTCCGGTCTTTAACGCCGTGCTGATCCCGTTGGCGGCGATGGGCCTGGTCTACCTGACCGTGCGATGGAGGCGGGGACAGAATGGCCTGGCGCCGTTGTGGTTCCTCCTGCTCTTCTTCCCCGCGGCTGTGCTCTTTGGCTCCCCCTACGTGCGGGTGTTCTATCCGGCCTTCCCGGCGTTCTACCTGCTGGCGGCCGCGGCCGTGATGCTCCTCGTGAGCACGCTATGCGGCCTGGCGCAGCCCGGGGGGCGCTTCTGGCTCTGGGTGACCGGCGGGCTGGTCGTCGCGCTCTGCCTGGTGGGGGTCAACAACCTCTACGTCTACTTCCACGAGGTCAAAGATTTTCCAGAGCGGATCACCCGCCGCCAGATGGCCGACGCCGCCTCGGCGCACTTGGCCGAGGGGCAGATGCTGTATGCGCCCTATATGCCGCGCTACGACGACTTCCTGGAATGGGACAGGGAGTTCCTCCAATTCGTCGCATGGGGCAAGGCGCCCCCGGAGCACGACGGTGACATCCATCGCCTCATCCCCTACGAAGAGCTGCTGCCTGCCCTTTCGGCACAAGGGACTTCCCTGAAAGGGGCGACCGTCCTCTACGACCGCGGCAACGATTCGATGCATGCGGAGCGCCAGGCGATCGTCGACGCGATCAGGCGGTGCTATCCAGGTACGAAAACGGAGATCGGGCAGCGCTTCGACGCGCTCGTGATCCCCGAAAACAGTCTCCAGGCGCCGGCATGTACGGCGGCCGTGACTGTCACAGCCCAGCAGCCGTCGGGTGAGGTACCCGCCGGCAGCGCGTTGACTCTCAATTGGGCAACTCAACCCGCCGGCGTGGGAACCGCAGCGCGCGTGGAGATCGCCAGGCAGACGCCGGGCGTCGTATGGCTCGAAGCGGAGGACCTGTTTAACTCGCCGGGATGGTATGTCGAAGGGCGGTTCGCGCCTCACTTCGGCGGACGCGGCTATCTGGCCGATGCATTCGAGGCGCCCGATGCGACCGCCACAGTGGCGCTGCTGGAGCCCGGCCGCTATACTGTCTGGGCGCGCACGCACCGCCGGGTCACGGCCGGCATGCCGCTGACGATCTCGGCAGCCGGGCGCACCTTCCCGGCCGCGCAGCACTCGCCCGACCAGTTCGATACCTGGCTGTGGGAACGGCTGGGAGAAGTGGATGCGACCGGCACCTCGCTCCCGGTGACGCTGCACCGCGATTATCCGAGCGGCCGCCACATGAGCGTATTCGTCGATGCGCTGGTTCTGAGCCCGGACCCGGGCTTCGACCCCGCTAAGGGGCTATGGCCGCTCGTGTTTCAGTCGCCGGTGGTGCCAACCGATGAATCGAAGATCGAGCTGTTGCCGCCCGGGAGCGAGCCATCGATGCCGCCACTTAGCGGCAGACGATACCGCGTGCAGGTCATCATTGGGAAGAAGCTGGTGGATGCGATCCTGGCGGTGAACGATCCGCTGTTCAAGATCGAGGACCAGGAAGTGTGGCGCGTATTGGGCGTGCCCCAGGCGGCAGCCGCCGTGCCGGCTGCATTGAGCCCTGGAGGGTATCGGTGGCGGGTCCAGGTCCTCGACGAGGACCGGATCATCTCTCCGGACGGCGCGCCCGGGCGGTGGTCTGGCTGGACGACGTTCGGTGTGAAGTAGGAATTATTGCGATGAGTGACGAATCGTTTGATTTGCGAACGGGCTGGCAGGCGCTCCGCGACTGGCTGGGCGGCGAGCGCGGGTGGCGGCTGCTGATTCTGCTGGTCCTGGCGGGCGGTGCCTACCTGCGCCTGAGCCACCTGGACTGGGACATGGGAACGCACATCCACCCCGATGAGCGCTTCCTGACCATGGTCGAGGATGCCATGAAGCTGCCGAAGAGCCTCGGCGAGTTCTTCGACAGTACCAAGTCCACGATGAGCCCGTACAACACGGGTTACGGTTTCTTCGTCTACGGCACGCTGCCCATCTTCATCGTGCGTGTCCTGGCGGAGGTCGCCAACAAGCTGAACCAGGCGGCCAGGCTCTGGACGTCTGGCCCGGGAGGCAGCCCGCTGGATCTGGTCGGTTACAGCGGCGTCCACCTGGTGGGGCGCTCTCTCTCGGGGCTCTTCGATCTAGCGGGCATGTGGCTGATCTACGTCATCGGGAGGCGGCTCTACAGCCGGAGAGCTGGGCTCCTGGCCGCTGCGCTTCTGGCGTTTGCCGTGCTGCCGCTCCAGCAGTCGCATTTCTTCACCGTCGACACGTTCGGCACCTTCTTCTCGCTGCTCACCTTCTACCTTGCCGTGCGGGTTGCGCAGGGCGGCGAGCCGGGACGGCGCGGCGGGGGCTGGAGAAGCTACCTGGCGCTCGGCGCCAGCCTGGGCGCGAGCGTGGCCAGCCGGATCAACCTGGCGCCGCTCGCCGGCATTGCGCTGCTGGCGGCGGGCATCCGCGCCTGGGACGACTGGCACCGCGAGGGCGGGCGGGATGGCGCCTACCTGAGCACGCTGATCCAGGCGACGCTGTTCCGGCTTCTGCTGATGGGGCTTGTCACGGTGGCGGTCATTCGCACGGCGCAGCCGTATGCTTTCGGCGGAACGACCCTGCTGGACTTCAGCCTGTCACCGAAGTGGCAGGATAACATGAAGCAGATCAGCGCGATGATGAGCGGTGCAGCCGATATCCCCCCGGGGCACCAGTGGACCAGCCGCACGCCCTTCATCTTTCCCTTCGTCAACATGGTCGTATGGGGCATGGGGCTTCCCCTGGGGCTGACGGCGTGGGCGGGGTGGGCGCTGGCCTCCTCGCAGATCGTGTTGAGCCTCACGAAGCGCGCTTACCGCAGGATCGCACGAGCGCACCTGCTACCCGTTGTCTGGATCGGCGGCATGTTCTTCTGGCAGGGGCTGCAGTTCGTGCAGTCGATGCGCTACCTTCTGCCGATCTACCCCCTGCTGGCGCTGATGGCAGCGTGGTTGCTGTGGTGGCTTGTCGACAGGGCCAGGGACTGGACGCTGAAGACGGCAACCGGTGATCAGGAGTCAGGTCCCGATGCTAGCGTTCAAATATCCACGCGTCAGCGACTCTCCCGACGGGCTGTGCCGGCCGCCTACGCCTTAATGGCCTTCGTCGTCGTGGGGACGATGGTGTGGGGCTGGAGCTTCCTGGCGATCTACCGGCGTCCGCTCAGCCGGGTCACGGCTTCGCGCTGGATGTACGAGAACGTGCCGCCCGGCAGTCACATCGGCAACGAGCACTGGGACGACGGGCTGCCGCTCCGCATCGACGACAAGGACGCCTACGGGAGTTACGGGCTCAAAGGGTTGAGCAGCTCCAGCGACGGCAACATGCAGATGTACTGGGAGGACACACCGGAAAAGCGCGAACAGCTCTATCAGTGGCTCAACGAGGCAGACTACCTGGTGCTCTCCAGCAACCGGCTGTGGGGATCGATCCCGCGTCTGCCGATGCGCTACCCGATGACCACCCTGTACTACAAGCTGCTTTTCGAGGGCAAGCTGGGTTTCAAGCAGGTCCTGCACACCACCTCCTTCCCCTCGATCCTTGGCATCCAGTTCAATGACACGGGAGCGGAAGAGGCCTTCAGCGTCTACGACCATCCCGAAGTGTACATCTTCCAGAAGTCGCCGGAATACAGCGAATCGCTCGTCCGAAGCTACCTTGACAAGGTCGACCTCGAAAACGTCATCCAAATGTGGCCGAAGCAGATCAGCGCGGCGCCAACCGCCCTGATGCTCACCGCGGCGGAGGCGGCGCGGCAGGAAGAAGGAGGCACCTGGTCATCGATCTTCAGCCTTGGCAGCGTGATCAACCAGTCACCGGTGGTGTCGACCCTGCTGTGGCTCCTCTTGCTCGAAGTGTTGGGCGTCATCGGCTTCATCTATTCCTCGGTCGTGTTGCGCTCGCTGTCGGACCGCGGGTACGGTGTGGGGAAGATCCTGGGGGTGCTGCTGCTGGCCTGGCTGAGCTGGCTGGGACCCAGCCTCAAGATCCTGCCTTTTGAGCGCTGGCTGATCCTGCTGGTCCTGGTTCTATTGGCCGCGGGCGCGGGCGCGATCGGCTGGCGACAGCGCACGACGCTGGTCGCGTTCGTCCGCGCCCATCGCTCCCTGCTGCTAACTGAAGAAGTGCTCTTCCTCGTCCTGTTCGCGCTGTTCCTGTTGATCCGAATCGGCAACCCAGACCTGTGGCACCCGGCGCGCGGCGGCGAGAAACCGATGGACTTCGCCTTCCTCAATGCCGTGATTAAGTCGACAACCTTCCCGCCGTACGACCCCTGGCACTCCGGCGGGTTCATGAATTACTACTACTTCGGCTTCGTCGTCATCGGCTCGCTGATCAAGCTCCTGGGAATCGTCCCATGGGTGGCGTACAATCTCGTGGTGCCGACTCTCTTCGCCATGACGGGACTGGGGGCGTTCTCGGTGGCCTACAGCCTGACGACCGGAGATACGGCCGCGACTGCAGCGGAAGAGGGCGAAGACGGGGAGGAAGCCGCCGGCCCGGAAGGGAACGGCGAGGCGGCGGGCTCCTCGGCGTCTGCCCGGATTCCGCCTTCAGTTTCGGGGCTCTTCGCCGGGCTCGCGGCGACCTTCTTCGTGGCGATCGTCGGGAACTTCGGCAACGTCAAGCTGATCCTCGATCAACTGGCACTGCGCTCGAGCTTGCAGATGCAGAGCAGCATCCCCGGGTTCGCGAAGCTTCTGCGCGCGTTGAGCGGCGGTCTGGCCGTGCTGTCCGGCAAGCCGCTGGACTTCCCCAATGACTGGTGGTTCTGGAACGCCTCGCGGGTGATTCCCGACACGATCAACGAGTTCCCGTTCTTTACCTTCACCTACGCCGATCTGCACGCGCACATGATCGCGCTGCCTCTCACGCTGTTGGGCCTGGCAACGGCCCTTTCGCTTGTCCGGCTTTGCAGCGCCGGATTGCTCGCGCCCGGCTGCGCGGAGGACTCCGAGCCGAGCCCCTGGCGCATCTCGCTGGCCGAGCTGCTGCTGATCGCGTTGTTTGGCCTGGTGTTGGGGGCCTTGCGGGCCACCAATACCTGGGACTTCCCGACATACGCACTGGTTGGGCTGGCGGCCATTGCCGTAAGCGAAGGCTCGCGCCGATCGCGGGTGCCCTTCCCGGCGCAGCCGGACGAGCGACTGGAATTCCTGCTCCGATCCGTCGTGGCGGTCATCTGGCGTACGCTGATCCTCCTGCTGGTGGCGACCATCGCCTGGTATCCGTACACGAAGTACTTCGCCACGGCGTACGCCGGCCTTCAGCCCTGGAAGGACGCCACGACAAAGATTGGGGACTACCTGACCGTTTGGGGATTCTTCCTCGTGTTGATCGGGATCTATCTATTGAGCGAGCTGCGCATACAGCTCCGGGAGCGCCGGACACAGTCGTGGGTCGCGACTGCAATGCCAATCATCATAGCTGCGGTGGGTGTGGTGCTCGTCGGAGGGATTCTGCTATTCAAAGCACAAATCTGGCTGATTGCCGTGCCGCTCGCAGTGCTGGCGTTGATCCTCGCGCTCGGCCGCGATCTGCCGCCCTCCCGCCGGCTGGCCCTTCTCTTAATCGCCCTGGCCCTGGCGATCACGATGGGGGTGGAGATAGTTCGCCAGCGTGATGACATCGGCCGGATGAACACTGTATTCAAGTTCTACTTCCAGGTGTGGACCTTGATGGGCGTCACGGCGGCGTTCGGGCTGGCGCGGTGGGTCGAACGAGCCCGGAGTTGGACACCCGGCTGGCGGCGGTTCGCATTCGGGATGGCAGCCGTTCTGTTCATCGGAGTGATGCTGTACCCGCCGCTGGCCGCGCGCGCCAAGGTCCGGGACCGGTTCTCCGCCGAAGACTCGCCGCGTGGGCTGGACGGCATCGCATTCATGGACAATGCCCGGTACTTCGACAATAACATGGACCTGCATCTGGCGGATGACAAAGCAGCGATTCTCTGGATGCTGCAGAATGTGCCCGGGTCGCCAGTAATCCTGGAGGGGAGCACTCAAAATTATCGCTGGGGCAGCCGGTTCAGCATCTACACGGGACTGCCGGCCGTGCAAGGTTGGGACTGGCACGAGAAGCAGCAGCGATCGATCGTCCCGGGGACGGAGATCGACCGGCGGCTCAGCCAGGTGAACGAAATGTACAGCACCACAGACCTGCCGCGTGCCCAGAAGCTCCTTGACCACTATGGCGTAAGCTACATCATCGTCGGGGACCTGGAGCGCGCCTACTACCCGGCCGAGGGGCTTGCCAAGTTCGATGCACTCGTGAGCCAGGATTATCTCAAGCTCGCCTACCAGGGCGGCGCCGTGAAAATCTACCAGGTTGTCGGGCGCGGCAAGCCGGTTGAGGGGCTCATTGACTCTCCGATAGGCCCTCAGCCAGTTCCTACGCCTACGCCCGGAGAGGGCGAGCTTGGCACTAAGCCCTTTGCCTCGCCGGTTCAATGAGCGCGAGCTGCCACAAGCGATGTCATCGATGCCGCCCCCCGGTCCCCCCGGCGCGGAGCCGCGCGTGAACGCACCGGGCGGCACGCGCCCATTCAGGCCTGCGCTTGGCCGGCGGTGGCGGTCCATCCTATCTGTCCTGGTGCTGGCAACACTGTTGGTGGCCGGCGGTGCGCTGCGACTCGAGCACATTAATTGGGATCAATACCAGCACGTCCACCCCGACGAGCGATTCATCGTATGGGTGGCCGATACGATACACACGCCCCTAGATTGGCAGAGCGCGCTTGACCCCGAGCGCTCGACAATTGATCCCTTTCGCTGGCCCCTGGGCTCCGGCGACCAGGCCGGCAAACCGCGCGGCTATGCGTACGGCCACTTTCCGCTCTACCTACTTGTGGCTGTTGCGGATGCTGCCCGGTCCGGCGCGGAATGGCTGGGTGAAACAACGCTGGCGCTGCCCGCCTTCTTTCAGCCGCTGCACGCGGTCGGACGGCACCTGCGCGAGTACAACTACCTGCCTCTGGTAGGAAGGGCGATCTCCTCGTTGTCCGATCTGGCGGTCCTGCTCCTGGTGTATGGCCTCGGAAGGCGCGCATACGGCCGGGTCGCCGGGCTGATTGCGGCCGCCGCCTACACCTTCGCCGTACTCCCCATCCAGCTGAGCCACTTCTACGCTGTGGATCCCATCATGACCCTTTGCGTGGTGGCAGCCATCTCGCTAGCGGCTCGCTGGACCGAGAAGGGCGGCTGGGTGACCTGGCTGGGCGCAGGGGTGATGGTCGGGCTGGCGGTCGGGTCGAAGTTCAGCGCCGTACTCCTCGTGATCCCCTTGGCGGTAGCGGCCTGCTACCGCCTGCCGGAGGGCGGGATCGGGCCCCGAGCCAGGTCGATACTGGGGCGCCTCGCGGCGGCATTTTGCGCTGGGCTCGCGGTCTTCGCGGTGACCAATCCGTTCGCCTTCATCGAGGCGCGCGCCTACGTCAGCAACATCATGGCCCAGAATGCGATGGTGAGCGGGGTCATGGACCTACCCTATACTCGGCAGTATGTCGGCACGCTGCCATACGTGTACTTCGTCGAACAGCTCAGCCGTTGGGGGCTCGGAGTGCCGCTGGGAATCGTGGCATGGTGTGGGCTGGTATGGGCGGTCATCCGGGCGGGAAAGGGCCGGGCTGGGGCGCCCGAAGTCGTGATGTTAGCCTGGTCCCTCCCGTACTTCGCCACCACGGGCGCCTTCTATGCCAAGTTTCTCCGCTACATGTCCCCGCTTCTCCCGTTTCTGTTAATCTTCGGCGCCGGGATGGCGGTGGCGGGATACAGATGGCTGCGCGGCCGCTGGGGCCTGCCCGGAATACTCGCCTGGGGCGCGCTGGCAGGCGTGGTGGCGGTCTCCACCGTTGCGTGGGCGCTGGCCTTCACCTCAATCTACCGGGTGGAACACACGTGGGTCCAGGCATCGCGCTGGATCTACGAGCACGTTCAGGCGGACGCCAAGCTGCTCACCGAGCATTGGGACGACTCACTGCCGCTCACCATGGACGAAATCCCAGGTCGCCCCCCGCCCCGCGCCTACAAGGGAGTCGAGCTGCCCTTGTACGACCCGGACACCCCGGAAAAGCTCGACCTGCTGGCCGCCGAGCTCAGCACAGCGCAATACGTGATCCTCGCCAGTAACCGCCTCTACGCGCCGATCCAGCGCCTTGCGGGCCGTTATCCCATGACCAGCCAGTACTACCGGCTGCTCTTCGAGGGCGGCCTCGGCTACCGGCTGGCAGCGGAGTTCTCGGATTATCCCAGCCTTGGCCCTATCACGATCCCGGATCAGAACGCGGACGAGAGCTTCAGCGTGTACGACCATCCGCGGGTGATGATCTTTGCCAATGAGGGGCGCCTCAGCGCCGGCCAGCTTCGCGCCCGGCTCTCTGGTTACCTCCCCCAATCGCAGGCGCCCGCGGCCCGGGCACCTCATCCGCCCGGCCGGGCTCGCTACGTGCTCGTGCAGCCCACCCCAACGCCCCCAGCGCCGGCGATGCTCGGCCAACCGGTGGACACGCTGCCCGTGGTAGCGGATTTCCGCTGGAATCGCTTCGCCAGCGAGCGGCCGCCGGTCGCCATCGCACTCTGGTGGCTGCTGCTGAGCCTGCTCGGCCTGACGGTTTGGCCGATGCTCTTCCCTCTTCTGGGCAGCCTGCGCGACCGCGGGTTTGGCATCGCAGGTGCGGCCGGATGGCTGATCCTCGGTTGGGTGCACTGGATCGGCGTGTCGCTCGGAGCATGGCAGAACCGGACCGGGCCTATCGCGCTCGCACTCGGCGCGATGGCGATAGCCGGCATTCTCTCCTGGAGGGTGCAGCGACAGGAAATCGCGCGATTCTGGGCCCGGCACCGCCGTTTGCTCCTGGGAGAGGCTGCTCTCTTCACCGCTGCCTTCCTGGCCTTCGTAGGAGTGCGGCTTCTGAACCCGGATCTATGGCAGCCCTGGAATGGCGGCGAAAAGTTCATGGAGTCCGCCTTCCTGAACGCCACGCTGCGAAGCGCTCAGTTCCCGCCCTACGATCCCTATTTCGCAGGCGGCACGATCAACTATTACTACTATGGCTTGTTCCTGGTGGCGCAGCTGATCAAGCTGACCGGCATCGCACCCGAAGTGGCGTTCAACCTGGCAGTTCCTGGGCTCTTGGCCCTGACGGCGGCCGGCATCTTTGGAGTCGCCCACAGCCTGGTGCCGCCGCGAACCGCTGCCCGGCCCTGGGTCTCCGGCTTGCTGGCAGTCCTGCTGGCGCTGCTGCTCGGTAACCTCGCGGGGTTCTCCGAACTGTCGCGCGTTGTCGTCGCCCTGTCCCGCGGACCCGGCGGCGCGGAACTGGCGTCGAGGGTAACAACCCTGCTGCACGGGCTCCAGGGGGTGGTCCGCGGCGCGACGGACTTCGGCTACGACTACTGGGCGTCAAGCCGGGTCATCCCGGAGACGATCAACGAGTTTCCACTTTGGACCTTCCTGTTCGCCGACCTGCACCCGCACATGATTGCCATTCCGTTCGGTGTGCTCGTCAGCGGCCTCTCCTTGAGTTGGGTCTTGGACGGCGACTCGCCCGTGAATCGACGCCGGGGCTGGCTCCGTGCGGGCTTCAAGATCGCGCTCGTCGTAGTGAGCCTTGGGGCGCTCGGGGCGATCAATACCTGGGATCTGCCAACGTACTTCCTCCTGGTCGCCGGCGCGCTCCTGCTCGCAGCGTGGAGAGCCCAGCGTGCCGGGGCCATGGTGGGAGCGCTGGTCCTGTCATGCGCCATCGGGGCGCTGGCCGTAGGGGCGTACCGGCCCTTCTACGCCCACTATTCCGTGCAGGTCGGCGCTTTTGCCGAGACGGGAATCGGCCGGTACCTGGGTTGGGTGAGGCAAGGAAGCCCGATACAGTCGTGGCTGCTGGTGTGGGGCTTCTGGATCTTTCTGGCCTTCAGCTACGGCGCGTATATACTGCTCCGGCGCTCTCCTTCCGTCGAGCCATCGGCAACACCAGACGGGATCTCTCTCGCAGCGGCGAGCCGTGACCCGGCCGCCGAACCCGTCGCAGCCGGGATCGAGACCCACGACGGGGATGTCAGCGCGGACGTAGGCATAGGAGACGGCAAAGTCGAGGGCACGGGCAGCGCCGAGCCCGGCAGCGAAGGCCTCCACGCGTCTTATGCAGCCTATGAAGCTCATGCCGGCGAACAACCGGTGCTCGACTTGCCGGCGGCCGGGGAAGACACCGAGCTGGCCCCGGAAGAAATGGCCGCACAAGCCGTGACGCCGGGGCAACGGGTAGACTACGAATCACGGCACGCGGAGGTGGAAGGCGACAAGGGTGGCAGCGCCATTCCAGCCTTCCGGCGCCCCGGATTGATCGGCCTGCTGGCGCTCGTGGGGATCGCTGCGCTGCTGCTGATCCTGAACCGGCCGACTGCTGCGGTGGTCATCGTACCTCTGGGGATTGCCCTTGGTTTTGCATTCCGGCGCACTTTGGGTGCCGCCGAGGCGTTCACCGCATTGCTCATGGCACTCGGCCTTGCAATCGTCGCCGGAATTGAATTGCTCTACCTGAAAGACTTCCTTGCGGGCGGCGACTGGTACCGGATGAACACCGTCTTCAAGTTCGCCATCCCGGCCTGGATTCTGCTGAGCCTGACGGGTGCGACGATCCTGCCCGATCTCTGGGGGATGGCGGAACGAGGGCCATCCTGGCTGCGCGTGTCGTGGCGGACGGCCGCAGCGGTGCTGCTGGCAGCGAGCCTGGTTTTTCTTCCCCTGGGGGTCGCGTCGCGGGTGCGAGACCGGTTTCCTGGCGCCAAACCGGCATTGGGGACGCTGGACGGCACCGAATACATGACAGTCGGGCATTTCGTCTGGCCCGACATGCAGCACCCGATCGACCTGGCCTACGACTATCTCGCCGTCCATTGGCTCCTCGACCATGTGACCGGAACTCCCGTGGTTGCCGAGGCGCCGGCAGGCAGTTACGAAATCGATGGCCGGCCGGTCGGCTACGATTACTATCGGGCCGGGGGCTTGCGGGTCGCCAGCCTGACCGGCCTGCCCATCCTGCTCGGCCAACACCAGTCTGAGCAGCGGCCGGGATGGCAGGTGGACGAGCGGCGGCGGCTCGGGCAGGAGTTCTTCAGTACGATAGATGTTGTGCGCACGAAGGAACTCGCCCGGGAGCTGAGGATTCGTTACATCTACGTCGGGCAGTCGGAGCGAATGCTGTTCCCCGAAGCCAGCCTGAAGAAGTTCGATCTCATGGTCGATTCGGGCTATCTCGGCGTTGCGTATCGCAACCCTAGGGTGACCATCTACGAGATTGCTGGCGAATGGTGATCTTTGGTTTGGCGAGGTGTGTGCACCATGCTAGAATGCCTGCCATATCCTGCAGGGCTTTGGTGAATTGATGCTTTCGACTCTGTCCTGGTGGGTGGCCATCCAGGTGATCGCGATGGCCGCCCTGCCGCTGAGCTGGCGGCTGTTCGTCCGGCTGCCGGGGCGGGGCTATCCCCTGGCCAAGGCGCTCGGCCTTCTGCTCGTATCATTTGTGCTGTGGCTGGGAGCCACTTTCCGCCTCCTCCCCAACAATATGGGTGGAGTCCTTTTCGCGCTTCTGATCGTGGCGGTATTGTCGGCCTGGCTGGGACGTGATGCATTGTCACGCAGCGACCGAGCCGGGCAAGACGGTGCCTCGCGCCGCCCCCTGTTCGCCTGGCTGCGCGAGAACTGGGGAGTGGTGCTCGCCACCGAGCTGTTGTTCATCGTCGTCTTTGCAGCTTGGACGGCGTTTCGGGCGTACAACCCAGACATCGCCGGGACCGAGAAGCCGATGGAGCTCGCCTTCATTAACGGAACCCTGCGGAGTCGCTTCTTCCCTCCCCAGGATCCATGGCTTTCAGGCTACGGCATTAGCTACTACTACTTCGGCTACCTCATGCTCAGCGCGCTGATCCATCTCACCGGGGTCGACCCAGCGGTGGGCTTCAATCTCGGCGTTGGACTGTGGTACGCGCTGGTGATGATCGGCGCTTTCGCCCTCGTATTCGACCTGGTCGGAC
>Ga0315273_10005471_pt1 | contig 15707 bp, 20 predicted proteins | sample YL17G02_0_MG_FD_205753 | JGI IMG/M metagenome (GOLD analysis project Ga0315273, IMG submission 205753) | Sediment microbial communities from Yellowstone Lake, YNP, Wyoming, USA - YL17G02_0 | ecosystem: Environmental > Aquatic > Freshwater > Lake > Sediment | place: USA: Wyoming | collected...
CTGCTCGTACGCGACCTTGCGGCAAGAACGGCTACGCACCCCGCCTCAAGGTCGCGTACGAGCAGGAACTTCGTCCGCGGCTCAAGGAGGAGCTCGGTGTCGCCTCCATCATGGAGGTGCCACGGGTGCAGAAGATCACGCTCAATATGGGTGTCGGAGAGGCGAAGACCGATGCCAAGACTCTCGATGCGGCGATGGACGAGTTGACCCAGATCGCCGGCCAGCGCGCGCAGCTGCGCCGTGCCCGCACGTCGATCGCCAGCTTCAAGATCCGAACGGGAATGCCGGTCGGGACGAAGGTGACGTTGCGCGGCGCGCGCATGTACGAGTTCCTCGACCGCCTCGTGTCGATCGCGCTACCGCGTATCCGCGACTTTCGCGGGCTCAACCCGCGCTCGTTTGACGGTCGCGGCAACTACTCCATCGGTCTGCGCGAGCAGATCATCTTTCCCGAGATCGACTATGACGACGTCGCCCAGATTCGCGGGCTCGACGTGACGATCACGACCACCGCGAAGACCGACGACGAGGCTCGCGCTCTCCTCGTGGCTTTCGGCCTTCCGTTCGCGCAAGAAGACCAAGGAGACCGGTGATGGCCAAGAAGTCGATGATCGCGAAGGCGGCACGTCCGACCAAGCACAAGACCCAGGCGCATAGCCGCTGCAACCGCTGCGGCCGTCCGCGTGCTGTATACCGCAAGTTCGGCGTGTGCCGGATCTGCCTTCGTGAGCTCGCGCACGAGGGCGTCATCCCGGGTATGACCAAAGCCTCATGGTAGGAGACGATTGACGTGTTGACCGATCCCATCGCCGATATGCTCGCCCGCATCCGCAACGCGAACAAGGCGCTGCACGAGACCGTCGAGATGCCCACCTCGCGCGCGAAGGTGGAGATCGCCCGCCTGCTCAAGGAGGAGGGGTACATCCGTGATTTCCGGGTCGACGAGGGCGAGAGCTTCAACCGGCTCGTCATCGAGTTGAAGTACGGGCGCAACCGCGAGCGCATCATCACAGACCTCAAGCGGATCTCGAAGCCGGGCCGCCGCATCTACGCGCGCAAAGACCGCCTGCCGCGCGTGCTGGGCGGAATGGGCACCGCCATCCTGTCCACCTCCAACGGCGTCATGACAAGCCGCACGGCCGAGCAGAAGGGCATCGGCGGCGAAGTCATCTGCTTCGTCTGGTGAGCGTGAGAAGCGAACGATGAGTCGCATCGGTAGACAGCCAATCGAGGTACCGACGGGTGTCAGCGTGGACATCGCGCCCGGCCACGTCCAGGTGACCGGGCCGCTCGGAGAGCTCGCGCAGGACATTCCGGCCCGGATCACCGTCGAGCGCGACGACACGGCACTCCTCGTCACGCGGCCGACCGACCGCGGCGAGGATCGAGCGCTGCACGGGCTGACGCGAACGCTGGTCGCGAACATGGTCGAAGGCGTGACGAAGGGCTTCGAGAAGCGCCTCGAGATCCAGGGTGTCGGCTACCGCGCCGGCCTGCGGGGCTCCGAGCTCGAGCTCACGGTCGGCTTCTCGCATTCGGTCGTCATTACACCTCGGCCGGGGATCACGTTCGACGTTCCTGCTCCGAACCAGGTGGTGGTCTCGGGTATCGACAAGCAGCTCGTCGGCCAGACGGCTGCCGAGGTGCGCAAGGTGCGCCCACCCGAGCCATACAAGGGCAAGGGCATTCGCTACGAGGGCGAACACGTCCGCCGAAAGGTGGGCAAGAGAGCATGACGAAGCTCTCCGTTCGCGAAGCGCGCGCCCGCCGCCACCGCCGCGTGCGCAGCAAGGTCTCGGGAACCGCCGAGCGTCCACGTCTGGCCGTGTTCCGCTCGAACGTCGGCGTCTACGCTCAGCTCGTCGACGATCTTGCCGGGCGCACGCTCGCGTCGGCGTCCTGGAGAGGGCTACCCAAGAGCTTCAAGGGCACGAAGACCGAGCAGGCGAACGAGGTCGGCAAGCTCCTGGCGGCCGCCGCCAAGAAGGCGGGTATCGAGTCGTGCGTGTTCGACCGCGCAGGCTACCTGTACCACGGACGCGTGAAGGCGCTCGCAGAGGGCGCCCGCGAAGGAGGCCTCGAGTTCTAGTGGCACGACCCAGGGACTTTCAGGACAAGGGCGAGCTCAAGGAGCGCGTCGTCGAGATCAACCGTGTGGCGAAGGTCGTCAAGGGCGGCCGGCGCTTCTCCTTCACAGCGCTCGTCGTGATCGGCGATGAGGTGGACAAGGTCGGCCTTGGCTACGGCAAGGCGCGCGAGGTCCCGCTCGCCATCTCCAAGGCGGTCGAGGACGCGAAGAAGAACATGTTCGTCGTACCCCGGAAGGGCACGACGATCACGCACGAGATCATCGGCAAGTTCGGTGCCGCACGCGTCATGCTCAGGCCGGCCAGCGAGGGTACCGGGGTCATAGCGGGTGGTGGAGTCCGCGCCCTGCTCGAGCTCGGCGGCGTGCGGGACATCCTCGCCAAGAGCCTGGGCACGACGAACCCGATCAACATGCTCAAGGCGACCGTGGACGGCCTGAAGCGGCTGCGAACGCCCGAGGACGTCGCCCTCGCGCGCGGCAAGACGGTTGCCGAGGTGCTGCCTATACCGAAGGCGCGACCCGCAGCCGTGCCCGCCGTCGTGCCCGTTGTCGAACCTTCCGGTGACGAGCCGGCGGCAGCGGATGAAGAGGTCGTGGAGACCGCCGGATGAAGTCTGTGAAGATCACCCAGGTACGGAGCCAGATCGGGCAGACTGCGAAGCACCGTGGGACGCTGCGTGCGCTCGGCCTCGGCAAGATCGGCCGCAGCGTCGAGCGTCCCGAGAGCCCGGAGCTCGCCGGTATGCTGCGCAAGGTCTGCCACCTCATCCGGGTCGAGGACGCCTGATGCCCTCCGAGCTGAATCTCTCCAGCCTCAAGCCAGCGCAAAAGCGCGTCGCCCGCAAGCGCATCGGCCGCGGCATGGGCTCGGGGAAGGGTCGGTACGCCGGGCGCGGCCTGAAGGGCCAGAAGTCGCGCTCCGGCTCCCACAAGATGCGCGCTGGGTTCGAGGGTGGCCAGATGCCGCTCTACATGCGTCTCGGCAAGCAGCCGGGCGCAACCTCGAAGGACGCGATGCCGATCGGGCCATTTCGAACACACACGCAGGGCGTCAACGTCCGCGAGCTCGAGCGCGTGTTCGATGCGGGCAGTGAGGTCACGCCCGAGGCGCTGAAGGCGCAGCGCCTGATCCGGACGATCCGCGTGGACGTGAAGATCCTCGGGCAGGGTGAGCTGACGAAGAAGCTCGTCGTATCTGCACACGGCTTCTCGCAGTCGGCCCGCGAGAAGATCGAGGCCGCCGGCGGCAGCGCCGTCCTTCTTCGCGAACCCAAGCTCAAGAAGCGCAAGCGTGGCAAGAAGGCACGCGCGAAGCCGCCCGAGGCCGACGCGGAGCTGCAGGCGGACGAGGCGTCAGAGGACACCGAGGCCCCAGACGAGGCCGACGAGACGGCCGAGCTGGTTGCAGAGGCCGAAGAGGACTAGATTGTGTTTTCCTGGCTGACGAATGCCTGGCGCGTACCGGAGCTCCGGAAGCGCGTCCTCTTCACCGCCATGATCATCGCCCTCTACCGGCTGGGCTCGTGGATGCCTGCCCCGGGGGTCGACTCCGCGGGAATCAAGGACTACTTCGACAGTTCCAGCGGAACGGTGCTCGGTCTGCTCAACCTCTTCTCCGGAGGCGCGCTCTCCCAGTTCTCCATCTTTGCGCTCGGGATCATGCCGTACATAACGGCGTCGATCATCCTCCAGCTCCTGACCGTCGTCATTCCCACGCTCGAGCGGCTCCAGAAAGAGGGCGAGGCCGGTTACGCGAAGATCAACCAGTACACGCGGTACCTGACGGTAGCGCTCGCCGCGGTCCAATCGGTGGGCTATTCGTACCTCTTCAAGCGCACGGCTGGGCTCGAGGCGAGTACCGGCCGCGTCGTGATCATCGTGATCACCCTCACGGCGGGTTGCACGCTCCTGATGTGGATGGGCGAGCTGATCACGAAGCGGGGCGTCGGGAACGGGATCTCGATCATCATCTTCGCCTCGATCATTGCCGATGCGCCGACGACCGTTCGGTCGTGGATCGACGGGGGGCCGACGACGAAGCTCTTCTTCCCGATGGTCTTCCTCGCCGTGACGGTCGCCGTCGTCTTCATCCAGGAGGGCCAGCGCAAGATTCCGGTGCAGTACGCACGGCGCGTGGTCGGGCGCCGCGTCACTTCCGGTGGTTCTACGTACATGCCTCTGAGGGTGAACATGGCCGGGGTCATCCCGATCATCTTCGCGGCGGCGGTGCTCGCGTTCCCGCCGACGATCGCGCAGTTCTTCCCGCAGACCCAGAACTTCATCAATGACTGGTTCAGACCCACCTCTTTCAGCTTCTTGATGCTCGAGGCGTTCCTGATCATCATCTTCACGTACTTCTACACGGCGGTCCAGTTCAACCCGATCGACCAGGCCGACAATCTCCGGAAGCACGGCGGCTACATCCCCGGCATCCGGCCCGGCCCACCGACGGCCCAGTACCTCGACCGGGTCCTGACGAGGTTGACGCTGCCCGGCTCGATCTACCTGGCGCTCGTCGTGGTCATACCTTCGGTCCTTATCCAGTTCTTCGACTTCTCGTCGCAATCGAGGAACTTCCTCGGCGGCACGTCGCTGCTCATCCTCGTTGGTGTGGCGCTCGACACGATGCGCCAAATGGAGTCGCAGATGATGATGCGCTCTTACGAGGGCTTCTTGAAGTGACGCAGCGGGCGCGCGATGCGGGAGTGGCAAGCTGAACATCCTGATTCTTGGGCCACAGGGCTCGGGCAAGGGCACGCAAGCAGCGCGTATCGCCACGGAGTACGGCATCCGACACGTCGCGACCGGGGATATGTTTCGCAGGGCGATCGCGGCCCGGACGCCGCTCGGGCTCGAGGTGGAGCCGATCCTGGCCGGCGGGACGCTCGTCCCCGACGAGCTGACGATCGGCCTGATCCGCGAGCGGCTCGGCGAGGACGACGCCAGGACGGGCTTCGTGCTCGACGGCTTCCCGCGCAACGCGCCGCAGGCGGAGGCGCTCGGCGAGTTGCTCGACGATCTCGGCCGGCCACTCGACGTTGTGCTCGAGCTCCAGGTGCCAGACACCGTCTGCATGGAGCGCTTGCTCGGCCGGGCCGCCGGGGAGGGTCGTGTGGACGACACTCCCGACGTGGTCGCCATGCGCCTCGAGATCTACCATCGCGAGACGGAGCCGCTGGTCGGCCACTACCTGCCGGGCGGAAACGTCGTCGGCATCCACGGCGATCGCTCGAGGGAGGAAGTGTGGGCGGAGATCGTCGACGCCCTCGAGCGAGTCTCGGAGCGCGCGGCGTGATCGTGAAGAAGTCGGCGGCGGAGATCGAGCTCATGGCCCAGGCCGGAGGCGTCGTCGCCGAGACGCTCGCATTGCTCGGAGAAAACGCCCGACCCGGTGTGAAGACGGCCGAGCTCGACGCCCTAGCCGACGAGTTCATCGTCTCTCAGGGAGGCGTTCCCACCTTCAAGGGCTACCGCGGTTTTCCCGCAGCGACCTGTCTGTCACCCAACGACGTCATCGTCCATGGGATCCCGGGCAATTACCGCCTACAAGAGGGTGACGTGCTATCCGCCGATGTCGGCGTCACGCTCGAGGGTTTCGTCGCCGACTCGGCGTACACCTTTGCCATCGGGGACATCTCTGAAGAGACCGAGGCGCTGCTCGATGCCTGCCGGGGAGCGCTCGAGGTCGGGATCGAGCAGTGCGTCGGCGGTAACCGCCTCTCTGATATCTCCCACGCTATCCAGACGGTTGCCGAAGAGGCCGGCTTCTCGGTCGTGCGTGAGCTGTCCGGTCACGGTGTCGGGCGTGCGATGCATGAGGATCCGCAGATTCCGAACTTTGGCCAGCCCGGCCGCGGGCCCGTGCTCGCCGAGGGCATGACGCTCGCCATCGAGCCGATGATCACCGCGGGCAAGCCCGAGATCTACGTTCACGACGACCACTGGTCGATCTCGACGCGGGACGGGTCGGTAGCGGCCCATTTCGAACACACGGTCGCTGTCACCGCCGAGGGGCCGAGGGTCCTGACTGCGGCTTCTGTTTTGCTACGATGACCCCCTGCGGCGCAGCCGTGCTGCGCCGTGTTCTTGTGCGTGAACTGAGATACCGATGAAAGTCCGACCTTCTGTCAAACCCATGTGCGAGCGCTGCCGCGTGATCAAGCGGCACGGCAAGATCTTCGTCATCTGCACGAACCCCCGTCACAAGCAGCGGCAAGGTTAGGCGCGGAGCCATGGCACGCATCGCCGGAGTCAACCTCCCGAACCAAAAGCGGCTCGAGATCGGGCTGACATACATCTACGGCATCGGGCCGACAACTGCGCAGAAGGTCTGCGCTGAGCTCGGCCTTTCCCCGGACACGAAGGTCCGCGACCTGACCGACGACGAGACCACGAAGCTCCAGCGCCACATCGACGGCAACCTTCAGGTCGAGGGCGACCTACGCCGCGAGCGCTCGCAGGCCGTAAAGCGGCTCCAGGAGATCGGCGCCTACCGCGGCATCCGCCACCGGCGCGGGCTGCCCGTCAACGGCCAGCGGACGAAGACCAATGCCCGCACGCGCAAGGGCCCCGCGAAGGCAGTCGGCCGCGGCAAGAAGAAGGCACAGTAGATGGCACCTCCTCGCAAGGCGGCGAAGGGCCGCGGGGGCCGGCGCGTCAAGAAGAACATCGCCATCGGCCAGGCACATATCAAGTCGTCGTTCAACAACACGATCGTCGCCCTCACAGACAAGGAGGGCAACGTCATCGTGTGGGAGTCGGCCGGGTCGGCAGGCTTCAAGGGGTCGCGCAAGTCGACCCCGTTCGCTGCTCAGGTGACCGCCGACGCCGCCGCCCGCAAGGGCATGGAGCACGGTCTCCAGAAGGTCGAGGTCTTCGTCAATGGCCCCGGATCGGGTCGCGAGACGGCGATCCGGTCGCTCCAGGCGGCAGGCCTCGAGATCCTCGGTGTGCGCGACGTCACCCCACAGGCCCATAACGGCGTCCGCCCGAAGAAGCGGAAGCGAAACTAATGACGATCGGCAACTGATGGCGCGCTATACCGGACCGAGTTGCAAGCTATGCCGCCGCGAAGGCATAAAGCTCTTCCTCAAGGGCGAGCGGTGCCTGACCGAGAAGTGCGCCATGGAGCGCCGCTCGTATCCGCCGGGTGAGCACGGACGCGGCCGGATCAAGCAGTCGCAGTACCTGCTCCAGCTCCGCGAAAAGCAGAAGGCGCGCCGGTACTACGGCCTGCTCGAGCGCCAGTTCCGTAACTACTACGAGAAGGCCGCCCGTGGCTCCGGCGTGACGGGCGACAACCTGCTCCGCATCCTCGAGACGCGCCTCGACAACGTCATCTACCGGCTCGGCTTCGCGGCTTCACGCGCGCAGGCCCGGCAGCTCGTTCGCCACGGCCACTTCCAGGTCAACGGCCGTCGCGTGAACATTCCGAGCTTCCAGGTGAAGCCGAGCGACATCGTCACGCTCAAGACCGGCAGCCCGGCTGAGCAGGTCGTACGCGATGCGACCGATCTGACCGCGTCGGTTGCCCCCTGGCTCCAGGCCGACCACGACGGCCTCACCGCCAAGATTCTCAAGTGGCCCGATCGGGTGGAGATCGACACCCCGGTGCAGGAGTCGCTCATCGTCGAGCTCTACTCGAAGTAGCGCCCAGCGCGCGATAGGAAGGAAGGAGACACGTGGCCACCCGCACCAGCCTGATGGAGTTTCAAATTCCGCGCATCGTCCACGAGGAGGTGGACGAGAAGCGCGGCATCTTCGCGATCGAGCCGCTCGACCGTGGCTTCGGCTACACGTTCGGCAATTCGCTGCGCCGCGTGCTGCTCTCTTCGCTCGAGGGCGCAGCCGTCACGTCCGTGAAGCTCGAAGGGGTCGCCCACGAGTTCACTTCGTTGCCGGGCGTGCGCGAGGACGTCACCGACATCATCCTCAACGTCAAGAACCTCATCTGCCGCCTCCATGGGGAGGCGTCTGAGATCGAGGTGCGGCTCCAGAAGAAGGGTCCCGGCCCGGTGACGGCCGCCGACATCCAGATGCCGGCCGACCTCGAGATCCTCAACCCGGAACTCGAGATCGCCCACCTGGCGGACAAGGGAAAGCTCGAGCTGACGATGACGATCGGCCGCGGCCGCGGCTACGTCCCGGCCGAGATGAACCGAGGCTCGGAGCACACGATCGGCGTCATCCCGATCGACTCGATCTTCTCCCCGGTGCGGCGTGTGGCGTACGACGTCGAGGCTACCCGTGTCGGCCAGCGCACCGACTACGACAAGCTCGTCCTCGACGTGACGACCGACGGCTCGCTCGACCCGCGGGAGGCGATCGGCCAGGGTGCAGAGATCCTCATCCGCCAGCTTGCGATCTTCACCGACATCGACCGGATCGAGGGGCTGGGTGACACGACTGCCGAGGTGACGGCAGAGCCGTCGCTCGCGCACGGGATGGAGAACTTCCCGATCGAGGAGCTTGAGCTCGGCGTTCGCTCCTACAACTGCCTCAAGCGCGTCGGCATCGAGACGATCGGCGATCTCGTCTTCAAGACGGAGGTCGAGCTGGCGGCGATCCCGAACTTCGGCCGCAAGTCGATCGAAGAGGTCAAGGAGACGCTGGCCGGGCACGGACTGACCCTCCGCGGCGAGGAGCCGATCGGTTGACATCGGAAGGCGACCGATGAGGCACCAGCGCGCCGGCAAGAAGCTTGGCCGCGACCCGGCCCACCGCAAGGCGCTCTACGCGAACCTGGCCGGGTCCTTGATCGTGCACGGTCGCGTTAAGACCACCGTGGCCAAGGCCAAGGCTGTCCGGCCGGTCGCCGAGAAGATGATCACGCTCGGCCGCCGCGGCGACCTCCACGCCCGTCGGCAGGCGCTGGGCTACCTCCGCTCGCAGGAGGTCGTCCACCAACTCTTCGCCGACGTGGCGCCTCGTTTCACGGACCGTCCGGGCGGCTACACGCGGATCGTCAAGATCGGCCCGCGTCCCGGCGATTCCGCGCCGATGGCGTACCTCGAGTTTGTCGACCACGTGCCGAGGGCGCCCGCGGTACCGGCTGTCGCAGCGCGCGACGCCGAGCCGGTAGCGGCCGAGGCTTCCTAGCGCCACCGGAAGCGCGCGCGGGGGCCGAGGCGTGAGACTCAAGCTCACGCTCGAGTACGACGGGACGGAGTTTCGCGGCTGGGCTGCGCAGCCCGGGTTGCGCACGGTCGAGGGCGTTGTCCGTGACGCGCTGGGCTCGCTCTACTCGGTAGTGGAGAACCTCACCGTGGCAGGCAGAACCGACGCGGGCGTCCACGCGTTGGGCAACGCCATCAGCGTGGATGTCGGGGGCGGGCCGCCTGGCGAACGCGCCGCTGAAGCGCTTAACAGCGTGCTCGCGGACGACGTGGCGGCGATCGCCGCCGAGGAGGTTCCGGCCGACTTCAGCGCCCGATACGCCGCGCATTCCCGCAGCTACCGCTACCGCCTACATCGCCGGCCAGATCGCAGCCCGTTCGAGCTGCACCGGAGCTGGTGGTACCCGCACCGGATCGACCTCGCTGCACTCGCCGATTCGGCCGACCTGCTCGTCGGTGAGCACGACTTCCGCGCCTTCACGCCCACGGAGACGCAGCACGACGTGTTCGTGCGCAACGTACTGTCGGCGGCCTGGCACGAGCGCGACGACCATCTCGACTTCGAGATCAGCGCCGATTCGTTCCTGCGTCACATGGTGCGCACGCTCGTCGGGACGATGCTCGAGCAACGGCCCGCGGAGATCGCGCGCCTGCTCGAGACAGGCTTACGACCCGAGGCCGGCTCGACCGCACCCCCCTGGGGCCTCTACCTCCTGACGGTCGAGTACTGACGCGGGACGTACGATCACGGGATGCGTTTCCCGGTCTGCCTGTTCGACCTCGACGGCACGCTGATCGACTCGGGCCCGATGATCCTCGCCTCGATGAAGCACGCCGCGCAGGCCGTGCTCGGGCGTGACATTCCCGAGGAAGTCCTGGCCGCCGCCGTGGGTGGTCCCGGCCTCACGGCGCAGATGCATGCCCTCGACCCCGAACGCGTAGATGACCTTGTGCAGGCGTACCGCGAGCACAACGAGCCGCTGCACGAGGAGTTGGAGGCGTTCTGGGAGGTCGTCGAGGTGCTGCCGCGCCTGAGAGATGAGGGCCGGCGGCTCGGCATCGTCACCGCCAAGCGGCGCGCGTCGGTCCAGCTTGCGTTCGACCGGCTGCCCGGCCTCGAGGCGAACTTTGACGTTGTGATCGGAGCGGAGGACACCGAGCGCCACAAGCCCGATCCCGAGCCGATTCTCGAGGCGCTGGCGCGCCTGGACGCCTCTCCGGGCGACGCAGCGTACGTCGGCGACTCCCCGTTCGACGTCCGCGCGGCGAAGGCGGCCGGCGTGTACGCCGTGGCCGTCGCCTGGGGAGGTATCCACCGGTCCGAGACGCTGGCCGGCGAGCACCCCGACGCACTCGTGCGTCACGCGGAGGAGCTCCTTGCCGCGCTCTAGGAAGCAGCGTGTGGCCGAGCTGCGCGCACAGCTCACGCGGGCGTCGATTGCCTACTACATCGAGGACGAGCCGCTCCTGTCGGACGCTGAGTACGACCCGCTCTACGACGAGCTTGTAGCGCTCGAAACGGCCCACCCAGAGCTGGTCACACCCGGCTCGCCGACGCAGCGCGTCGGCGCCGCCCCCTCTGACCGCTTCACGAAGGTCGAGCACCTTGCGCCCATGGGGTCGCTCGAGAAGGTGACGACGGCGGAGACGCTCTCCAAGTGGGCGGACGACGTGCGGAAGCGCCTCGGCACCGACGAGCCCATTGCGTACGTCATGGAACCGAAGATCGACGGGCTCGCCGTGTCGCTTCTGTACGAGCAGGGGGTGCTGAGGCGGGGAGCGACGAGAGGCGACGGCCTGCGCGGCGAGGACATCACCGTCAATCTCCGCACAATCGGAGCCGTGCCGCTGGCAGTGCCGCTCGAGCGCAGGGAACGTGCGCCCGCGCTGATCGAGGTGCGCGGCGAGGTGTACATGCCGCTGTCTGGCTTCCGGGCCTTCAACGAGCGGCAGCTCGCCGAGGAAAAGAAGCCGGCGCCCAACCCGCGCAACGCGGCCGCCGGGTCGGTGCGTCAGCTCGATTCTGCGATTACGGCCACTCGCCCGCTTTCCGTCTGGTTCTACGGGGTCGGCCAGGTCGACGGTGTCGAGTTCGAGTCACAGTGGGAGATGCTCCAGTGGCTCCGGGCGCATGGCTTCCGGACGAACCCGCACGCTGAGCGGCTCGACAGTGTGGGGGACGTCGCAGGTGCATCGGCAGCGTGGGAGACGCGGCGAGCAGAGCTCGACTACGAGATCGACGGCATCGTGATCAAGGTCGACTCGCTCGACCAGCAGCGCCGCCTCGGTGCGCTTCATGGGCGTCCGCGCTGGGCCCGGGCCTACAAGTGGGCGCCGATGAGCGCGCAGACGAAGCTCAGGCGGATCCACATACGGGTGGGTCGCACAGGGGCCCTCAACCCCTGGGCGGAGCTCGAGCCCGTCGCCGTGGGCGGCGTCACCGTCTCCACGGCCACGCTGCACAACGAGGACGACATCAACCGCAAGGACATCCGCGAGGGCGACACGGTCATCGTGCAGCGCGCGGGCGACGTCATCCCGCAGGTGGTCGGCCCAGTGCTGCCCCACGCACGCGGCTCCAAGCCCTTCCGCATGCCGACGACATGCCCGCTCTGCGGCGCGGAGATCGTCAAGCCCGAGGGCGAGGTGATGCACCGGTGCCCCAATCGGGCGTGTCCCTCACGCGGGCTGGAGACGCTCATTCACTGGGTACAGGCGGCGATGGACATCGAGGGCGTCGGCGAGCAGTTCGTCCGCAGGCTTTGGGGGGAGGGGTCGCTGCGCTCGATGCCGGATCTCTACCGACTCACACCCGAGCAGCTCGTGGAGCTCGATGGGTACGGCGAGATCTCTGCCCGCAACGCGGTCGACGCGATCCATGCATCGAAGCGACAACCCTTCCAGCGGGTGCTCTTCGGCCTCAACATCCCGAAAATCGGCTGGGTGCTCGCGCGGAATCTCGCCACCCACTTCGGCGACGTCGATCGCCTCGCAGCGGCCACCCAGGAGGAGCTCGAGCAGGCCGAGGGGATCGGTCCCGATCGTGCCGAGCTCGTCGCCGAGTGGTTTGCCGAGGAGGAGAACCGGCGTCTGGTCGAGGAGCTACGAGCGCTTGGCCTGCGCTTCGAGACAGGAGTGGAGGCGCGGGCCGTAGAGGGCCCGCTCACCGACCAGACGTTCGTTGTCACCGGCACGCTCGAGAAGTACTCGCGCGATCAGGCGAAGGTGGCGCTCGAGGCGCTGGGCGCGAAGGTGACGGACTCGGTATCGAAGAGGACGACGGGGCTCGTGGTCGGTGAGGAGCCCGGCGCGTCGAAGCTCGAAAACGCGCAGCGGAGCGGCGTCCCGCTGCTGACCGAGACCGACCTCGACGCGCTCATTGCTGCTTCCGGCTAGTGAAGCGTGATGGTGACGGTCTGCCACTGCCACTGGGCGGCCTCGGCTTCCGTCGCCACCCAGACGTCGATACGGAGACCCTTGATGGCCCCGCCCGTGTCGGCGGCGACGCCTTCGCCGTAGCCGGGGATCGTCATGCGTGTCCCGAGCGGGATGACGGTCGGGTCGACGGCGACGATCCCGGGGCCCGTCGGGATCCCGGTGGCGGTCGTGCCGCGCAACGTGTACGCCGTGGCCACGACCGTCAGCGTGCGGCCGCTGGGCCCGGCGGGCGCCTGTGGCGACGGCTGAAGTTGCGGCGGCGGCTCCTGGGCAACGGCTTCCGCTCCGATCGAGCCGATGCTCGGTGCCGACTCCGCGATCGCCGTCTGGACGGTTGCCGCAGCGCCGGCTGACTCGGCCGCCGCGACTGCCTCCGCGATCTGCTGCCCGTTGAGCACCCGCTCGTCACGCAGTTGCGCGATGTAGGCGAGCCGGCTCGCCTGTGCACCGGCAAGCTCCTGAGCCCTCGCCGCAGCGGCCGCGCGCAGCTGCCGGAGCTCGGCGCGGCGGCCCGTCTGCCGACGCAAGAGGGTGACCACTCGCACCCGCGCTGCCTGTGCCTCGTCGAGAACCCCGTTCGTCGCGTCGGCCGAGCGCTCCAGGCTGTCCACCTTGTCGAGGGCATCCTCTATCGACGCGGCACCCAGGAAGATGGAAAGCACGTCGGGCTCCTCGAGCACGTAGAGCGCCCGCACCTGGTCGGCAAGGCGCTCCTCGGCGGCCGCCAGGGTTCTTCGTGCTGCGGCGAGCTGGCGTCGCGAAGACGACCGCTCGCGCTCGAGCGTCGTCAGTCGCGTCTCGAGGCCGGCGAGCGTCGTCCGGGCTCGCTGAAGGCGGCTCTCCAGGGCGAACAGATCGAGCCGGGCCTGCTGTTCGGCAGCTTCGAGCGCAGCGCCTCGCGCCCGGAGCGTGGTCGGATTGTCGGCGTGGCCTGCCGTCGGAAGCACGAGGAGAGCGGCTGCGACGACGAGGGGCCCCAGCCGCGCGGCTGTTCGTTTCCACGATCGCAAGGCCGCCGGACCGTATCAGAGGGGCGGAAGCGCCCGCGCGGCAAACATGTGCGCTTTTGCAGCCACTTTTAGTGCTCTATGCGCACGGTTGACGGTTGCAGGCGTCCGCGCACGGTGGTAGGGTGGCAAGCCAGTGACGTACCGGCCCCTACCGGTGCGCCCTTGGTTGCGCGCTCTTGGTGCCCGCTCGACGGGTCGCCGTCGTAACCTCGCAGGGCTCCTTGTTGCCGTCATCGGTGTGGCGTTGCTTGCCGCCGTTCCGGCCCTGGCGGATCCGCGCATCGATGCGAAGCGCGCCGAGGCGCAGCAGGTTCTCGCCGACATCCAGGCGCTCGACTCGAAGCTCGCGCAGTCGATCGAGGCGTACAACGCAGCGACCATCGAACTCGACGGCATCAAAGCCGATTTGCGCGCCAACAAGGGTGAGATGCATGTCGCGCGTGCGAACCTCGGGGTCGCGCAGGACCGGCTGGCGCGGCGGCTCAGAGATCTCTACGTGGGCGGTGAATCCGCATCGACCCTAGAGCTCTTCCTTGGTAGCACGAGCTTCGAGGATCTCATCAACCGTCTCGACACGATCGACCGCGTGTCCGGAGAGGACACCCAGGTGCTCGGCGAGGTGAAGCGGTTCCGCAGTGACGTTGCCGTTCGACGCGAGCAGTTGAAGCGGGCCCGTGCGAGCCAGGTACAGATCGTCGCCGAGCGCGCAGCGGCCAAGCGGGAGATCGAGTCCGGGCTGGCGGAACGCCAGCGCCTGCTCTCCTCGATTCACGGCGAGATCGCCAGGCTGAAGGCCGAGGAGGCGCGGCAGCAGGCGCTGCTGGCGCAGCAGGCCGCCGCACGTCTTTCCAGCCAGGCGGCGGTGCAGGCGCAGGCGCTCGATGCGGCTGTTGTGGGCGCTGCGGCCGAGACGCCCGAGGCCGCGGTGCTGCCGCCCGCGCGGTACGGCGGCGTAGTCGCCATCGCTATGCAGTACCTGGGAGTCCCTTATGTCTGGGGAGGCGCGTCGCCATCAGGCTTCGACTGCTCGGGTTTTTCGATGTACGTCTTCGCTCAGATGGGCGTATCGCTGCCGCACCACGCGGCTTCCCAATACAGCTACGGCATCGCGGTCTCGCGTGACCAGCTCGAGCCGGGCGACCTCGTGTTCTTCGACGGGCTCGGCCACATGGGCATCTACATCGGTGGCGGGCAGTTCATCCACGCCCCGCACACCGGCGACGTCGTGAAGATCTCGAGCCTGTCCGACAGCTGGTACGCCGCCACCTTCGTCGGGGCTCGCCGCATTCTCTAGCGGTCGTACAGCCGCTCGATCTCTGCAGCGAAGTGCTCCTGGCAGATCTTGCGCCGGAGCTTGAGCGTTGGCGTCACCTCGCCCTCGTCGGGCGAGAAGTCCCTTGGCAGGACGGCGAAGCGCTTGACCTGCTCGAAGCGCGAGTGTGACGCGTTCACCTCGTCGACGATGCCCTGCACGAGCTCGTGCACCTCCAGACGCATCGCGAGTGTGGCCACGTCACCCCCTATGGCGCGAGCCTTCGCCCACGCCGCGAGCTCGTCCGGGTCGAGCGTCACGAGCGCGGCCACGTAGGGGCGGCGATCACCGACGACGAGTGCCTGCGAGACGTACTTCGAGCTCTTCAGCTCGTTTTCGAGGTTCTGCGGCGCGACGTTCTTGCCGCCGGCCGTGACGAGAATGTCCTTCTTGCGGTCGGTGATCGTGAGGAAGCCATCTTCGTCGATCGTGGCAATGTCGCCCGTGGCGAGCCAGCCCTCGTCGTCGAGGATGGCGCGCGTCGCTCCCTCGTCCTTGAGGTAGCCGGCAAACACCGTCCGCGAGCGCATGAACAGCTCTCCGTCGTCTGCCAGCCTCGCCTCGACACCGTCCAGCAGCGGCCCGACGGTGCCGAAGCGAAAGCGGGTCGGGCGGTTCACGGACGCCGCGGTCGTGCACTCGGTCAGCCCATAGCCCTCGAGAATGAGGATGTCGAGTGTGTGGAAGAAGCGGAGGATCTCGGGCGCGAGCGGTGCGCCGCCCGACAGCGCGATGCGCAGGCG
>Ga0315273_10005472_pt1 | contig 15703 bp, 15 predicted proteins | sample YL17G02_0_MG_FD_205753 | JGI IMG/M metagenome (GOLD analysis project Ga0315273, IMG submission 205753) | Sediment microbial communities from Yellowstone Lake, YNP, Wyoming, USA - YL17G02_0 | ecosystem: Environmental > Aquatic > Freshwater > Lake > Sediment | place: USA: Wyoming | collected...
ATCGTCATGTCGCCGACGTAAAGCGCCTCGTCGGCCCGGACGTTCATGGCGACGAGGCAGGCGCGGATCATCGGCGGGTCCGGCTTCAACGCCCCCGCGGTTTCAGGGCCCTCGATCGTGTCGAACATCGGGAGCACGCCCAGCCGCTCGAGGATGCGGATCGAATACGCCACGGGCTTGTTGCTCGCGACGCTCATCCTCAAGCCCCGGGCGCGAAGCGCCACGAGCGTGTCGTCAAGTGCGGGAACGGGGAGCGTCTGCTCGACGCAGACCCGGTCGTAGACGCTCCGAAAAATCGCGGAGCCTTCGGCGGCTCGTTCCGGTCCCACGACGTCGTCCATCAGGTGCGACAATCCGAGCCCCACGCGCCCCCGAACGTCATCGTGGGCCAAAGCGGGGAGGCCGAACGAGGCGCGCGCGGCGTTGACGCCGGAGGTGATGCCTTGGTAGCCGTCGACGAGCGTGCCGTCGAGGTCGAAGACGATCCCACGCACGCGCGTCGTGCCAAGCGGAGACGGCACGGTCATCGTCGATCAGTCGCCCGCGGTCAAGCGCCAGCGGAACCCGCGCAACGCCGAGTTGTGCCTCTTGAGGTTGAACCGCCCCTGGTCGCAACGCAAGCAGCCGGGGGAGGTCCGGAATCGCGTCCGGATCGCACAGTCGAACGACGGGTACCAGACGCGGTAGCGGATGCAGAAAAAATCGTCTTCGGTCGCGCGCCTGCCTACGGGGCCGTCTCCCGGCGCGTCGTCTAGGACGTCGTCGTTCGGTTCGAACATCGCGGTCGCCCAATCCCCCATGCGCGTTCCGGCGCGCGCGAATCCGGCGAGTATACTACGCGGCCGGAGACGCTTTCGTGCGGCCGTATCACCTAGGAATCGCGGGGGCCACGGGGCTCGTCGGACAGCGCCTCGTGGCGCGAGTCGCGGAGCATCCATGGTTTCGGCTCGTCGCGTTGGGCGCGTCGGAGCGCTCGTCGGGGGGGGCTTACGGCGAGGTGACGCGCTGGATGCTCCCTGCGCCCATTCCCAAAAACGTCGCGACGATGGTCGTTTCGGGGTGCTCCCCAGCGGATTTCGCGGCGTGCGACCTCGTCTTGTCGGCTCTCGATGCCCCGGTGGCGATTGAGGTGGAACCGGCGCTGGCTGCCTTGGGCCTCGCGGTGGTCAGCAACAGTTCCGCCTTGCGCATGGACCCGGAGGTCCCGCTTCTCGTTCCCGAGGTCAACGGCGCTTCGGTCGTTCGGATCGCGGCGCGCGCCGCAACGGGGTTCGTCGTCACGAATCCGAACTGCTCGGTCACGGGGTTAGCGCTCGCCTTGTCTCCCCTCGATCGCGCTTTTGGTGTTCGCCGCGTCGTGGTGACGACGATGCAGGCCGTGTCCGGCGCCGGGCTTGGCGGCCCTCGCGCCATCGAGCTTCTCGACAACGTGGTGCCGTACATCGCCGGCGAGGAAGACAAGATCGAGATCGAGCTCGGAAAGATCCTGGGCACGGCTACCGCCTATGGGTTCGTGCCCGCGGACATCGCGGTGTCGGCCCATTGCCACCGCGTGCCGACGCTCGACGGGCATCTCGAAGCGGTCTCCGTCGAGCTCGACCGGCCGCCGACCGCCGAGGAAGCCATGGCGGCCCTCGCGTCGTTCCGGGGAGACATCGAGGGGCTCTCACTCCCTACGGCGCCCCCGTTCCCGATCGTGGTGCGACGCGAGCCGGACCGCCCGCAGCCGCGGCTCGATCGCGATTGTGGGGGAGGGATGAGCGTCGTCGTCGGTCGCGTGCGCGCGTGCCCCGTTCTGACCCTGCGCTTCGTGGTGCTCTCGCACAACATGGTGCGCGGTGCGGCGGGCGGCGCCGTTTTGAACGCCGAGTTGCTGGCCGCGAAGGAGCTACTGCCGCGGAGGTCGCGCGCGTGATCGTGATGAAATTCGGCGGCACATCCGTCGCCGATGCCGCGCGCATTCGAGCCGTCGCCGAGATCGTCAGGGGGCGCCTGCCGCGCCGCCCGGTCGTCGTGGTCTCCGCGCTGGCGGGCGTCACCGATCTCCTCGTGCGCGCGATCGCCGCTGCCAAGGAGGGGGAGCGCGACGCCCTCGAGCCGATCCTGGCCGACCTCGGCCGCCGCCACCGCTGGGCGGTGTCCGGTTGCGTCGAGGACGCCGGCCGGCGCCATGACCTCGGGCTCGAGGTCGACGCGCTGTTCGAAGACCTGCGACAACTCTTGCGGTCGGTGCGGATTCTGGGCGAGGGGACGCCGCGCTCGTCGGACGCGCTCCTGGCGTTTGGAGAGATCCTCTCGTCGCGAATCGTCGCGGCGGCGTTTTCGGACCGCGGGCTTCCCTCGCGACTCGTCGACGCCAAAGAGGTCATGATCACCGACGCGTCGTTCGGTCGCGCCGAGCCGATTGCTGACGAGGTCGCGGCGCGAGGCAAGCGCCTGCTCGCACCCGCGGTTGCGGCGGGGGAGGTCCCCATCCTCGGAGGGTTTTTCGGCGCGACTCGGGAGGGACGCACGACGACGCTCGGACGCGGGGGGTCGGACACCTCGGCCGCCGTGATCGGCGCGGCGCTTGGCGCTTCGGAGATCGAAATCTGGACGGACGTCGACGGCGTCATGACCGCCGACCCGCGGCGCGTGCCTTCCGCCAGAAGGCGGGCGTCCGTGTCGTTTGCCGAGGCGGCGGAGCTGGCGTACTACGGAGCCAAGGTGCTTCATCCCGCATCGATCGCGCCGGCCGTGAGGTGCCGCATTCCGGTGCGCGTGCTCAACACCCTGCGCCCGGAGGGGGAGGGCACCGTGATCTTGAGCGAGGTCGCGGCGGACGCGCCGGCTCTCGCGTCGGTCGCCTCGAGAGACGGCGTGACGGCGTTTCGTGTGGCTTCTCGAACGCTGCGCGTGGACCCCGGCTTCCTGCCGCGCGTGCTCGCGGCCGTCGACGAGGAGGCGCTGGTGCCCGACCTCGTGGTTTCTTCCGAGGTCGCGGTGACCCTCGTTCTTCCCGCGCGGGTCAGAAACACCACCCTGGCGGCTCGATTGACGGCGTTCGCCGAGATCGAAGTGCGGGACCAGCGGGGCATCGTCTGCGTGGTCGGGCACGGTCTCGCGCAAGAAGGCGCGGCGCGAGGCCGCGTGCTGGCCGCGCTCGCCGCTTGGGATCCGGAGATGGTCGCTCTGGGAGGATCGGCGACGAGCGTCGCGGCGCTCGTTCCTGAAAGCCGCCTCGACGCGTGCGTTCGAGCGATCCACCGTGAGTTCTTCGAGGTGACGGCGGCATGAAGTACGCGCTCGTCGGTTACGGCAGGATGGGGCGCGCGATCGAAGCTTCGGCTTTGGCCCATGGACACACCGTGGGGCCGATCGTGGACCGCGCCGGGCGCGATCGGCGGATTGTCCGCACGATCGGCGATGCGTCGTGGCGCGGCGTGACGGTGGCCTTCGAGTTCACCGCGCCCGGCGCGGCGAAGGACCATGTCGTGGAACTCTTGCGGCGTGGCATCGCGGTCGTTTGCGGGACGACGGGTTGGGACGCCGCAGACGCCACCCTGCGTCGTGCCGCGCGTTCCGCAACCGCCGGGGCGGTGATCGCGCCGAACTTCTCGGTCGGGATGGGCCTGTTTTACGCCACCGTCGCCGACGCCGCGCGGCGCTACCTGGCGGTTCCAGGCTACGACCCGTGGATCGCCGAGTGGCACCACCGCGCGAAGGCGGACGCGCCGAGCGGGACCGCAAGGCGCCTCGCAGCACTCGTGGCCGGCGCCGGGCCGGGTACCGCGGCCGTGCGGGAAGGCCTCCCGGCCGCGGCGATCGCTCCCGGGGATGTTCACGTCGCGGCGGTGCGGGCGGGGAGCCAGCCGGGGCGCCACCTCGTCGGGTTCGACGGGCCCCACGACGCCGTGACTTTAGAGCACGTCGCGCGCGGCCGCGAGGGGTTCGCCGATGGCGCCGTGCTGGCCGCGGAATGGCTGCGCGGCCGGCGCGGCCTCCACGGGTTCGACAAGGTGCTGGACGATCTGGTGCGCGGCCCACGGCAACGAGGAGGGCGTCGATGACCCGAAGCGAGCGTCTCCCGGTTTTTCGCGGAGCGATGACGGCGATCGTGACCCCGTTTCGCCACGACGGCGCCGTTGATCTTCCCGCCTTCGAGAGACTCGTCGATTGGCAGATCGCCTGCGGCATCCACGGCCTCGTGCCGTGCGGAACGACCGGCGAGGGCGCGACGTTGCGTCCCGAAGAGCACGCCCTGGTCATCGAGACCACCGTGCGCATCGCTTCGGGGCGCGTGCCCGTTCTCGCAGGATGCGGCACCAACGACACCCGAACCACGATCGCCGGCGCCCTTCGGGCGGCCAAGGCCGGAGCCGACGGCCTTCTCGTCGTGACGCCTTATTACAACAAGCCGAATCGCTCGGGCATGCTGGCGCATTTCGCGGCGATCGCCCGAGCTGTCGATCTTCCGATCGTGGCGTACAACGTGCCTGGCCGGACGGGTCAGAACCTGGGCGTCGAGCAGACTCTGGCGCTTTCTGAAATCCCGGGCATCGTCGGCGTCAAGGAGGCCGCGGGAAATCTCGAGCAGCTCGCGGCCATCGTCGCGGGGCGGCCCGAGGGGTTCGCCGTGCTCACGGGCGACGATGCGCTCGCTCTGCCTGCGGTGGCCCTCGGCGCGGAGGGCGTTATTTCTGTGGTGTCGAACGAGGCTCCGCGGCTCATGTCCGAGATGATGCAGGCGGCTCTTGGCGGCGATTTCGCAAGCGGGCGGGCGATCCACTACCGCCTCCGGCCGCTCATGAACGCCAACTTCGTCGAGTCAAACCCCGTCCCGGCCAAGGTGGCCTTAGCACTCATGGGACGTTGCGGTGAGACGGTGCGTCCGCCGCTCGGGCCCGCCGACTCCGCCACCCGCCGCCTGATCGACGAGGCGTTGCGCCACGCGGGTCTCTTCGAGGAAGCCGCGTGACGCTCGACGGGCTCCGCGAACGGATCGACCGGCTGGCGGGGTTGGCCGACGCGGATCGTGACGAGGCCCGCGCGGCGGTCAACCTGCTTCTTTCTGCGCTCGAGAGCGGAGCGGTTCGTGCTGCGGAGCCGACGCCCAAGGGCTGGATCGTCAACACCTGGGTGAAGCGGGGTCTGCTGTTGGCCTTCCGCTGCGGCGTCAACGAGAGCCTCGCCGTGCCGCCGTTCCACTTTCGCGATCGCGACATCCTTCCCACGCAAGACCCAGCAGCCGGCGGCAGGAACGTCCGCGTGGTCCCGGGTGGATCCACGGTGCGGCGCGGCGCGTTTCTCGCCGACGGGGTCGTCGTCATGCCGCCGGCGTTCGTCAACGTGGGGGCCCACGTCGGCGCGGGAACGATGATCGATTCCCACGCGCTGGTCGGCTCGTGCGCGCAGATCGGCGCGAGGGTTCACCTCTCGGCCGCCGTCCAGGTGGGGGGTGTGCTCGAACCGCCGGGGGCGATGCCCGTGATCGTCGAGGACGACGCCTTCGTGGGCGGCGGGTGCGGCTTATACGAGGGGACGCGCGTCGGCCGCGGCGCCGTATTGGCCCCCGGTGTCGTCCTGACGCGGGCGGTCGCCCTTTATGACGTGGCGCAAGAGCGCACGATCGTCGCGGACGTCCATGGGGTTCTCGTGGTCCCCGACCGCGCCGTCGTCGTTCCCGGCAGCCGTCCGGCGGGCGGCGACTGGGCGCGCGGGCGCGGCTTGAGCCTTTATGCCCCGGTCATCGTCAAGTACCGCGATGAGCAAACCGACGCCGCCGCGGCGCTCGAGGAGGGGTTGCGATGAGTTTTCGCGTCGCGCGCCGGATGGATGGCATCGAGCGCACGCTGATCCGGAGGATCTTCGACGGCGCGCCTCCGGGCTCGATCAACCTCGGGCTGGGGCAGCCCGACCTGGCAACGCCGCCACGGATCAGCCTCGCCGGAATAGAGGGCATCGTCACCGGCAAGACCGGGTACACGTCGACGGCGGGGGATCCGGCCGTTCGCGCTGCCATCGCCGCGCGCTATCCGGGCGTCGCGACCGGGGCCGAAAGCGTCGTCGTCACGATCGGTTCTCAGGAGGCGGTGTTCGCCTCCACGATGACCCTCGTCGACGCCGGCGACGAAGTGCTGGTCCCGGACCCGGGTTATCCGGCCTACCCAGTGGTCGCGCGACTCCTCGGCGCGACGCCGGTTCCCTATCCTCTGAGGCCGGAGAGGGGCTTCAGGATCGATCCCGCGGACGTCGTGTCGCGGCTGACACCCCGCACCCGACTGGTGATTTTGTGCTCGCCGTCGAACCCGACGGGGGCCATGGACCTCGAGACCGATCTCGAGGCGTTGGCCCGCGAGCTCGAAAGCCGCAGCATCCCGTGGCTGTCGGACGAGATCTACGCTGGGTTCGCCTACGAGCGCAAGGCGCCGTCGATCTCCCGGTTCATGCCGGCCGGTGGCCTCGTCGTTTCGGGGCTGTCGAAAGACCTCAGCATGACGGGATGGAGGGTCGGTTGGGTGGTGGGGCCGGAGGCGATCGTCGGCAGGATCACGGCGGCCCATCAGTATCTGGTGACCTGCGCGTCCAGCGTGTCGCAGGCTGCGGCGCTCGTCGCGTTGGGCGAGGCCGCAAAAGCCGATCGCGCCGCCTATCTGGCGATCTTCCGCCGCCGGCGCGCGCTGATGGCCGAGGAGCTGAGTCGAATCCCGAAGCTTCCGGTCACGATGCCCGACGGGGCGTTCTATTTTTTCCTCGACGTTCGCGGCTTTGGAAGCTCTCTTGCAATCGCCGAGCGTCTGCTCCGGGAGAGGCGCGTGATCGTGATCCCGGGAGAGGCCTTCGGTCCCGGCGGGGCGGGGTTCCTCCGTGTGTCGTACGCGGCCAGCGACGACGACATCCGGACGGGGGTTCGCGCGCTCGGCGAGGAGCTCTTCGACCGCTCCTGAGGGGGCGTCGCCCTACGACTCAGAAATCCTTGGGGCTGTCCGCCGCCGCGCTGGCGTCTCTGGCGGCGATCGCTTTCTCGATGGACGTGGCGCTGATCTTGAGCGCCTGCGTCAACTCGGGGTCGTCGTCTCCGTGCTTTTCGATGTAATCGTAGAGCGCTCCGAGATCGTACTCGGTCGCTGCGGGAAGAAGCGCGCGCACGGCGAGCAGGCGCGCATCGCGGCTTGGCGCCTTCAAGGCGTTCTTGAGAGGTGCTAACGCGGCCCCCCCGATCTGGGCGAGGGAGGACGCCGCGACGGGACGGAGGACGGGAGGGCCTTCCATCATGATGGTTTCCAGATAGAAACGGGCCTGCTGGTAACGCATGACGCCGAGCGCTTCCACCACTTGGCGGGCGAGTGACGGGTCGGCGATCGCGCTGTCGATCATCGGAGCCACCGCCAGGGCGTTGCGATCGGAGGCCAACGTTTGGATGGCAAGAACCTTCGCGCCGTGGTTGCCGACCCAAAGGGCATCGATGATGATCGGCAGATACTCCCGCAGCATCTCCACGCGGGACTCGCGCTGCGCCTCCAAGGTCGTCACCACGACCTCTTCGGTGTAGGAGATCTTGACCGTGTTGACGGCGCTGCGAAGGGCGCTGGTCGCGTGACTCCCGAAATGCGCCAGTTCGCGTCGCGCCCGGGCGGCGACGACCTCGTCGCGCTTGCCGGCGGGCCAGGCGAGGTGGGCGAGGTTGCGGGCCTGACCGGGAATGTCGCCGCCGGTCGCCAGGGCCCGAACGATCGCCTCGCGCGCGGGATCGGGGGGGATCGCGGGCGTCGACGCGATCCCGACGACCGAAAAGAAAAGGACTACAAAGGCAGGGGCTCTCACGGCAACCTCCGGGAATCGAAACGCGAGTCACCAAGAAACGCCCGTGAGTATACGGTCAGGCGGTCCATCCGCGCTTCACCCAGCCGATCGCTCCGCTCCCCGCGGCGTCCGGCGCTTCGCCGTCTTCGCCTAAGAGCGCGTGAAGGACCTTGTCGGCGAGGCTCAGGAACGCCGCCGAAAGCGTCGACGCCGGATCGAGGCTGACGACCGGTCTCCCGGCATCCCCGCCCTCACGAATCGCCGCGTCCAAGGGAATCTCGCCGAGGAACGGCGCTTCGAGGCGGGCTGCTTCGCGCCGGCCTCCGCCATGCCCGAAGACGTCGGTTCGGCTGCCGCACTGAGGGCAGTGAAAGAAGCTCATGTTCTCTACGATGCCGAGGATCGGGACGCCGACCTTCCGGAACATCGTGACGCCCTTGATCGCATCGGCAAGGGCGACGTCTTGCGGGGTGGTGACGATCACCGCGCCCGAGAGGCGGACCTTCTGGGAGAGCGTCAGCTGGGCGTCGCCCGTGCCCGGCGGCATGTCGACGACCAGGATGTCGAGGTCGCCCCAGGCGACGTCGCGCAACAGCTGCTCGATCGCTTTCATCACCATGGGGCCACGCCAGATGACGGCGGCGTCCTTGTCGACGAGGAAGCCGAGGGACATGAAGCGCACGCCGAAGCGGTCGAACGGCACGATCGAGCGCCCGGTCGCGTCGATCGTCGGGCGCTCATCGACGCCCATCATCAGCGGGATCGAGGGCCCGTAGATATCCGCGTCGAGGAGTCCCACGCGAGCGCCCCGCTGAGCGAGGCCGACCGCAAGGTTGACTGCGACCGTGGACTTGCCGACGCCACCCTTTCCCGAAGCGACCGCGATCGTGTGCCTGACCCCCTCGAGGAGCTCGGCATCGAGCGCGCCGGGGGCCGGGGCAGGACGCGCTCCCTGAGCCGCTGCCGGGGAAGCGATGCGGATTGTTACGGAGGTCACTCCTTTGAGGGTCGCAAGCACGGTGCGCGCCTCACGCTCGATCGTCCCGGCGACGGCGGGATTGCCCGGTCCGAGTTCGATGCGAAAGGCGACGGCGCCGTCCTTGACGGAGAGATCCTTCACGACGCCGAAAGTCACGATGTCCCGGGTGAATCCGGGATAACTCACCCCCGAAAGGGCGCGAAGGACGGCTGCTTCAGTGACCGGCATGGGGAGATCCGTGGATCGCGCCTAGTACCGCCAGGACAGTCCGAGAACGTAGCCCTCGTAGCCGGCCGACAACGACGTCCGAAATGACCTCGGAACGTCGGCGAAGCCGGGCTGGGGCACGACGTACTCGCCCACGTTCGCGTAATAAACGTCGCGCAGCGTGGCGAAGACCTTGAGGCCGCGGTACACCTTCACTTCCAGGCCGAGGTAGAGGTCGAGGGTTTCCGCAAACTGGGAGGTCGCTGACTGGCTCAATCCGACGTCGACGTTCTCTTGACCGACAAGCGCGATGTCCTCTTGCGTTCCGTTGGAGAGAATAGCGCGCAACTGAGCCGTGGTCAGGGGCACCTTCACGGTTGCCCCGCCGATGTCCTGGTACTGGAAGTAGTAGGAACTCTGGGAGGAGTACTCGCTGCTCTTCGATCCCCGGATCAGGCCGATCGCAAGACCCGTGATCACCGAGACCCTCGGGTGGACGGGGAACTCGAGATCGAAGGTCACCCCTAGTCCGTGTCCGGAAAAATTGGACGTTTGGCTCATGGTATCCCAAAAAGGCTTGAGGCGATTGGCCTCAGTGACGCCGTCGGGAACGGTCGGCGGGATGAGGGGGGGCAGATTGGGGACGAGCGCCATGTAGGAAATAGCGAGGCTTCGAGAGTGACTCACCTGCCGATATCCAACGCCCCAGGTTCCCTTGGCTCGCGGGTTCTCGAAAGCCGTCTGTGAGAAATAGAGACGAAATTCGCGAGTCTTACGTTCGATGCTGGCGCTCAGCCCGTCCGCGAATCCGTCGTTGAAGGCGCCAAGCGCCAACGGGTAGGCGCGCGTCTCACCGAACATGAATTGGCCCGGTGTCAGGTAGCTGACGGAATCGCTATGGTGCATCGAGTCGTACGTGATGCCGATCGAGCCGAGGTCTTTCGGAAGGTGGTAGATCGCCCCAGCCGTCTCCCTGGTGCGCACGGTGCTTCCCTCCATCAGAGGGGAGGCAATGCCCTTCTGATACGTCGTGGCGAGCTCTTCGGCGGCCCCGACCAGTGCGGGTTGCCAGGCGGCGAGGGAGATCGTAAATCCCCCCCAGCGATGGAGCGGCGGATCTCCGAAATTGGTCTTCTTGGGAGCCGGCGGGGTTGTAGCGGGCTCGGTGTCCGCGGCCGGCGGAGGCTCCTTCGGGGTGGCGTCGTCTTGCGCCACGACCGGCAGCGCCAGCGCCATTCCGCAGAGAAGGGCTGCCGACCATTTCGTGACTCTCATGCTCGCCTTTCTGAAGAGGCCCGCCACGTCCGCGCGCCGCTCAACTGCCGTGTGTCTGGCCTACCGCACCGTGTAGGAGAAGCTGAGACCGGGGCTGTTGTCGGGCACAAGTTTCAGTTCTTTCTGATTGACGACCGGAACGCCCGAGACCGAGAGAGAGCTTTCGAGCGTGATGTCGTCAAGCGGGGGTTGGAATTGCGGAGCCGAAGGGTCGTCGACGCCTTGCTTGCGCGCGCGGACGAGCACGGTGTCTCCTGCGTTCAAGGTGAAGTCGAACGTCTGCGCCGTGTTGAGGAGGATGTTCGGGGGGTTCGGAACGCTGGGATCGACGTTGATGGTCGCCAAGTAGATGGGGCTCCCCGTGGACACCGCATGGCCGTTCGAATAGGTGGTGCCGTCCACAACCTTATCCGGGACGGCCGGCATATTAGGGTCGTAGTCGGTCAAGCTGACGAAGTGTTCGACATCGTCCCCTGCCTGAACGGAGGAGCCCACTTCTCCCGACAGGGAAGTCACCACCACTTCTTCGGTGGTCCCCGCCCGGATGACGGTGATCTCGAGGGAGTAACGCCACGGAACCGACCGGGTCTCCTTTTTCTGGAGTCCACTACCATTGTCTTCGAGTTGCGGGAAACAGCCGGGGGGGGCCGGATCTTCATAGCAGTCCCAAAGGCCCACGAAGGCTGTGGTTTTGAAGCTAAGCGATGCCGGGCGTGTTTCGATCCGATCGGGCTGCGTGCTCGAGCATCCCGCGACGGCGAAGGCGGAGAGGAACACGACAACGGCCTGCGCTCGCCAATCGTTCTTCATGTTGTGGGTGCCTCCCCTGAGAATTCCGAAAAATGAAACCGAAAGTTACAGAACCTCAGGAACGGAGTCAAGTCGGGTCGGAGCGGTGCCCTGCGGCGGTGCGGAGAATGGCCCGCAGGGGAGGGGGGCGGACGTGCGTAGGAAGTGGCTCCCGGACCTGTTACACTCCGGTTCCTTTCTCGGGGGCCTCATGTCCAGAGCCGAAAGCGCGGAGTATGTTGCGGACGCCTCGCGCCGCGTCGAGAGGGTTTACGGCGTCCTGGCCCGCGTGTACGACGGATTTTTCGATTGGGCGCTCGGCCCCGGAAGGCGCTACGCGGTCTCGGAGTTGATGCCTCGGGCGGGCGAGCGAGTCCTCGAGGTCGGCGTCGGCACCGGGTTGTCGCTTCCGCTCTACCCGGTCGGCTGCGACGTCGTCGGCATCGACATCAGCGAGCCCATGCTCGATTTGGCCCGCACGCGGCTCGAAGGCTTAGAGCACGCGAGCGTCCTGCTCGAGCGCATGGACGCGCGCAAGATCGCTTACGGCGACGGCCATTTCGACAAGGTGTTGGCGCCCTACGTGATCTCTGTGGTGCCTGATCCCGGCAAAGTCATGGCGGAGATCGTGCGCGTTTGCCGGCCCGGCGGAACGGTGATCGTGGTGAACCACTTTCAGAGCGCGTTCGCCCCGTTGGCCGCGTTGGAGCATCTCATCACGCCCCTGTCGACCTGGGTCGGTTTCCGCATGGATCTCCCCGTCGTCGCCGTGACCTGCACTCCCGGCCTGCGGCTCGTCCGCACCAAGCGTGTGAACCTCTTCGGACTCTGGCATCTCTTGGAGTTCCGGCGCATCTGACGGCCTGGCGGCGATTGCGCCCCTGACGATTCAGTGCTCGGGGTCGAGGTGTGGAACGCGCTCGTGCCAGGGGCTTCCCGGCGCCTTTTCCTTGAGCTCTTGCTCTGCGGTCAGCCGGTCCACGCGGCGCATCTGCTCCATCACGTCCGAGAATTGACGATCGATTTCCTCGTTCGTGGCGCGATTGCGGGTCAGCATTTCGAGTCCGCGGACCTTCCCGCGCAAGGCCGCGGCTTCGACCCGTCGCCCCTCGAGCTCGAGCTCGGCCTCGCGGAGCCGCTTCCTCAGCTCGCCGGCCTCGCGTGCCAGCCGGTCTTTGACGCGTGTGTTTTCGGCCTGGGCGTCCTCGATCTGGCGGCGGCGGGTTTCGAGCTCGGCCTGCATGTCGAGCACGCGCAGTCCCCCCGCCCGGACCATGCCGTACTGCACGAGAAGTTGTTCGTGCTTGAGCTGGAGGTCCTGGAAGAGGGAGATCGGAACGCTCTCCCTGAGGACTCGATCCAAGGGGGCCGTTGCGAGGGACAGAGCGGAAGGGGAGCGCGCGACGAGGCTCGAGGCGGTCGGAACGGGATCGGGGCCCGGCGCGTCGAGGCCCGCCGCGGCCAGTTGCTCGGCCGTGACGAAGTACTCGGGCCCGAACCGGCCCGGGAGCTTGTCGGCGACGAGGTTCCCGCTCCGAATATAGCGGCGCAGCGTCGTGACCGATCGCGCCGTCCGCCGGGCGGCCTCTCGCAGGTTGATTCGTTCCATGCGCCCTCTCCCACGCGTTTCTATCACAGCGAAAGGCCCCGCCTCAAGGCCGAAGCGTCGAGGTTGATGATCGCGACACCGCCGATGTACCTTGCCGAGTTCGTTCGAGGCGGGGAGAAACACACGATGACGAAGGGGGAAACGGCCTCGCGCCACTGGGCCGACGACGCGGCGGAAACGGCGATCGCGTCCGGGCGCCCCGTGGTGGTCTCGAGCGGGATCTCGCCTTCGGGAGAGATCCACATCGGCAACATGCGAGAAGTGCTCACGGCGGACGCCGTCTTCCGCGCCGTCAAGGACCGCGGGGTCCCCGTCCATTTCAACTACGTGTGCGACAACCTCGATCCCCTGCGGCACGTTTACCCCTTCCTGGACGCGGCGGCTTACGAGCCGCTCATCGGGAAGCCCCTCTCCGCGATCCCGTGCCCCTCAGGCTGCCATCCTTCGTACGCCGAGCACTTTCTTGCGCCCTTTCTCGCTTCACTCTTGGCTTTGCGCGTCGAGGTCGAACTCGAGCGCGCCGACGCGATGTACGCCTCGGGTCGGATGAACCGAACCATCGGTTTGGCCCTCTCCGGCCGCGACCGCATCGCCGCCATCCTCAACGAGCTCACCGGCAAGACGATCGACGACGCGTGGTCGCCGTTCAACCCGCTGTGCCCCTCGTGCGGACGCATCACAAAGACGTCGGTGACGGGGTTTTCCGTCAAGGACGAGACGATCTCTTACGCGTGCGCGTGCGGCGCGTCGGGGGATCTGCCGATGGCGGGAGGAGGCAAGCTGACGTGGCGGGTCGACTGGCCGGCCCGCTGGGCCATGCTCGGCGTCACCGTCGAACCGTTCGGTAAGGACCACGCGACGCGCGGGGGGTCGTACGACACCGGCGCGCGCATCGCACGCGAGGTGTTCGACTACGAGCCGCCGCTACCGGTCCCCTACGAGTGGATCAGCCTCAAGGGACGGGGCGACATGTCCAGCAGCAAGGGGAACGTCCTTTCGATCGGACAGGTGCTGGACCTCGCCCCTCCCGAGGCTTTGCGCTACCTCGTGATGCGTGAGAGGCCCCAAAGCACGATCGCCTTCGATCCCGGGCTCCCCCTCTTGCAACTCGTCGACGAGGTCGACGACGCCACAGCAAGCGGGGTGGACTCGCGCGCGCTCGAGCTCTCGCGCGCCGCGGGGTTCCGTCCCGTCGGCGTTCCGTTCAAGCATCTGGTCGTCGCCGCCCAGGTCGCGGGGTTTGACGTCTCGCGCACGATGGACGTCCTGGCGCGCACCGGATACCACGGTCTCGACCCGGCCGCCGTCGGTTCGCGCTTGGGCTGCGCGAGACGCTGGCTCGATCGCCACGCCCCCGACGAGATTCGCTTCGAGGTCAAACAGACGCTCCCGCCCGAGGTCTTAGCGCTCACGCCCGACCAGAAGTCGTTTCTGGGGCGTCTCGCCTCGCGCCTCGACGACGACATGGACGGAGAGGCGATTCACTTGCTCGTCTACGAGCTCGCCAAGGAGTTCCCGGGCACCAAGCCCGCGCAGCTGTTCCAGGCGCTTTACATCGCCCTTTTGGCCAAGCCCCGCGGGCCGCGCGCTGGCACGTTCATCAGGGCGCTTGGACCGCGCCTCTGCGCGGACCGGTTCCGGGAGGCGTCAGCGGCCTGACCGTCAGCCGTCGCTCGGTTCCTCGCCCGTCCGGTCGTGAACCCGCGAGAGGAGAACGAGACCGAGCACGAAAAACGGCACGGTCCAGGCGAAGGCGAGCCTCTGGTTCCCCGAGAGGGTCGCCACGAGGCCGAAAACGAGCAGCGAGACCGCCGCGCCGACCTGGCCTGCGAGGACGTAGAAGCCGAAAAACTCGGACTCGCGCGAGGCAGGGGCCAACTTGGACATCAGCGAGCGCGAGATCGACTGCGTGCTCCCCATGCCGATGGCCACTCCGCAGGCCATGATCCAAAAGGCCAGCTTCGACGTGGCGATGGAGCCCATCCCCACGACGACGATCCACAGGAGGATCGTCATCAGGAGGGCGCGCTTGGTCCCCAGCCGCGAGGCCAGCCGCCCCGCCAGCAGCGTTCCCGGGACCGCAACCGCGTTGGTGACGATGAACAGCAGGCCGAGCTGCATGCCCTCGAAATGGAACGTCGTGCTCGCGTAAATCCCCGCGAATTTGATCACGGTGTTGATGCCGGCGAAATAGCAGACGTACGCCATGACGAACAATCCGGCGTCCCGGTAATTGCGAAGGTGCGTGATCGTCTCCCTAACGCGCCGGAAACCCACCGTGGCGTAGTCGGTCACGCTTCCGAGGCGACCCTGGGCGGGGGTTTCGCGCAGGAACAGGAACGTCGGGATGGAAAAGATCGCGAAGAACGCGGCGACCGCCAGGAACGCGTGCTGCCGCGAGGCGATGCCCCCCGGGAGAAGCGCCCCCGCGGCGTCTTCGAGCTTCGGAGCGAGAAAGGGCAGGCAAGCGACGAGCGAGACGAGGCCGCCGACGAACCCCCAGCCCCACGCCAGCGCCGAAACGCGGTCGGCGGTTCCGGGCGTGCTGACTTCCGGAAGGAAGGCGTTGTAAAAGACGTACCCGCCTTCGAAACCGACCGAGGCGATCACGTAGAGCAAGAGAGCCCAGCCCAGGCGGCCCGGACCGACGAACGCCAGGCCTGCTGTGGCGACGACCGTCTGCACGGTGGTTGCAAGGAGCCAGGCCTTCTTGCGCCCGGAAAAATCCGCGAGCGCCCCCAGAATCGGCGAGGTCGCGATCAACGTCAGGTTGACCAGGATCCCCGCGACGCTCCACCACCAGTCGGCGTGAGCGCGGTCGTTCGCCATGACGACGTGGCTGAAGAAGATCGGGAAGACCGCCGTGTTGACGATCGTCGTATACGACGAGTTCGCGAAATCGTACATGCACCATGAGGCAACAGCAGATCGGGACGGCGAGGCCGGCCGTTCCAAGGCTCCGCTCAACGGTCTCCCCAATGGAGTTTGCGCTGGAGGACCTCGAAGAACCCGCGGTGCGCGACGCGCACCAGACGCACCGAGCGGGGATGACGATCGACGAC
>Ga0315273_10005473_pt1 | contig 15702 bp, 13 predicted proteins | sample YL17G02_0_MG_FD_205753 | JGI IMG/M metagenome (GOLD analysis project Ga0315273, IMG submission 205753) | Sediment microbial communities from Yellowstone Lake, YNP, Wyoming, USA - YL17G02_0 | ecosystem: Environmental > Aquatic > Freshwater > Lake > Sediment | place: USA: Wyoming | collected...
CGGATGAGCCTCTTTCGAACTCATCCGGAAATTCGGTGCCCGTCCCCATTTTATTTATACTGTATACTGAAACAAATCAGGCGGGAACCCATCTACCTGTTTATGAGCCTGGAGGTTGATGTGAAAAGCCATTCGTTGATACTGATTTTATTAGTGTTAACTCTTCTGGGAGCCGGAACCCTGGTATGGGCGCAAGGAGAGGCGCCCCCGTTACCGCCGCCTGCGCAACAGCCCGAGATGCAGCGGGCACCGCAGCAGGTGTGGTCTGCCGACCAACTCGACAACCTGGTGGCGCCGATCGCTCTCTATCCCGATCCGCTGCTGGGTCAACTGCTGGTTGCCAGCACCTATCCACTCGAAATCGTGGAAGCAAACCAGTGGTTGCAGCGGAACAGGAACGTCAGCGGCAAGGCGCTGATGGATGCCGCGCGGCAGCAATCCTGGGATTCCAGCGTGCAAGCGCTCGTGGCCATTCCGGATGCACTGGCAAAGCTAAACCAGGATATCCGCTGGACCACCGACCTTGGGAACGCCTTCCTCGCGCAAGAGACCGATGTGATGAACGCGGTCCAGCGCATGCGCGCCCGGGCGCGGAGCAATGGCAACCTGGCTTCGACGCCGCAGCAGACCGTCACGACTCAGGCGCAAGGACCCCAGCAGATCATCGTCATTCAGCCGGCCGACCCGCAGGTGATCTATGTGCCTTCCTATGATCCCGTCTACATATGGGGACCCCCGGTTTACGGCTATTATCCTCCGCTCTATTACTCCGGATTCGGCTTCGGCTTCGGACGCGGCTTCAACCTCGGCTTTTGTTTCGGCGGTTGGGGCGGTTGGGGCGGCTGGGGCGGCTGGGGATGGGGTCCGAGCTGGTTCGGCCGCTCGGTGTTCGTCAATTATTCCTTCTTCAATCGCTATGGATTCCACCATGGTTACGGTGGCGGTTTTGGAGGGAGAACGAACTGGGTCCATGATCCGGGTCACCGCCTTGGCATTCCATACGGGAACCATCAGGTAGCCGAGCGGTTCCAGGGAGGTTCGTATTCCGCTCGGAATTCCTTCCAGGGAGGATCGGGATCGAGGGCCGCCGCAGCGCCGTATGCAAACCGCTCTGCAGGACGCTCTGCAGGACGCATTGGGGAACAAGGATATCGGAACACGACGCCGCAGCAGTACCGGGCGTCACCGCAGCAGTACCGGTCCGCGCCGCAAGAGTATCGGGCGGCGCCTCAAGCTCAGCGCGTCCAGAGCCAGCCGCAACAGGGGTATCAGGCCCAGCAGCAGTACCGGGCGTCACCGCAGCAGTACCGGTCCGCGCCGCAGATGTCTACGCCACGCTTCAATGGTGGCGGTAACTCCGGTGGTGGGAGCGGTTTTCGCGGCGGTGGGGGTAACTCCGGCAGCGGCGGCGGCTCCGGCAGCGGCGGCGGCTCCGGCAGCGGACGCGGCTCCGGCGCCGGTGGCGGTGGCGGACACCGTCGCCCATAATCCGTGACGGCATTGCCAGGTAGCTACTGGCTCGTGATCTGTCCTCGTCGCTTTTTGGGCGACCAGAGCGATTGCAGCGTGGAATTGACGGCGCGAGGTTGCATGATATCTGGGGCGGAGCCGTTATCCACGGTGCGCATGACGCCCCACCATTCTTCATTGGGATACCCATCGGGATGCGCGGCGGTTGAATACCCGCAGGTGCTGTGCAGCGCGGGATAGAGGTCGGGACAGCCTGGACGGGATTGCCCATACTTTCCACCACTCATCGCTCTATGCCGTCAGGGCGCCGCCCGAGGCGACCGTGGAGTTTGCCGCCAGTTCTTTAAAGAGCGATTGGGCAAAGAGTGCCTGTATGGCTTCGTATTCGGTCGCATGTTGATCATCTGAGACGAGTATCGCATCCCTGGATTTGCGGAATCGATTATCGAGACTCAATGCTGGGCCGAGTTGGTCTTTTCCAGGATTTGTTCCAGTCCTGCGCCTCCTCGATGCTTCGGAACTTGAAAACTCCCGGCGGCGCCAGCCGGTGCGGGGCGAGGATTGCCGCCATCCCGAAAACGGAGCGCAGCGCATGGCTGAATTCTTCCGTTCCGGGGCGAAACCGCTTTATCTTGTCGGCCTCCGACAATGAACGGAATTTCCGGATAGGCACAGCTATTCCTCCAGGCCAAACTCCTCTTTCAGTGTTTCCGCATCGGCGCGATCGCGCAGGCGAACCGTATTCTTCTTCATCTCGTACAGCGTTTGCGCTGTCGCCACGCGAACAGGGACGCCTTCATAGAGCTTTTCCTCGAATCTAAGATCCTCGTAGGCAAAAGCCTGACCAAGGCGGGCGAGCAGGTCAATCTGGAGAGAGCCGTCGGGCGAATTGTAGCGAATCGCCGGGTACTCCCCTGCCAGATCAGCGGCAGTGATGTCGCCAATCGACGCATCCTCAGGGAATAGGCTCCGCAGCGCGGCCCGCAAGCGAGCAATATTGTTCTCTTGCGGCCGCACGAACAGATCCACGTCCTGCGTGGCTCGAACGATGCCGTGCACAGTCATGCCTATCGCGCCCACAAGAATATAGTCCACGCTTTGATCACCTAAAGCCCTAAAGAGCACCAGGACCTTTTCAAAATCCATCGCGCACCATTGACTATCCGGCCCATCCGGTTGCCATTCTACATGCTTGTGCCGGCTTGCTGCAATTGGTGCCGGAGGGGGCATTTCCGGCAACCTGTCCCTGCCAAAAAGTTTGTAGTGGATCGGAGGCCCAGGCCGGTGAAAGGAACCAAAGTAATCGGACCGGCGGGAATTAAGTCCTCGGGAGTGTGATCATCGGGTAAAGATAGGAACTATGTCCGCGGATCTCGGGCGCACCTGCACTCCTCTGAGCAGATCGACGTCTGCCCCGCCGTTCCATCCTTGTCATCCGCACGACGCCGCCCGGCCTCGGCTACTTCTTGGTGATTTTGAAATCACCCTTGCGATTGTCGTGGCTCCACGACCCGGTCATCGTGCCCTTTTCGATTTTGCCGTCGATCACGTAGTGAATGGCGTTGCCCCTGCGGTTTTTGGCATCCGCTTCAAAGTGAATCACGGCATTCTTCGGATCAAAGGTCGCCTTTTGCAGTTCAACCGCGTTCGGGCCGGGATTCACCGTTCCGGTCAGGTTCTTGCCGTCCCATTTCAGCTCGACGGTAACCTGGTTGCGATCCTCCGGGCTTGGCCCCCAGTCGCCAACCCACGTGCCGCTCAAGGGGTCTGCCGCAGGCGCCTGCGCGAAAACGGAGACCGCCATCACCAGACAGAAAACGAGACAAACGAAGCGAATTGATTTCATCGGATTTCTCCTCCGCGATTTAGTTGGATTGAACGGGGAGTGCAGGGGCACGGCGCGCCGTGCCCCTACACGACCACGCTCGTCACTATTTTTGCGAGTTTCAGTAATCTCTTTTTATCGCACTGCGCGCCGCGGCCACTGCCACGATGAAATAGCCCCCGCCGAGGGCGATCTTTTGCGCCAGTCAACTCGGTCCTGAACACGGTATTGCGCCGGACCAGACACCCACCAGCAGGGTCACGGCAAAGAGGCCTGCCCCCGCGGAACCCAGCGCTGCCGCCGGCTTCCGCATCCTGCGCACCATCAGCGACAATCCGCCCGCAGCAAAAAGGAGCACGCCCGAGGCCAGGATCAACAAGTCGCAGACTCTTGCCCCCGAAACAAGTATCGGCCACCGTCTATGGATGTCCGATGCGCCTGCCCAGGTCGCCAGAGATCCCAGGACAATAAACCAGAACACGAGGCTGTCGTACCTGGGGCGCTGAGACGCGGTTTCCATGGTTCTCATTCTACCTCTTCGCCCGCTGCTTATGAATCGGTAAAATGGCCCAACGAGATCCGGAGGTCCTGGGGACATTATGTCCCCGGACCTCCGGATCAGGTTTTGCGCGGCTAACCGGCGGGTTTGATATTCTGGTTAACGGAGAAAAGGTTTTTCGGGTCGTACTTGGCTTTGATTTTTGCCAGCCGGCTGTAGTTTTCTCCATACGCGGCACGGACCTGATCCTCACCTTCATCCATGATCATATTAAGATAGGCACCGCCAAGCGAATGGGGATGCAGACTCGCCCAATAGTCCTTCGCCCATTGGGTCATCCGCTCATTATTCGCCGGATCGGGGTCGACCCCCACAATGACTTCGGCGAAGTTCGCATTCCGGTAATTCCAGGCCGTCTCGGCCTTGCCGATGCGCCGGGCGGCGCCGCTGACCGGATAAAGATGCATGGTCGAAAATGGTGTCGGCAGCTGTGCGGCGTACTTCAGGTGCAGGTCGACGGCTCTGTCATTGATCTCCTCAAAAAAGTCCGCGCGCCAGTACCACTGCAGCCCCTTCGGATACAGGGCGTCGAACATGCTGTTCAGCGCGGGGAATGCAACAGGACCGGCGAAATCGATCAGGGGGGAACGGAATTGGCGGATCGGTTTAAAAACCTGCTCCGCCTGGGCGAGATCGCCCGAGTAGCACCAGCAAATCACGCACATCTTTTTGAGATGGTGTTCCTGGGGAAACGGCGGCACCGGGGGAACCGTCACGAAGCCGAACCAGCCGTTGAGTTCGTCGGGCGCGGTCAGGACCAGGTTGCTCCAATATCTGAGAATATCGCGAGCCTGTTCCAGCGGCCAGAAAATTGGCCCGCCGTAGACCGTTTTCACCGAATGGGCCCTGAAGTGAAAGGATGTGACGACACCAAAGTTGCCGCCTCCACCGCGCACGGCCCAAAAAAGGTCGGAATTCTCTCTCTCGCTGACAGTCACGAACCGCCCGTCGGCGAGCACGATATCGACGCCAAGCAGGTTATCGATGGTCAGGCCGCACCGGCGCGTAAGGTAGCCGACTCCACCGCCGAGCGTCAGCCCGCCGACACCCGTCGTCGAGATAAACCCGCACGGAACTGCCAGACCGAACGGATGCGTCGCATGGTCGACATCCCCCCACACGCAGCCTCCCTCCACCCTTACCGTTGCGGTTGCGGGTTCAACCCTCACGCCCTTCATGCGGCCGAGATCGATGACGAGGCCGCGATCGCATGTGCCGAGGCCTGGGCCGTTGTGACCGCCGCCGCGGATGGCGAGGGTAAGGCTGTTTTCGCGGGCGAAGTTTACTGCCCTGATAACGTCTGCGACATCGACGCAGCACACGATCATTGACGGACGTTTGTCGATCATTCCGTTGTAAACTTTCCGCGCCGAATCATACTCCGGATCCCCAAGCCGGATCAGTGCGCCGCGGATCTGGGCGCGAAATGCGTTGACGGTTGACTCGGCTATCGCATGCTCACCAGCCTTGCCTGCAGCTCCATTCGACATTGTGTCCACCCATTGTCTTTCTTGCCAAAGACGGAACCGAAATGTTGACCAATACCGGATGCAGTATTCCTGCCCTGATCATCGGCGCGGCGCATAGCTTCAGAGGCGATTTGATTCCCACGGGGAATCAGGAGCGGCTCGATCATCCGCTATTTGTGCGTCAAAGTTGTGGCTGGTTACTACACCCGGGTGTTTCAGTTAGGGCATTATACACTCTTGCGACAGCGGACGCCAGGCAGCAGGCAGTGGGCAGTGGGCAGTGGGCAGTGCGCAGAACAAAGGCGGATGTCATCAGCCGTTCTCTTTCCCCTCTGCCCTCTGCCTGCTGCCCTCTGCCTGCTGCCCGCTCATTTCGGGTTGACTTGGGTATCGGGGGCAGGTACTATTAGCACTCTTCTCTGAAGAGTGCTAAAGCGTCATAGTAAGTTGTTGCAAATAAACAACTTATTTGATTAGTGCCATAAACATGAAAAGGAGCGGGTATCTATGCAGGTGCGACCACTGCACGATCGAGTATTGATTAAGCGGCTTGAGGAAAAGGAAGTTGTCAAGGGCGGCATCATCATCCCCGACACGGCGAAAGAGAAGCCGATGGAAGGAGAGGTGGTGGCTGCGGGTCCCGGCAAGATGCAGGAGGACGGGAAGCGCGCGGCGATGGATGTGAAGGCCGGCGATAAGATCCTGTTCGGGAAGTACGCGGGGACGGAGATCAAGATCGACGATCAGGACTACGTGATCATGCGCGAGGAAGAGATCCTTGCCGTGCTGGAGTCCGGTAAGAGCAAGAAGTAGTCAGACCATAACGAGATAAAAGGAGCTTACAGATCATGGCAAAGGAAATCATTCATGGCGAGCAGTCACGCCAGGCGCTCCTGCGCGGCGTGAACCAGCTTGCCGACGCGGTAAAGATCACGCTCGGGCCCAGGGGACGGAACGTGGTTCTGGACAAGAAATTCGGATCGCCCTTGATCACGAAAGACGGCGTGACCGTGGCGAAAGAGATCGAGCTGAAGGACGGGCTCGAGAACATGGGCGCGCAGATGGTGCGCGAGGTGGCCTCTAAGACTTCCGACATTGCCGGAGATGGGACCACGACCGCAACGGTGCTGGCGCAGGCGATCTTCCGCGAAGGCGTGAAGAACGTGGCCGCAGGCGCGAACCCTATGGGTTTGAAGCGCGGGATCGAAAAGGCAGTCGCTGCCGCCGTCGAAGAGCTGAAGAGACTGAGCAAGCCGGTCAAGGGCGAGATGATCTCGCAGGTGGGCTCGGTGTCGGCAAACAACGACAGGACGGTCGGAGGAATCATTGCCGAGGCGATGAAAAAGGTCGGCAAGGACGGCGTGATCACGGTGGAAGAGGCAAAGTCGATCGAGACTTCTCTTGATGTGGTCGAAGGGATGCAGTTCGACCGCGGCTACCTCTCGCCTTACTTCGTCACCAATGCGGAGCGAATGGAAGTGGAACTGGTGGACTGCCTGATTCTGCTGAGCGAGAAGAAAATCAGCTCGATGAAGGACCTGCTTCCGGTGCTCGAACAGGTGGCGCGCGGCGGCCGTCCGCTGCTCATCATCGCGGAAGACATCGAGGGCGAAGCCCTGGCGACGCTGGTGGTGAACAAGCTGCGCGGCACGCTGTCGGCTGCTGCGGTGAAGGCGCCTGGTTTCGGCGATCGCCGGAAGGCGATGCTCGAAGACATCGCGATCCTGACCGGCGGCAAGGTGATCTCGGAAGATCTCGGGATCAAGCTGGAGAGCGTGAAGCTGGAGGATATGGGCAAGGCGAAGAAGATCACGATCGACAAGGACAACACCACGATCATCGAAGGCGGCGGCAAGCACGCGGAGATCGAAGGCCGGGTGAAGCAGTTGCGCGTCCAGATCGAGGAGACGACGTCGGACTATGACCGCGAGAAGCTGCAGGAACGGCTGGCGAAGCTGGTCGGCGGCGTGGCGGTGATCAAGGTCGGCGCGGCGACCGAGACCGAGCTGAAGGAGAAGAAGGCGCGGGTCGAGGATGCGATGCACGCGACGCGGGCGGCGGTCGAAGAAGGGATCGTTCCCGGCGGCGGTGTAGCGTTCCTGCGCTGCCTGTCTGTGGTGGATAAGCTGAAGCTGGAAGGCGACGAGTCGGTGGGAGCGAACATCGTGAAGCGCGCGTTGGAAGAGCCGATCCGTCAGATCGTGCTCAACGCGGGACACGAGGGCGCGATCATCGTGGAGAAGGTTCGTGCCAGCAAAGAGGTGAACTACGGCTTCAACGCCGATACCGAGGAGTATGAAGACCTGGTGGCGGCGGGCGTGATCGATCCCACGAAGGTGGCGCGCACGGCGCTGCAGAACGCGGCGTCCATCGCGGCCCTGCTTCTGACCACGGAAGCCCTGGTCTGCGATATCAAGGAAGAAGAGAAGTCTGCCCCGGGTGGACCTCCGGGCGGCGGCATGGGCGGCATGTACTAATGGAACTCGGGGGACAGGCTACTCAACCCCCGAATTCAATTTGAAATCGGACCAAGGTTGTTTACATGGAATTCGGGGGTTGAGTAGCCTGTCCCCCGAATTCCATTTTCCTGCCGACCCGAGTATGATGATTTCCCTGTGCAGACCTCGTCCCGCGTCACATTCGGCCTTTGCCTCCTCCTGATCCTGATTTCTCTCTGCACCTTGTTCTTCCGCCTGGGCAGCCTGCCCTTCCTCGGCTCCGACGAGCCGCGCTACGCGCGCATCGCAGAGGAAATGAGCAGACAGGGACGCTGGGTCACGCCGATGCTCGAAGGGCGTCCCTGGCTGGAGAAACCCCCGCTCTACTACTGGGTCACCATTCCGTTCTATAAGCTGTTGGGTGTCAGCGAAACCAGCGCGCGCCTCGGACCGGCGCTGCTGAGCCTCATGGCCTCGTTTTTTATCCTCTGGATTGGGGCCAGGCTGTGGAACATCCGGGCCGGCTTTTTCGCCGCAGCCGTCTTCCTCACCAGCGTGGGAGCGGCGGCATTCGGCAGGAGCGGTTCCACGGATATGCCCCTGGCGGCGTGCCTCACGGCGGGGCTGGCTATTTTGGGCGTGGCTCTGTTCGAGAATCTTGCCGCCTGGAAGGTCTGGGGCGCCTACGTTTTCCTGGGGCTGTCGATACTGGGGAAGGGCCCCGTCGCGCTCCTGATCTGGGCGGGGGTCGGGCTTTCGTTCTGGCTCCTGGACGAGCGGGGCGAGTTGGTGCGGCGCTGGCGCATCCCGGCGGGCCTCCTGATCATAACGGCCGTTTCCTTCCCGTGGTTCTGGCTGGCGTTCCGGGAGAACGGTTTCGCCTTCATCGCGATCTTTATCGTGAATCACAACATCGCGCGTTACATCACCGACATCCATCATCACACCCAGCCGGTCTACTACTTCCTGCCCATTCTGCCCGGCCTGCTTTTTCCCTGGACGGCGTGGCTCCTGTTCGCCTGGCCGCGGCCGCTGCTGGCGACTCTCCGGAACTGGCGCGAATGGGACCGCCGATACCTGTTCCTCGCCTGCTGGGCCCTGTTTCCGCTGCTGTTTTTTTCCTTCTCCCGCTCGAAACTGCCCGGCTACATTTTGCCGTGCATTGCGCCGCTCGCCCTGATTCTGGGCGCGCGCATATTCGAGTCTCTCGATCCTGGAGCGGCCGATGCGAGGCGCGCGGCGTCCTCGCTCCTCAAATGCGTCGCTTGGGTTCACCTGGCGTTGGCGGCCGCCCTGGCCATCGCGTTTCCGGCGGTTTTCCTCCAGAGCTACGGCGGGACCTGGGCTCCGGCTCTGCTGATATCCGCGGTCTGTCTCGCGCCGGCTCTTCTCACCCTCCACTGCGCGCGGCGGGGCAGGCTGCACGGGGCATTCACCGTCACCGTGCTCCAGGGGGTGATGGTGATCCTCGCCCTGGCTCAGTTCGCCTTCCCGGCCATCGGGCGGCAACAGTCGGCGCGCGACATTTCGCGGCAGGCGCTCGCGCTCAGGGAGAAGGCGGAAACCATCGTCACTTATAACTACTTTCATCACGCCCTGAATTACTACACGGGATATTCGGTGTCCGATGACCTGCCCGACCCTGTGGCGCTTGGCCGGTACGCCTCGACCCACCCGCGCTTTCTTGTCGTGACGGAGGCGTCCCACCTGGCCGAGATCGAACACTTAAAGAGCGCCGGCCGTTCGGTGGCGCTCCTTGGCGAACAGGGCAAACTCCGCCTCCTCCGCGTCCTCGGCCCGAACTGACATGTCAGCATTGTGTCCCTGCGTCCCTGTGGTGGGTATTGTTCCGATTGCAGCAGCCCGGCCCGGCAACGGCAAAGTCGTGGACAAGCAATGAAATCCGCCGGAAAGCACCTGCCTAACAGAGCCGCGACCGTAAGGGAGCGATGCGCCAATGCGGCTTCATTGTCTGTTTGTCAGGAGCCATCATAATGAGGGATCTGATCTTACCGCTTCCTGACGGTCGCGGCTCCGTAGTTTGCGGTCAGGGCACCGATCCTGATCACCAGGACTTTGAGCCCTGGTTCCTGATTTATTGCCCCTTCCCGGAACCAGTTTCGCCGCCTTTTGCACGTCTTTGCCGTGGCCGTATGCAGCCCGGCTTGACTCACCTGCAGGCGTCTAGTAAGCTGACAGCGCTCCTCCTAACCTACGGATCCCATTATGCTTAAGCTTTACAATACGTTGACGAACGCCAAAGAGGAATTTCAATCCATCGAGCCGGGAGTCGTCCGTCTTTATACTTGCGGGCCCACCGTTTATGACTACGCCCACATCGGCAACTTCCGCACTTTTGTCTTTCAGGATCTGCTGCGCCGTTACTTCCACTACCGCGGCTACCGCCTGATCCATGTCATGAACATCACGGACGTGGACGACCGCATCATCCAGAATGCGCACGCGCAGGGAATGAGCCTGGCGGACTACACGGCGAAATACACCCAGGCCTTTATCGAGGACAGCAAGACCCTGCATATCCAGCTCCCGGAGATCATGCCGCGGGCCACCGATCACATCAAAGAGATGGTCGAGGTAATCCAAAAGCTGGAGGCCAACGGCTACACTTACCGTAGCGACGGCTCCATCTATTTCCGGATTGCCCGGTTTCCAGGATATGGAAAGCTGAGCAAGATCGATTTCGGCGGCATGCAGGACGGCGCCCGCGTGGACTCGGATCGGTACGACAAGGACAACGCGCGCGACTTCGTGCTCTGGAAGGCGCGCAAGGAAGGCGAGGATTTCTGGGAGACCGAAATCGGAGCCGGGCGTCCCGGCTGGCATATCGAGTGTTCCGCGATGAGCATGAAGTACCTCGGTGAGACCTTCGACATTCATTGCGGCGGCGCCGATCTGGTCTTCCCCCACCACGAAAACGAGATCGCCCAGAGCGAATGCGCCACCGGGAAGCCGTTCGTGCGCTATTGGCTGCACGGGGAGTTTCTGATCGTCGACGGGGAGAAAATGTCCAAATCGCTGGGCAATCAGTTCACGCTGCGCGATCTTCTCGCCCAGGGGAATGCTCCCGAGACGCTGCGCTACCTGCTCTTTTCGGCGCACTACCGAAAGCAGCTCAACTTCACCAGCGACGGCTTGCGCCAAGCGCAGGCGTCGATCCGGCGCCTGAAGGATTTTCTCCAGCGGCTGGGTGAGCTGGCCGACGAATCCGGCCCGGATCCTGCATTCGCGGCGGAAGTCGAGAGTGCGAGGCAGAAATTCATCGAAGCGATGGACGACGATCTCAACACCTCCGCCGGGCTGGCCGTACTGTTCGACTTCGTCCGCGCATGCTATCAGCGGATCGATCAGAAGGGAATGGGCGGCGGCGACGCCCGTATCGCCGCAGCATTCGTGCGCGAGCTCGACGGCATATTCGCGGTGTTGCGCGAGCCTCAGGATCTGGTCGACGAGGAGATTCTGAAAAAAATCGAGGAGCGCCAGGCGGCGCGCAAGAGCCGCAATTTCGCAGAAGCCGACCGCATCCGCGACTGGCTGCTTGCCCAGGGTATTCAGCTCGAAGACACCCGTGACGGCATGCGCTGGAAACGGACCCGGGGGAATTGACGACTGACGATTTTCCCCGATGGGAATGGCGTCGTCGTTCAGAAAGCGTCGCGATAGAGCGCGATCTTCTCGCACGGGGTTGCGGGGGCGACCACGGTGACAATGTCGAACCGATAGGCGTATTGGCCGAGATCGTGGCAGGCGATAAACTCCTCGGCCGCGCGCCGGAACTTCTGCTGTTTCTGCCAGTCGACGAATTCGAACGGGTCGCCGTATTCCGTTGAAGCGCGTGTTTTCACTTCCAGGAAGACCAGTAACTCCCCTTCGAACGCGACGAGATCGATCTCGCCCGAGCCGGTGCTGAAGCGGCGCGCGAGGATATCGAACCCCTGCCGCATAAGATAACGGCAGGCGATCCTCTCCCCCAGCCTCCCGGTTTTAAGATGAGCATCCATCGCCCATCCAATGTTTCCGCCATCGGCTTTTTATTTATGCAAATTGCTTTTATGTGTCCTGGCGCCTTCGTGGTTGCTCTTTTTAGTTTCCCCATCGCGGATCGGTCACGGCAGGCGGCTCGAAAAAAATGGAACACGGATAAACGCAGCGCGGCAAGCCGCAACCGAAGAGATGCTTAAGCCGGATTTACCCAAGCGGCTTGCCGCGCTAGGTGAAAAGGGCAGCTTGAAGATTTCTTCCTGATTCGAAAAGAATCTGACTGTTAGCAGTACAGATACGCGCGGATAAGCACGGATCGGAAGAGCTGTTGCCGCCACCGCAGGTGCCAATCCGCGTTTATCCGTGTGAATCCGTGTCCGAATGCTTTTTTCAAAAACAGGGAGTATCCGCAGCTTTGCAGACCGCTTCAGGGGACACCGCATGAATCCTTCAACTTCAAGGTGAGGATGGTTCAGTACACTATTGTCAGATCGGTCACCTTGAACCGGAAGACGAACTGGTGATACTTGGGAAAACCCAGCACGATGCGGAGAGGGTTGCACGACCAGATATCTGTGAAATAGAGATACCCGTCGCGGATGGTGATGGAAGCGGGGCAGGGTCGCCCTCCCATTTGCGCGGCGCTGATCCGTTTGATTACGCGCACGGGCTGCGCCTGCAGATCCAGGACCGTGAACAGACCACGCAGGTTCTCGGCGACATAAAGGAAACGCCGGTTCGGATCGCGGGGATCGAAGGTCAGGCCGTCGAGGCTTGCGATGGCCCACCGTCCCTTGAGGTTGGCAACGCGCTCGATGGCAGGGTTGTTCGAGGTCGGATCGATGCGCGCAACGTTCCCGGAATAGGTTTCGGCGGCATAGAGCAGGGCGTCGTCCTTGCCGAGCGCCAGCCCATTCGGGTAGGACAGGCCGCGCACCTCCTTGTCGGGCCGGGCGGGCAGGGAACCGCCGAGGGGGTAGCGCAGCAGGCGCCCCTGGCGGCGGTAATCCGAGACCCAGAGGTATCGATAGTCGCGGGTAATGACCAGGTAATTGGCGACGCCGATGCCGTGGGCGAAGAATCGGACCTGCCCGGTACCTGCCTCCACCCGGAGAATCGAGCCGCCGGCGCAGTCGAACGCGGCGACGTAGAGGTCCCCGGCGGCATCGAATGCCATTCCGCCGGCCAGGATCGAATCGCTCCAAAATTTGACGCCGGGAATGGGCTGAACCTTGTCAAGCTGAGCAAAGATGTGCGGTTTGCCGCCGGGTTCCAGGGTCCAAATCAGACCCTGCGAGGTTCCGGCGTAGAGGTTGCCGCGGGCGTCGAACTGGATCCCCTCGGGACCGGCGAGATCGCCGGACGGGTTGAGAATTTCGAGCTGTGCCGGCTTGGCGTTCCCGCGCCCGAGATCGATGGTGCGATAAAAATACAACGAGCCGACGGCAACCGCCGCCAGCACTGTCAGAAGAATGTTTTTCCGGGCCCTTGTCAATTCTCATCCCTCTTTTGCGTGGTCATTCTAGCATGATAAGGCATGCCTTGTGACCGAGTGTCCCCGCCGATCCGAAGACCGCCGCGAACCGCGAACCGCGAACCGTGAACGGCGCAAGGAATTCAAAACCGTTGACCCGAATTTTGCCGTTTGCTAATATCCAGACTGCCGCAAAGGGGCGGGAATAACTCAGTGGTAGAGTGCGACCTTGCCAAGGTCGAAGTCGCGGGTTCAAATCCCGTTTCCCGCTCCAAAAAACCTCCAATCCCACAATAACTTAGCGGAACAGACAGAATCAATCCCAGGAGAGTCCGCGGGCCTGGTTGCGCCGGAGTTGCGGATTTTGTTATTTTTGGTGCACTTGCGTGCTTCAGTGCTAAAAATGCCCGAGCTATCCCTCGGAGCGAGACCGCAAGAATAAAATGCAGCTTATTTCGCCTATAGGCCGCGATCCCGAAGAAGGTAACGAGGTGCAGTGTCCAAGGAAAAAACTTGCAGGATTTGTTGGGCTGTCCAATCAGCGGTAGGGTGCTCAGTCACGTTAAAATGAATGACGCGTCTGCGCTCATGGGCCAAGACCAGAAACACAAACATTAGCTTGAAATCAATCATCGGCACCACGAAGAAATCTATCGACACCAACTGCTTGATGTGGTTGTCGAGGAAAGCCGGCCAGGATTGCGAGGGCGGCTTGGGTTTTTGAACCATATATTTGGAGACGGTCGTTTGCGACACATCAACGCCAAGTTTGAGCAATTCACTATGGATCCGCGGCGCTCCCCAGGTAGGATTTGAAACGCACATTTTCCGGACGAGTTCTCTGATCTCTCGTCCGGCATCGGGACGTCCAACCCGGCGGCTCTTCCACCGCCAATAGAGACGAAAGCCCTGACGATGCCACCGGAGGATTGTTTCTGGCCTGACGATCAACAGGGATGAGCGCCAATTGGACCACAGCCGTGACAGCCATACCCAAAGGATACGATCAGACACGCGCAGGTGGGGCCGCTTTTGGGAAGACCTTCGGAGTAGGTTGATTTGGTGCCGCAGAGCCAGTATCCCGGTCTGGAGGGCGATGCGGGATCGAAAGCTGACGAGGAGAGTTGAAATCAATGAAGCCAGCACGCTATTCATGGATCTGAAGGCTAACAACCGAATCCCGTAAGTGCAACAACTTCAATCCGGACCGAATTATTGGCAACGACAAGGGCGGAGGGATCCGAGGCAACCTCCTGAAACATCTCCCTGAGCGCCTGCCAGGCCGACTTGCAGAGCAGGCCGAGGTCCTTGGCCGCGAGCACAGCGCCAAACAAAAAGCGTTTGGCACCGTGCTCGCAATGGCCCCATCGCCTGCATCTTACACGGCAGCGAAAAAGCCCCAGTGCCCTATGGGGGGCTTTTTCGGCGCCTCAACAAAAGCGGGAGGAGAAGGGGTGGGCGGAGCATTATTAAAAACGGCCGCGCACGTTACTTTGTGCTCGACGACGACCGACCTTCTCATGGAAGAAACGAAGACACCAAGACACGAATACTCTTAAGCGGCAAATTCCAGGACATTTGTTTGTCGAAGCCTAATTGCCGCTGATATCACGGTGTTACCTTTTGTAGTCAAGCAATATGCATGGGTTTTGGCTACTTTAGCAATGAGGCCGTGCACCCTGAGCAGGCGAAGAGTCCGACTGACGCGGCCGGAGTTGCTGCGATCAGGGGCAGTGCTGGCGGGGATTTCAGGGTACAGGAAAGCTCTCAAGTCCTTATTCCGGAAATCGCGCAGGAAGAACTCGCCGCGGCTGATCGCCTGAAAAACCTGCACATCCCTCGGATCAACGGGTCGCAATGGTCGATAGGAGCGGCCTTTGGGGAACTTTTCTAGCTAAAAAACAAGAATTCACGAACTTGGCACGCAGCTAGAAACTCCGGATAGCCTATTGGCGCGCTTCGCTGGATTATTGCCCATTCCCGGCCAGTGAGGCCAGGCCAGCTCGCAGGCCGGTCAACAAAAGCCAAATTGGCACAACCGCCAGCGCAGCCCTTTTCTTTGAAATATTCTCGAGTCTTGCCAGACCGAGTAAAAGGAGCACCACAAACCACGCTTCGAACAGATTGAAGGTGTTCAAAAACGTGAACCATCCCGGATTCAGGTCGGGCTTGAGTAGAGAAAGACCTATCGGCGGGTCCAGATCCCTGGGCGAGGTCAGAGCATCGATCCCTTTCAGGTGTACCACCATTCTGCTGTACCAGGATTCAAAAAGCAGGATCACCGAGGAAAATGAGACCAGCGAGAGTGTCTGGCGGTAAGATCCCCGCCCCCCCACCAGGATTGAAGTCATAAATATCAGCCATGCAGTGCACGCCCATTTGATGAACATCACCACAGGGGACGCGAGCATTCCGATGAGATGCGCTTTCCGGAAATAAGCCAATCCCCGCTCCAATTGGTCGAGCGG
>Ga0315273_10005474_pt1 | contig 15702 bp, 10 predicted proteins | sample YL17G02_0_MG_FD_205753 | JGI IMG/M metagenome (GOLD analysis project Ga0315273, IMG submission 205753) | Sediment microbial communities from Yellowstone Lake, YNP, Wyoming, USA - YL17G02_0 | ecosystem: Environmental > Aquatic > Freshwater > Lake > Sediment | place: USA: Wyoming | collected...
ACGGCGCGACCGGGTTGCTGCGCGGTCACCGCGTCCAAGAGCCGAAACACGTCCTCCTCGATCAGCCGCGGCGTCACCGCGTCCACCTCTGCGACGGTGATCGCCGGCGCATCTCCGACGTAGGCGGAGAGCTTCTCGACTTCGGAGGCCAGCTCGCCCAGCCCGGTTCCCACGCGCTGACTGGCAAGCTTCTGCGCGGCCGCGGGCTCGAGCCGCTTGCCCAGCGTCTTGGCGTGCGCGACCGCCCACGCGGCGGCCTCGGCGACCTTCATCTGCGGGCACTCGATGGCGAGGCCGTGCGTCTCGACGGCCTTGCGTAAGGCCGCGGCGAGGGTGCGGGCCCGGCGGTCGCCGGACTCGCTCGTGACGAGGATGACTGAGACCTCAGAGGACAGCGGCGCGACTAGCTTCGCGAGCTCGTCTTGTTGCTTCCTGTCTATGCGTTCGGCCTGGAAGATCGCGATACCGCGCGCCCCCCCGAACAGACCCAGAGTCTGGCCGCGGAGCATGAGGTCGCGCGCGGTGACGCCCGCTCCCTCCAGCGTCTCCCAGGTCGCCTCGCCCAAGCCGGCGGAGGCCATCACCTCCGCCCTCATGCGCGCCAGGGCCTGGCGCTTGAGATGCTGCTCCGGGCCGTGCAGCAGGCACCACGCCCCGAGGCAGGTGAAGTCCTTCGCCTTCGCATAGCTGGCGTAGGTGAGCTTCACGCGCGCGGCGCCCCTGCGGTGATCGGCACGGCCGGGCGCAACGACGTACCGAAGGCGCCGAGGCCGGTGAATAGCGTCGCACACGCGCCGAGAGTGATCAGGATGTCGCCCACGCTGCCGGGGGAGAACCACTTGGGGCGCGGGTAGAGCATCGGCAAAGCCAGCACATCTGCCAGCGGTCGGAGCCGCGTCTGCGGCGTGATAGGCTTGTGGACTACGTAGCTCGGGGAGTCGAGCAACTCGATCAGACGTGGGGCGCAGAGTCGGACTGCGAGCTGGCGGTCTACCGGCATGCTTCCGCCGTTGGCGGCGACGACGAGCAGGTTCAGGAGAACGCCCAGTCCTACCAGGCGCAGCGGCCAGAGATGGCGGTTCAGCCAGAGCGCGGCGAGCAGCCCGACGTAGGCCGCGATCGAGAGCCACGGGCCGATGGTGCGCGCCGCGGGCGACCCCTTCGCGCCTAACACGTCCAGCGTGACGCGCACCGCGGCGGCGAGCACGAAGACGACGATCCCGCGCAACTCGATGTCCTTCAGCTTCCCTGGCCGGCCGCCCGCGAGGAAAGAGACGATGATGGTTAGCACGACCGCATCGAGCAGCATCCCTGTGTTGCCTCTTGGCCGCCGCCGCTAATGCCGCGGTAAGATCACTGAGATCAACACGTAGACAAAGAACAGAAGCCACCACACTCCACCGGCGGCGAGTATCCAGGTCGCCCCCGGCTTGTCTCTCCGGGTGCGGATGGTGATGAACAGCAGCAACGCGCTGAAGAGCGCGATCGCCGCCGACAACAGCGCGGCCCGGCCCGCGGGGCTGTGGCCGAAATGCCAGGGAGTGAGCAGCAGCCCCAGGGTCACGGGAAACGTGGCCTGGAACACCATCGCGCCGGTGATATTGCCGAGGGCGAGCGTGTCTTTGCCCTGCCGCATCCAGATCACCGAGTTGAACTTCTCCGGTAGTTCGGTGGCGAGGGGCGCCACCACCAGGGCGATGACCATCGGCGGAAGCCCGAGCACCTGCGATACCCCGCGCACCGCATCCACAAACACGTACGCGCCCCCCATGATGAGGCCGAGCGCCAGCAGCACCTGCGACAAGGCGGCTCGCAGCCGCGGCTGCCGGTCGGCGATCAGCTCCCGCCGCGCCCGATGCGCGGGAGTGTCGGCAGGCGGCAGAAGCGGCAGCGCCGCCCACATCACGTTGAGGTGCAGCGGCTCATCCTTCTCGCCTTCGCCGACTTCCCGCAGATTGAGGTAGACGTAGTAGGCGTAACAGCCCACCAGCGCCGCCGCCAGCAGTGGGCGGGCCCAATGCCCGACGGGGCTGAAGCTGACCCCGATGGCGGCAGCATACAGCGGCAGGAAGAAGCTGAGGTCGCGGGTGAGCACCTTGCGGTTCACAGCGAGTCGCCAGGAGGTCACGCGGCGCTTGCGATAGACCCAGGCCGCGAGGGTGGTGACGAAGAAGGCGGCGGTGGCGAGCATGAAGGGCGCGCCGAGGATGGCCCCCAGCCCGACCTCGTGGCTGTCCTCCCCGCGGAACAGCACGAGCGCGACGAATGGGATGAGCGTCTCGGGCAGCGCGGTGCCTACAGCCGCGAGCACGCTTCCGACCGCACCCTCCGAGAGCCGCAGACGCACTCCGAGCCATTCAACACCGTTGGTGAAGAGCTCGGCCCCAACGATGATGATGACGAAACTGAGCAGCATCAAGACGATGTCGTGACCCATACTACTGACGTTCGCATATCGAGGGAACGATATGCGAACGTCTTGCTCCAGTTCCTGCCTGTGTTCTTCCAAGTTTCGCCCATTGCTTCTTTGGGCGAAACTGCAGTAGTGACTGTACTTCTCCGGCGGGCGCCAGTGAGCCTGCCGGAATCGGCGCGAGCGGAGGGGATGAGGCCGGGATCAGGCGGCCGTCTCCGGCGGAACGCGTTCCGCCGGCCCGAGCAGCGTGAGCGCCGCCAGAGCCGAGAGCGTCAGCATGCCGGCGGCCACGAAAAACGGATAGCGGATGTTGATGTCCCACAGGTACCCGCCCGCGAGCGGGCCCAGGAACGCGCCCGCGCCCTGCGCGGTTGCCATCAGCCCCATGACGCGGCCGGCGCGTCCCTGCGGAGCGAGTTCCGAGATTAGCGCCAGCCATGCGGGCAGCCCGAGCATGAACCCGAGCGCCACGAACATCCCGCCGATGAGGAGGCCGGGCAAGGACGCGGCTCGCGCTACCGCCCACAGCGAGAGCGTGGTGATACAGAGCGAGACCTGGACCACCCGGCGCTTGGGCCACCGGTCGCTGAGATGCCCGAGCGGGATGCCCAGCACTCCCGCCGGCAGGAACAGCGCCAACAGCAGCAGGCCGATGTGCTCCTGCGAGACCCCGATTGTCTCGTGCACGAACGGGGCGAGATACGGGGCCAGGGTGGCGGTGGCAAAGGTGTTCCCGAGAGTGATGGAGATGATGATGACGACGATCCGCCCCCGTGGCCACTCGCCTCTATCTCCATCCCTGACGGGACTCTGGTGTTCGGTGCTGTCGCGGAGGCGCGACGCGAGTGCCACCGCGATCACGGCCGCCACGATCACCATGCCAAAGGGCGCCTTGCGAGTCCAGTCGGCATGGCCGCCCAGCGCCTGACAGAGCGCCAGCGCTCCCCCGGCGAGCGCCGGTCCGAGCGCCACTCCGGCCATGTAGCCGGTGTTCATCACGCTCATCGCCACGCCCCGCTGCTCTGTGGGCACGTTGTCCGGGACCGCTGCGAAGAGGGGCGGCCACAGCGACGCCGCGCCCGCTCCGTCGATCGCTCGCATGGGCAGCAGCACGATCAGCACCAGCGCGGGAGTGGCGGCGAACGCCCCCATGGGAGTGCAGCAGATCGCTAGCGCCGTCGCCACCGACATCGCGGATCCCAACATCACGTACTTGCGGCGTCCGTGCTTGTCCGAGAGATGTCCGAACGGCAGCTTCAGCAGCATCTCTGCTACCAAAAACGTCGAAATCAGCAGGCCCAGCGTGCGGCCCGGCTGGTGGAGGTCTTTGAGCACGAAGAACGGGAGGGAGTAGTTGTTGACCGACGACTGCACCACCTCTCCCAGCACCACCATCAGCGCCAGCCGCCCCAGCGCCGGGTAGCGGCGAAAGATAGAGAGGTAGGTTCGCCGGAGGAGGTCGAGCATGTGGTCATGCTCTTCAACGTGCGCGTCGGCGAATCCTAGCAAGAAGGGCAGGAGCCCGGCGAGGCCCCTGCCCGACGACCGATATCGCTCCTCGCCCACGCCCGCCAGGCGAGAGCCCTCTACCCCTTCATCACCCCCATCGGTTTCAGCATCGCCACCATCTTCGAGATACCGGCCCCTTCGCAGACGCGGACGACCTGGTGGACGTCCTTGTAGGCCTCGGGCATTTCCTCGGCAAGTCCCTCGCGGCTGGCGGCTTTGGCGTAGATGCCCTGCGCGGCGAGTTCCTGGGCGATGTTGCGGCCACGGGCGGATTTGACGGCGGCGTGACGACTGAGCAGTCGGCCCGCGCCGTGGCAGGTCGAGCCCCAGGTTTCTTTCATCGCGCCCTCGGTGCCGACGAGCAGGTAGGAAGCCGTGCCCATGTCGCCGGGCACGATCACCGGCTGTCCGGTCTTCCGGTGCAGTGGAGTGAGCTGAGGATGACCGGGACCGAAGGCGCGGGTCGCTCCCTTGCGGTGAACGCAGAGGCGCTTCGTCGCGCCATTCACCGGATGCTCCTCGATCTTGGCGACGTTGTGCGCGACGTCGTAGATGATCTCCATGCCGAGCTTCCGGGCACTTGTCCCGAAAACGCGCTCGAACGCCTCGCGCGTCCAGTGAGTGATGCACTGCCGGTTCGCCCAGGCGTAGTTCGCGGCCGCGGCCATCGCCGCGAGGTAGTCCTGCCCTTCGGGTGATTGTACCGGCGCGCAGGCGAGCTGGCGATCGGGGAGGGTGATGTCGTATCGCTGAATGGCGTGCTGCATCACCACTAGGTAGTCATCGCATACCTGGTAGCCGAGCCCGCGCGAGCCGGTATGGATCATCACCATGATCTGGTCGACATCGGCAATACCGAGTGCCGCCGCAATCTGTGGATCGTAGATCTCGGCGACGTACTGGACCTCGAGGAAATGATTGCCCGACCCCAGGGTGCCGAGCTGAGGCCGGCCGCGCTCCTTCGCCCGGTCCGAGACTTTCCCCGGGTCCGCGTTCTCGATGCGGCCTCCGCTCTCGATGTGCTCGTGATCGTCGGGCCATCCCATGCCCTCGCCGATCGCCCACTGCGCGCCCTTGAGCAGCGCCTTATCGAGCACGCGAGCGTCGACCCGCACTTTTCCCTTGCTGCCGACGCCAGAGGGCACATCAATGAAGAGCTGGTTGATGATGTCCTTGACGCGGGGCTGCACCTCGTCCCGCCTGAGCGTCGTGCGGAGCAGACGCACGCCGCAGTTGATATCATAGCCCACGCCGCCCGGCGAGATCACACCGGTCTCGGCGTCGGTCGCCGCGACTCCGCCGATCGGGAAGCCATAGCCGTAGTGGATGTCCGGCATGGCCATCGAAGGGCCGACGATGCCGGGCAAGGTGGCGACGTTGGCCACCTGCTCCAGTGAGTTATCCGACTTGATCGCTTGCATCATCTCCGCAGAGGAGTAGACAATCCCGTCCGTCTTCATGTCTGGCCTGTAGCTGCGGGGGATGCGCCAGCGGTAGGGGTCAATGCGTTCTATCGTCCCGGTCCATGCTTTACCCACCGGAGTGCTCCTCCTGGCCGCGGTAAGCAAGACCGACGGCCACCATCATGGTAGGCGCGCGGGCGAGGGAAATCAAGGCACGATGGGTCGCGCGGACCACGCGGTCGCGCGATAGTTCGCACTCAGTCCTGGAGCAGAAGTGCTTCCCCAGCCGCTACAGTTGCGCTTGAAGCCGCTGGATGTGCGCCGAGTAACGCTCGACCAGTTCGGCTGCGGAGTGCTGGTCGTGGCTCTCGGCGCGCACGTGGAAGAGTGACGCTGAGACGTCGGGCAGGACGAGCACCCAGCCCTCCGGCAGATGGATCTTCAGACCGTCGAGCTGCTCGACCGGGAGCCCCTGCGCCTCCTCGTGCAGCCGGCGCATCACCATGCCCTTCTGCTCCCAGGGACAGTCCACCTCACGGTGAGAACGCGAGTAGTTAGGGATGCGCTGGCGCACGTCGCTGAGCTTCTGGCCGCTCCGGGCCAGCAGTTCGAGCAGCCTGCCCAGGGCCAGCATGGCGTCGAACGCCGGAAGGAAGCGCGGGAAAATGAAGCCGCCGTCAATATCGCCCGCGAAGGCGAGATCGGGGTCGCTGCCCGCGATCTCCATCAGCGACGCCGGATCGGCCTTCGTGCGGATGGCCGTCGCGCCATAGCGCTCGCAGACTTCCTCGACGCCAGAGGTGGCGCTAAAGGGAACGGCGATGCGATTGGCGACATTGTTGTGCGCGAGCACGAGGTCGATGAAGCAGAGCAGCAGGTCGTCCCCCATGACCTTCGCGCCCTTCTCGTCGCAGGCCACGAAGCGATCGCCGTGGCCGCCCATAAGGACGCCGAGATCGGAGCGGAGCGCCTGCACCACTTCGCCAAGCTCATCCATACGCTGATCGCGCCTCAGCCAGGCCTCGTGGGAGCGGGTGGGGTCGACGAACGCGTTCACGCCGGTTGATTCGCATCCCAGTCGGCCGAGCACCAGCGGCATGAGCAGGCAGAGCGGCCCGAACGCGTAGTCGATCACGAGCTTCATGGCGCGGCGTCGGATGGGGTCGGCGTCCAGGAAGTTGAGGAAGTCCTCGGTGTAGTACTCGACGGTGCGGCCCAGGAATTCGAGGTTGCCGACCGCGTCGCGCGGCGCACGGCGGAAGTCCTCACGGAAGAAGATGTTCTCGATACGGCGGTCGGCCGCGCGGTCGAGATTCTTCCCTGCGCCGTCGAAGAATTCGATCAGTGTCTGTGACGGGTCCGAAGGCGACACGGACACGTGTACCCCGCCGGCCGCGCCGGAGATGTTCGCCATATGGCGCGAGACCGCGCCCGGCATGGTACGCAGATCGAGCACGTTCGCGCCCACCGACATGAGGCCGGCGATGATGGCGCGCTTGGTCATTCGCGAGACATGATGCGAATCGCGGCTGGTGATCACCTGCGCGCCGCTCTCGAGGTAGGCGCCGAACGCCGCCCCTAGGCGCGCGGAGAACTCCGGCGTAACCTCGATATTCGCCAGCCCGCTCACCCCGCTCGCGCCGAAAAGCGCGCCCGGCCACTTGGTCCCCCAGATCAGGCTCATCGTCACCTTCGAGCCCTTCTCTGTCACTTTGTCGGGCCAGATGCGGATGCGGGGCATCACTGTGGTGCCGTCCTCGAGCACGCACCGATCGCCGACAACCGCTCCCTCGTTGATGGTCACGTGCCGCTTGGCGATGACATTGCGGCAGACTGTGGCGGCGTTGACGCGGGTGCCGGCGCCCAGGTACACGCCGCTCCACACGACCGAGTGATCCACCAGCACGCCCGGTTCGACCACGCAGTTGTCCCCCAGGATGGAGAACGGACCGATCCGCGCGCCTTCGTCTATGCTGCACCCATGGCCGATCAACACCGGCGGCACGAGCCGCGCCTCGGGGTGAATGCGAGTTTCGCTGCCGACCCAGATGCCCTCGTCCAGCCGCGCCCCCGGGAGGTCAACTGCGACTGCTCCGCGAAGGCAGTCGTGATTGGCGGCGCGATACTGCTCGAGGGTGCCGATATCGGTCCAGTACCCATCAGCGACGTAGCCGAACATAGGCTCGTCATCAGCGAGAAGCGATGGGAAAAGATGCTGGCTGAAGTCAACCGACCGCGAGGGATCCACGCGCTCGAGAATGTGAGGCTCGAGGATGTAGATGCCCGTGTTGACGGTATCGGAAAAAACCTCGCCCGCGCTCGGCTTCTCGAGGAAATGGCGGACGCGGCCGGCGGCATCGGTGATGACCACACCGTACTCGAGCGGATTGGCGACGCGAGTCAGCACCAGTGTCGCCACCGACCCGCGCTCGCGGTGGAACTCGATGGCGGGCCTCAGATCGAAGTCGGTGAGCGCGTCGCCGCTGATGACGACGAAGGTGCCGCTCAGTCTGTCCAGCAGGCGGCGCACGCTGCCCGCCGTCCCGAGGGGACTATCCTCAACCGCATACCCGAGCCGGATCCCCCAGTCGGAGCCGTCGCCGAAATAGCTCTCGACCTCGTCGGCGAGATAGTGAAGGGTGGCGTAGGCCTCCGTTACCCCCAGTCGCTGCAGCAGCGACATGATATGGGCCATGATCGGCCGATTCGCAATAGGCGCCATCGGCTTCGGGAGATCGCACGTCAGAGGCCGCAGCCTCGCCCCCTCGCCTCCGGCCATGACCACTGCTGAGACCATCGCTCATCCCTTTCCCCTGCATCGCTTCATACGCCTGCTGGCGAGGCGGGCGCAACGCCCCCCGACCGGCCGCTCAGCTTCTGCTTGCCATCTCTTCCGAGACCATGTAGCGCGGGTGCACGCTTGTCCCCGACAGCGGCATGGCACGGCGTTCGGCCGCCACCTCGCCCTCGGCCAGCACTTCCTGGTAGACCGAGATCGTTGCTTCCGCGATCCCGTCCCAGTTGTATCGCGTGCGAACCTCCTTGAGGCCCTCCCGGCGCAGCCGCGCGGCCAGCTTCGGTTTTGAGAGCACCTCGTTGATTCCCCATGCGAGTGAATGTGGATTGTTCGCCCAGGTGTGCAAACCCGTCTCGCCGTGTCGGACAACTTCACCGAAGCCGCCGATATCTGAGGTGACGACGGGGACGCCTGCGGCCATCGCTTCCAACGCGACGATGCCGAAGGGCTCGTACAGGCTTGGGAAGACGGCCACGTCGGCAATCGCGTACAGCCGCGGCAGGTCCGCCTCCAGGATGAACCCCGTGAAGGCGATCCTGTGGCCGAGCCCGAGCGAAGCGGCGCGTGAGCGCAGGTGGTCGGCGTGCCCGCCGCCGGCGACGATGAACCTGGCCTCCGGATGCGCGGCGACGACTTCCGGCATGGAATCAACCAACACCTCGACGCCCTTCTCCCGGACCAGCCGGCCGACGAAAAGGACGATGCGCTCCTCGGGCGCGGCCCAGCGCCGTCGGAAGACCGCAAGCTGATCGGCGGTGTCCGCGCAGCGCAGCCGGGATGGGTCCACCCCGTTCGGCACCACGCGCACCTTGTCGAGGGGCGTATGCAGACTGTCGAAGATCTCGGCGGCCATAGCATCCGAACAGCAGATGACCCGCCACGCATCGTACGTGAGCAGCCATTCCTGGGAGTGGATGTAACTCTGCATCGGATTGTGAATGCCGCGATTCCGACCGGCCTCGGTGGCGTGGATGGTGCCGATGAGCGGGATGTGCCGGCCGTGCTTCAGCGTGCGAGCGGCGAACGCGACCAGCCAATCGTGCGCGTGAAGAAGATCGTATCTGGCCTCGCCTTCCGCGAGCAAACGCTCCAGCAGGAGGAAGTTCAGTTGGTGAATGTCCGAGATGAAATCGATCGGGTTGACGGGATTGGCCGCGGCGCGCATCACGCGCACGCGTCCCCCGCCGGCTGCAATCACCTCGAAGCTCGGCGCGCCGGGATGGTGAGCCGTGAGCACGTCCACGTCCACGCCGTTGCGGGCCAGCGCTCGCGAGATCTCGTCCACGTGCCTGGCGATGCCCCCGACGATCCGCGGCGGGAACTCCCACGAGAGCATGAGCACCCGAGTGCGCGCTGCGCTCACTTTCTCCTCCGCCGGCCCGAGGAGTGGGTGCATGACGCGCACCAGCGCCGGCCCACCCGCTGCCACTGGCCGCACCGCTCGCAGCGGCGCCAGCCCGTGCGTTTGCGCCACTCGCCGATACGGGCCGCCGCGATGAACGCCCGCTCGGCGCGAGCGCGCAAGTCAGGGTCGTCTATCTGGGCCGCGGCCTCCATCAGTTCCTTCTCCTGTCGAGGCGAGAGCTTCATATCGAGCGGGCGCGGGGCGGCCGCTCGCCTGCCGCGTTCGCGGGCCACGGTTCCCGAGCGGAAGTGAATCTCGCGAATGAGCCCGGAGCCGACCTGCTCGGCCACCCGCGCCAGCAGGTCATGGCGGCGCATGTGCAGCTCTTGCGCCCACGCGGACGTGTCGGTCGCCACGATGAGTACGCCGTCTCGAACGGTCTCGGCGCGAGTGTGCGAGCCGATCACCTCGCCGACAATCTGCGGCCAGGCCATGATCGCGAGATGCTCGCGAAATCGTGACCGTAGGTCCATGTTCGCGAGAACGCCTTCCAGTAGGCGTCCCATGGGCGACAAGTCTCTGGCTTTCCCCTTCTCGTCAGACGAGTTGTCCATCCCGTACCTCGAACGATGCAGCCGACTCCCGCGCCTGGCTCGGGATATCCGCAGGATCGCAGCAGGTGATGATCACCTGCTGCGCCTGCGCACAGGCAGCAAAGACGCCGGCGCGGTATCGCGCGTCCAGCTCCGATAAGACATCATCGAGCAACAGCACCGGTCTGTCGCCCGTGGCAGTGCGAATAACAGAGGTGAGGCCGATGCGAAGTGCGACTGCGCACGTGCGCTGCTCGCCCTGCGAACCGAATAACCGCACCGCCTCGCCGCGGAGGAGCACGTCAACGTCGTCCCTGTGAGGCCCCGACCCAGTTGACCCGCGGAGAATGTCACTCTGGCGTTCCTCCTTCAGCCGGGCCTCGAGACGAATGGCAGTGTTTTCCACCAACGAGTTGATCTCCTCTACATGCGTGACCGCATCTTGTAGCTTCAGCGGCCCAATGGAAGGGCGGTATTCGACTGAGAGGTCCCTTGTATGTCCTGTTAGCAAGCTATGAGCTGCGGCCGATTCGGGTGCGAGCGCCGCGATGAACTCGTGACGCTTCAGCGTCACCGCGGCGCCGTGCTTCGCCAGAGATCGGTCCCAGGGGTCGAGGGAATCAAGCCGGGCGCGCCCCGCGCGGATGTCCTTCAGCAGCCGGTTGCGCTGCTCGACTGAGCGCCGGTACCGGTTCAGCTCGAAGTAATAGGACTGGCTGATCGCCGAAATCTCGGTGTCGAGCAGGCGCCGCCGCGCGCCGGGCTCTCCCTTGATGACAGCGATGTCATCTGCCGAGAAGTAGACCACAGGCGCGAGGCCGATGAGATCCGAGCGGCGCTTCGGCGCGCCGTTGATCTTCAGTTGTTTTTGACCCGAGCGCGCAAGCCCGACTTCGAGGCAGGGCCGGCGTTCCGTACCGCGAAAGTCGGTGCGGACGAAGGCGACGTCCTCGCCCAGCCTGATCATATCCTGGGATTCATGCGCGCGAGGCGAGTCTCCCGCGGCGGTGAGGCAGATGCTTTCGAGCAGGTTAGTCTTGCCCGCGCCGTTCGCGCCGTGGAAGATCACCATGCCCTCCGGCAGTGTGAGATCCAGGCGTGCCCAATTGCGGAAGTCACGAAGCTCGAGGCGGCTCAGATACATGGACTCCGAGCTTTCACGAAAAAGGGCAGGAGGCATCCTCCTGCCCTGTCCGTCTTTCAGTGTACCCGATACCGGCGTGGCGGTGAAGGCCGCGCGCCCAACTGCTACATCCGCATCGGCATCACGACGTAGATATAATCGGGATCGTCTGACCGACGCACGAGGCCGGGGCTCTCTGGGCCGGTGAGATGCCACACCACGCTCTCTGATTCCATGACGCCGAGCGCGTCGACCAGATACTCGGAATTGAAGGCAATCTCGATCTCGGCGCCGTCGAGGGTGACGGGGAGCTCTTCGTGAGCCCGACCTACATCGCCGCTCTCGGCGCTGATGGTGAGGGTACCGTCCGCGGCGTGGAAGAGCAGCTTGCTGGCCTCGGCGCGGGCGACGATGGCAGCGCGCTTGATGGCGCCGAGCAGGTCCTCGCGGTCCACGGTGACCATGCGATCGGGCTCGGCCGCGAGCAGCCGCGCGTAGTTCGGGAACTGGCCCTCGATCAACCGGGAGACGAGCAGGTACGGGCCGACGGCGAACATGATCTGCTGCTCGCTGGCGCGGATCTTGACCGGCGTCTCCTCGGCGGACGGATCGAGCATGCGGTTCAGCTCCTGCAGCCCGCGGGCCGGGATGATCGCCTGCCACTTCTCCTCGCCGCCCTCTATCTTGACTTGATTCGCAGGCGCACTCTTCACCGCCAGACGATAGCTGTCCGTCGCCACCATCTTCACCGTGTCGCCATCTCTCTCGATCAGGACGCCGGTGAGAATGGCCCTGGTTTCATCCCGTGAGGCGGCGAAGATGGTGCTGCGGATGAGATCGCGCATGGCGGCCTGGGTGATCTCAATCGCCAGGTCGCCGGTGACTTCGGGCAGGCTGGGGTATTCTTCCGCAGGGAGGCCGTTGATCGTGTACTGGGAGCGACCGCAGGTGAGGTCGAGCAGGCTGCGGTCCTGGCTCTGCATCTCTACCGTCGCATCCGGCAGGCTGGCCACAACATCCACCAACACGCGCGCGGGGACCGTCAGCGCGCCTGCCTCCTGCGACTGGATGGCGACCATGCTCTGCGCGCCGATCTCCATGTCGTAGGCGACGATGCGCAACTCCTCGCCCTTCGCCTCTAGCAGCACATTGCTGAGGATGGGCAGGGTCGTTCGGCCCGATACCACGCGGCTGACGTGCTGAAGCGCCTCGTGCAGCACTCTTCTGTTGCAGGTGATCCTCACCGGCCATTCCCCCTATCGGAGAAGTAAAGGCGGCTTAGTGTTCGCTTCCGCGTCAGCGATTCCTCTACATATGTGGGAATTGCCGGCGCGGCGAGAGGTGAACGACGCGATCCACCGGCGACGCGGATCGCGCAGTCACAGATCTGTTACCCGTCGGATGCGGGGCTGCCCGTCCCTACCGGGCGGTGGCGATGCGGACGACGCCGTCCTGATACTCCAACGCCAGGTTGAATGCCTCTCCCAGGAAGCGCAACGGGACGAGTGTTCGATTGCCGTTCAGCGTCGGCGGCGTGGCCAGCATGACGACGCTCCCATCCACCGTCGCTTCCGCGCTCCCGATCTTGATCGTGACCTGGTGGCTGTTCAGGCTGGCGCCCGCCTGTCGATCCGCCGCGCGCCAGGTGACGGTTCCACCAGCGCTCTCGACTACCGCGCGCAGCGGCACGATGGTACGGCCATTCGCCGCGATCGGGGCCACATCAGAAGCCAGCGGCTTACCGTCACAGTAGATCTGCACCGAGGGAAGCCTGAGGCGCTGTCTCGGGTGAATGACACCCGATTCCGGAAGATCATTGAGCGCCGTGAGAGCGGCGATGGTCGTGTTGTGCGCCGTCGCGATCGTCCAAAGACAGTCATTGGGTTGCACGACGTACACATTCTCGGCTGGCGCAGGCGCGGGGGCCGGCTTCGTCACAGCGGCCTTCTCTTCCGGCTTGGGCGGCAGCATAGCGATCTGCGTTCCTGCAGGAGAGGGCCGAACAGCTACCGTGGCGACCTCGGCAATCGCCGGGCGTGGCGGCGCGGAGGAGGCCGCGACTGACTTCGCTGGAGCGACGGGCGCCGGTGGGGCCGGCGTCGTCGCTGGTAGCAGTGCCACCTGAACCGGTGCAGGAGTGGGGCGAGTCAGTTCAGGGGAGGCGGCCTCGGCGGCAGTTGCCGCTGCCGGCGGGAGAGCAGCCGCGGACGAAGCTACCACCGCCGGTGCAGATGGGACAGCGGTCGCCGGCGCTGGCGCGGTCACCGCGGCAGGCGCGGGCGGAATAACGAGATCACCGGTCGGGCTGACATAGGGGGCCGTTCCTGGAATCGCCACTGCCGCGTCCGCAATCTGGATCGCCGCGGGCGGGTCGGAAAGACTTTCGGTGCGCATTGGCGCCGGCAGTTGAGGCTGTGCGGCGCGCGCTGGCGACTGAGCCGGCTCCGATGTCGGTCTCGGCGCGGTGACCGGGCCTCGCATCGTCGTCGCGCCGCCGGGGTTATCGACGCGCACTTCGACGACTGGCGAGAGCGACTCGGCGCCGGTCTTGAAATACACCTTCGCCTGCAGGCGGTGTAGCCCGTTCAGGTAACGGGTCGTGTCCCACAGATAGGTGAACGGCGAGACATTGCTCATCGCCTTGAAGACGTCATCTACCAGGAAGATCATGTACTTGATCATGGTGCGCTGGTCAGTCGCGACATCGACCGGCGTCATTCCCGAGACGGTGCGGCCCGTCAGAGGGCCGCTGATGCGGATGGGAGGAGCCGGTTGGTTGCGCCCCAGGAGCACGCGGATTTCCGCACTGCCGACTCGCTCCTCGGAATCGGTCGCGCGGAGCGTGATTGTGTGCGTCCCGTCGGGGAAGTGAAGCGCGCCCCAGATAAACGAGGCCATACCTGAGGCCTGTGGCGGATCGATGGTGAGGGCTTCGACGATGTTGCCGTCGATCAGCAGCTCGACCTGCTGCACCACGCTCCCGTCCGGCGCAGAGTAACTGGCCACAATAGCGACGGAATCCGCCGCGATGGTGATGCCGGGCTCTGGGGAGGTGATAGTGACGGCGGGAGTCGGGGCTGAAGTGTCCGCGGCGGCAAGCGCCGGGAGCAGAAGGCCGACGACAATCAGCAGTAGGCGCGCGAGTTTCACGGCGGGCGCTCCTTTCGCGATCAGGGGGCATCGGCGCAACGGCGACCAATCCGCAGGCCGAGCAATCATGGGCGCGGTGACACCCCCTGGAACGGCACTGAATACTAGCATGACGATGGCGCTGAAGTCAACCGGAAAAGCCGCCTGAGAACCAGCAACTGCCTACTGGGTAGCGGCGGAGGGAGCGCCGCTCTCTGCCGACGCCTGCCAGCTTTCCCGCCATCCGTGGCCGCGGGAGGACAACGCGCGAATTGCCGGCTGTATCGTCCGGGTGCAGTGTTAGGCGACAGTCCACAGGCGGTAGAATAACGCCGTAGGGATGGTGGGGTCTTCGCCTGGGAGGGAGACCGCCTCATACACCGGTGCATCGGATGCGACCTGGGTCACGCGTTCAGCGCCGCAGCAACCCGTCAGAGGTGCTGCGGCGCCGTCGCGTCTGTAAAGCCTATCGTGAGCCCGAGGATGGCGTGGCCGCGGACGCTGCCGCCGGGCGCGGGGACGTCCTGCGCACCAACCAGATCAGAAGGAGAGCGATCGGAACCCACACCGGCGAGTAGACGCCAAGCCAGATCCCGATGGTGGCGAGGCCACGGCCGGTGTCAATGAGGGAACGCACCGCCGTTCGGGAGACGTCGGATGCGGACCAGACCGGGCCGCCGACATTCGCCTGCGGCTGTGGGCCGTCGAGTTGCACGTGGATCGTGGACAGGCTGACGCGGTTCTCCAGGTAGCGCATGCGGCCGGAGATTCGCTCGATGTCCCCGCGGACGCGAGCCAACGTGGACTCGACCTCCAGCAGGTCGCGCATCTTCCCGGCGCGCTGAAGCAGCTCCAGCAGGCGCTGCTCCTCTCGCTCCAGATTCCGTCTGCGGGAGGTCAGATCAACGTACTCCTCGGTGACCTCCTGCGCCCCGATCTGCTTGCTGAGCAGTTTTCCGAGCGCAGCGATACGGTCCACGGCGCTGTCCAGGCCCAGACTGGGGACGCGCAGCGTGACACTGGCGGACGCTGGGCCGCTCTCGGAATTGAAGGTGGTCTCGGCAATGTAACCGTGCGCCGCGCGAGCTATCCGCGCCACCTCCTCATGTGCCTTGGCGACGTCATCGACTCGCACGCGCAAGTCGGCGGTGCGGATGAGCATGGGCCCGGTCGGCCAGGGAAGGTTGGCGGTGGCGACAGCGGGGGCAGGCAGGGGCTCGAAGCTGAGGAACGGGTCGGTGCGCGCCGGTTCGTTGCTGGCAACGCGCACGCCAGGCCCACCGCCGGCCCTGCCGCCTCGGGCGCCGATTCCGCCGCCTCCCCCCCCACCCATCCCGTTTCCGGTCCGCATCACCTTCCCGCTGGCGTCAACCGGGCCGGCGCCGGG
>Ga0315273_10005477_pt1 | contig 15695 bp, 13 predicted proteins | sample YL17G02_0_MG_FD_205753 | JGI IMG/M metagenome (GOLD analysis project Ga0315273, IMG submission 205753) | Sediment microbial communities from Yellowstone Lake, YNP, Wyoming, USA - YL17G02_0 | ecosystem: Environmental > Aquatic > Freshwater > Lake > Sediment | place: USA: Wyoming | collected...
CAAGGTCTACCGATCCGAGCGGCTAGCGATCGAGTTGCCCACCGTGGTGCGCCTGAACCACCACGTGCGGCGGCCGATGCCCTTGCTGCGCGTCTCCCGCAGGAGCATCTTCGCCCGGGACAACCACGTCTGCCAGTACTGCGGCGCCAAGAACGTCCCGCTGACGATTGACCACGTCGTACCACGGGAGCGCGGGGGAAGGGATGACTGGACCAACCTGGTCTGCTCCTGCACCAAGTGCAACAACAAGAAGGGCAACCGGATGCCCGATGAAGCGGGAATGCGTATCCGCCGCCACCCCTTCCGGCCGAAGCTGCTGCCCTACATCAGCTACACGAAGTTCCTCGCCGCGGCAGCCAACCCGGCCTGGCGTCAGTACCTCGCGCCTTACGCGGACCTGCCGCCAGCCTGATTCCCGCGAGGTGCCTTGCCGCCTCACGGGAAGAGCGAGTACCTGACGACACACCAGAGGGCGTTGATCCCGTCACGCCACCCGATCTTCTTGCCCTCGGCGTAGGTGCGCCCGTAGTAGCTGATCGGAACCTCGTAGATCCGGCATTTCAGCTTCGAGACCTTTGCGGTGATCTCGGGCTCGAAGCCGAAGCGGTTCTGCTGCACCTGGATCCGCTCCAGCACCTCGCGCCGGAATACCTTATAGCACGTCTCCATATCGGTGAGGTTCAGGTTCGTCAGTATGTTCGAGAGCGTAGTCAGGAACCGATTGCCCACGCTGTGCCAGTAGTAGAGCACGCGATGCGGCCCTCCCAGGAAGCGGGAGCCATAGACGACGTCGGCGACCCCGCTCAGGATGGGCTCCAGCAGGGCAGGGTACTGCCGAGGGTCATACTCGAGGTCGGCATCCTGGACGAGGACTATGTCGCCGGTCGCCTCCCCGAACCCCCGCCGCAGCGCTGCCCCCTTGCCCTGGTTCCGCCCCTGGAAGCACACCTTCAGGTTGCCGATAGGCACCCTCTCGCGTCCCCCCCCGGGGTCGTATTCCCGGGCGCCGGCGCACTGGGCCGCCGCGATTGCTTCAAGCACCTCGCGGGTGCCGTCGTTCGAGCCGTCCTCCACCACCACCAGTTCCTTCTCGATGCCCGGGAGGGCGACCCGCTGCACCTTCCGCAGCAGGTCGCAAAGCGTAGCTCTCTCGTTGTACACGGGTATCACTACGGAGAGTTTCATGATCCGCCGTCCGTTCGCCACGGCAGCCGCGCGGCTCGCTAGTGCTTTCGATGGCGAGTCGCTTGCACCTGCGAGACGAGCCGTTCGCCGGAGCGGCTCGGCGCAGCGACGCCGCGCGTGGCAACACCGGCCTGGCGCATGGTAACGTTGCAGAGGCCGGTCTGCGGGACGCCGGCTCTCAAGGGGCCAGATCAGTGAGGACTGCAGCGCGTAAGGCTACTGCGGCTTCTGGCGGCCAGCTACCCGCCAGGCAATACCGGCTGGCCATCACCTTCCTCGTGCTGGTCTTCCTATCCCTCGCCGCAATCCGATGGACCAACCTGCCGTCCATCGGGACCGACTGCGATGAACACCTGATCGTGGCCCGCACTTTCCTCAGAACCGGGCACTTCTCCGTCGCCGATGTCCATGCGACGAAGTATCCGCCCCTGCTATCCTCGATCGCGATCCTCTTCCAGCTGCTTGGGTTGAACGTCCCGCTCGCTATCGTCGCGCTGAACTACCTGCTTATACTCGCCTCCTCGCTGCTGCTTTACCGCTTCCTCGTTGGCGCGGAAGCGCAGCTTCCGCTACCCGCGAGCGATGGGGGGCCCGGTTGCGGGAGCTTCGCTCCCGCCAAGAGCAAGATCGGTCTTCTCTCGCTGCTGCCTGTCGTTTACCTGATGACGAACACCGTGCTTTGGGACTCCGCCAGCGAGATACTGGCCGACACCCTCCTCTTCTTCCTCGCCACTGTCGCGCTGCTGCTCGCGCTGAGAGTGGAGCGGTGGACTCTACGGATGACGCTGCTCGCATCGCTGGTAGCGTTCCTGGCGGCGATGTCGAGAAGCATCGGTCTCGTGGTCGTAGTCCCCCTTGCCGCGTCGATCATCTGGGATAGGCGCCAGAAAGGAGAGCGGTTCCCCTATGGTAGGCTCGCGCTGTTGAGCTTCCCCGCGGCTGGCGCTCTGCTTCTCTTCATGGGTTACGAGTCGCGCTTCGGCCCTCACCCTACCGGCTACATCGAAACGTTCCTGCTGAACGACCCCTTCGACGCAAGCAAAGGGACGCTTACGCTGAGCAGCTTCCTCGCGAGGACCCTTCGCGGCTGCTTTGACTCGCTTCGGGATGTCCGGGACCTGACAGTCTACGCCTCCTCCGCTGGCGCCTTCTCCTATGGGCTTCCACTGGTTCTCCTGATCTTCGCGGTGGGAAGGGATAAGCGGAGGATTCTCCTGATCTGTTCCTTCGTCGCAGCCTACATGGCTGTCGCCTGTCTGTGGCCATACAAGGGGGCCCGCTTCGTCCTGCCCCTCCTGGGGATTGCCGCCCTGGGCATCAACGGTGCTCTCGCCTGGGCGGGAGCGAAGCTCCCGCAACCGGGCCCCCCAGCGCTGGCGCGCAGCGGAAGCTCGCCCGCCCGAGGCGGGCAGGCTTCCGCGGGCTTGCAGAGCCGAAACCGCCTGGCTGGCTCGATCGTCCTTCTCCTGCTCGTCTTGCACATAGCCATCAGCACCGTCAACCTGCACCGTGAAGCCGTGGAGAAGAAGGCAGCGAGAGCGTTCCTGCTGGCTGGGTTTGGGGCGATGACGGACTGGTGCAGAGAGCACATACCGGAGAGCGACACCATCGCTTCATTCGACTACCGGGAACTCATCCTCAGGCTAGACAGGCCGGTGGTCCCGCTCGGCTACAGCTCTGACACACGAATGCAGATCGCGAAGCTGGAGTGCGAGCATGTGAAGTGGCTGGTGGTTTGCCTGTACATCTACCCTCTCCGGGCGACATACGCCAAGGGCATCGTCGAGGCTCTTGGGGACAGGGCGACGCAACAGTACAGCAACGATAGCTGCGAAGTATACCGGCTAGACCTCTCGGCGGCGGCCACCCGCAGCCAGTTCCAGGGCGAGCTGAGCGACAGCCTCAGCGGCCCCAGGCATCCCTAGCTTCTTGGCAGCCTCAGCCATCCGGGCCAGCCTCTCCGGGTCCGCAAGCAACTCGCCCAAGGTGGTGGCGAGGCGCTTGGCATCCAGCTCCTGGTCTGGGATCACCACCGCCGCGCCGGCGCGTCCCAACGGCTCCGCGTTGAGCGCCTGCTCCCCGGTGCTCGCCAGCGACCACGGCACCAGCACCGCCGGCAGGCCGCAGGCGGTCAGTTCCGCCACGGTGCTCGCCCCCGACCTCGAGATGACGAGATCCGCCGCCGCCAGCGCCTCCGCGTAACGGGACTCGAGATAGGGGATCTGCTGGTAGCTCACCCCTGGCGTCCCCCCCTCGTCGGCCTGGTCCGAGTAGCGCTGTCCCACCACATGGATGACCTGTAGCCCGCGCGCCGCTGGCGCGCTCGCGCCGATCTGCCGGAGTGCACCGCGGACCGCCTCGTTGAGCCGCCGGGACCCCAGGCTTCCCCCGAACACGAGGACGGTTGTGCGGGAGGCGTCCAGGCCGAACGACTTTGCGCCTTGCTCCCGGGTCGCCGCCACGACGTCGGCGCGGATGGGGAGCCCTGTCACCTCTACCCTGGCACCCTTCCCCACGCGAGCGGCAAAGAACTCCGCCATCTCCGGACAGGCGACCGCCATCACATCAACGAACCGCGCAACGACTCTGCTAGTCCAGCCGGGCGCACGGTTGCCGTCGAGTGCGAGCCGCGGGATGCGCATGAGCTTTGCCGCAAGCAGCACCGGGCCGGAGACATATCCGCCCGTCCCGATCACCACCTGCGGCCGAAAGCCGCGGAGTAAGCTCAGGCTCTGGAAGAGGGGTATCCAGGCGGCAATCTCGAGCGCTGCGCGCAGCCGCCTCGCGAGTGGAATGTCGCCGGCGAGCCCGTGTACCGAGATGGCGCGGAACGGCAACCCCGCCTCTGGCACAACCCTCGCCTCCAGGCGGTCGCCGCCGATGTACAGCAGTTCCGCGCCAGGGCGGAGCTTCTTCAGCGCTGCCGCTACCGCAAGCGCCGGATAGACGTGCCCCCCGGTCCCGCCGCCGGTCAGCACGATACGTGTCACGCGCTTGGCGCGTGACCAGGCGCCGCCGGCGCCTTGCTGCGGCGAAGCCGCAGCTGAGCTGGGAGCGTCTTCTCGCATGGTCATCGCTCTTGCTTTCGGGTGGCGACAGGCCTAAGCCTGTCCAGAGCACGGGGGAGTGTGGGCAGGCTGAAGCCTGCCGCACTCCGTCAGGAGCTGAACAGCTCGCGAGCCCAGGCGATCACGCGCCCGAGCACGGGGATGAGCCGGGCCGCCGGGCGGGGCTCATCCCGCCTCGCCTCAGCCTCCCGATGGCCGTAGTAGACGAGGCCGACCGCGGTGGCGAGAGCGGGGCTCTCGAGAAGGTGAACGGGGCCGGATGTTACCCGCGGCCTCCCCAGCCGCGCCCGGCAGGCGAGGACCTCCTGCGCCACCGAGGCTATGCCGGGCAAGAGGCTGCCTCCGCCGGTGATCACCACGCCGCCGGGAGGCGGCCATGCCGGGCCGACCTTCGACACCTCCTGGGCGATGAGGCGGAAGATCTCCTGGACACGCGCCTCGATCACCTCGGCGATGAACCGTCGGGCAACAGTGCGCTCCTCGTCCTCGCGGGGGAGGACAACTATCTGCTCCTCGGGCACGTCGCTGGTGCGCGCACACCCGTGAGCCAGCTTGATCTGCTCCGCCTGCGGGTGGGTGACGCCAAGCGCGATCGCCAGGTCGTGGGTGATGTTGTTCCCGGCGGCCGGGACTGCGCCCGTGTAGCACGCGCCGCCTTCGGCCAACAGCGCGACATCGGTCGTTCCCCCTCCTACATCCACGAGCAGCGCGCCCAGCTCCTGCTCATCCTCCGAAAGGATCGCATCGGCCGTCGCCAGGGGCTCGGCCACCAGCTCGGCCACACCGAGGCCGGCCGACTCGACACATCGCACGATGTTATCAACGAGATTCCGCGAGGCGGTCACCACATGGGTGTCCACAGCCAGCTTGTTCGCGGACAGCCCGACCGGGTTCTTCACCCTTGGTTCATCGTCAACCACAAAGCCGCGGGAGATCGCGTGGATAAGCTGTCGGTCAGGGGGGATGGCAACCGCGCTCACCGAGGCGGCCATGACTCGCTCGACATCGGTCCAGGTGATCTCGCGGTTCGCCCGGGCAAGCTGCAGTTCGCCGCGCGAGTTCAGGCAGGCGAGGTGCTGCCCGGTGACGCCGACCCAGGCTAGCTCGACCTCGACGCCCGCCATGCGTCGAGCCCTGTCTACCGCCTCCTGGACCGAGCGCGTCGTCTCCGCGACATCAACGACGGCGCCGCGGCGCAGGCCGGCACACGGCACGGAGGCCGCTCCCAGGATTCTGATCCCGGCGGCGCGGCCCCCGATGACGGCAGCGACCTTCGTGGTTCCGATATCAAGCCCGAGCAGGGCCTCCGGCCCAGCCATCAACCACCTTTCAGATAACCGTCACCTGGCGCGGAGCGCCTGTGACTAGGCGCCGCGCGCCGCTCGCCCTGCGCTCGAAGCGCATGGGCCAAGCTACTCCGCAGACGCACCTGCTCTCGCTCGACGCGCCTCGACCCGCATGGTCACCAGCAGGGCTCGCGACCGCCCGAGGTTGTTGAAGATCCGTATCCCCAGCGCAACTAGCACCGCCAGGTATAGGTTGACGTCCAGCTTGTCCCCGAGGTATGCCAGCAGCGCTGCCAGCAGCATGTTCACGAAGAAGCCGCTGATGAAGATCGCCTCATCGAACCGCCGTTCCAGCCAGTTCCGGCCTGCCCCCGCGAAGGCATCCATGCCTGCCACGATCGCGATGGCCACGTAGCCAGCGTAATTCGACGGCACCGCCGGGGCCTTCAGGTAGACGACGAGGAACCCGAGGATCAGCGCGGCGAGCGGAATTGCAATCATTGCGTCAACTCCTTCTCCACGGGTCGCGCCAAGATGTACTTCGGTGTGACCGAGATGGCAGGGATGGTTACCGCCTCCTGCGTGGTCAGCTTGACCGGGAACTGGAGGACCCGCAGTCGGTCCAGCACGCCGTCGCGGATATTGAGGGCGGACACCAGCTTGTCTCTGTCGCCGATGGCCTGGAAGACGAACGGGCTGCCGATGGTTAGGCCGTTCACCGCGATCAGCCTTGCCGAGCAGGCGATGGCGCTGCCGGTGATGAGACGCTGACCGTTGAGCGATACCGCCTCCGCCCCCGCGCACCATAGCTCGTTGGCGATCTGCAGTAGGTCGAAATCGTGTATCACATACAGATCCTGCCCCCCGGTCCCATCGCTCACCCGCATCGTGCTGTCCGAGATCTCCAGTACGATCCCCGGCCCCCTCACCTCGACAACGCCCAGCGCGACCCGGGCGGTGCGAAGCTCCTGACTCATCAGCTTTGTCATGCCCTTTTCGCTCGCCGCCTCCTTCTCGTACTGGGCCAGCCGCGCCCGCAACTGCTGGATCTCCTGCTGCTGCTGCCTGACCTGCTCCTCGTTCCGAGTGAGCATACCCACCAGCGCGCTCGTCTCTCTGCCGACCAAGGTGTCGCCGCGCAGTTTCTGGGTGCGAAGCTGGATGCCAAGCATGCTGCCCAGCACCAGGCACACGAAGGTCATGGGGATAACCCACCGCTTGCTTCCACTTAGGAGGATCGCCATCTGCCGCTACCTCATCCGGACGGATCGGCGCCCGCCACGGGGCTCCCACCAGGCCGACTGCGGGATAGACAGGTCCAGCCGTTTCATACGCTCGATGCCGATCTGCTCTATCGCCGCAACCAGCAACCGGGCCTTTGCTCCCAGCTCGCTAGGCTCTCCGAGATAGACGACTGTCCCGGAGTCGAGCGCAAGCTCCAGTCTCCCGTCGCGGCCGAGCTGGAGCCTGGTCACGCGAAGCCGCGGGTCGGGCCCCAGCGCGCGGAGAACCGCCAGCAAACCTTTGATCTCCGACTTCGCGCCCTGGGACTTAAGGTCGCCTGTCGCCAAGTGGGGAGCGCTCAGTTCAGGCAGCCCCCAGCCCCACTCGTCGGACACCGTGAACGGCACCCCGTCGGGGTCAATCAGCACCGCCGTGTCGGAGCGCCGGACCACCGCCAGCGGCTCGCGTCGCTCCAGTGTGACCAAAACGCGGCCTGGAAAGGCCCGGCTGACCCGCGCCTCGCGCACCGCCGGGTCCGCCTCCGCCTGCCGCTCGATGGCCTGGAGAGGCGCCAGCAGGATGTTCTCCGTTCCCTCCAGGCGGATCCGGGACGAGACCGCCCGGGCAACTCGCTCATCGCCCCTGACCTCCACCGTCCGAACGGCGAAGCGAGGGGATGCGACGGGGATGTAGACGATCTCTGCCGCAAGCGCGATCGCCGCCGCCCACGCGGCCAGCGACAGCGGCCGGCCCCGGGACGGGGTCGCTCCCGCTGTCAGCGCGCCAAGGGCGAACCTACGGATTGCGTCCACTGCAATCACCTCCGCGGCCCTCGAGCGCCAACTCGATCAGGCGCTCGACGAGTCGCGAGAAGCTCATCCCTGCGACCTCGGCCGCTCGCGGAACAAGGCTGGTCTCGGTGAGGCCCGGGATAGTGTTAACCTCGAGCACATATACCTCTTCCGGGGTGGCAATCATGTCCACCCGGGATATGCCCCTGCAGCCGAGCGCGTGGTGGGCGCGAAGGGTTAGCTCGCGCGCGCGCTCGGCGGCTGCTGCGGGCACCCTGGCCGGGCAGACCTCTTCTGTCGCGCCGGGCGTGTACTTCGCGCGGTAATCGTAGAACCCGCCGCTGGGAACGATCTCAACCAGCGGCAGCACCTGTGCATCATCGTTCCCAAGGACAGGCCCGGTGATCTCTGTCCCCTGGATGAACTCCTCCACAAGCACCTCGGCACCGTAGCCGAATGCCGTCTCCAGCCCCGGCTCGATCTCCCCCTCCTGCCGGGCGATGGTGATGCCTATCGTTGACCCCTCACAGGCGGGCTTGATCACGCACGGCAGCCCCAGCTTGTCCACGATAACGCTCGCCGTGCCATTGCGGTCTCGCCTGGTTACGGCAAGCCAGCGCGGCGTCGGAATGCCTTCGCGCTCGAAGACTTTCTTCGCCATGATCTTGTTCATTGCGAGCGCGCTGGCGAGCACGCCTGACCCCGTGTATGGGATGCCGAGCAGCTCGAGCATCCCCTGGACGCAGCCGTTCTCCCCCGTCCCGCCGTGCAGCGCGATGAACACCACCTCGGGCCACGTGTCGGCTGCCAGCGAGCGCTTCAGCGGGGCAGGTTCTTTGTCAGCCGCCGAGACAGGGAGTTGTCCCGTCGCCGCCGATTGGCCTCCGGCCGGCTGCTGGATGAGCGTGGCGTCAAGCTCCCCCCAGACCGCGTCGCCGCCCACCAGGCAAGCGACGCCTCGACCGTTGACGGCGGCCAGGTCCACACACCTCACCTGGTATCGCGCCGGGTCCAGCGCGCCGAGCACCTTCTGGCCGCTCATCAGGCAGACCTCGCGCTCAGACGAAGTGCCGCCCGTCAGCACTGTGACCCGGAGCTTCCTCATGGTGCGAAACGCTCTCCAACGAACTCGATCTCAGGCTCAAGATCAATGCCATACTTGCGCAGAGCAAGCGCATGCGCCCATTCTATGAGCTCGCGCATCTCCTCCGCCGTCGCCGCGCCGCAGTTCACCAGGAAGTTCGCGTGCTTGGGCGATACCTGCGCGCCGCCGATCCGGCGGCCCTTCGCTCCCCCGCGGTCCAGCACTTTCCCGGCAGCAACCGCGCGAGGGTTCTTGAACACGCTGCCCGCGCACCAAGAGCGCAGTGGCTGGCGCCCTGCCCTCTTCTCCCACAGGCGGTTGACCTTCGCGACGATCTCCTCCTTCGGAGTCGGCGTCAGGCGCAGGCGCGCCGCAACGACCGTGGCGCCCGAGGCCCGCAGGCTGCTGTACCGATAGCGGTAGGAGAACTGCGAGGCGGACCACTCCCGCAGTTCGCCATCCGGGCCGAGCACGGTCGCGCTCACCACCAGGTTCCCGACCGAGCCCGTGTCCGTTCCGGCGTTGGTCGCCAGCGCGCCCCCCACCGTTCCGGGGATGCCGATGGTTGACTCAAGGCCGCCCAAGCCGACACTGGACGCTTCTCTCACGAGCTTCGCCAACCGAGCCCCCCCGCCCACCTCCACGCCATCCTCTAGCCACCGCACCGCGCTGAAGCCAGGCGTGAGGCGCACGACGATGCCGCGGATCCCCGCGTCAGAGACTAGCAGATTGCTGCCGTTTCCGATGACCTTGAGCGGAATGCCCTTGTTCCGGGAGAACCGGATCGCCTGCGCCAGGTCTTCCACATCGGCCGGCTGCACGAAGATGTCGGCGGGGCCGCCGATGCGGAAGGTGGTGTGGCGGGCCATCGGCTCGTGGAGACGGACCCGGCCGCGCAGGACGCTGCTAAGCTCTGCGCCAGCAAGCTCCGTCTGCCGGCTCTCTACTGCTATGACAGGTGCTGCGATCACGGTCTGCTGTCCCTTGCTCATTGCGTGGCACCCGCCTGATGAGGGCAGGCCGGGTGTATCCCGAGGCGGCAAGCCAGCTCGCGGGCGATATGGCCGATGTCCCCGGCCCCCATCGCGAGCACGACGTCGCCGGCCCGCAGTATCGGCGGCAGCTTCGCGCTCACCTCGTGCTTCGACATCTCGATCACCGCGTCCTCTCCGCGTGCCGATTCCGCCACCGTCAGCTCGCGCAGATGGTCAGCGATGAGGCCGGAATCAACGCCCGGGATAGGCGCCTCACGCGCCGGGTAGACTTCGGTCAGCACGGTCATGTCGGCCGCCCGCAGCGCCTCCGCAAACCCCTCGGCGAAGTCCCGTGTGCGGGAGTAGAGGTGGGGCTGGAATACCGCCACAATTCGCCTGCCGGGGAACGCGGTCCGCGCGGCGGCGACGGTGGCGGCGATCTCAGTCGGATGGTGCGCGTAGTCATCCACCACAGTTACGCCCGATCCCTCGCCGAGCACCTCGAATCGCCGATCCACGCCTGAGAACTTGGCTAGCGCTTCGATGCACGTCGCCATCGGCGCTCCGGCCTCCCGGCACGCGGCCACCGCGCCCAGCGCGTTGATGACGTTGTGCGTCCCCGGAACCGACACTGTGAGCCGTCCGGCCTCGATCCCGTCAACCAGCACGCGGCATGACCCGTTGATGCCCTTCGTCTCTATCGCCACACCCCTGACGTCGGCCGAGGCATCGGCGCCATACCGCACGACCCGGCGCCCCCGCTGCAGCGGAAGGGCGCGCAGCTCAGGCCTGTCCGCGCAGAGCACCACCACCCCGCCCTGCGTGACTCGCTCGAGGAACCGGGCGAAGCTCTGCCGCAGGTGCTCCTCGGTGCCGTGGTGGTCGAGATGGTCGGGCTCGATGTTCGTCACCACCGCAATCGCCGGCCGCAGATCGAGAAACGACTCGTAGGCCTCGCACGCCTCGGCGAGTAGCCAGTCGCCTTCGCCTGCCCGGGCATTGCCCCCGATCGGCTTGTACTCCCCACCCAGCACGATGGTCGGATCGAGCCCGGCCTCGACCATGACAAGCCCGATCATCGCGGTGACGGTGGTCTTGCCGTGGGTCCCAGCCACCGCGACGCACCGGCGCGCCGATGCAAGCTCCGCCAGCAGCTCCGAGCGCCTCTGAACAGGTATGCCCAGCTCCCGCACCCTTCGCACCTCCGGGTTGTCTTCATGGACGGCATCCGAGATCACAACCCGATCGGCCCCGGTGACGTTCTCTGCTTGGTGGCCGATGGACACCCGCGCACCCAAGGTGGAGAGCCGCTCGGTCATCTCGGATTCGACGAGATCGGATCCAGAGACAGCTTGGCCGCGCGCTAGCAGTATCTGAGCGAGCGCGCTCATCCCGATGCCGCCTATGCCGACGAAGTGGAACCGCGATGTCATCTGTGTACGACCGCCTGCTCCTCATTGTATTGCCGCCGGGATACGTTGAGCAGCAGCCCAATGCCGACAAGTGAGAAGAAAAGCGACGACCCGCCGTAGCTCACGAAGGGGAGCGGCACGCCGGTGGAGGGCAGGGTATGCGTCGTCACCGCGATATTCAGCAGCGCCTGGACCCCCAGCAGACACGTCACCCCGGCCGCGACAAGCCCTGAGAAGCGATCCGTCGCGTGGCCCGCGACCTTGATGCCGCGCCACACCAGCACCGCGAAGAGAGCCACCACCGCCCAGGTTGCGATCAGCCCCAGTTCCTCGCCGATGACCGCAAGGATCGAATCGGTGATCGCCGCCGGCAGGTAGAAGTACTTCCAGATACTGCCGCAATAGCCGCGCCCCGTCAGCCCCCCGGAGCCTAGGGCGATGAGGCACTGTGTGACCTGATAGCCCTCCCGCGTTGGCAGTTCAGTGCGTTTGAGGAAGCCGACTATCCGCCCGATCTGGTAGGGATGCTGGGAGATCATGATGGCGGCGCCGACCAGTCCGACTGTCGCAGCCGCACAGAGGTGCCGGAACCGAAGGCCTGCGATGTGATAGTAGATGAAGAGCGCCGCGACCAGCACCGCAGCCGTGCCCATATCCGGCTCGATCGCGATGAGCCCGGCCGCGCCGCCAAGGGTGAGGAACGGGACGAGGGTGCGGCGCCAATCCGAGATGCCGCTTGGGAACTTGACGAAGTATCGCGCGGTCGCCACTACCAGCGCCAGCTTCGCCAGCTCGCTGGGCTGGAACCGCAGGGGCGTGCCCGGGATGGGGAGCCAAGACCGGGCCCCGTTCACTTCGATCCCTACGAAGAGAACCAGCACCAACAAGGTCGCCGCTAAGCCGAGCATCCACCCAGCCGCCCGTTCCACTTTCCCCATCGGGATGCGGCTGGCTCCGTACATCGCCAGCAGCCCAACGGACGCGAAGAGCAGCTCCCGCTTCAGGTAGTAGAACACGTCTTCGTTCGAATCAACCGCCGCCATCGGTATGCTGGCGCTGAACACCATCGCGATTCCCAACCCGACCAGGGCGAGAGTCGGCACCAACACTAGCAGGTCTACCCCCGGGGGCTCCTCCGGCGCGAGGCGCGCTTGCGGGAGTCTGAGTGATCTCATTGCTGTCATTGTGAGTTCATCCCTTGCTGGGAGCCAGCCTCCGTGTAATCTCCTTGAAGGAGCGGCCTCGCTCGGCCATATTCCGAAACATGTCGAAGCTCGCGCAGGCCGGCGACAGCAGCACGACATCGCCGGCGCGGGCGTGTCGTTGCGCCCGCGCCACTGCCTCGCTCAGATCTGCCGCCCGCTCGATGACACCCACGCCGGCGGCGCGCGCGGCGGCCGCGATCTCCTCTGCGGCCTCACCCATAACTACCAAATCCGCGCCGCGCTTCGCTATGGTCTGCGCCAGCACTGAGAAGTCGTGCACCTTCGGCCTGCCGCCCGCGATGAGGACGACATGCTCCGCGAATGCTTCGAGCGCGACCACCGCCGCGTCAGGGGTGGTCGCCTGCGAGTCGTTAACGTAGCTGACGCCATCGGCGACGGCGGCAAGCTCCAGGCGATGCTCTAAGCCTTCGAACCGGGCCAGGGTATCGGCCGCCTTGGCGAGCGACGCCCCGCCTGCCTGCGCAGCCGCCAACGCCGCCAGCGCATTCGCGAGATTGTGCCGGCCGCGCAGCCGCACCGACTCCACCGGACAGACCGCCTGCCCTAGCGCTCGAAGCTGGCCGCCCGCCAGGTCAGCCCCCTCTGGAAGCGCCTCTGACAGGCTGAACGGGACCAAGGCGGCTCTGGTGAGCGCTCTCAGCGCCCATGCCTCCGGGTTGTCGCGGTTGATGACAGCGGCATCCTCCGGGCGCTGGTTGGCGAAAAGCTTCGCCTTCGCTGTACGGTACTCGGCCATGCTTGAGTGGCGGTCTAGGTGGTCCGGGAACAGGTTCAGCAGCACCGCCACCTTCGGCCGGAACTCGTCCGTGGCATCGAGCTGGAAGCTGCTCACCTCTGCAACCAGCACCTCATCCGCCGTTGCCCGGTCGGCGAGCGCGATCAGCGGCCGCCCGATGTTCCCGCCCACCGCCACCTTCCTCCCCTCGTCGCGCAGGATCTCGCCGATCAGAGTGGTCGTTGTGGATTTGCCCTTCGTGCCGGTCACCGCGATGATCGGGCAGGGCGCAATCCAGTACGCCACCTCGACCTCGCTCACCACCTCGATGCCGAGCTCCCGCGCCCGGAGTAGGGGAGGGATGTCGAGCGGCACGCCGGGGCTCGGAACGATCAGGTCGGCACCCTCGATTCCCCGATAGGCGGCGTCGCCGGCCTGCACCCGCACCCCCGTGTCGCTCAGCGCCGCGATCTCATCTCCGAGCTCCTGCGGCGGCTTGATGTCCGACACCGTGACCTCCGCCCCCCGCGCGGCCAGCACCCGCGCCACCTCGCGGCCGGTACCATAGGACCCCAGGCCGATCACGTGCACGCGCCTCCCTCGGAAGGTGCGCGTGCTGCTTCCGGGTGAACCAGTCATCGTATCATCAACGCCGCCCACGTCACGCCTGCCGCCAGGGCTTGGACAAGCCAGAAGACCGCGACCACGTGCGTCTCCGGCCAGCCGGACAACTCGAAGTGATGATGGATCGGGCTCATCTTGAACACCCGCTTACCAGTGGTCTTGAACGAAACGACCTGGATGATGACTGATCCGGCCTCGGCGAACGGGACGAGGCAGAAACCGATGAGTGCGACCGGGCTGTCCAGCCATGCCGCCATCGCTGCGAGCGAGCCGCCAAGGGCAAGCGACCCCACATCGCCCATGAATACCCTCGCCGGGTGGCGGTTGTAGACCAGGAACCCGAGACAGGCGCCGACCACAGCCGCTGCGAGGAGCGCCACTTCAGCGTTCCCGGCCCTGACCGCAAGCACGGCGAATCCCGCTCCCGCCACCGCGCACAAACCGGCGGCCAGGCCGTCAAGCCCGTCGGATAGGTTCACCGCGTTCGGCGTGCCCACCATCGCCATCAGCCAGAAGAGAGCCCAAAACCAGGTGAGAGGCCGTCCCACCGGTGGCATCTGCGCCGTTCCGACCGCCCGCTGTCCTGCCAGGGCACAGACGAACCCAACTGCCACCACCAGTTGGAGCGCGAGCTTCTGCCGCGCGCGGAGGCCGAGCGACCTGCCCTGGCGGATCTTCAGCCAATCGTCAGCCACCCCGACGCATCCATAGGCGAGCATGGCTGCAAGGAGCACGCCCATCTCGATGGTTATGGTCCGCGGCTGCCAGAGCTGCCCGACGACGGCGGCGCACAGGACGGCCCCCACAATCAGCACACCCCCCATCGTCGGCGTGCCCTCTTTCTGCATGTGCCGTTGGGGACCATCGTCTCGCACCCGCTGGCCGGCTCCGACCTTCCTCAGCACAGCTATCATAGGGCGGCCAAGCAGAAGCACCATCCCCAGTGAGATAGCGGGGGCTACGAGCCAGACAAGCGGGCCCAGAGTCTTGTCCATCACGCCTCCTCGCCCCTCCCAAGCAGCCGCTCGACGATCTCCTCCATCTTCAGCGCGCGCGATCCCTTCACCAGTACCACGTCGCCGGGCTCCAAGCGGCCCAACAAGGCGGCAGCGGCTTCCGCATTCCCTGCCGCCTGAACCACCTGCCCCTCGCCGAGGAACTCCGATGCTCCTTCGGCGATGTACCGACCGAGTTCCCCTACGGTCACCAGGCCCGACAACCCCGACGACGCGGCCAGCTCGCCGATCTCGCGGTGCCACTCCGGCGCCAGTGGTCCGAGCTCTCGCATATCGCCGAGGATCGCCCACTTCCGCTCGCCGCGGATGTCCACGAGCAGGTCCAGCGCCGCCCGCATCGAGTCAGGCGCCGCGTTGTAGCAATCGTCAATGAGCGTCCATCCGCCGGGCGCCCGGACGATGCGGCTCCGTCTCTCGGCACCAGCAGAAGCGGCCAGTCCGGGCGCCACCCATCTCGGGTCGGCCCCAACCGCTACCGCGGCGGCGGCCGCCGCCGCCGCGTTCATCGCCTGATGCCGGCCTCCCACCGAGAGCCTGATCTCCTCCTCGCCCCAATGAGCCCGGAGCCGGAAGAGGGTCGAGCCGTCCTGGTTCACCAGCACGTCGCTGACAGTGACGTCCGCACCGGGGCGCTGCCCGAACGAGATGACACGGCAGGGGCTTCGCTCCACCAGCAGCGAGAAGTAGTCATCGTCAGCATACAGCACAGCCGCGCCGTCTTCGGGGAGGTTCACCAGCAGCTCCGCCTTGGCCTCGGCAATGGCCTCGCGGCTCCCCAGCAGTTCCAGGTGCGAGACACCGATATTGGTGATCACGCCGACCTGCGGCCGGGCCATCTGCACCAGGTGCCTGATCTGCCCTTTCCCCCGCATGGCCAGCTCGATCACCGCGGCCTCACAGGCTTCGTCGAGGTCAAGCAGCGCAAACGGCACCCCGATCTCGTTGTTGTAGTTGCCGGGTGTTCGCGCAGTGCGCCACCCCTGGGAGAGTATAGCGGCGGCCATCTCCTTGGTGCTGGTCTTGCCTGTGCTGCCCGTGATGGCTATGACCTTCGGCGAGAGGGCAGCGCGGTGAGCAGCAGCCAGCGCGC
>Ga0315273_10005478_pt1 | contig 15692 bp, 12 predicted proteins | sample YL17G02_0_MG_FD_205753 | JGI IMG/M metagenome (GOLD analysis project Ga0315273, IMG submission 205753) | Sediment microbial communities from Yellowstone Lake, YNP, Wyoming, USA - YL17G02_0 | ecosystem: Environmental > Aquatic > Freshwater > Lake > Sediment | place: USA: Wyoming | collected...
CGTGTAATCCGCGTGGTCCCCGGATGATCATTTCCCGAGGTCCGTCGGGTGTAGGATCTGGCAGTGGTCAAGGCTGCGACCGGACTGCGAACGCCGCCGATCGATCCGGCGCTCGCCGAGCGACTGCACCGCCAGGCGGGCGCCGCGCGGTGGGATCTGTCCGGCGAGGACTTCGCCGCCGCTCTGTCGCGCAGCGCCGCGGGCCGTTTCCGCGATCCGGACGCCTCGCCGCGTGAGGTGGCCGCCTACCTCGAGTCGCTCCACCTTGAAGACCTCGCCGTGGCCGAGGCCTGCGCACGTGGCCGCGAGTCCGCCTGGGAACACTTCGTGACGCACTACCGCCCGGCGCTGCTTGCCGCCGCCTCGTGGTGCGCGCCGCCGGGATCTGCGCACGAGCTGGCCGACTCTCTCTACGCGGACCTCTTTGGCCTGGAAGAGCGCGACGGCGCCAGGCGATCGCTCTTCGACTATTTCCACGGCCGCAGCTCGCTGGCCGGCTGGCTTCGCGCGGTCCTCGCGCAGCGCGTCGTCGATCGCGTGCGCGAGACGCGGCGGTTCGATCCCCTGACGGAAACCCAGGCGGCGGTGTCCGCGCCAGACGGCGCCGACGCACCCGATCCGGACCGCGATCGGTATCTTCCAATGGTAAGAGCGGCGCTGGCTGCCGCGCTGGCCGGGCTCCTGCCGCGCGACCGCCTGCGCCTGGCGCTCTACTACACCCAGCAGATGAAACTAGCCGCCGTCGGCCGCGTGCTGGGCGAGTCGGAAGCAACGGTGTCGCGCAAGCTCGACCGCACGCGCCGCGACATCCGTCAGGCCGTCGAGCGGCGGCTGCGCGACGACCACGCGCTGAGCGACGACCGGGTGGCGGCGTGCTTCGAGTACGCGCGTACGGACCCCGCCTTCGACCTGGCGCGCGCGCTGCCGCCGGACGGCGGGTGATGGGACCGCTGCAAGTTCCGCCCGTTTCCGCGTTCTGTGTGATGGAGGCACCGTGACTACCGATCGGGAGCGTGACGCCGCGGTGGATCGCCTGCTGGGCGCCGCTTTGCGGACCCCGGCGAATGCGCCCGGGGCCTGCCCGCCGGCGGACGAGCTGGCCGCTTTCGTCGAGGGCACGCTATCCGCCGCCGAGCGCGACGCGTTCGAGCGCCACGCTGCCATCTGCGCGCGCTGCCATCAGGCGCTGGCCGTGATCGGATCGACCGAGCCGCTCGCCGACACGCGTCGAGAGCGGCGCGCCTGGCTGGCGTGGCCGGCTCTGCGCTGGGTGGTGCCCGCTGCCGCGATCCTGGCGACCGCCGCGCTACTGTACGTTGCTGTGCAGCCACCGGCCACCGTCCCGCAGAAGACGGCCGAAATGGCCCAGGCCACCGCTGTGCCGGCTGGTGCTGGCGGCGGGGGAGAACACGCGGCCGTCGACACCCGTGTTGCAGCCAGATTGAAGGCATCGACGCCGGCTGCCGCGCCCGCCGAGGTCCTCTCGCGCGACGAGTCCCGCGAGAGGACGGCGGACACACCTGTGATGTCCAGGCGAATTCAACCCGAGCCGCCGGTGCTTGCCGCAGAGTCGCGCACAGCGCCGAAGGGCGAGGCGGCGCAGAATCAAGCCGTCCCTCCGACTGCTGGCGTCGTCGGGGGAGTGTCCGCGCCCCCGGGCCGGGGCATCGTCGCCGCTCCGCTCGTCCAGGCCCTTCCGGCCGCGCCGCCGCCGCCGACTGCGGCAGACCAGGCCCAGAAGGCCCTGGTTGACGCCGTGCAGTTCAAGGCCCGCGTGGCCGAGCAACCGCAGGCGCAAGTGGTCGCGAGGCCGGCCGCCGCAGCCCCGGTGGCCCCTGGGGCATTCCGATTGGCGGAGAGCGTCGTGATTGCGGCGCCGGTGGTGGTCGCATCGCCAGACGGCTCCACCCGGTGGCGCGTCGAGTCCGGCAGCCGGATTGCGCGATCGCGCGATGGCGGAAAGACGTGGGAGGTGCAGGCGTTTCGCGCGTCGACCGACCTGCTCGCCGGTTCGGCGCCGTCGCCCGATGTGTGCTGGCTCGTCGGCCGCAACGGCCTCGTGCTCCTGACGACCGACGCCGAGCACTGGGACGTGCGTCCGTTCCCCGAACGTGCCGACGTGATGGCGATTGAGTCCCGCGACGCGAAGAATGCCACGGTCACAACGCTCGACCGCCGCCGCTTCGTCACCGAGGACGGTGGCGCCACCTGGACGATCAGGTAGTAGCCGGCTGTCGTCGGCAGGCGTAGGGCGGGGCTTCAGCCCCGCCCGACAGAACTCACACCTGCGGCCACCGGCTCGCGACGAAATCCAGCGCGAGTTGCGACCAGGTCTCCATCTGCTCCCGGCGCGCCAGCAACTCCGGCAGCGTCAGGAACTGCAGCTCGGTGATGCACGCCTCGCCCTTTGCGACGTTCTCCTCGGCCAGCTCGCACAGGTGGACGAGGCCCAGGTGCACCTGGCCCACGGGGGTCGTGTCGTCGTTCAGCAGCGCGATGATCCGCGTCCGGAAGTGCCCGTCCATCCGCAGCTCTTCGTGCAGCTCGCGCTGGACCGCCTCCTCGTAGAACTCCAGCCCCGTCAGGAAGAGGTTCTCGTCGCGGTGATTGATGTGCCCGCCGATGCCGATGGACCCCTTCGCCACCAGCCGCTTCTCGCCCGACCCCTTGCCGCGCACGTAGTGCAGCAGCGTGTCGCCCTTCCTGATCAACACGTAGGGGATGATCTGCTTCATCGACGGGTCGCTCTCGGCTTGCGAGCGCGGAACGAAACTGGTGTTCTGCGCCTCGAGGATCCGCGGGATGTAGGCGTCAGTGTCCGTCTGGATCCCGTGGAACGTCCCGATCTCGTCCAGCAGCGGGCGCGGAAAGCACAACACGAGTTCTTCGGCCATCAGCCAGCCTCGCAAAAGGGGTCGGGAGTAATTATGCCCGATTACAAAACCGTCACACAGAAACGTAACCGACCCTAATTACTCCCGACCCCTTTTGCACCGCAACAGCCGGAACGCCGGCGGAGTGTACAATCTGGCATGCCCGTCCTGACGCTTCGCGGAGGCTCCGCCCTGAGCGCGTTCCGTCTCGACAAGCTCAATCGCCTCATCCACGGCCTGGGCAGCAGCCTGGTCGTCTCCTCGGCGACCTTCTGGCACTTCGTCGAGGTGGTGCGCACGCCTGACGCGCGGGAGCAGGCGACGCTCGATCGCCTCTTGACCTACGGGCCGCCGGCACCGCCCGACCATGCTTCGGGCCACTCCGTGCTCGTCACGCCGCGGCTGGGCACCATCTCGCCCTGGTCCTCCAAGGCCACCGACATCGTCAGGCTCTGCGGCCTCGACGTCGTCAAGCGCATCGAGCGCGGCACAGGGTTCCACCTCGACGGCGACGGCGACGTGTCGGCCGTGCTGCCGGTTCTCCATGACCGGATGACCGAGGCCGTGCTCGCCTCGCCGGCCTCCGCGCAGGAGCTCTTCCGCCACGTGGCGCCGAAGCCGCTCACCGAGATCGATGTCCTCGCGCGTGGCGGCGTAGCCATCGAGGAGGCCAACGCGCGCTTCGGCCTCGCGCTGGCGCCCGACGAGATCGACTACCTCGTCGCCTACTTCGAGGGCGCCCGCCGCAACCCGACCGACGTCGAGCTGACGATGTTCGCGCAGGCGAACTCGGAGCACTGCCGGCACAAGATCTTCAACGCGTCGTGGATCGTGGACGGCGAGCCGCAGGCCGACTCGCTCTTCGGCATGATCCGGCGCACCCACCAGGCGAACCCGCAGGGCACGGTGTCGGCCTACTCGGACAACGCGGCGGTGATGGAAGGCCGCCTGGTGCCGCGCTTCTTCGCCGACCCGCGCAGCGGGCGGTACCGCGTCGAGGACGTCCTCACGCACACGCTGATGAAGGTGGAGACGCACAACCACCCGACGGCCATCTCGCCGTTTCCCGGAGCCGCCACCGGCTCGGGCGGCGAAATCCGCGACGAGGGCGCCACGGGCCGAGGGTCGAAGCCCAAGGCCGGATTGTGCGGCTTCTCGGTGTCGAACCTGCGCATCCCCGGCTTCGAACGTCCGTGGGAAGGCCCTGAGTCGCGGCCCGATCGCATCGCGTCGCCGCTGGCCATCATGATCGACGGCCCGATCGGCGCGGCGTCGTTCAACAACGAGTTCGGCCGGCCGAACCTTGCCGGCTACTTCCGCACCTACGAGCAGCCGGTCGCCGGCATCGTCCGCGGCTACCACAAGCCGATCATGCTGGCCGGCGGCGTCGGCAACGTGCGCGCAGAGCACGCGCACAAGGCGGACGTGCCCGCCGGCGCGCTGCTCATCCAGATCGGCGGCCCCGGCATGCTCATCGGCATGGGCGGCGGCTCCGCCTCGTCGATGGCCACCGGCTCGAACACGGCCGACCTCGACTTCGACTCGGTGCAGCGCGGCAACGCCGAGATCCAGCGCCGTGCGCAGGAAGTCGTCGACCGCTGCTGCGCGCTCGGGCCGCTGAACCCGATCCTGTCGATCCACGACGTCGGCGCCGGCGGCTTGTCCAACGCGCTGCCGGAGCTCGTGCACGGCTCGGGCCGCGGCGCGCGCATCGACCTGCGCGCATCGCCCAACGAGGAGCCGGGCATGACGCCGCGCGAGGTGTGGAGTAACGAATCGCAGGAGCGGTACGTCCTGGCCATCGCGCCGGACTCGCTCGACGTCTTCCGCGCCATCTGCGAGCGCGAGCGCTGCCCGTTTGCCATCGTCGGCGAGGCGACAGACGCGCGGCACATCGAGGTGCGCGATCCGCTGTTCGGCAACAAGCCGGTGGACATGGACCTGCCGGCGCTTCTCGGCAAGCCGCCCAGGATGACGCGCGACGTCGCGCGCCTCCCGCTCGAGCTGCCGCCCTTCTCGACGACGGGCATCACGCTCGACGAAGCGATCGCGAGGGTGCTGCGGGCGCCCGCGGTGGCCGACAAGACGTTCCTCATCACGATCGGCGACCGCACCGTGGGCGGCCTCTGCGCGCGCGACCAGATGGTGGGCCCGTGGCAGGTGCCGGTGGCCGACTGCGCCACCACGCTGATCTCGTTCGAGGGGTACGCGGGCGAGGCCTTCGCCGTCGGCGAGCGCACGCCGCTGGCGGTCATCAACGCCCCGGCCTCCGGGCGCATGGCGGTCGCCGAGGCGTTGACGAATCTCGCCGCCGCGCCCGTCACCGACCTGTCGCGCGTGAAGCTGTCCGCCAACTGGATGGCTGCGGCCGGATCGCCAGGCGAGGACGCGGCGCTCTTCGACACCGTGAAGGCCGTCGCCATCGACTTGTGCATGCAGCTCGGTGTGAGCATCCCGGTGGGCAAGGACTCGATGTCGATGCGGACGGCGTGGGACGAGGACGGCACGCGCCGCGAGGTCGTCGGCCCGCTGTCGCTCATTGTCTCGGCCTTCGGCCCGTGCGATGACGTCCGCGGCACGCTGACGCCACAGCTGTGCACCGATGCCGGACCGACGTCGCTCGTCCTGGTGGACCTGGCCCGAGGCAGGGCGCGGCTGGGCGGCTCCATCCTGGCGCAGGTCTTCTGCCAGACGGGGAACGAGACGCCCGACGTGGACGATCCCTCCGCGATCAAGGGGCTGTACGGCGCGCTTGCGGAGTTGCGCACGGCCGGGCGCCTGCTCGCGTACCACGATCGGTCGGACGGCGGTCTCTTCGTCACGCTGTGCGAGATGGCGTTCGCCGGCCACATCGGCGTCACCATCGACGCCTCGGCACTTCCCGTCGCTTCCGTCGCGGAGCAGGCCTCGGTCCGTACTGTCGCGGAGCAGGCTCCTGGTCCCGCTGTTGCGGAGCAGGACTTCAGTCCTGCTTCAGTCGCGGAGCAGGGCTTCAGCCCTGCTTCTCTGCTTCCTGCTCTCTTCTCGGAGGAACTCGGCGCCGTCCTCCATGTCCGCTCCGCGGACGTCTCCGATGTGCTTGCCACCCTCGGTCGCCACGGTCTGAACGCGCGCATCGCCGGCCGGACGAACGACGCCGACGCTATCGTGATCGAGCGCGACGGCGTCGAGATCTACCGCGACAGGCGCACCGCCCTCCAGCGCGCGTGGAGCGAGACCACCTGGCAACTGCAGACGCTGCGCGACAACCCGGCGTGCGCGCAGCAGGACTACGACCGCATCCTCGACGCGGACGATCCGGGCCTGTCGCCGCGCGTCACCTTCGATCCGTCCGAGGATATCGCCGCGCCGTTCATCGCGCGCATCGAGCGGCCGCCCATCGCCATCCTGCGCGACCAGGGCGTCAACGGCGAGGTGGAGATGGCCGCTGCCTTCCACCGCGCCGGCTTCGAGTCGCACGACGTGCACATGAGCGACATCCTCGAGGGCCGCGTGTCGCTCGACAGCTTCCGCGGTCTGGCCGCGTGCGGCGGGTTCTCGTTCGGCGACGTGCTGGGCGGCGGCGAGGGCTGGGCCAAGTCGGTTCTCTACAACAGCCGCGCGCGCGACGAGTTCTCCGCCTTCTTCGCGCGGCCCGACACGTTCGCGCTCGGCGTCTGCAACGGCTGCCAGATGATGGCGGCGCTGAAGGAACTGGTGCCGGGCGCCGCAGAGTGGCCGCGCTTCGTGAAGAACGCGTCCGAGCAGTTCGAATCGCGCGTCGTCACGGTCGAGATCCTGCCCAGCCCGTCGATCTTCTTTCAGGGGATGGAGGGCAGCCGGCTGCCGGTCGTCACCGCGCACGGCGAGGGCCGCGCCGCGTTCGACGCGCCCGAGCACGCCAGCCGCGTGATCGTCGCTGCGCGCTTCGTGGACAATCGGGGCTGCCCCACGGAGATCTACCCGCTCAACCCCAACGGGTCGGCCGGAGGGTTGACGGCCGTGACGACCGCCGACGGCCGGTTCACGATCGTGATGCCGCACCCGGAACGAGTCTTCCGATCCGTGCAGTGGTCGTGGCACCCGGACGGCTGGGCCGAGGACAGTCCGTGGATGCGCGTCTTCCGCAACGCAAGGGCGCTCATCGGATAGGTGAGTCTGACCGGCGAGACGCCGGTCCCACAGGTGTCACGTGAGACACGTCCCCCCTACCTGCCCCACCCGCCCCACCATGCACCCTCTCCTCGCCCGCCCGCTCGCCGACATCGCGCGCCTGACGGCCGACATGACGACCGCCGACCTCGACTGCCATCCTCCGGGCAAGTGGTCATCCGCCGGGACGCTCGAGCACCTTGCCAGGACGTTCGAGGGCACGCGGCGCAACTTCCAGAAGTGCCTCGACACCGGCACGCGACGCGCCACCCGCCCGACGCTTCGTCGACGCGCCGGCGTTCTCATCGTGATCGAATTGGGCCGCTTTCCAACGGGCGTGCAGGCGCCGGGGCCGACGCTGCCGAAGGGCATCCCGGCCGACTCCGTGATGGACGTGCTGAAGAGGAACCTCGCAGGGATGGACGCGGCGATGGCCGAGTGCGAAACACGATTCGGTCGCCGCGCGTGGATCGCCAACCACTCCGTGCTCGGCCCGCTGACGCTTCGCCAGTGGCGCCAATTCCACCGGGTCCACGCACGCCATCACCTGAAGCAGATCGCGAGTCTCAGAGCGGAGGCGTCTTTCCACGGATCGCCCTGACGCGCACGGCGTCCGCGCGCACGAGGGCCCGGCGCACGGTTCCATCCATCAGCCAGACGTACAACGCGCCGCTGGTCTCGTCGCGCCAGACGATGTCGGGCTGGCCGTCGCCGTCGTAGTCGACGACCGCATCCACCTGCCACGCCGCCGCCGGCACCGAGGCGGGCACGAGCGGCTCCGCGCCAATCATCACCGGGCCGTTCATGAACCACGCGTAGAGCTCGCCGGTTGCGTCACGGCGAACCAGGACATCCGGCTGCCCGTCGCCGTTGAAGTCCCCAGCGCCGATCGCACGCCACCCGTCACCGGCCAGGAAGGCCGGCACCGACACGAGGGTCATGACGCCGGCGGGATCGTCTGCGCTCATTCTGCTCGCAGTGGGACAGTCAACTGGCGACCGGGTGGTGTCCTTCGCGGTGGCCGTCGCTTGCATCTGTACCACCGTGTTGGTTCGAACCACCGCGCGGCCCACCACGGGGTTGTTGCCGCGGGGCCGGCCGCGCGGCACCGGCACCGTCGGCAGGGTCAGCGTGGCCGTGTGCGTCGTGCCGGACATCAGCCAGAGCCGCGTTTCCCCCGTCGTCACGTTGCGTCACACGAGGTCAGGACTTCCGTCGCAGTTGAAGTCGCCGGCGCCGATGACCGTCCATCCCTGCGCGGCGACGGATTCGAGGGGCACCTGGCCTGCCACCTTCGCGCGACGCATCCCCCACAGCCGGTTCTCGCCGGTGGCGACGTTGCGCCACACCAGGTCGGGCGCGCCGTCGCCTGTGAAGTCGCCGGCCGCCACGACCGCCCAGTTGGTGTCTGCCACCGGCTGCAGGGATTCCGTCGCGCCCACGCCGTCGATGGTCATGTACCAGACGGCGTTCGCACCGGTTGCCCGGTTTCGCCAGACGATGTCCGGGTAGCCGTCGACGCTAAAGTCGGCCACGGTGGCGACGTCCCAATCGAGGGCCATGCGCTCGAGCGCGAGCGACCTGGCCTGCGCGGTCCCGCTCATGAACCAGATCTGCGTGTCTCCGGTCGCGGCGTTGTGCATCAGGAGATCCGCGTTCGTGTCGAGGTCGAAATCGGCGACCGCCGCCACCCGCCAGTTGCGATCGCCCGGCCCGGCGACGCGGACTTCGTTGCCGAGAACCGTCCCGCTCATCAGCCAGAACACGAGGTCGCCACTGGCCACGTCGCGCGTCGCCAGATCCACCGCGCCATCGCTGTTGAAATCGGCCACGCCAGGAATGTCCGGGACCATCACGACCGCACGCGAGGAGGCAGCGCCGTAGCCCAGGAAGCCGCTGTTGTAACCCCAGCACTTGACCCCACCATCGCTGTTCAGCGCACAGGTGTAGTACCCCCCGGCAGCCACGGCGACGACTCCGGCCTCGAGACCCGTCGCATCGACAGGCGTGGGCCGGTTGGTCGTGGTGCCGTCGCCGAGCTCGCCGTACATGTTGTGCCCCCAGCACTTCACGCCGCCCGTGACGGTGACGGCGCACGTGTGACTGTCACCGGCGGCGAGTGCGACGACCCCGCTGGTCAGGCCGGCCATGTCGATCGGCGTCGGCTGGGGAAAGCTTGACGAGGGGTCACGCAGTAGGTTACCCCAGCACTTCACGCCGCCCGCGCTCGTGAGCGCGCACGTGTGGTCACCGCCAGCCGCGACGCGCGTCACACCGGTGGCGAGACCCACGACGTCAACCGGCCTGGTTCTCGGCGACTGTGTCCCATCGCCGAGTTGGCCGTACATGTTGTAGCCCCAGCATTTCACGCCTCCCCCGGACACGATCGCGCACGTGTGGTAGCCGCCTGCAGCGATGCCGACCGCGCCGCTTCCGAGCCCGAGCACGGCAACCGGTGCGGGAGATGACGTGGTGGTGTCGTTGCCGAGCTGCCCCGTCGAGTTCTCGCCCCAGCACTTCACGCCGCCGTTGGAGACAATCGCACACGTGTGCCGAAACGCGGCCGAGACGGCCACGACGCCGCTCGTCAATCCCTGGACATCCATCGGCGTCGTCTGTTGGATGGTCGTGCCATCGCCCAGTTGCCCGTTGGCGTTGTTCCCCCAGCACTTCACGCCGCCGCGCTCGGTGAGCGCGCACGTGTGGTAGCCCCCCACGGTGACGGCGGTCACGCGATCGGTGAGACCGGTCACAAGGACCGTAGCCGTCCGGGTGCTCGTGGTGCCGTCACCCAGCTGACCGTCGTCGTTGAGGCCCCAACAGCGGACGCCTCCGCCGGTCGTGACGACACACGTGTGCGACAGCACGGGAACAGGGACGTAGTACGTGACGGCGCGAACGCCGACGGAGACGGCGACGGCGACACCCGTCGCGACGCCGAGGAGGGCAACGCGTCGCGCCGCCCGCGACACGGCTTGGCGATACACGTGGACACCTCACAGAGCAGGCAGAGACGCGAATAGAGCGTCGCGGGGGCCCAGCCGTGCCGGCGGCCCAGGGGAACGATGCACCGCCGCGCGACACGGTGTCGATCGGGAACATACCGGCAAGCCCCGCCGGCCGTCACCCTTCGTCCAGCTCGATCAAGGCGCCGCACTTTGCGCACTTCAGCTTCTCTTTCCGCAGCGTGATCGCCAACCCCACGATGAACACCGCGCCGCAGACGACGAAGACCATCCCCCAGAAGACCCACACCGGCTGGCCGCTGGCGGTGCCGGTGAGGGCGCCCGTGCGGAAGTCGGACAGGACCTTGTCCACCTCCGTCCGATCCTCCGAACCCAGCTTCGACAGCGACGTCTCGGAGATCAGGCCGTCGTCCTGGAAGTCCTTGATCATCTCAGGGGTGACGGCGTTGATCTGCTCCAGCTTGGTGACCGCGTTCTGCACGGCGCGCGCGCCAGGATCTTCGGCCGCGGCGTCGGACCGGGTCATGTAGACGCCGGCGCCGATGGCAGCCAGCACCGCGAGAATCCAGAGCACGTAGCCGGCGGCGACCAGCGGCTTGGAGTAGCGAGCCACCTTGATGACCGTCAGTTCCTCTCCCTTGCAGGTATCGCACCTCATGATCACCTCCGCGATCGTTCATCCGAAGGAGCCGACCAGCGAAGCCGTCGCCTAAGACAGATTCCAGGGCGGTGCGTGAAACCTCGCTCCACCTGTCACGACTCCGGCCCTGGAAGATGTCTGCTGACGTTGACGTAGTACAGATCTGTCGCCACCTCGCATTCGTCCCTCCCGAGGCCTGCCGTGATCGTCTGCCACCCGGTCGTCGGCCGGATGACGCGCCAGGCGCCAGCCTTGCCGATCTTCACCGGCATGGCGAACGCCGGCTCGTCGGCCTTCCAGCGATACGAAACGGTGCCGTCGGACGACTCGAACGCAAGTTCGAGCGTCGGAATGTCGGTGTGCCGGAGGTACTGATCGAAGATCGGTGTCAGGTTCTTCCCGGTTTCCTTGTTGAAGAACGCCACGACGTCGCTTGTCGCGATCGTCCGGTACTTGAAACGGTCGTAGAACCCGCGCACCATCTTCCACCAGCGGGCGTCGTCGTCGACGACGCTGCGCAGCGTGTTCAGGAAGAGCGCGCCCTTGAAATACATGTCCTGCGGCGGCGTCCGGTTGACGCCGCACGGCGTGATGATCGGCTCGCGGTTCCTGACCTTCGACCTGTAGCCGTTGATGTACTTCAGCGCGTCTGACGTGCCGAACAGGTGCTCGACGTAGACGGCCTCGGCGTACGTGCCCCACCCCTCGTGGATCCATTCGTCGCACACGTCGGCGGCCGTGACGCTGTTGCCGAACCACTCGTGCGCGCTCTCGTGGATGATGATGAAGTCGAACTTCGTGGAGATGCCGACGCCGGTCCAGTCGCGTTCGAGGTAGCCGTTGGCGAAGCGGTTGCCGTAGGTGACCGCGCTCTGGTGCTCCATCCCCGAGTAGGGCGCCTCGACGAGCTTGTAGCCGTCCTTCGGGAACGGATACTTGCCGAAGTACTTCTGGAAAGCCTGGATCATCGACTTCGCCTGGACGAACTGCGCCTTGGCCTTCTCCAGGTTCTCGGGCAGGCAGTAGAAATCCAGCGTCATCCCCTGCACCTGGTCGGTGAAGTGAACGTAGTGGCCGATGTTGAGCGAGACGCAGTAGTTGTTGATCGGGTAGCTGATCTGCCAGTCCCAGCGCGTGAAACCGTCGCCCAGGTCGGTCTTGCCCAGGAAGCGCCCGTTCGAGACGGCCACCAGGTCGTTGGGGATCTCGACGCTGAGGCGCATCGTCTCCACTTCGTCGCGCTGCTGGTCCTTGTTCGGCCACCAGACGCTTGCCCCGGGGCCCTGGCAGGCGGTGTTGATCTACGGCCGGCCGGCCGGGTCCTTGCGGAACGTGATGCCGCCGAACCGCCCGGTCTCCGCCGGGTTGCCGGAATAGAACACGTCGATGGCGCAGGTGCGGCCCTTTTCAGCAACTCGGGGAAGTCCACGAACACGGCGCCGAATTCCCGCTCGTACTTCAACTCGGTCGCGCCGAAGAGGATCTTGTCCACCTTGAGCGTCGCCACCAGATCCAGCTGGATTCGGGTGCCATCCTCCAGCATGCGGAAGCGCACGGTGTTCCGCCCGCTGAGAGACTTCTTGTCGGGATCCACGCGCACGCGCAGGTTGTAGGAGAGCAGGTCGTTGTTGACGCGGAGCGGCCCGTAGGCGCCGCGAAGGATGTCCGTGCGCGTGGGAGCCTGCGGGGCTCGAGGCGCCTGGGCGCCGAGCAGCGCGGTGAGCAGGAGCAGGAGCGCACACGTGAGCGTTCGCAGGACGCGATGGGACATGGACGACCTCACGACGGATGACAGACGCATGCGGGACCGGCGCGAACCGCGGGTCGGGGCCAGGCCGCCGGCAGCATCATAGCGTTGCCCGGCCCAAACACAAGGCCGGGGCGACCCGAGGCGCCGAAGCTGCTTGTGTTCGCCGCCGAACGAGGCCTACAATGCAGCCCACTCCCTCGCGCAAGTTGTGCCCCGGCATCAACGCGTCAACGGCCCGGCGTTGCAGGCGACTCACGAAGCCTGAACCGCAGGAAAAAGGAGACCAGCCATGGAGATTCCGCCCATCCCGTCCCAAGGCGTCAGCGCGAACCTTCAGACCCGCGTCGTCAACATCCTGACGAAACCCGCGCAGGAATGGCCGGTGATCGCGTCCGAGCCGAAGGACATCGCCGGGCTGTACCGCAACTACATCGTGCTGCTCGCCGCCATCCCGGCCGTCTGCGGGCTGATCGGCATGAGCGTCGTCGGGATGACGTTGCCGTTCGGGGGGGGGCATTTCCGCGTCCCGATCGTGACGGGCATCGGCAACGCCGTTGTCGGGTACGTGCTGGGGCTGGTGGGGGTCTACGTGGCGGCCCTGGTCATCGCGAAGCTGGCGCCCACCTTCCAGTCCCAGCCGGACGTGGCCCAGGCCGTCAAGCTGGTGGCGTACAGCTCGACTCCGATGTGGGTCGCCGGCGTGCTGTCGCTGGTGCCGGCACTTGCCGTCATCGGCCTCCTGGCAGGGCTCTACGGCCTCTACATCATGTACCTTGGCATCGGGCCGCTGATGAAGACGCCGTCCGACAAGACGATTCCGTACATGGTCGTGTCGATTATCGTGCTGATCGTGCTCTACGTGATCGTGGGAACGGTGGCCGCCGTCGTCATGCCGACCGCTCCGCGCGTGACGCTGTAATCCTGCAGGGCGGGCCACCCGGCAACCCTGAAGGGTTGCCCTACGGGAGGCCCGCCCTGTCCGGTTGGACGCCCGCCGTTTCCGGCAGGGCAAGGCTTTCCGCCTCCGCGCGGCGGTACGACGAGCCGCGCTACGGCGAGACCTCGCCGTAGTTTCTCGAGATCCGGGAACGAAGGCGGGCAGCCTTGCCGGCCGGCGCCGGTGCGGATCGAACTCCTCTTCGGCGCGTCGGCCGCGGATCGCGTCCGGCTGCGACGCGTCTTCTCTGCGCTTCCCGTGCTCTACCCGACCGATGACACGTGGGCGCTCGTCGACGCGTGGATCGATCGGGCAGGAATGGCGGGCCAGTGGTTCGGGTTCGGCGATCTGCTGATCGCCGCGCTTGCGAAAGAAATCGGCGCGCTCGTCTGGTCGCGCGACGCGGACTTCGCGCCGATGGAGCGATTGGGCCTAGCGTCAGTTTACGAGGATCCGGAGCGGGGGCGCGCCAAATGATAGAGGAAGAAGCGGTTAGCGCCGCCGTAGTGTATAGACGTAAATAACTGAACCGGATGTCGCCAGAATCGCGCTTGATTCTGAAACATATCAAGACTTGACAGCGATACCAAAGCCGGTGTATATGCGTAACTCATGGCCTCGCTGCAACCCTTCACCAGTCACGGCATTCGCTACTGGCGGATTGTCGAGTCGTACCGACGCCCGCGCGATGGGCATCCCGCGACGCGCAACGTTATGCACCTCGGCAAGACCGAGGATCTGCTCGCTCGCCTGCAAGGCGCCGAGCCGACCACGATCCGATCGGTGGCTTGTGGGGCTGTGGATGCCGCGGCCCATGTCGCCGATGAATTGGGCATCCCGGCTGTGCTGGACGCCGCGGTCCACGCGGTGGGCGGCCGCGTGCGCCGACGAGACGGGCTGACGGTCGGACAGTCGCTGACCGCGGCCGCGATCGCGCGGTTGTGCCACCCGACGAGCAAGCGCGCGGTGGCGGCCTGGGCGACGAGGACGAGCCTCCCACAGTGGCTGGGGGTCGATGCGGCGGTGCTGACCAGCCAGCACTTTTGGGACCAGATGGACGCGGTGCCGGTGGCGGCCATCGCGGATGCCGAGTTGGAGGTCGTCAGCCGCGTGCTGAAGCGTGAGGCGATCACGCCGCGACTGCTCGCCTACGACACGACGAACTTTTTCACGCATCTGGCGACGACGAACACGAAGTGCACGCTGGCGCAACGCGGGCACAACAAGCAGCACCGCGACGACCTGCGGCAATTGGGGTTGGCGCTCGTGGTGGCCGAAGAGGACCAGTTGCCGCTGGGGCACGTACTCTACGAAGGGGCCCGCCCCGACGTGAAGACCTTTGCGGCGGTCTTGGCTCCGTTGCGCACGCGCCTGTATCGGCTGATGCCGGGGCCCGCGCAGCTGACCCTGGTGTTTGATCAGGGCGCGGAAAGTACGCGCAATCTGGCCGCCGTGCGTGACGGCACCGCCAGCGACGTGACGCACTATGTGACCGCCTTGAAGCCCTCGGCGCATCGCACGTGGCTGGCCGAGGCGGCCCTCGAGTTGACCGAGGTGACGCTGTCGACCGGTGAGGTGGTGCGGGTGCAACGGGGGCGCCGGATGGTACATGGCGTCGAACAAACCGTGGTGATCGTCTGGTCGGCGTCGTTGGCCGAGGCCCAGCAGCGCGGCATCGCGCAGGCGCTCGACAGGGCGGTGCGACGCTTGGCGGCCCTCTCGCCGCACCCGCGCGGTGGTCGGGTCGCGATGGAGCAGCGAGCCGCCCAGATTTGCCGGCGCCAGTATCTGCGCGAGTTTCTCCGCGCGGAGGTCGTCGAAGAGGAAACGGGACTCGTCGCGCGACCGCGGATCGATGCGGAGGCGCGTCGCCGCCTCGAGACCGCGTATCTCGGCTTGCGGGTCCTGGCCACGAATCGGGAGGAGTGGACGACGGCGCAGATCATCGAAGCCTATCGCGGCCAGGCGTATGTCGAGCGCGTGTTTCGGGATCTTAAGGATCCCTGGGTGGGCGCCTTCCGCCCGCAGTATCACTGGACCGATCAGAAGATTCGCGTCCATGCCCTCATCGTCGTGCTCGGCCAAATCCTGGGGCGGCTGCTGCTGCGTCGCGCCCAGCACCGAGTGGGCTTCCACGGGAGCCTCCGCACTTTGATCGAACGCTTGACCTCCGTGCGGCGAGCGACCCTGATCTATGCACCGCCGAAGACAGCGGGCAAGGGGAAAGCCGGGCGACCCCGGATTGTCGACCAACTCGAACATCAGGATGAAGAAGTGGCGCGCCTCGCCGCGGCGCTCAACGTCCCGGTTGCCTATACACGGTCGCGACGGTAACTCGCTGTCGCAGCATCAGAAAGCGCGCGTGTCGCTCCGGATCCTCGTAAAGTCACGCTAG
>Ga0315273_10005479_pt1 | contig 15692 bp, 20 predicted proteins | sample YL17G02_0_MG_FD_205753 | JGI IMG/M metagenome (GOLD analysis project Ga0315273, IMG submission 205753) | Sediment microbial communities from Yellowstone Lake, YNP, Wyoming, USA - YL17G02_0 | ecosystem: Environmental > Aquatic > Freshwater > Lake > Sediment | place: USA: Wyoming | collected...
GCTGACCTCCTCCATGGATGGGGTGAGCATATCGCGCCGCCGGTCTAAAATCAAGGCCGCGCGGCGGCTTCGGAAGGCACCCTTCTCCCCCCGACCCCGGGGAACCAGTCCCGTCGGTTCCCCCCGCCTTGAAGGCGGGTCCCCCCTCCGCTACGGGGGGCATCAGGGTGCCTTTCATCGCCCCCATCAGAAATCAAAGAATAGACTCTTTCTCCTTCAGCCGGGAAATGAATCATCCGACGGACGGCAAGATTCGCGTATGGAAAGACGGCGGCAAATCCAAAACACCTTCCGGAAGTCCTAGGCTCCGTGTCGGCGGCGGAAAGGCCACCCGCCGTCCGGGTCGCCCCTTCGCCTTCCTTTCTCGACATCACAATGACATGTTCCGGCCGAGGCGACGCGATATGCGAATAACAAGACAGACGATGTGATATAATGGGTCCAACTCGGATTAGAAGGAACTTCAATGAAAACGTTCACGGCCGTCGTCGAACGATGTCCCGATACGGGACTTTATGTCGGTCACGTCCCAGGTTTTCCGGGCGCTCATTCTCAAGGGGAAACGCTCGACGAACTCCAAAAAAACATGAAGGAAGTCATCGAGCTTCTTCTTGAGGACGGCGACCCCCGTTTAGAAACGGAATTCGTAGGCATTCAACACGTCACTGTGCTGTAAAAAATGGGACCCATCCCGGTCCTCAAACCGCGCGAAGTCATCGCTATATTGGAGCGCTTGGGTTTCCAAGAAGTCCGCCAAAAAGGCAGCCATAAACAGTTTCGACATTCCGATGGACGCGGGACAACTATTCCCCTCCATCAAGGTCGGGATATCTCCCCGATCCTCCTTCGCCAGATCGCCAAAGACATCGGTCTGACTATTCAAGAGTTGCTGGAATCAAGATAAGTTCTTCCGAACTCGCCCTTTAAGGAGGAATTTTCACATGAACATTAAGTGTCCCTGGTGTGGAGTCCCAATCCAATATCATAAACCTCCCTTACCTGATGGATTCGAGTGTCCAGGCTGCGGGAAAGAATTTTCCGAAACAACGATTGAAGATAAAGAACTCGGGCGAATCCAGAAGCTCAAGGATTCACTATATCAACTTTATGAAAGCGGCATCCGGTCCCGATCGTCTCTGTTTGCTTGGATATTGCTTGACGCAATCACGAATCTGCGCGGCAACGCGGCTAACGATTGGGAACTGTCCGAATGCCCAACGAAATTGAAAGGATTAAGTGAACATCTCGAACTCCAAGACTACGATCCAGAACACGTTGCCGTTTTCACCTCGACAAAAAAATACACAAAAATCGCGAGCGCCCGGCTTCTAAGAATAATCCTAAAAACGATCCAAGAAAAACTTGATATCGAAATCGAAAGTCGATTGGTCTTTCTCCAGGAAGAAATTATTGATCTGATACTGACCACCCTGGCAAAAGAAAAAGATATCGGAATTGTCGAGATATTATGCGATGCGCTCGACGGCTATACGAAAAATCGAATTTTTCAAGAACGCGGTATGAAAACGATCCAAAAAATTCTTGATAACCACGGTAGGAGACTTATCGAATCCTATGCAATAGACCCCGCCTTAAGATTAATGACAAAATTAGATGCCGACCTGGCGAACGAATTCAAATCAGCAATTCTTGAACACTTTGGGCGAGAATGGAGCCAAGAGGAAATTGACCTGTTGAGACAAAAAATTCAAAAAAAAGGTTCCTCGCAGAAATAATGTTCCGGCTTATGTTTTAAGGCTCCCCAGAACCTCCCGGAGTGGGGTGGGTTCGAGAAGGGCGACGGCCCAGCAGGCGATCGCCCCGCCTTTCCCGATGAGGCCGAGGCCTTCGTTGGTCTTGGCCTTGAGGCCGAGGGCGGTCTCCTCGATTTCCAGGATCGGGGCCAGGATTTTCTTCATCGCCGCGAAATGGGGCCCGAGCTTGGGCGCTTCGGCGACGACGACGACATCGGCATTCGCGACGCGAAATCCCTTCTTCCGCAACCGAATCGTGACCGCCCGAAGGAGCTCCGGGCTCCGGATCCCCCGGAAGGCCGGATCCGTGTCCGGGAACAAAGATCCGATATCTCCCTCGCCGGCCGCGCCGAGCAGGGCGTCGATCAGGGCATGGATGAGGGCGTCGCCGTCCGAATGACCGAGCAGTCCTTTTCCGTGGGGGATCTCGACGCCGCCCAGATAAAGCGGCCGGCCCCGGACGAGGCGGTGGAGGTCATAGCCCAAGCCGATTTTCATGGCCATAAACCTCCGCGATTTCGAGGTCGAGCGGGGTCGTGATCTTGAGGTTGCGCGGATCGCCGGCGACCGCGGCCACGGGCTCGCCCAGCCGCTCAACCAGGGCGGCCTCGTCCGTCCCGGTGATTCCGTCCCGCCGCGCCGCGGCCAGGGCCCGGGCCAGGAGCTCATAGGCGAATCCTTGGGGCGTCTGGGCGCGGCCGAGGCGCGAGCGGTCGAGGGTCCGGACGATCCGTCCTTCGGCCGTCTCCTTGATCGTGTCCTCGGGGGGGACCACGGGAACGGCCGCTCCCGTCTCGCGCGCGGCCGCGGTCACGCGGTCGATGAGGTCGGCGGTCACGAAGGGCCGGGCCCCGTCGTGAACGAGGACGATCCCGGTGACGGCCGGGTCGAGGCGGCGGAACCCGTTCGTCACCGAATCCTGGCGCTCGGATCCCCCCGGAACCACGTCGGCCAGTTTCGAAAACTTGGTCTGATAGAAGACCTTTCGGGCGTCGTCGGGGAGGACGAGGACGATCGTCTCGATGAGAGGATGGGCCTGGAAGGCGGCCAGGCTCCATTCGACCAGCGGCCGCCCGCCCAACGCGGCGAACTGTTTGGCCGCCCCAAAGCGCCGGCCTTCCCCGGCCGCGACGATGACCGCGGCCACGCTCTTCATGCTAATTGCGCTCAAAAATAAATTTTCTCACATTCGTTGCGGATTAAGTTCGAGAAGACGGGAGGACGGACCGAGCGGACCTGTCCGGTTTAGTCCTCACGACCCGGACGGCGAGGGAAGCCGGATCGGAAGTAGCCGGCCGGCGATGTTGTCTGAGCGTCCCGGTCGACTCCCGTAAAATCAATGCCGGGATGCGAGTTCTTCGCCGCCGAGCCGAACGGCGGAGTGAGGGCGTGAAGAACCGGACCGGGGAGCGAGTCCGTCCCCTCGTCTTGATAAATCCGCATGACACGGAAAAGGTCGTCCTCATTTCGCTTCTTCGTTGTACCGCCCGAAAATCATCTTGCCGACCGTCGTCTGGAGGACGGAGGTGACCGCGATATCGACGTTGTGACCGATCATCCGGCGGGAATTGTCGACGACGACCATCGTCCCGTCGTCGAGATAGGCCACGCCCTGGTCTTTCTCCTTGCCCTCCTTGATGATGAAGACCCGCATGGCCTCCCCGGGCAAGACCACGGGTTTGAGGGCGTTGGCCAGTTCATTGATATTCATAACCGCGATGCCCCGCAACCGGGCCACCTTATTGAGGTTGAGGTCGTTGGTGATGATCTTGGCGTCGAGACGCTTGGCCAGCTCGATGAGTTTGGAATCGACGTCCCGGATGTCGGGGAAATCCATTTCCGTAATCATGACCGAGACGCTCTTGGACTTCTGGAGGTGGTCGAGGATGTCGAGGCCGCGCCGGCCGCGCTGGCGCTTGAGGCCGTCGGCCGAGTCGGCCACGAGCTGGAGCTCCTTGAGAACGAACTGAGGGACTACCAACGTGCCTTCGATGAAGCCCGTATCGCAAAGGTCCGAGATCCGGCCGTCGATGATCACCGAGGTGTCGAGGAGTTTATAGCTCCTCCCGACGCTCTTTTCCTGGAAAAAGCGGAACAGATAGGCCGGGTCGAGCCATTCCGATTTGCGCGTCCCGACGAGGAACCCGATGTAGGGCATGATGATCAGGAAGAAGATCCGAATAAAAAAGGCGGTCGGGCCGTCTGCGGCGATCGATTGATAGATGGATCCCAGCCCCCAGCCGAGGAGGACTCCGGCGAACGTACCGACGGTCGAGCCCCAGATGACCTTGAACTGGGTCTTCCGGATCCGCGTTTCGAGGTACATGATGACTCCGGCCAAGAGGAAGGCGACGCCGGCCGAGATCCGGCGGTCGAGCCCGAAAGCGGGAAAGAAGTACCCCGCCGCGGCTACGAGAGCGATGAGGACGGCCCGAAAAATGAGAATGCCCATCTTTGATTCCTTCGACATCAGGGTCATAAATACCCCTCTATCATATCAAAAAACGAGGTCCACGGCTTGGGCGACCGTGCGGACGCCGGCGAGCCGCACTCCCGAAGGCGCCTCTCGCCCGCAGGCCGCGGCGCCGGCCTCGGGGAGAACGACGGTCGTGAACCCGAGCGAGGCGGCCTCCTTGACCCGGGAGAGGGCCTGGCCGACGGAGCGGATTTCTCCGGACAAGCCGACCTCGCCGAAGGCCGCAAGATTCGACGGCACCGGCCGATTCTTGAGACTGGACACGACCGCCAGGACGATCCCCAAGTCCGCGGCCGGCTCCTCGACCTCGATCCCTCCCGCGCAGTTGAGGTAGATGTCCTCACCGGCGAAGGAGTAGCCCAATTTTTTCTCCAGGACGGCCAGGATCATGGCCGCCCGATAGTGGTCGAGCCCGACCGTCATTCTCCGGGGGTTCGCGGAAAAGAGCGTCGAGGACACAAGGGCCTGAATCTCGATGAGGAGGGGCCGGGTGCCCTTGATCGTGGCCGTTACGGCGCTGCCCGCCTCGCCCGCCGGACGTTCCTTGAGGAAGAAGGCCGAAGGATTGGGAATGGGCTGGAGCCCGGCCGTCGTCATCTCGAAGATCGCGAGCTCCGAGACGGGGCCGAAGCGGTTCTTGAGCGCCCGGAGAACCCGGTGGCTATGGTCGCGTTCGCCCTCGAAAAGGAGGACGACGTCGACCATATGCTCGAGCGACTTAGGCCCGGCGAGCGACCCCTCCTTGGTAATGTGGCCGATGAGAAACGACGGGACGTTGTGGCGCTTGGCGAAGCGGAAGACTTGGTTGGCCACTTCCCGGACTTGGCTGATCGTCCCCGGACTCGAGGCCAGCTTGCCGGAATAGACGGTCTGGATGGAGTCGAGAATGAAGAGCTGGGGCCGGAGCTTCACCGCCCGGTCCAGGATCCGCTCGAGGCCGGTCTCGGCGAGAAGGTAGAGCGGCCCGTCTCCGACGCCCAGCCGGTCGCCCCGGAGCTTGATCTGCTCGATCGATTCCTCGCCCGAAACATAGAGGACGGACTCGCCCGCCCCGGCGAAATCGCGGGAAATCTGGAGGAGAAGGGTCGATTTGCCGATCCCCGGCTCGCCCCCGATGAGAACAAGCGAGCCGCGGACGAGGCCGCCGCCGAGGACGTTGTTGACCTCGTCGATCTTGACCCGAGCGCGCGGCTTGGAAACTTCCTTGATGTCCCGGTAGGCGACGGGTTCGGCCGGCGGAAACGATTCTTCCACCGCCGCGACAATCTCATCCTCGACCTCCTCGACCAGGGTGTTCCACTCGCCGCACCCCGGGCATCGGCCCAGCCACTTGGGGGATCGGGTCCCGCAGCTCTGGCAGATGAAAACGGCTTTTGTCTTCATCGGAGGACGAGACCCAGGCCGAGAAAGATTTCCCGTCGGCGGGCGAGGGAGAAGTCGTCGAGGCCGGCCGTGAGATAGAAGCGGGCCCACGGAAAGACCCGTGCCGCAAAGCGGAAACGGGGGCTATCGGCCCGGTTCCAATCGAACCCTTCGAGGCTGAGGCGCCACCGGTCGCCGCCGCCGTAGTAATCGACTCCCAGGCCGAACTCGGACTCGATGAACCCGAAGCGCGGGACGACGTTGCCGAACCGGTAAGCGCCCTGGAGGGAGAAGCGGAAGCTCTCGTCCCAAGGGTCGCGGACAAGAGCCGCCTCGAGAAGCGAACGCGGCGTCAGCCACAAGCCTCCGGCGATTCCCGCCCGGACGAGTTCGCTCCTCCCGTAATATCCGGCCTGGATGTCGAGAGAGGCCCGGAGCGATGACAATCCCCGCGTCGTCGAGGCGACGCCGCGGACCGCGGCCCGCGCCTCCTCATAGAGCGCGGGATCCTGGACGAGCCGGCCCGCCGTCCCTTCTCCGCGGTTGATCTTGGCGAGCGAAGCGTTGAAGAGATTCAGGGATTCCTCGACTCGTCCGGCGAGCCGCCGGATCGTCTCGAGGTCGGAGCGGAGAGCCTCGCCGCTCTCCCGGACGGTGTCCCGGATCAGGGCCAACGTTCGCTCAAGGTCGGAGGCCGCGCCGGTCAGAGCTTTTTCGGCCGTGTCGAACGTCCGCGCGGCGCCCCGCGCAGCCAGGCCCAGCTCCCCGCGATTCTCGCCGAGAAAGGTCTTCAACTCATCGGCCGCCCCGGCAGCGCTCGCCAAAGCCTGCTTGACCCCTGCCCGCGTTTCTTCGTCAAGCGTCCCGCGCAGCGACGCGGCGGCGGATTTGATCTCTTCGCTCAGAGAGGACAAGAGCGGGCCGATTTGGTCGAAGCCGACCGTAACGCTGCCCGGAAGCATATCGCCGTCGACACAAGGGTTGGCCGTATCCCCGGGAAGAATCTCAACATATTTCTCCCCCAGAAGACCGAGCTGGCTGAAGGTCGCCCGGGATCCTTTCGGGATCTCCCGTCCGGCGTAAATCGTCAGGACGACCAGGGCTTTGCGGCCGTCGATCCGGATGTCCTTCACATGGCCGACGGGGACACCGGCCATTTTCACGGCGGCCCGCTTGTCCAGTCCCGCCGCCGTGTCGAATAACGCGTTCAGGGAATACCCCGGTTTATGAAAAAGCACGGACAGGTCACCGACGATGAAGATAAAGACGGTGAGGACGATGACCGCCGCCCCGACGAAGATCCCGATGCGTACTTCGCGGCTCATGCTCCGGCTCCCTTACCAGTTTACGATCGGGCCGTCGGCCCGTCCGTGGATGAATTGTTGGACGACGGCGTCCGGTGAACGACGGATCTCCTCCGGCGTCCCCAGGGCGACGATCCGGCCCTGGTACAGTAAAGCGATCCTGTCGGCGACTTTATAGGCGCTGACCATGTCGTGGGTGATGACCAGCGACGTCACCCGCAACTCCGTTCGAAGAAGGACGATGAGCTCATTGATCGCGTCGGCCCGGATGGGATCGATTCCCGTGGACGGCTCGTCGTAGAGGATGATCTCCGGCCGGTAGGCGATCGCCCGGGCCAGGCCGACCCGCTTCTTCATCCCTCCCGAAAGCTGATGGGGCAGGAGATGCTCAATTTCGTGAAGCCCGACCTTGGCCAGACTATCGGCGACGACGCGCCGGATCTCGTCCCGGCCGAGGTCGGCGTACCGCTCCAAGCCGAAGGCGACGTTTTCGCCGACGGTCATGGAATCGAAGAGGGCCGCGCCCTGGAAGAGCATCCCGAATTTCCGCGTCATCGCCTGTCGCGCCGCTCCCCGGAGCCCCGCGATCTCGACCCCGTCGACGACGATGGAACCGGCGTCGGGCGCGAGAATGCCGATGAGGAGCTTGAGGAGGACGCTTTTTCCCGACCCGCTCTGTCCGATGACGGCCAGGGTCTCGCCCAGACGGACCTCGAGGTCGAGGCCGTCGAGGACGACCTTCGACCCGAACGATTTCCGGACGCCGGCAAGGCGGATCATCGGCTCAGGCTCCCGGGGAGCAATTCGCTGAGGAAGAAATTGACGACAAGGATCGAAATGCTCTGGAATACGACGGCCCGGGTCGTGGCCCGACCGACGCCCTCGGCCCCCCCCTCGGTCCGAAGGCCGTGAGAACAGCCGATGAGGGCGATGAGGCCGCCGAAGACCGCTGCTTTGAAGAGGCCCGACAGGACGTCCCAGAGCTCGAGATAGAGGAGGGTATTGCGGAGATAGACCGTCCCGTTCACGCCCATGAGGACGACGTTGTAGAACAATCCGGCGGCGATCCCGATCATGTCGCCGAACAGGGTCAGGCAGGGCAACATCAGAACGGCCGCCGCCGTCCGGGGGACGACGAGATACCGAACGGGGTCGGCGCCCAGGGTGAAGAGAGCGTCGATCTGCTCGGTGATGCGCATCGTCCCGATCTCGGCGGCCATGGACGACCCGACCCGGCCCGCGACCATGAGTCCGACGAGGATCGGAATGAGCTCCTTGGTCAGGCCGAGGGAGATGACCGGACCGCCATAGGCCTCCGAGCCCGGGCCGATGTAACGATGGAAGCCGATGTACGTTTGAAGGCCGAAAACGAGCCCCCCGAAGGCCGCCGTCAAGGCGACGACGGGCAGGGTCCGGGCCCCGATCTCGTCGAGCTGCCGGACAAAGATCTTGCTTTCCCAGGGCCGCCGGAAAAATCCCCGCAACGTCCGGCCGGCGAGCAGGGCGATCTCTCCGAGTTCCCGGAAAAAAAACATTCGTCACGCCTCCGTATCGGCGTAGGTGTACTCGAGGTCGGCGAACCGGGCGTACTTGTCCTGAAAGGCGAGTTTAAGCGTGCCGGTGGGGCCGTTGCGCTGCTTGGCCACGATCACCTCGGCCAGGCCTTGCAGGGCGACGTTCTGCTGAAGCTCCTCCGGGGCGAGGTACTTCTCCGGCCGGTAGATGAAGACGACGACGTCGGCGTCCTGCTCGATGGCGCCCGACTCGCGCAGGTCCGAGAGTTGCGGGCGCGGCTCGCGGCGGGCCTTCTCGGGTGCGCGGCTGAGCTGGGAGATCCCCACGACGGGGACGGCCAGCTCCTTGGCCAGTTCCTTGAGGGAGCGGGAGATGAAGGACATCTCCTGGTTGCGGTTCTCGAACCGGCCGGTCGTGCGCATGAGCTGGATGTAATCGACAAAGACGATGTCGAGCTGACCTTCCATCTTGAGGCGCCGGCTTTTGGCCTTCATCTCCATCAAGGTCAGGGCCGGGGTTTCGTCGAGAAAGATCCGGGCGCGCGACAGTGTCTCGGCGCTCAAACGCAGCCGCTCGAGCTCGCGCTCGCTGATGAAGCCCGTCCGGGCGTTCTTGATGTCCACCTGGGCGTCGGCGCAGAGCATCCGGATGACGAGGGCTTCCTTGGACATCTCCATGGAGAAAAAACCCGCGGCGTAATCGGTCCTGAGCCCGACATGCTGGGCGATGTTCAGGCACAAGGCCGTCTTCCCCATCGACGGACGGGCGGCAACGATGACGAGTTCGGCGGGGTGAAAACCGGCCGTGAGCTTGTTGAGGTCGCGGAAACCGGTATCGACCCCGGTCACGGCCTCGCGCCGCTCGGCCAGCCGCTCGAGCAAGGCCATCGTCCCGGGGGTGACGTCGGCCAGAGGAACGAAGCCCTGGCGCATCCGCTGCTCGGCGACATCGACGATGGCCGCCTGAGCGGCGTTGAGGAGCTCATCGGCCTCCTCTTTTTCCTCGTAGCTCGCGGTGATGATCTTGGCCGAGGAGAGGATCAGGCGCCGGAGGAGGGCTTTTTCCTTGATGACCTTGGCGTAATACTCGACGTTCAGGTTTTTCGGGACGCCGTCCATGAGCGAGGCCAGGTAGGCCGCGCCCCCGGTCTCCTCAAGGGATCCCTCGCGGCGGAGCTCCTCGCTGAGGGAGAGGAGCTCGATCGGGAGCCCCCGGTCCACCATCCGGGCGATCGTGATCAGGATTTTCCGGTTCGCGTCCCGGTAGAAGTCCTCCGCCGCGACCGTCGAAAGAACGACGTTGAGGTTCTTGGGATTGACGAGGATCCCGCCGAGGACGGTCTTCTCCGCCTCAGAACTGTGCGGCGGGGTCTTCTTGAGGAACAGAAGGTCCAGTTCCACCGCTCCTCTCCTTCCGGGCTCGCAGGCCCGCGCGGTCCGCGCCCGGCGCTCAGGGCTCGGCCTTCTCCGGTTCGGCGGCCGGGGCTTCGGCCTCCTCTTCCTTGACGACGGCGACCTTCACCTCGGCCTTGTCGTCGTGATAGACCTTGACCGCGACGGCGTAATTGCCCAGGCGCTTGATCGGATCGTCGAGGAGAATCCGCTTTTTGTCGATGTCGAACCCCAGCTTGTCCAGGGCGTCCTTGATGTCTCCGGCGCTCACCGACCCGAAGATGTGGTCCTTCTCGCCGGCTTTCCGGGCGAACGACAGGGTCACGGCGTTAAGCTTCTGGGCGAGATCCTGGAACGAGCGCCGCTCCGCCTCGGCCTTCTTTTTGAGGGTCGTCCGCTCGATCTCGATGACGTTCATGTTCGAGGCCGTGACGGCGAGGGCCAGTTTGCGGGGGATGAGATAATTCCGGCCGTAACCGGGGGCGACGTTGACGAAGTCGCCCTTGCGTCCGACGTTCTCGACGTCTTCTTTCAGGATGACTTTCATGGCGCCTCCGCGTTCATTCGACCACGTAGGGAAGAAGGGCCATTTGCCGGGCCCGCTTCACGGCCGCGGCCAGCTTCCGCTGGTGGAAGGAGCACGTGCCCGTGACTCGGCGGGGCGAGATCTTGGCCCGGTCGGGGACGTAGCGTTTGAGGATGTCGGCGTTCTTGTAGTCGATGAACTTGATATTGCGCTGGCAGAAACGACAGAACTTCTTTTTAGGGGGAAAAAATTTCTTATACGGGGCGCGCTCCGAACGCTCGGGGCGGTCGCCCCGTTCGGGTCTTTTATCGTCCGCCATGATCAGGCCTCCTCGCGGGGTTTCGCCTCGGCGGCGGCCGCCGTCGGCTCCTCGGCCTCTCCGGCCTCGCGGCCTTTGGCCTTCTTTTTCTTCCGGACGTTCTGCTGCGTCTCCTTGACAACCGTCAAAAAGCGCAGGATCGTGTCCATCTGCCGGAACCGCCGGCCGAGCTCGGCCGGGATCTCGGCCCCGCCCTCGTAATGGAAGAAGACGTAATAAGCCTCCTGGGCTTTCTTGACGGCGTAGGCCATCCGGCGCTTCCCCCATCGTTCGATCCGGATCATCCGGCCGTTCTTTTGGGCGACGACCTCGGCCAGCCGGCGGATGATCGTCTCGGCCTCGTCTTCGGTCATTCCGGGGGCGACGAGGAACCCCGTCTCATACAACGGCATTTGAACCTCCTTATGGTTTGTCCAGCTCCTCCTCTTCCGGAAGGAGCAAGGAGTCGAGTCAGTTGAATTCGTTCATGGCCCGGTCGATCCGGCCCTCGAGGATATATTCGAGCGCCGCCGTCGCCCGGCCCAAGCCTTCTCCCAGGAGGGGCTTCTCGTCCTCGCCGAAAGGGGACAGGACGAAATCGACGATGTCCGCGCCCTCCGCCACGGGGCCGATGCCCACCCGGATGCGGGGAAAGACCGTCGCCCCGGTCTCGGCGACGACGGAAGCCATCCCCCGATGGGTCCCGGGTCCGCCGTCCCGGCGAACCCGGATCTCTCCGAGAGGCAGGTCCACGTCGTCATAGACGACAAGGCACCGGAGAACCTCGAGGCCCAGGCCCTCGAGGAGCGCCCGGACGGCCCGGCCGCTCTCGTTCATGTAGGTCTGCGGAAGGGCCAGGACGACGCGCTCGCCGCCCCGGTCGGCCTCCGCCGTTTTCGACAAATAACGGTGCTTTCTCAGGCGGACGTCCCAGGCCCGGGCGGTGCGCTTCACAACCATGAACCCGGCGTTGTGCCGCGTCGCGGCATAACGAAGGCCGGGATTGCCCAGACCGACGACCGCCCACACGGCCTATTTCTCCTCGGGCTCCTTCTCGGCCCTTTCCTTCTTGATAACCTCGGGCTCGGCCGGCGCCGCTTCGGCCACCGCTTCCTCGACCGCCGCGGCCGCGGGTTTCTCTTCGTGCGGCACTTGGACGAGGACGATGACCGTCCCCGGATCGGTGATGAGCTTCAAGCCCGCTGGAAGGGCGACCTCGGCCGCCTTGAAGGACTGGTGGATGTGGAGGGCCGAGATGTCGACCGTCAATTGATCCGGGATCAGGGCCGGCAGGCACTCGATGACCAGCTCGCGGGTCATGAAGTCCACGAACCCGCCCTCGGTCTTGACCCCCACGGCCTCGCCGGCGAGATCGATCGGGACGTTGACCCGGATGGTTTTGTCCATGGCGATCCGGATGAGGTCGGCGTGGAGCAGCTCATCCGTGGTCGGATCGATTTGGATGTCCTTGATCATGACATCGCGCTCCTCCCGGTCGAAAGCGATCCGGAAAAGCGTGTTCAATCCGGACTCGGACTTGAGAATCTGGATGACATCGACTTTGGCCAGGACGAGAGGCACGTTCTCCAGGCCTTCTCCGTAGAGGATGGCCGGAATCCGGCTGGTCCGGCGGATCCGGAAGGATGCGTTCTTTCCAAACGCGTCGCGGCGTTGGCTTTGAATGACGAGATTCATCGGGTGTCGTCCTCCTTAGACAAACAGCGAGCTCACGGAGCTGCGCTCATTGATCCTGCGGATGGCCTCGCCGAACAGCTCGGCGACGGATAAGGTGGTGATTTTCGCGCAGGCGCGGCTTTTTTCGTTCAAGGGGATGGTGTTCGAGACGATAAGACGGTCGAAGGGCGCGGCCTCGATCTTTTCGACCGCCTTGCCCGAGAGGACGGGGTGGGTGCAACAGGCCAGAACACGGGCCGCGCCGTTCCGGACGAGGGCCTCGGCGGCGAGGGACAAGGTCCCGGCCGTGTCGACCATGTCGTCAAAAAGCACGCAGGTCTGGTTCGCGACATCGCCGATGACATTGAAGACCTGGGCGACGTTGGGCCCGGGGCGGCGTTTGTCGATGATGGCCAGCTTGGCCGCCAGCCTCCGGGCGAAATGTTTGGCCCGGCCGACGCCGCCGGCGTCGGGAGAGACGACGGTGACGTTGTCGAGCCCGAGGCCTTGGACGTGACGGGCCAGCACCGGCACACCGGTGAGGTTATCGACCGGGACCGAGAAGAAGCCCTGGATCTGGGGCGAGTGGAGGTCCATGGTCAGGACGCGATCGGCCCCGGCCGTTTCCAGAAGGTCGGCGATCAGCCGGGCCGAAATGGGGACGCGCGGACGGTCCTTCCAGTCCTGCCGGGAATAAGCGTAATACGGGATGACCGCGGTGATCCGCTCGGCCGAAGCCCGTTTGAAGGCGTCGATCATCAGGAAAAGCTCCATGAGGTGGGCGTTGGCGGGATAGCAGCCGCTCTGGATGACGAAGACATCCTCGCCCCGGACGTTTTCGTCGATGTAGTAGTGGATCTCTCCGTCGCTGAACCGCTCCAGGACGTTCTTGCCCAAGTCGGCGCGCAGATAGGCCGCAATCTCCCGGGACAAACCCGGGTTCGAACTCCCGGCAAACACCTTCATGGTCGTGTCCTTTTATCTCTCACGCTTCGCGTGTTTATATCCACTGGGGCGGGAGGATTCGAACCCCCGAATGGCGGGTCCAAAGCCCGCTGCCTTACCGCTTGGCGACACCCCAATTTCGATGGCGTCCCAGCCCTGCGCCCGCGTCACCGTCTCGACGAGAACGGCTTCTCCGCGCTCCTTCAGGACGGCCAGGCACCGTTCGGCCCGGCCGCGGTCCTCGAACAAACCGTAAACCGCCGAGCCCGTGCCCGTGACCAAGGACAAAGCCGCGCCCTGTTCTCGGAAGAGGCTCTTAATCTCGAGGAGCTGAGGATAGAAGCGAAAGACCGTCTCTTCGAGCGTATTCGTCAGGCCGCCCGGATTCCGGGTCCTGAGAAACCCGGTCATTTTACTGTCTTTATCGGCCGGAGTCAAGGATGCGGGATCGAGGTTCCGATAAATGAGCGGGGTGGGGACGGGAAAAGGGGGGAGGGCGAGGACCACGGGAAGGTTGGCCAGGTCGGGAAGAGGCGTGAGGACATCCCCCCGCTCTTCGCCCAGGCAGAGCCCGCCCGTCAGGAAATAAGGCACGTCGGAGCCGAGGGTGCGCCCCAGATCCTCCAACTCGGGCTTGGAGAGCCCCACGCCCCACAAGGCGTTGAGCCCCCAAAGGGTCATCGCCGCGTTGGAGCTGCCGCCGCCGAGCCCCCGGCCGGCGGGGATGCGTTTCTCCACGAATAGTTCCGCCCCGGCCCGCCCGCCGGCCCGGTTCTGGATAAGACGCGCGGCCCGGTAAACGAGATTGGTTTCGTCCCAAGGAATCGAAGGATCGTCGCCTCCGAGGCGGAGGACCGAAGAGGAGAGAGGCTTGAACTCGATCGAATCGTAAAGGCTGACCCATTGAAAGAGGGTCCGGAGGTCATGATACCCGTCGGGCCGGAGGCGCAGGACTTCGAGTCCCAAGTTGATCTTGGCGTACGATTTAACCTTCATCCCGGAGGAGCCTTTCGATGTCTTCCCAGGACAGGGCCCGGAAGCGGTCCCGGAATCCCAGGTTGAGCGGGGCGACGGGACGGTCGAAAGCGAGGCTCAAAAGGGTGACCGTCCCTTCGCTCGGGGCGCCCTGAAAGGCAAGCCGACGAGGGACGCCGCCCCCAGGAAAGAAGTCGAGAACGGCGAAGCCGAACCCTTCGCGCCGGCCGGCGGCCGCCCGGCCCCGGCCGTCACGCTCGATCGTCCAGCCAGTCAACGGGTTCTCGCCCTCGCCTCCCCATCTCCCGGTCAGCAGAGCGACGATTTCATCCAGGTCGAGGGGAAAGCCGAGGAGCCTTTCCAGGACTTCGCTCCTTCCGCCGCGGGCATAGACTTTCTTCGAGAGAAGGACGAGGTAAGCCTCTTCGCCTTCGACGAGGAATTGCAGAACGGCCCGGCCCAAGGGATCGATCACCTCGATCCGGCCTCGGTTCGGAAGGGCCAGGGCATAAGTGAACTTCGATTTGGATGTCCGCCCGTCCCGGGAAATTTTCAGGGAGGCGAGGCCTTGAACCGCGCTGAAGCGCGGGGGCGGCGTAAGCGAGGGGACCGGCGGCCGGCAGGCGGTCAGAAAAAAGAAAAAGGGGACGGTCCTTTTAATGAAAAAAAGAACCGTCCCCCGAATTCGATATCGTTCGGAAAGCACGGGTTCCCCGCCGCCGGTCGGCTCGGGATCAGTCGAGCTTGAAACCTTAGTCCTCCGCCTTTTTGGGGGCCGGCCCCGGAGGCGTCGAGGGGCGAGCTCCGCCCGCTTCGTCCAGTTTGAATCCATAATCGTCGGTCGGGATTTTCTTCAGCCGGTCTTGACGCAATCGCCGGGCATCCTCCTCCATTTTTTTCCGGCGGAAGAGCGGATAGAAGGGGGATTTAAGCTTCCGGCCGAAACAAGCCAGGTTGGGGTTGCGGATGAGCAGGAAGACGAACACTCCGAAAACGATTAAAACGCCGATCCCGCCCCAGTTCATGGCCGTTCCTTGTCGATCGGATCACTCAACCGCCCGTGTTCGGGCGAACCCCTCAGTCTTATTGGAACTCGGGGATCTTGCGCCGCTCTTTATCTTTCCCGACGTTGAACCCAATCACGAACGCCGTGATGAGACCGATGACCGCGAGCAATGTCTTGAAAAAGTCCTTCATCGCAAACCTACCCTTTCGTATTTTAAGGATATAGGCGCAAATGTCAAATGGAGGGACTCGCCCTTCTTCCCCACTCCTCAAGTTTTTCACGTGCTCGGACAACAGTCTCGCGATCCGCGGAAGGATTCCCCGGAAAGATCGAAACACAGATCCGGGGTTTTCTTAGGTTCGCTCATCCCCACCCGCTCGTCCCGGCGACGGAAGACCGGACCTCATGGTCGCAGCGACGGATTGATACGTTCGACGGCGCCAAACCCCGATTTTCAAATCGGGGT
>Ga0315273_10005480_pt1 | contig 15688 bp, 13 predicted proteins | sample YL17G02_0_MG_FD_205753 | JGI IMG/M metagenome (GOLD analysis project Ga0315273, IMG submission 205753) | Sediment microbial communities from Yellowstone Lake, YNP, Wyoming, USA - YL17G02_0 | ecosystem: Environmental > Aquatic > Freshwater > Lake > Sediment | place: USA: Wyoming | collected...
CGCTGTAACTGCTTTTTTATAACGCCTATCGTCGTTTTCTTTGATTCCTATCCAATTTAGAAATGCTACACCGGCTACGGTAACCAGAAATACCTCCAGTATAGCGTCGCTACGATTACTGGAATACAATATCGCCTGGGGCAACATGGCCATTAGCGATGCCACGATGACTATAAGCGTGGGAAGGATACCGAAGACGAAGCCTGTATAGAGAGCAATTATCAGGAACAGGTTACGCTCTATGGTATGACGGCTTAAATTAAAAAGAAAAACATCAGACCTGAACCCTGATGTCCATATTACGTCACGGTATAATAATAAGGTAACGGCGGCAAATAAAGTCAGGATAATCCAGAAATGGTAGCGGGTCCAGATTTTATTAGGAATCCTCATGGCATATGGACTTCAGGTTAAACTATCGAATGTCTATTAAAATCCGCGGATTTCAGGGCAACTCTTCCAGTGTAAGCCAGCCTTTTTTCAAACCGTACACAATAGCCTCAGAGCGTGACCCGACGCCCAGCTTATTAAATATGCTGCGAAGGTGCGTTTGAACAGTCCTGACGCTCAAACTAAGACTATCAGCTATCTCCATATTGCTCATACCTTTGGCAGCCAGCCGCAACACTTCCGTCTCCCTATCGCTCAGTACCTCTCCCGACGTTTGCGTTGGCTGCCCTTCCACAGGTGACCTTATCCTGTTGAGAACCTTTTTCATTATTCTCGGATGCAGCACAGGTTCCCCGGACATAACCTGGCGTATAGCATCAATAAGCTCATCGCCACTGGACTCTTTCAGCAGGTAACCCGCTGCACCGGCTTCAAGTAAAGCGAAAACATATTCATCGTCATCGTAGCCTGTAAGCACAAGGATGGCAATGTTTGGGTATATCGCTTTTATCTGCTTGGTAGCCTCAATGCCGTTCAGCCTTGGCATGGACACATCCATAATAATTATTTCAGGCTTCAGTTTCTTTGCCAGTTCCACCGCTTCAACGCCATCGCTGGCCTCACCAACTACCTCTAAATCGGACTGCGATTCCAGCAGCCGCCTGGTACCCTCACGTACTACCTTATGATCCTCAGCCAGAAGAATCTTTATTTTCTCCATTTTCAATCTCCCCGTTAGAATGTGATTATATACACAATAAATACACTATTCAAGCCACGGGCTTTTCTTTCAGCACAAATACTTAAGCATTTTGCATTAATGGTCAACAGCTCCTGAATTCATTTTTCAGTCGCAGGTGCATCGTAATTACCCGCCGCGCAACAATACATATAACGATTAAGCTTTGAGGCGGATGAAATAAATCTATACTTTATATAAACTCTATACAAGCGCTATGCATTTACATAAATGCTCCGGTGTATCAGGAAGAGGGAGGAAATGTCACATCTTTCGCTATATAGTTGAACGGTTAACCCAGGTAGCAAACGAGCAGACCAATTACTGGACCGGCAAGTCACCATGCTGGGAAATGTGTCATTGCCCGGCTATGATCAGGGAAGAATGCCCTGCCACAAAGAACCAGTTTGTCCCCTGCTGGCAGATCGAAGGGACATACTGTAAGCTCGACGACTATGGAGAGAGCGGCACAGATACAAGCATATGCCAGGTCTGCCGCGTATATAAAAATTACGGCAACGGCGAACCAATTGAATTGAAGCTATTCGGCCGCGGTATTGACAGTTCGGTAAAATCTCTGGAAAGGGCTGCAAAACATTGACTTTACTATCCGCTGATAGTAGAATCCCAATTTGGTTGTGTAGTCTCATCAGGGGAATTAGGTCGCTGGACTTCGTTCCCCTTTATTAATGTTTATATCCTGATTTAGGAGGATTTTTATGGCAAAACAGAAGGCAGCCCCCACATCCACCACTGATACCGGGAGAGGTTTCGCCGGCAGGGCATTCCAGAGCATACAGGGCATCATCGATGACACCGGCGGACAGGCTGGCGCCCCCATCCGCGTTTTGCAGCAGGCGCAGGGCATTGTCGGCTATCTTCCACCCACCGTGCTGAAAACGATCTCAAGGGACCTTAAAATCCCCCTGAGTGAGTTATATGGTGTTGTCACATTCTACAGCTTTTTCACTATGCAGCCCAAAGGCAGGCACGTCATCCAGGTGTGCCTGGGCACCGCATGCTACGTGAAAGGCGGTCAGGACATACTTAATCTATTAAAGAAGGAATATGGGCTGGAACCTGAGGGAATCACGCCGGATGGCAAATTCTCACTTGAGACCATACGTTGCCTCGGTTGCTGCGGCCTTGCACCGGTGATAGCTATCGGTGACGACATACACAGAAAAGTCAAACCCGGCCACGTAAAAGATATCCTGAATATGTACCATTAGGAGGTAAAAGAAGTGCCTAAGATAACCTCTATTGAAGAGTTAGCAAAACTAAAAAAAACGGTAGAACCCAGGCTTAAAATTCGCGACAACGCTGATCTAAGCCATTTTAAGTCATCACCCGAGATTTGCATACAGCAATGCCGTGGTATGGGCTGCACGGCGGCCGGTGGAGACAAGGTAACCGAGCTTTTCGAAGATCTCTTAATAAAGAAGGGTATGGAAAGCAGGGTAACCATAGTGCGGACAGGGTGTCTCGGCCCGTGCGAAATGGGCCCAACGGTTATCGTCAATCCAGGCGATATCCTTTACGTCAGGGTCAAGCCTGAGGATGTAAAGGAAATATTCGATAAACATATTGTGAAAGGCGAGATAGTAGAAAGGCTGGTTTACCATGACCCAACCACCAACAAAGCTATACCCGAGCGCCTCAAAATCAATTTCCTGGCAGACCAGGAATTCCGCATCCTGCACAACAACGGCATCATCGATCCCTGGAATATCGAAGAGTACATAGCACGCGGTGGCTACGAAGCCCTATCCAAGGCTCTTTATAAAATGAAACCTGACGATGTACTTGAAGAGGTCAAGAAATCCGGCCTCAGGGGCAGGGGAGGCGCAGGCTTTCCTACCGCTACAAAGTGGGGCTTCCTTAAGAGCTCACCGGGTACCGTTAAATACCTCATTTGCAACGGCGATGAGGGTGATCCCGGCGCATATATGAACCGCGCCGTCCTGGAGGGCAACCCGCACTCTATTATCGAAGGCATGGCGCTGGGCGCCTATGCCGTGGGTAACGTAAAACAGGGATTCGCCTATATACGTGCGGAATATCCCCTGGCCATTGAAACTCTAAGCGCAGCCATAGCACAGGCACGCGATTACGGCCTGCTCGGTAAAAATATCATAGGCACCGATTTTGAATTCAACCTGGACATCTTCCCGGGTGCAGGCGCTTTCGTCTGCGGCGAGGAAACCGCACTCCTGATCTCCATCGAAGGAAAACGCGGTATGCCCAGGCAAAGGCCACCTTTCCCCTCCGACAAGGGCCTTTTCGGAAAACCATCCGCCATCAACAATGTTGAAACCTGGTCAATCGTTCCGCGTATCATCCGCGAGGGCGCAGGCTGGTTTGCCAGTGTCGGCAGCGAAAAGAGCAAAGGCACCAAATCGTTCAGCCTGGTGGGTAAAGTCAATAACGTCGGCCTTGTGGAGGTGCCCCTCGGCACAAGCCTCGGCAAGATCGTCTTTGACATCGGCGGCGGCGTTCCCGGAGGCAAGAAATACAAGGCTACCCAGATGGGCGGCCCTTCCGGCGGCGTGATACCCATTGAGCATGTGAACGTGCCAGTGGATTACGAGTCTGTAACGGCTCTGGGCGCTATCATGGGCTCAGGCGGCCTCGTCGTGATGGACGAGGATAGCTGCATGGTGGACGTAGCCAAATTCTTCCTGCAGTTCACCAGGGACGAATCCTGCGGCAAATGCGTACCCTGCCGTGCCGGTATCCCCAAGCTGTTGGCCTTGCTTAACAAGATCACCAGCGGCAAAGGCACACTGGAGGATATTGATATAATCCTGGAGCTTTCGGAGATGATCCAGAAAGCTTCGATCTGCGGCCTGGGCCAGACCGCTCCTAATCCGGCGATTTCGACCATCCGGCATTTCAGAGAAGAGTACGAAGCCCATATCATCGACAAGAAATGCCCCGCAGCGATGTGCCAGTCACTTTTCAGAGCTCCCTGCCAGCATACCTGCCCGGTTGGACTCGACGTGCCCGGCTATATATCGCTTATTAAAAGTGACAAACCTGAAGAGGCGTACAGGCTTATTATGCAGCGATTACCGCTGCCGATGACGGTCGGCCGCGTTTGCCCGCATCCCTGCGAAAGAAAATGCCGCAGGGGACAGGTGGACGAAGCCGTTTCCATCAGACACCTCAAGAGATACGCCTCAGATTACGCTTATGAGCACGGCCTGTCATACATACCGAAGGTCAAAGCAGCCAAAGCAGAGAAAGTAGCAGTTATCGGCGCCGGTCCTGCCGGCCTGGCTGCTGCCTGGGACCTCGCCGTTGAAGGATATAAAGTAACGGTGTTCGAAGCCCTGCCGGTAGCCGGCGGTATGCTGGCTGTAGGCATTCCCGAATACAGGCTGCCTAAAGAGATACTCAACAAAGAGATCGACAACATAAAGAAGCTGGGCATTGAGATAAAATTGAATAGCCCGGTGAAGGACATAAATGCCCTTTTTAAAGAGGGCTTCAAGGCAGTATTCGTGGGCATAGGCGCACACAAGGGCGATAAAATGGGCATCCCAGGTGAGGAACTCGAGGGTGTCTACGACGCAATAGAATTCCTGCGCAATCTCAACCTCGGCAAAGACACAAAAATAGGCAAGAAGGTCGCCGTTGTCGGCGGTGGCAACTCGGCCATAGACGCCGCCAGGATTGCCCTGCGTAAAGGTGCGGAAGAGGTCCACATCGTCTACCGCAGGGAAAAAGCTGATATGCCGGCCGAGGAAGAGGAAATTGCTGCAGCTGAAGAAGAAGGCATTAAGCTCCACCTGCTGACTGCCCCGGTCAAAGTTATCGGTAAGGCCGGCAAGGTAGCAGGAATCGAGTGTAACAAGATGGCTCTCGGTCATTTCGATAAGAGCGGCAGGCGCTCACCCAAGCCCATAGCAGGATCCGAATATAACATTGAAGTGGATACACTGATCGAAGCTATCGGCCAGAGGCCGGATACAGACTCGATCAAGCTTGGCAGCACCAAGATAGGCAAGAGCGGCACCCTCGTAGCGGATAAAAGAACTCTGGCAAGTGAACAGAAGGGTGTTTTCGTCGGTGGAGACGCATTCACCGGACCCTGGACCGTCATTGAAGCTATAGCATCAGGCCAGCGGGCTGCTTCATCAATCAAGAGGTTCCTCAGCGGCAAAGACCTCGGACCGAGGGTTGACCGCCAGGATCCCGAAACTTTCACATACTCGTACGTACCGCCGACCGATGCGGAAACAGCGGAAAGGGCCAGGGTCGGGATAGCCGAGATACGCCTGGCGGACAGGAAAACCTCGATGAAAGAGGTGGTACTGGATTACTCCGCAAAAGAAGCTAAAGAAGAATGCAGCAGATGCCTGAGATGCGATATAGGATAGGAGAAAAGGCAAATGAGTGAAATAACATTAACCATTAACGGTAAACAAGTTAAGGGAAAGCTGGGCGATAGTGTCCTCGACGTGTGCCAGGCCAACGACGTTGACCTGCCGACACTTTGCCATTACAAAGGTCTTACCGATGTCGGCGCCTGCAGGCTCTGTTTGGTTGAGATCGAAAAAGAAAGGAATTTTGTCCCGGCGTGCACTCATCCTGCGCGTGATGGGCAGGTGGTAACGACCAGCAGCGAGAAACTCGAGAAATACCGCCGCCTCATCCTTGAACTCCTGTTTACAGAGAGAAACCACCTCTGCGCGTACTGCGTTGCCAGCGGAGACTGTGAATTGCAGAGCTTGGCTTATAAATACCAGATGGACAACGCAAGGTACCAGTACGCCTGGCCAAACCAGATAACCGATTCGTCAAACCAGTTCATAGTCATGGATCATAACCGTTGCATCTTATGCGGAAGGTGCGTCAGGACCTGTGACGAAATAACCGGCGCGCATGCGCTTGACTTCGGCAAACGCGGTTGGAAAACCAATGTCTGCGCCGATATTAATCAACCGCTGGGTGAATCATCCTGCATCTCCTGCGGCGGGTGTTTTCAAGCCTGTCCGACGGGTGCCATATTCTCCAAGGCCAGTGCTTACAGGGGCAAGCTTGAGGAATGCACAGCGGTGGAATCCACCTGCGCCATTTGTGGCGTCGGTTGCGAGATCAAGGGCCTGGTCAAGAATAACAGGGTGGTCAGGATCGACAGCCCTGACATGACAAGGCCGCGCGGCCTCCTCTGCGAAATGGGCAGGTTTGAACCGCTTTACGATTCAGCAGATAGGGTGACCACACCACTGAAGCGCAACAGCAAAGGGCAATTGGCAAGCTGCTCATATGAAGAAGCTTTCGAAGCCATTGCCAAAAAGTTTGGCGCTTTAGACAGTGTTGCCGGGTTAGCGTCAGGTAAAGCAAGCAGTGAAGCCCTCAAGGCTTTCGCTGAACTTATGCATAAAATAGGCAGTAAGTTTGTGGATACACTTGACGGCGATGACTACCGGACAGTTTCACAGGGTATAACCAAGTTTGACAGCAAAGCCGGCCTGGATATGGAGGCCAAGCTGGAGGACATCCTCACCGCTGATTGTATAGTAGTGATCGGAGCACAACCAACGAAATCCCACCCGGTGATCGGATCCTATATTATGCGCACAGCCTCCAAAAACAAAGCCCAACTTATCGTGCTTGACCCGCTGCGCAACCCGTTCACATTCCGCGCCAGCGTTTGGTTAAAGCCGCCCGAGGGTAAAAAAGAGCTTGCCGTGAAAGCTCTTGGCAAGGCAATCCTCGATCATGGTCTTACCAAGGCTACCGGCGATAATAACAAATTCTCGGCGGATTTCAAGGGCGTTGATGTCAAGAAAGCCAGCAAGGACCTGGGTCTCGATATCCACGATATTACGAAGGCCGCCCAGGTTTTGGCAGAGTCCAAGAATAGCATTATCATTTATGGTAGCGGCATACTTGCCTACAAGGACGCAGACCTGGTAGCGGCAATACTTAACCTGGCTGCCCTTGTTGCTGACAAGCCCAAGGTTATTTCCTTGAAACGTTATGGCAATAGCCGCGGTGCCTGGGAACTCGGACTGGGTAATCCCAAGCGGTCGTTAGCCTCTGTCCTGGCCAAAGGCAAGGCTAAAGGGCTTTACCTGCTGCTTACTGATGACCTGACAGAGTCGCAGGTGCTCGCCGATAGCATAAAAGGAGTTGAATTCACCGTAGTTCAGGCAAGTTACCTTTCTGCTGCTACAGCCAACGCAGATATCGTTCTTCCATCAATGCTCTGGACTGAATCGAGAGGCAGCTATACAACTATTGACGGCATAAGCAAGAAAACCGCGCCGATGGTCAAAGCACATGCAGATATCTTGACAGATACCGTTACGTTGAAAGAAGTTGCCCGGCACCTGAAAAAATAAACGCCCGTAAGGAGTATACAAATGGCAAAAGTTAAAGTAGCTACGGTTTGGTTAGAAGCATGCTCAGGATGTCACATGTCATTCCTGGATGTTGATGAGTTTATAATCGACCTGACGAAACTGGTTGAGTTTAGCAGGAGCCCGATAACTGATATAAAAGATTTCACTCCTGTTACAGTTGGCATAGTTGAGGGCTCAGTAGGAAATGAAGAGGAAAAAGAGGTGATCGAAGAATTGCGCCACAATTGCCAGATCCTGATGGCGCTGGGTGATTGCGCATGCTTCGGCGGTGTTTGCGCGATGCGTAACACTCTAGACAAGGAAACAGTCCTTAAGCGTGCCTACATAGATACTCCGAGCACTTACAAGGGTAAAATCCCGGTTTCACCTGGTGTACCGGCACTGCTCGATAAAGTGTATCCGGCAAATCAAATAGTTAAAGTAGATTGCTATGTGCCCGGATGCCCGCCTGAACCTGAGGCAATTAAATACGGCCTGACCGAATTGCTGGCTGGCAGGATACCGGTAGTTCCCAGCAATATAATGCGCTTTGATTAAAGAGGTGAAATATGGCAAGTAAAACAATTGAAATTAATCCTGTTACCAGGGTCGAGGGCCATGGAAAGGTTACCATCCAGCTCGACGATTCCGGCAACGTAGTTTCGGCGCGTTTTCACGACACACAATTCCGTGGCTTTGAAAAATTCTGCGAAGGGCAGGTCTTCCAGGAAATGCCCAACCTTACACCCAGGATATGCGGTATTTGCCCTGTCAGCCACCAACTTGCTTCCGCCAAAGCCTGTGATGCAATTCTCGGCAAGGAATTGACACGTCCGGCTAAACTCCTCAGAGAGTTATTGCATTTAAGCCAGTATATTCAGTCGCACGCTCTGCACTTCTTCCACCTGGCCAGTCCCGATTTTCTGCTTGGTTTTGATTCGGATCCGGCCACCAGGAATGTGGTAGGGCTCATTGGAGCTAATCCCGCACTCGCTACCGAGGCGGTTAAGCTTCGCAGCCTTGGCCAGACTATTATCAAGAAATTGGGCGGAAAAAAAGTGCACCCCAACGCTGCCCTGCCCGGTGGGATGACTACTGCCCTGAAAGCTGAGGATAGGGATTACTTCCTCAAACAAATTGACTGGGCACTGGCTGATGCGCAGCTGGCAATTAAGATTTGGAAGGACTACGTTGCTGCCAATACCGCTATGGTAAATAGTTTTGCCAAGTTCCCCTCAGCTTATCTCGGTATGGTTGACGAGAATAACAACCTGGCATTTTACGACGGCAATCTCCGCCTGGTTGACTCAATGGGCGTTGTCCTGGAAGACCAGTTCAACCCCGCTAATTATCTCGATATAATCGCCGAGTATGTTGAAGACTGGTCATACATGAAATTCCCCTTCTATAAGAGCCTTGGCTACCCCGGCGGTATTTACCGTGCCGGACCGCTCGGCCGCTTGAATGCCTGCACCGGGATTACCACACCCCTGGCTAATGCCGAATTCAAGCTCTACAAGAAGCTGAGCCACAATGGACTTGTGGAAGGTTCCATGTATTATCACTATGCACGCCTTATAGAGTTGATCTACTCTATTGAAAAGACCCGAGAACTCCTCGAGGACAAGGATATTACCTCAACAGACATCCAGGTTACCTCAAATAAGTACAACGAGCAGGGTGTCGGTGTGGTTGAAGCCCCGAGAGGGACTCTCATACATCACTATTGGGTTGACGAAACCGGTAAAATAACGGGCGTCAACCTGATCGTCGCCACAGGAAACAATAACGCCGCCATGAACCGCTCGGTTTATGAAGTTGCCAAAGACTATATTAAAAACGGAAAGGTTACCGAGGGCATCCTCAACAGGGTCGAGGCGGCTATCCGCTGCTATGACCCATGTCTCTCATGCTCGACCCATGCCCTTGGGCAAATGCCGCTTCTCATCCAACTCAGGTCCACTGACGGTCAAATCGTGGGCAGAATCCAAAGCTAAAATCTGCATTACGTGAGGCACCGGGCGGGTTACAAATTTGTAACCCGCCTTTCTTTTCTGATATCGTTGGAACATGCTTTGTACCATCATCATCGAGAGCAAAGAAACCAGGGTGCATCCGGGATCCAGTTTATTATGGGCAGCGCTGGATAACGGCTTTTTTATACCCAATTTATGCAGCATCAAGGAGATGCAGCGTCCTGTTGCTTCATGTCGGCTTTGTTTCGTTGAAATAAAAGGGCAATCTGCACCGGTCACCGCCTGTTCGGAAAAGGTCAGGGACGGGATGATAGTAACGCTTAACAGTCCGCAAATAACACGGTTACGCAGCACCTCTTTTAATCTGCTTTTGAGCAATCATCACCTGGATTGTGCTCATTGCATAAAAAATAAGAACTGTGAACTGCAAAGGATCGCTGGAGCTGCGCATTTCAAGCTTAATACCAGGCGTTTTAATAAAACTGGCTCAAGCCTGCCCGTCGATTCCAGCCACCCCCTGATCATCTTTGATCACAATAAATGCGTCCTCTGCGGCAAGTGCGTTTGGGTTTGCCAGAAAGAAGGCACAGCAGTGCTCGACTTTGCCTATCGGGGTATCAAGACAGCTGTCTCCACCTTTGCGGAAATGCCGTTAGCTGAAACGGCCTGCAATTCATGCATGTCCTGTGTCGCAGTTTGCCCGGTTGGCGCAATTTATACCAGGTCAATCCTGCCAGGCGTCCCTGCCAATTAGGGGAACAAACCGGCAACCACCCAGTTTTTCTACTGTATTGCCTGATTTACCTTTTCTAATTCGTAACAACTCCTGCTCATACCTTGAACCTACGGGTATCACCAGTCTACCTCCAACTGCAAGCTGTTCTACCAGCGTTTGAGGCACATCCGGCGCCGCTGCTGTCACGATAATAGCATCATATGGTGCGTTTTCCTTCCACCCCAGATCATCACCGGCAACCCCTATAGTGATATTCCGGTAACCCAATCCATTCAACAAATTTCTCGCCTGTTCTACCAGTTCGGGTATCCTTTCAACGCTGTAAACTGACGCAGCCAGTTCCGCAAGTACGGCGGACTGGTAACCGCTGCCCGTACCCACCTCCAGTAACTTCTCCCTCCCCTTCAACTCAAGGGCCTGTGTCATCAGGGCAACGATATAAGGCTGTGAAATAGTCTGCCCATATCCGATGCTTAGAGGCCTATCGTCGTAGGCAAACATCTGCAGGTCGACAGGTACAAACAATTCACGGGGTACTCTCGAAATGGCGTCCAGCATAAGCTGATCTTTAATGCCGGGATAAAGTGATTCAACTAAGATCTGGCGTGCCCTGTCAAAATCCACCGGTCTTAAACTCTATGTCTTTAACGCTGGAATAAACGTCAATACTATCAGGATCAATATAAGTGCACCGGCAATTATGCCAATACGGATAATATCAGATTTTACGTAATCGTAATTCCCCGGCTGTATGACACTCGCTGCCACGCCTGCAGGCTGTTTGGCCATGGCCTTTGCAGCAGGCTGTGCTGCGGATTGTATTGGCCGTGCTTCTGCGCGTTGCGCGGGTTCGCTAACCCGGCTTTTCGCCCTGACTCTGCGTGATTTCTTTGACATGAATATTCTCCTGGACTAATATTGTAAATCAGGTTTAAAGAACGACATATGCTACGTAGGCGGTCAACATCGTGCTATACCTGTTTGTACGCTTTGGTCGTCGAGATATGAGCATGCCCGAGCACTTCCTGTACCGAATGGATATCTGCGCCATTATGCAACTTGTGAACTGCATAACTGTGCCGTATGGTGCGGGGTGTCACCTTGGCTGTGAGTCCCGCCATAGCTGCATAACTCTGTACTAACTGCCAGAAGCCCTGCCTGGTCAATCTTTCACCCCGCTGATTTAAAAATAGGGCTTTTTCTCTATCGCTGGTTAATAACTTGATACGTACCGATTCAATGTATTCTTGAATAATCTCCTTAATACGTTTATCCAGCGGGATTTTTCTTGAGCGGCCTTTTTGATTGGTGATAGTAAGACAACTCTGGCCAAGGTCCATATTATCAACATTCAGTGACATCAGTTCACTGGCCAGCAAGCCAGTGGCATAAAGCAGTTCCAGCATGGCCTGATCTCTCTTGGCATCTATAGTAGATATACTGGCAGTCTCCGCCAAAAGCCGTTGTATCTCCTGCATTGATAAAGATTTAGGTAACGCCTTATTGACTTTGGGTGCAGCCAGCTTGGGCGCCAGGTCGGCATTTACCTTGCCCCTTCCAGCCATAAATTTAAGAAACGTCCTGGCTGCCGCTATTTTTCTGGCTATGGTAGAAACGGTATAACTTTTCTCCTTAAGGTTTAGCATATAGGACGCCATGTGCTCTTCACTCAGTTCCGCACCGTCGTAGCCAGGTAATTCATTATCTTTCGCGCTGGCAATATAATCAGCTAACTGGCTAAGGTCATTATGATAGGCATCCAAAGTATTCTTGGAGCACTTTTTCTCTTTGGCCAGATAGTTTAGAAATAATCTTATATCTTCTCGCATTTCAAACGACCGTTATTTTAACATAAATCTATATTTCTCGAACAGGATATTTAGCTCAATCTAAACACACTTTGTCTCAATCATATTTCGATGCTAATATTCATTTGAAAATGTTTGAACCACACATATCATCATATTTAAAGCTATTACCTCCCCTGCCTGGGATTTACATCTTTAAAGACAACCTGGGTGAGGTTATCTACGTTGGCAAGGCGGCAAACCTCCGCAACAGGGTAAAGAGTTACTTTCAAAAAGTTTCGAGCCTCCCCGAAAAGACCAGGCAACTTGTTGAAAGGGTAAATAAGATCGAATTCGTAGTTACAGAGTCAGAAATCGCAGCCCTCATACTTGAATGCCAGCAGATAAAAAAATACAGGCCCTTTTACAACGTCATGCTCAAAGACGATAAAAGCTTCCCATATATTAAGGTCGATGTCAAAAATGATTGGCCAACTATCAGCATTACCAGGCGGCGCTATAACGATGGAGCTAAATATATTGGGCGGATTCCCAGCGCATGGTCAGCCCGGCATACTTATGAGTTCATAAAAAAAATATTTCCCTTGCGATCTTGTAACAAGGTTATTACCGGTAAAGAAACCAGGCCTTGCCTTAAATTCCATATACGGCGCTGTCCTGGCCCCTGCATTGGTGCAATCCGCAAGGACGAGTACCACGAGCTTGTTATGCTGATCGTAGCTTTCCTGGAGGGCAAAGAAGAGTTAGTTCTGCGTGAACTTAGGGAAAACATGCAGGCAGCATCACGATCAATGGAATTCGAAAAGGCTGCCCGCTTACGCAACCAGATACAGGCTATTGAAGCGGTCATTGCCAGCAATAAAATACCCCTCAATATCAGGGGCTGGCAGGATGCTATCGCACTTGCACGCAACGAAGACCTTGCCTGCGTGCGAATATTTTCTGTCAGGGACGCCAGGTTGATTGGAGATGAGCATTTTACTATGGAAGGTGTCAGGGGCGAGAGCGATGCATATCTCCTAGAGATCTTTTTAAAACAGTATTACTCCTCGTCTGATCATATCCCGGGTCTTATACTCCTTCAATTGCCGGTTGACGAGCCGCAGTTGATAAGTGAATGGTTGCATAGCAGGAAAGGATCTGGTGTAGAACTGAGGACACCGTCCAAAGGTGCTGGTTTGCGCCTGATAAATATGGTGGCAGCGAATGCCCGGCAACAACTGGAAATTTATCAAGCCCGGCAAGCCGCACGGCCCGAGAATTTTAATATCCTGGTAAATTTGAAGCTCTTGCTGGAACTTCCCATGTCTCTGCGCAGGATTGAAGCCTACGATATCTCCAATATCCAGGGCACTAACGCAGTCGGCAGTATGGTGGTATTTGAAAATGGTATTCCCCGGCCTGCGCATTACCGGCGGTTCAGGATCAAATCGGTTCAGCATCCTGATGACTACGCTATGATGCGCGAGATGATACAGCGGCGTTTCACTGCGCGCGAAGATTCGACGGGCAAATGGTCAACCCTGCCCGATCTCGTATTGATTGACGGGGGCAAAGGACATCTTCATGCCGCCAGCTCTGCTATGAAAGAAGCCGGAGTCAGCAATGTACCTATCATTAGCATAGCCAAAGAAAATGAAGATGTATTCCAGCCTGGCAATACCGAACCAGTACCTATATCTAAATCTTCTGCTGAGCTTCACCTGCTGCAACGCATCCGGGATGAGTCGCACAGGTTTGCTGTGACATATCACAGGAACCTGAGGGCGAAGAAAAGCAGGGAATCGTCATTAGACGTCGTAGCTGGTATCGGGCCAACGCGTAAAAAGGCTTTGATTAAAAGGTTCGGCTCGGTCCGCAATATTAAAGACGCCACAGTTGAAGAGCTTACATCAGTGAAGGGAATAACTACCAAACTTGCTATAAGTATCCTTGATGCTCTGGCGTAAACGCTTAGGTTTTGTTTATTATATCAAGATCTAAGACCATCCCATCTCGTGCCGCTATCACCCTGACACCCGTTTCATCGCTCACTTTTTTTTCAATTTCCCATGGCTTGACCGGCCACATCGTCAGGCCAAAATGGGTTAATACCACCATCTTCGGCTTGATCTCCCTTATTATCAGTTCCGCCTCCGTCAAAGAAAGGTGATCAACCGGTATTCTCCTCTCAAAGCTTAACACATTTATAATGACAAACTCCGCTTTATAGTGGCCGGTCAGGGAATCGAAAAATTTAGTATCCGTAATCCAAGAAAACTTATGCCTCGGTGTCTGGAAAACAAAGCCGTAGGTCTCCACCCGGTGAATATGTTTTACCGGTGTAGTAAATTTAACGTCGCCTACCGAATACCCTTTACCCTCCTCTAATAATTCCACCTTTTGAGGGTAACCCTGCAGGTACGGAAAGATGACCGCACCGTCATTAAAGGCATCTGCAGGTGCATACAAGTTTCCTCTCGGTTTCCATCCGCCATCCGTCATAGCTTCAATCATCACATTTATGTCAACAGAATGGTCAAGATGCTTATGGGAGAGAATAATGGCGCTCAATTTCGGGGGTTCACAATTGTGCCTGATAGCATATACCAGCGAACCAGGTCCCGGGTCAAGTAATATCTGCGTGCCTCCCAAATTCATCCAAGCCCCACCCGTAGCCAATAATTGCTTCGCCACAGTAAATCTTGCTCCGCCTGTACCGAGAAACAGGATAGTGTCTTTGGGCATATCCACGGCCATAATTATATCAGTTGACCCAGTTTACATTGAAAATCCAGATTCTGTTAAAATGCCTGTTAAATTCAGGTATGCAGGCGATGAGGCAAAATGAAGAAACTCGAAATCGAAATAGCCGGGTTAGTCAGGGCAATCCACGAGAAGACGGGTAAATATCTCACTATCGGGACGGTTGAATCGGCAACGGGGGGTAGGATAGCAGATAGAATAACTAACGTTGCCGGCAGTTCGGATTATTTCAAAGGGGCCATCGTTTCTTACAGCAATGAAATAAAAATCGTCACAGCAGGGGTAAAAGAGGAGACTTTGAAATCGCACGGGGCCGTCAGCCATGAGACCGCCATGGAGATGGCACGAGGTGGCCGCAGGCTGCTACAGGTGGATATTTGCGTATCTACTACCGGTATCGCGGGACCGGGTGGCGCGACACCAGTTAAGCCAGTGGGTCTTTTCTACGTGGGGCTATCCACACCTGACGCTGTAACTCAACAAAAGCATTTATCCACAGGGAACAGGGATGCAATCAAGCATAAAGCCACTGAAATGGCTTTGAAAGTTTTGAAGGAATACCTGCAGAATAATCTCAATGAAACAGCCAGAGTACCACTGGAAGAAAAGCAGGTTGTCTCCTGTTTCCTTGAGCATCGGAAAATGATCCTTATTATGAGACGAAGCAGCAAGGTCGGCACCTACCAAAGGGCATGGGCAGGTGTAAGCGGCTACATCGAAACTGATCCACTGGATCAGGCATATACTGAAATAAGGGAGGAAACTGGCCTTTTTAAAAACAATATAAAACTGATTACACAAGGAAAACCCAAGGAGGTTATTGACAAAAGCCTCCACCGTAAATGGATCGTCCACCCGTTCCTCTTCCATGTATTAGACCCCGAAAAAATAATGATCGATTGGGAGCACACTGAATGTCAATGGATCAGACCTAAAGA
>Ga0315273_10005482_pt1 | contig 15686 bp, 15 predicted proteins | sample YL17G02_0_MG_FD_205753 | JGI IMG/M metagenome (GOLD analysis project Ga0315273, IMG submission 205753) | Sediment microbial communities from Yellowstone Lake, YNP, Wyoming, USA - YL17G02_0 | ecosystem: Environmental > Aquatic > Freshwater > Lake > Sediment | place: USA: Wyoming | collected...
CCTTCAACGGCAAGTACCTCCAGGACGTGCTCGCGGTGCTGGAGGAGGGCCAGGTAGCGCTGGAGACGACGAACCCGTCGAGTCCGGGCGTCCTGCGGCCCGTGGGCGTGGAGAACTACGTCCACGTTGTCATGCCCATGTTTGTTCAGTGGTGACGAGTCGTGACCCCTGAGGAAGCTCTGCGCCTCATCGAGCAAGGCGAGGGCCAAACTGTCGAATTCAAGGCGAGCATGTCCGCAGTGGAAGAAGGCATCGACTCTCTCTGCGCCTTTGCTAACGCTGACGGCGGCACGGTCTTCTTCGGCGTGCGAGATGATAAGACCATAGTGGGCCTCTCCGTCGGTGCCAATACTCTCGAAGAACTTGCCAACAAGATAGCCCGCTCGTTTTTTCCTCGAACAGTCCCACGCATCGACGAATTCAGCCTCAGCAACAGAACAATTCTTGCCATTACCGTGGAAACCGCGGGCCGCGGGAAGGTGATCTTTAGGCACGCTCCTCGCCGGCGTTCTGGAAGAACCAACCAGCAGATGTCTTGGGACCAGGTACGCGACAAGATATCCCAGGAGGGAACCAATTGGTCTGATGAGCAGCCCCGATTTGAGGTGACGCAAGCAGGGGTGACCAAGTCAGCGGCTATTGCCGAACCGAAATTCAGGGTCAATCAGGCTTCGGGCGATATGGTTGCTGATATAGAGTGGCGCATTCGAGGGCAATTCGTAAGCGATTGGCGACAGACAACAGGCTCTGCACTCGACAGGACCGCCTTCATTCCTGCCTTGAATCTGCCACATCCGTCATATCAGGATCCGAGGCTTGGTCCTTACGAGATTGGTTTTGAGATTCGTTTCGATTGGCGCGGCCGTGTCTGCCATGAGATTCACCGCTGGCACACTCCACAGCGGCTACCCTCGTCACTAAGCGACTGGGAGATTGAAGGGAAGATTCTCCCGCCCCTGCGCTTCGAAGAGCCACGGTAGTTCATCGCGTGCTCGCCCCCAAATCCGCGGTATCATTGCCCTCGCGGCAATGCAAAGCCCGCCAACGGAGGCCGCGCGCGAGGAGCGGCCTGGCCTAGCTGTTCGTCGCGCCACGTCGTGATCGCCACATGCCCCACAGAAGTCCACCCGCAATGCCGGCGAGCGCAAGCTGAGTCGCCGACATCAGGCTGTCAAGATCAACGCCCTCGTCGAAGACACCGCCGGGCAGCATCCATGGCTGCGTCGCCGACCCATTCGCGAGGTGGAAGTTGATCGTCATGAACGCGCCGCCGAGAGCCGCGGTGCCGATCAACGTGAGCGTCGCCGCACGCAGCGGGACAGACGCGCGCCCCCAGGCAAGCAACCAGACCAGTGCGCCGGCCATCAGCGTGACGCCGATAAGCAGCTCCCCGATCTCCGTCAGGTATCCGAATAGCTTCCCATTCGGAATCACGACATCGTTGAGGAAGCTCACGTACCAACCCGGCGATCCCTGCGACTTTTCCGCCAGTTCGTCGGCCAGACCGGCCGGAAAACCACCGCGCACAACCTTCGTCAGGCCGGAAACAAGCCACTCGTAGCCCATGAACACCTGCACCGCCATCAGCCCGATGAGAGGCAGCCTCGATGCCGCGACGCCGCCGGCCGCCGCATCGGAGGTCGCCCTGTTCGGGAGACCGGCCAGCTGAACGCGCATTGTTCGCTGGTCAGGGTCCCTGATGTTCTCTCGCGCCATCACGACGCCTCCCTTCGCTTGCTTCATCTGACTGATCTCGTCGCTACGCTCTGTCGTTCATTATATGCCGAGCGAGCGGCGGAGTATCGGTGCATCGGGTGCGGGCCCCCAAATCTGCGATATAATATGCCTGATAGGGCTTCCCCGCCTTCGGCTTTTCACTCGCCCGCTGAGCGCGCTCGTCCCCTTGACCGGGCATGCTATAATGTACAATGCGATGTATAAGGAGTCGGAAGCATGAGCCGGATGGTGCGCAAGCAGGTATACATTCAACCTGAACAAGAGAAACTGCTGAAGCGTCGCGCCCGCGAACTCGGCGTATCGGAATCGGACGTTATTCGACGCGGCATCGAGCAGGTGGGGCGCGCTGGCGCAGGTCGACCCATCGATCGTGCCGCCTGGGAGGAAGCGCTTCGCTTCATCGAGAGACGGTTGGCCATGAAGGTGCCCGCGACGGGTCGTGAGTGGACGCGCGACGAGCTTTACGAGGACGATTGAGCAGCTTCTTCATCGATACCAACATCCTCGTCTATGCTCACGATCCCCGAGACCCCAAGAGGGGGCGGCAAGCCCGAGACATCCTCAAGCGCCTAACATCGAATGACAACGGGCTGCTGAGCGTCCAGTGTCTTACGGAGTTCTACCGGGCGGCGAGATGGAAAATCCGCGAGCCATTGTCACCACAAGAAGCCCTGGCTCAAATCGAGCGATTCACGCGCTCATTTCTTGTTCTCGATCTGACCTCCGCCATCGTTCTGGATGCCTGCCGTGGGTCTGGCTCCTACCAGCTTTCGATCTGGGACGCGTTGATTTGGGCTACCGCCAAGTTGAACCAAGTGCCTTTCGTCCTCAGTGAAGACTTCCAGGACAGCATGCTACTCGAAGGTGTACGCTTTTTGAACCCTTTTGCGGATGCCTTCGACGTAGCGGCGTTATCGACTACGTGAAAGGCGGCTCGACGAGCACAACGTCGGCGGCAAAGGTGCTCGCCCCCAAATACGCGATATAATGTGCCTGATAGGGCTTCCCCGCCTTCGGCCTTAACGCCGACTGCCGATAAACCATTTGTGGGCGATCTCGCGTCCCACGATCACGGTGATTAGAATATGAAGCCGAAAAACCCATCGGGGGCTAAAGGCGGGCAGGGAGTACGCGCACCTAAGCACCCTCCAGCGAAGCAGAACCGGCGCGGGACACCCTTGCCCAACGCCCTGGCGCGCCTCATCGGCGCCATGCTCGGCATCTCGCCCAAGCAGGCGAAACGCCCGGCCGCCGGGACACCCGCTGAGCCCGAGGCTGTCCCCGTCGAGCAGGAAGTGGAATTGCCAATGCCTGAAGAGAACGTGCTACCGCCGGAAGGGTCGCAGGAGAAGGCCCCGGAGGAGATTGCTGGCAGCATGGAGCAGAGGGAGACGCCAGCTAGTGAGGCCACCCGTCGCGCCGCCGACATCCTGGCGAAGGCCCTGTCTGAGGCGGAGGCCGTTCTAGTAAGCGCTGCGCCGGAGCATGCGCCCGAAGGCGGGCCGCCCGGCGAAGAGCCGAGGCCTCCGGAGCCGCCCCCGCCACCGGCTCCGAGCACGCTCGACCAGATGCAGGACCTTCTGCGCACCCTCACCGAGCACTTCGACCGCGCCCTCGACCGCATGGCCGACGAACGCCGCATCCTCATCGACGAGGCGCAGTCGGCTGGACGCTCCGCCCGCGAGCAAACCGACCGCGCGCTCGACCGGATGGAGCAGGACCGCCGCGACCTCACTGAGCAGGTGGCGACACTGGCGCGGGCGCTGGAACGCCTGGATCACCGCCTCGACGACCTCTCGCGGGCGATGCTGGAGTCGCGCCGCGTGCCCATCACCGTCGCCATCGAGGAGGAAACGCCGCCGCCGCCGGAAGAGACTGAACCCGCTTTCGCGCCCGGCGGCGAAGGGCTGACGCTCGTCATCTCCGCCGTGCCCGGCTTCCAGGGCCTTATGGAGGTGCAGCGCGCCCTCACGCGCATTTCGGCGATCGAGGGGGCGTCGGTCGAGCGCTACTTCGACGGCGAGGCGCGAATCGTCCTCATGCTGCGCGAGCCGATCACGGCCGGTCGGCTACTGGAGACTCTCACGCAGGCGACGGGGCAGCAGTTGCAGCTTGAGGAGTCGCGGCCGGAGTCGATGCGGATGCGCGTCCGCTTCCAGGGTCCGGCGATCTAGCTCGAATTCGGCCCGGCCGGGTGCTTCCTATCGCAGCCGCGCCAGGGCGTTGGCTATCGCTTCGATATGCTCCGGGCCGCTGCCGCAGCAGACGCCGATAAGCCTCACGCCTATCCCAGCGACCCACACCGCGTAATCCGCCATCTTCTCCGGCGTGCCGTCGTAGACGACGCTCTTCCCGTCGGAGACAGGGATGCCCGCGTTGACCTTCGCGATCACCGGCATCTTCGGTCCGGCGTCGATGAACTGCTGGAACAGCGTCTGATAGCCTGTCAGCCCCAGGCCGCAGTTGGCGCCGACCGCCAGCAGCCCCAGCTCGTCGCCCTTCGCCACGAGCTGCGCCGGCGTCACGCCCATCATCGTCCGCAGGCCGGATTCCGCCTTGCCCGTGTCAAACGACATCGTCACGGCGATTGGCAGCTGGGAGACGCTACGCGCGCCGTCGATGGAGGCCGCGACCTCGTCGAGATCGGCCATCGTCTCCACCTGGAAGAAGTCGACGCCGCCTTCGTCCAGCGCCTTCGCCTGTTCCGCGAAAGCGTCTCGCAGCTCGTCGGCGGTCACCTCGCCCATCACCAGCATCTTGCCGCTGGGGCCGAGCTTGCCCGCGACGGACACGGTAGCGCCGGCCTCGCCCCTGGCGATGCGGGCGGCAGTCAGGTTGACTTCGTGCACCTTGTCGGCGAGCCCGTACTTCGCCAGACGGAAGCGGTTGCCGTTGAACGTGTTCGTCTCGATGACCTGCGAGCCGGCGTTGATGTAGTCGCGGTGGCAACGGGCGACAGCCTCGGGCGCCAGCAGGTTCAGCCACTCAGAGATGTCCGACGCCTCCTTGCCGGCCTTCGCCATCTCCGGCGCCAGGTACGTGCCCTTGGAGCCGTCATAGACCATCGGGCGATCGAACTTGGGGACGGCCAATCTCCACCTCCCTATCGCTGGATTCCCAGATACGAGTATACCGCATCATCCTCCAGGCCGGCGACGACGACGTCCGCGCACGCCAGGGCATCCGGCTCACGCCCCGCGGCCAACCCTATGCAGCGCATTCCCGCCCGCTTCGCCGCTTCTACGCCGCCGGGCGCGTCCTCGATGACGACGCAGTCTTCCGGCCGCTCGCCGAGCCGTTCCGCCGCGACGAGGTATCCCTGCGGGTCGGGCTTGCCGCGCTCCGCGTCCTCTTCCGCGACGAGCGCGTCGAAACCGTCGCTGATACCGAGGGCGTCGAGGAGTGTCTCCACGTTCTGTCGCGGCGCCGAGGACACGACCGCCGTCTTCACGCCGCTCTCGCGCAGTCGCCGCACAAGGGCCACAGCACCGGGCAGCGGCTGGACCTTGCCCCGGATCGCCTCGCGGAATAGCTCCTCCTTGCGGCGCCCGAGCTCCCTCAGCCGCGGCGGCGGCATATCGCCGAGGTTCGCGCGCAGGATATCGTGGTTCCGCAGGCCGAAGGTGCGACGGAACTCCTCGTCGCTGAGGTCCTTCTCCAGACCAGCGAACAGCGCCCGCCACGCCTGATAATGGAAAGGCGCGGTGTCGACGAGCACGCCGTCCATGTCCCAGAGAACGGCCCCGATCACGCGAGCCTCCCACCGCCGAATGTCCAACAATGGAAGGGAGGGTAGCACAGTTCGAGCGGCGCGTCGAACCGAAGTCCGAACGCCGTCGGCAGTCGAGCGTGAGAGCGGCGGCTCTTGTTGACTTTAAATGAGGGTCGGGGCTAATCTCAGCTTGCGCGAAATTGCACAAGTTCCCTCGGCTTCATGGTCAACCACATTGGGCGCCGGCCTGGGGTGAGGGGCGGCATGGAACAGCGCCGGCCGGGAGAAAACGAGTCTACCATTCAAAGCCAAAGGAGAGATGCTAGATGACCAGTTCAAACAACACGACGTACTGGCCAAAGAACCGATACCTCGAGGTCTATAACAGATCGATCGACGACCCTGAAGGCTTCTGGGCCGACGAAGCCCGCAAGCTGGACTGGTTCAAGACCTGGGACAAGGTGCTCGAATGGAAGGAGCCCTTCGCCAAGTGGTTTGTGGGCGGCGAACTCAATGCTTCCTACCTCTGCGTCGACCGTCACGCCAAGAGCGAGCGGCGCAACAAGGTCGCCTACTACTTCGAGGGCGAGCCGGGCGACACCCGCGCCATCACCTACGCCCAGCTCTACCGCGAGGTCAACAAATGCGCCTCCGCGCTCAAGAAGCTCGGCCTCACCAAGGGCGACAAGATCGGCATCTACCTGCCGATGATCCCTGAGCTGCCGATCGTAATGCTTGCCTGCGCCAGGTTGGGCGTCACCTTCACCGCCGTTTTCTCCGGCTTCACCGCCCAGGCGGTCGCCGACAGGCTGAACGACCTCGAGGCCAAGATACTCGTAACCGCCGACGGCGGCTGGCGCAGAGGATCGCCCTTCCCGCTCAAGAAGGTCGCCGACGAGGCGATGAAGCTCGCCACGACGGTCAAGAAGCAACTCGTCGTCAAGCGGACCGGCATCGACGTTGAGATGGCCGACGGCCGCGACCTCTGGTGGCACGACGTGATGAAGGACGCCGACGACTACGTCGAGCCGGAGTCGCTCGAGGCGAGCCACCCCCTGTACATCCTGTACACGTCCGGCACGACCGGCAAGCCGAAGGGCGTCGTCCACAGCACCGGCGGCTACATGGTCTACGCCAACTCAACGTACAAGTGGGTTTTCAACGTCGACGAGAACGACGTCTTCTGGTGCACCGCGGACATCGGCTGGGTCACCGGCCACACCTACATCGTCTTCGCGCCGCTCTGCGCCGGTTCCACCAGCGTCATGTACGAGGGCGCGCCCAACTTCCCGGACCTCGGCCGCTGGTGGGACATCATCGAAAAGTACGGCGTGAACGTCCTGTACACCTCACCCACCGCCATTCGCATGTTCCGGCAGGCCGGCGAAGAGTGGCTGGAGAAGTCCGACCTGAGCAGCCTCAAGCTGCTGGGCTCCGTCGGTGAGCCGATCAACCCCGACACCTGGCTGTGGTACTACGACCACGTCGGCAAGGGGCGCTGCCCCATCGTCGATACCTGGTGGCAGACGGAGACCGGCGGCATCCTCATCTCGTCGGCGCCGGCCATCCAGATGCCGCCACTCAAGCCCGGCTCGGCCAGCCTCCCGCTGCCCGGTGTCGTGCCGCAGGTCGTCAACGAGAACGGTGAGCCCGTACCGGCCGGAGAGCGCGGCCTCCTGATCCTCAAGAAACCGTATCCCGGCATGCTCATGACCCTGTACAAGGACCCGGAGAGGTTCAAAGAGGCCTACTGGAACCGTTTCCCCGGCAACTACCTGACAGGTGACTACTCGATCCAGGACGAGGACGGCTACTTCTGGCTCCTCGGCCGAGCTGACGAAGTCATCAAGGTCGCCGGGCACCGCCTGGGCACGCTGGAGCTGGAAAACGCCGCCATCTCTTATGAGGCCGTGGCGGAAGCAGCCGCCATCGCTAAGCCCGACGAGGTCAAGGGCGAATCCATCACCATCTTCGTCATTCTGAGGGAGGGCTACCACCCATCAACACCGGAAGAAATCGCCTCCATGGAGGGCGCGATCAAGAAGCACATCCGTAACACGATGGGCCCGATCGCTACGCCGGAGCGCGTCTTCCTGGTGAAGAAGCTCCCGAAGACCCGCAGCGGCAAGATCATGCGCCGGCTGCTCAAGGCCGTCGCCATGGAAGCCCCGCTCGGCGACGCCACGACACTCGAAGACGGCGCCTCCCTCGCCGAGGTCCAGGCCGCCTACGAGGAGCTCAAGGGCCAAGTCTAGCGGTCGACAAGCGCTACAATCGATGAGGGCGGAACTTCTTCCGCCCTCATCTCTATTCCCCACGTTCCGGGATCCGAACCCTGCCTGCCGTCCGGCCGACGTCCGTCCGGTCTGCTCCACGCGCGTCGACCTGCCGATACACACATAGATGCATCTATCCGGAGGCTGATGTCATGTCCCTCCTCGGGCGCCGGACTGTCAGTGTGGCGGCCGCCATCGTCGTTCTATCGATAACGATAGGGGGCGCCCTCTCTCCTCAAAGCGCCTCTCCGGTCAGCGGCGCGGACCCGGTTGTCCAGATCGACCCGGCATCGTCGGAGGTCGCCGTCGACGGGACCGTCGACGTGGACATCGTCATTACCGATGCCACGGACCTCTACGCCGCCTCGGTGGACCTCAGCTTCGACGCCGCTGTCCTGGAAGTCGTTGACGCCGACCCCGGCCGGTCGGGAGTCCAGGTCTTCACAGGCACGTTCCCCGGCCCGTCGGAAGGCCCAAGCGACGTCACGATCAACACGGCGGATAACACGGCGGGAACAATCGAGTACGACGTCACGCTCCTCGTCCCGGCGCCGCCGGTAAGCGGCAGCGGCACCCTGGCGACGGTACGCTTTCGGGGAAAGGCGACCGGCACGAGCCCCGTTGCGCTGGAGAGCGCGGCCCTCTGGGGCCCCGGGCCTAGCGATGGGATCACGACCACGACGGCCAGCGGCGAGGTGCAGGTCGCAGAGTCGGCGACGGACACCCCTCAGCCCACGCCCACTTCGGCATCGACGGCGACAAGGACGCCCTCCGGCACGCCGCGAGAGACAAACACTCCTAAGCCGACTAACACGCCCAAGCCAACGAAAACGCCCGCGCCCACCAAAACGCCGAAGTCGACGGCGACGCCGAAACCGCCTATGGAGAAGCCGGAGTCGACGAAGGCAGCCGTCGCCGCCGCGGGCGTCCAGCCGACGCCGTCAGGCGGGGCGCTGCCGTCAGCCGGTACCGGCGAGATGCCCGAGCAAATGTGGCGCTGGTTCTTCCTCAGCGGCGCCGTCGTCATGGGGCTGGCCACCTGGGCGTTCACCTTCCGCTTCTACGCTCGTCAGAAGGAAAACGAGCGCTTCTGGCACCGCTGACTCCAGCGCGCCAATCGCGGGAAAACGACAAGCCGCCCTCTCGAGCGGCTTGCGTGTTGTTAGAACCCCGACGTTCGGGCTCATCGCTTCAACCGGCGCGATGGAGCCTGCTCTGTGGTCCCCCGATCCCGTTAGAGTGCGCGTACCTTGAAGGTAGGCTTTCGGGAAAGCTCCTTCACCGCCGCGTCGCGCAGCTTCTGACACGATGCCTTGAGCTGCTCCATGTCCCTGGCGCCCAGAGTCTTGAAGAGCTTCCCGCTGGCATCGTTGGCGACCGCGAACGCCTCTTCGAACATCTTGATGCCCTTGTCGGTGAACTCAACCAGCCTCTTGCGGCGGTCTTTCGGGTCGCCGTGAGTGTGCACCCAACCCTTGGCTTCCGTCCGGTCGACGAGACCGGTCAGGCTGTTGGGCTCCTTGACCATCCACGCGGCGAGCTCGCTTACGGCAAGCGGACGCCGCTCATACGCCAGCAAGGCCAGCAGGTGCAACTGCGGCAGGGATATACCCTGGGGGATCAGCGCGATTTCCTGGACCTTGAATACGGCATTGTATGCCTGGTAGAGGGCGTGCCAATCGCCCAGCCCTTTCATCTTGTCGGCGCTCATCGCCTTCGGAAGACGTGCCTTGTTCGCCACTGACTAACCTCCGTTCTGCTTGTCCACTGTGAAGGAACCACCCGTCCTTCCGCCGCCGTCCATATGATGGGCGTCCGCTGTCGATTGATGCCTTGACTGCTGATCAACGAAGTTGATCGTCCCAGGCCGACTTCTTCTCATACAGTCCACTTCCATTCCTACCTTAGTCTGGACTGGATTGTCAAGTAGCGTGCTCGCCTCTAGACTGCTAATCTTTTGTCGATTGGCACGCGAGAATACCCATCTTATGATGAACGCCGCGTTCCAGCACAGGTGCAGCCAGATGACGCGGCCGGGGACTTGCTCCTACCGGCTGTCCACGCCATGATGGCTGGACCGTCGATGGATAGCGCCATGACGCAGCCAGTCACTTTCCCGGCGAACGGCCTGACCCTCGAGGGCATCCTGCACGCCGCCGCGAACGGCGAAGGCCGCCCCGTGCCCGGCGCCGTCGTCTGTCATCCTCACCCGCTTTACGGCGGCGACATGCACAACGCCGTGGTCGTCGCGGTCTGCGGCGCCCTGGCGATGCAAGGGATCACCGCCCTACGGTTCAACTTCCGCGGCACCGGCGCCAGCGAAGGCTCGCACGGCGGCGGCCGCGAGGAGCCCGACGATGTCCATGCCGCCCTCGATTTCCTCGCATCTCAGCCCGAGGTCCACCCGCAGCGGTTGTGTCTGGCGGGCTATTCGTTCGGCGCCCTGGTTGCCCTCTCGACGCCCTACCCGCCGCTGGCCGCCCTCGCCGCGATATCGCCGCCGCTCGCCGCGGACAGAGGCAACGGCATGAAGCTCTCCTGCCCGACGCTCGTCATCTTCGGCGAGCGCGACACCATCGCCCCCGCCGGCAGCCTGGAGCGTGCGGGCATCGATCTGCCTCCGGGGAGTCGCGTCGTCGTTGTGCCGGCAGCCGATCACTTCTGGTGGGGGCGTGAGAAGAACGTCGCGGAGGAGGTCGCCGCCTTTTTCAGCGAGCACACGCGGCCCCAGGCGGGTCGCGAAGCGTCTACTCGTGACGCAGAGCCTCGATAGGATTGAGTCGCGAAGCCCTAAACGCGGGGTAGATGCCGAAGAACAGGCCGATGGCGGCGGACACCGTAAATGCGACGATGATCGAGAAGGGCGTCACGGCCGTATAGAGGTCGCGGCCAAAGAGGTGCTGCCCGTTGGCAAGCTTCGCGGCCAGAACGCCGCCGCCAACACCGATGAGTCCGCCCAACATCGTTACCACCAGCGCTTCAACTATGAACTGCCAGAGGATATCGACGCGCCTGGCGCCCAACGCCTTGCGAATGCCGATCTCCCGCGTCCGCTCTGTGACCGACACGAGCATGATGTTCATGATGCCGATGCCACCGACGATCAGCGAGATGCCGGCGATGCTCCCCAGCAGCACCGTCAGGGTCTGCGAGACCGCGTTGACAGTCGACACGAGGTCCTCCTGGGAGCGGATTGTGAAGTCGTCCTTCGCGACGCCGTGGCGTTCCCGCAGCAAGGCGGAGAGCTCCTCCTTCGCCTGGCCGAACTTGTCGGGATCGGTAACCTTTATCGTTATCTGATGGACGTTGCTCTGCCCCTTAGGGTTGCGGATGTATGGGATGCGGGCCTGCATCGTCGGCAATGGGATCAGCATCAGGTCATCTTCGTCACCCGTGGCGGTCGCTCCCTTGCGCTCCATGACGCCGACGACGAGGAAGCTGAAGCTGAAATACACCCGAAACGCTCCCACCGTCAGCCGGACCGTTCGCCCGATCGGGTCGACATCGCCGAAGAGCTGCTCCGCGACGTTCGCGCCCACCACGGCGACTAACCCCTTGCGGGTTATGTCATCTTCGTTTATGAAGCGGCCGCTCTCGACGTAGTGATTGCGTGTGTACTGGTAGTCCGGCGTCACGCCGGTAACGCTGGAGGCGGTCAGGCTCTCTCCGCCGGCCGTAAGAGTCGCATCGAAGAACACCTGCGACGCAACGCTCTCTATGTAAGGGTAGCGGTCCGGGTTGTTGATGGCTTCGGCGTCCGCGAGTACCAGCGTGAGCACCGTCCCGCCCACGGGGCTGTTCGTGGGGTTGTCTTCGGGCTTCCCGGGCCGGATGAAAAGGAGGTTGCTGCCCAGCCCGCGGATCTGGTCGGTGATCCCCTTCTGCGCACCCTGGCCGGCCGCCATCAGAGCGATAACGGCGCCCACCCCGATGACGATGCCCAGCATCGTCAGCATGGACCGCATCTTGTTCGCGGCGAGAGCCCGGATGGCGATGGGTATCGTGTCGAATATGTTCATCGGGACGCTTGCGGGCTAGGGCGGCGACCCGACCGCGGGCACGGCAGGCGCAGAGGGCGCCGGCCGCCCAACGGCGGGAGAATTCTTCGTGTCGCTGACGATCTGGCCGTCGCGCAGCTTGACGATCCTGCGCGTATGATGCGCGACCTCCATGTCGTGAGTCACGAAGACCACCGTTATCCCCAGGTCCCGGTTCAGCGTCTCGAAGATAACCATTATCTCGCCGCTTGTCGCCGTGTCCAGGGCGCCGGTCGGCTCGTCGGCCAGGATCAGCGACGGCCTGCCGACGATGGCGCGGGCGATGGCTACGCGCTGTTGTTCGCCGCCGGAGAGCTGCGTCGGCCGGTGGTGGGCGCGCTTTCCCAGCCCCACGTCCGCCAGCGCCTGCCTGGCCACTTTCTTCCGGTTGCGCACCCCTCGATAGACCAGCGGCACCTCCACCTGTTCCAGCGCGGTCAGTCGCGGCAGCAGGTTGAAGCTCTGGAACACGAACCCTATGCGGCGGTTCCTGATCCGCGCCAGGGCGCTGTCGCTGAGGCTGCTGACGACCAGGCCGTCAAGGCTGTACTTGCCGGAGGTGGGCACGTCGAGACAGCCGATGATGTTCATCAGCGTCGATTTGCCCGACCCGGACGGCCCGATGATCGCCACGTGCTCGCCGCTCCCGATCTCGAGATCCAGAGAGTGGAGGGCGTGGATGGCCACATCGCCCGTCCGGTAGACCTTGCTGATGCCGTTGAGCTCGATCACGGTGATTTATGCGGGGTCACTGAATGCCACCGGGCAGCGGCGTCTTCTTGCCGTTCGTCTTGCTGGCCGCCGTCGTCCGGACCGCTACCCTGTCGCCGACACTGAGACCGCTGACGATCTCGATGTTGTCGCCGTCGCTCAGGCCCGTGGTGACCGGCCGCGTCTCGATCGCCCCGCCGTCCGTAATCACCTCGACGATCTTCTCGACGCCGCGGCTGCGCACGACGGCGCTGGGGACCGCCACGACGCCCGCCCGCTGCTCCGTAATGATGCTCGCCGAGCCGTTCATGCCCGGCGCCGGGTTCGGTCCGGCCGGATCGTTCACGTTGCCGTTGATCTTGCACTTCACCTTGTAGATGATTACGCCCTGTTGCGTGTCCGGCGAAAGACCGACGGCGAATATCTGGATGGGGTATATCTTCCCCTGGATCGCATCGAACATGACACCGCCGACCTGGCCGGCCCTGATCGCCGGGAGCTCCGTCTCGCCCACGTTCAGCTCGAATATGAGGATGCCCGGCGTGAGGATGGTGACAGCCGGTATGGCCGGGTTGAGGACCTGGCCCAGCTTCACCGGCAGCGCCGAGACGATGCCGTCAAACGGCGAAACCAGGGTCGCGTCGCTGAGGGCGATGTTCGCCTGCTGCAGCTCTAGCTCGGCCCGGTGCACCTGCTCCTGCTGCATCGCAAGCTCTGTCTGCGTCGCGCCTTCCGTCAACTCGTCGCGCGCCGTCTCAGCCGCGCGGAGGTCTGCTTCCGCCTTGCTCAGGGCCGCATTGAGATCCGACACGTCCGTATCTGTGGCGCCGTCGATCAGCTCCTGGAGCGCGGCCCTGCTGGCGTCGAGAGCCGCCTGAGCAGAGGTCACGGCCTGCTCCGCGGCGCCGATATCGTCATGCGACGCACCGTCGTTCAGCTCATCGAGCGCGACCTGCGCCGCATTCAGCACTGACTCTGCTACAAGAACGTTCTCATCCGCGTTCTCCGATGCAGTTATGGCATTGCGATAGGTGGTGTTGGCATAGATCAAGTTCCCTGTGACCTGCTCGAGGTCGGTTATCGGCTCCGGCGTCGGTCGCGGTGTGCGTGTTGGCGTTGGCTCGCCGGTTGGCACGGGCGTGAAGGTCGCGGTTGGCGTGGCGGTTGGGGTGTGCGTGGGCGTTGGGCCCGACGTCGGCGTTGCCGTCGGCTCGGGCTGTACGCACTCCGACAATTTGTCGACCTGGTCGTTGGTGAGTGTCACCTCGTAATCGTTAGCCGCCATGCTGTCGCAGATGTCCTTGACGCCCTGGTTCGCCGCCGGATTGTCGCAAACGGCTCCGTCGTTCACCAGGTCGCAGTACTCTTTTCCCGCGTACTCCAAGGCGGCCTGTGCGTTATCTTCGTTACTCTGGGCGTCTTCCTGGGTCCGCTGCGCCTGCGACAGCTTGATCTGCGCCTGCACGACCGAGGAATCGGCGGCGGCGACATCGGCACCGGTCGCGCCCTTCTCCAGGGTCTGAAGCTTCGCTTCGGCCGCTGCCAGGTTGGCTTCCGCCGCGGCCACGGCCTGCTGGGCGGCGGTCATCTTCGCGTCGGTCGCCGGGTCGAGGGCATCCTTCAGGCCATTTTGCGCCCTGGTAAGCGCCTCTCGCGCCGTTTCGACCGCGTACACAGCCTTGGCGAGATCGGTAAGGGTGGCGCCTTCCTCGAGCTTCCGCAGTTGCAGCCTGGCCAGGGCGAGCGCCGACTGAGCGGTTGCGGCGGCGTTTTGCAGGTCGTCGGACTTGAGGCCCATGAGGGGCTGGCCCTCCTTCACCTCGTCGCCGAGCCTGACGAGAATGTCGGACAACTGGCCGGCCCGCGAGAAGCTGAGGACCGCCTCGTCTTGCGCCACGGCGATGCCCGAGGAGGTGATCATCGCGCGCAGCGTCATCGTGCCGACGGTGTATTCGTCGTAGGACTCGGTCTTGTCGCTGCCGCCCGCAAGCTTCATGCGGATGAAGAACACCGCGACCGCCACAACCACCAGCGCAATCGCGACCACACCAAGCCGCCAAAACCAGCGCGACCGTCCTTCCTCGATCTCAGTGTGCTGCATCGATACCCCCACAATCCCCGTGCTGCCGCGCCCCGCCGGGCAGCTAGTCATAACAATATGTCAGGTTCAGGGCTGTGGCGTCAAGGAGCGTCCCGTCCGGGCTCCCTCTATGGCCTTCCCCCGACCCCTGCTATTATGGCGCTGACATAGGAGCCGACCCTCGGGACACACTTGCGACGATCTCGCGACTGAAAGGATACAGCACAATGGCTCAGGTAAACGGCGGCGAAATGCTTGTGCGCATACTTGAGAAAGAAGGAGTGAAACAGATATACGGCCTGCACGGCGGCCACATCGACCCGATCTTTCAGGCCTGCGCCGACCACGGCATCGCGATCTACGACACCCGCCACGAGGCCGCTGCCGGCCACATGGCAGAGGGATGGGCCCGCTTGACCGGCGACCCCGGCGTAGTGGTGATCACGGCCGGGCCTGGTGTGACTAACGTGGTGACGGCGGTGGCCGACGCATACGTCGACGCCGTGCCCATGGTGGTGATCGGCGGCCGGCATCTCGTGCGCGACGAGGACAAGCTCCTGCTGCAAGACTTCGACGGTCGCGCGCTGATGCAGTCGATCACTAAATGGTCACGGACGGTGACAGATCCGGCGCGCATCGCGGAGTACACTGCGATGGCGTTCCGGGAGGCGAAAAGCGGCCGTCCGGGGCCTGTCTTCCTGGAGATACCCTTCGACGTGCTCACGACCGCGATAGAGGAGGAATCAGTCCCGCATTCGTATATGTCCGAGTGCAGTTGCCCGGCGCCAGCGGCCGAGGCAGTGGAGAGGATGCTGGCGATGCTGGCGGAGGCGAAGAGGCCGCTCATCGTTGCGGGACGCGGCGCCTGGTTCGCGGGCGCCAGCGCCGAGTTGCGCGAGTTCGCGGAGAAGACATCCACCCCGGTTGTCGCACACGGCCCGATAAGGGGCGCTGTCCCTGAAGAGGGTCACCCCATGGGAGCGGGAAGCCTTATGACGCTGGTGGTGCTCTCCATGCAGCCGGAGAACGCGCCCGACCTGGTCGTCTTGCTCGGCGCGCGCGTCGGTCTCTTTCTCGGCGGCGGAAGCTTGCTCCCGGTAGATGCAAAGATCATACAGATCGACGTCCAGGGG
>Ga0315273_10005483_pt1 | contig 15686 bp, 15 predicted proteins | sample YL17G02_0_MG_FD_205753 | JGI IMG/M metagenome (GOLD analysis project Ga0315273, IMG submission 205753) | Sediment microbial communities from Yellowstone Lake, YNP, Wyoming, USA - YL17G02_0 | ecosystem: Environmental > Aquatic > Freshwater > Lake > Sediment | place: USA: Wyoming | collected...
TGGAGGAGGAATCGGCCCAGCGACTCTTCGGCCGGATCGCCCCGCTCGGCAAGCGCGTCCGCATCGGTGGGGTCGCGCTCACCGTCATCGGACTGTACCAGCGCCCCTCGAACATCTTCGAGCCGCCGGGCCAACAGACCGGCGCGATCATTCCCTTTCAGACGGCGCGCCATAACTACGAGTACGATGAGACCAACGGTCTGTTCATCTCCGTCAAGTCCTGGCCCAGCGTTCCCGTCCCTGAAGCCAAGGACCTCGCGATCGCTGCCCTGCGCAAGGTTCGCAGGCTCCGCCCCGGCATGCCGAACACCTTCGACGTCATCACCCAGGACCAGATCCTGGACACTATCGGCGATCTGACTACCGCCTTCTTCGGCGTGATGGTCGCGCTGTCCGGCGTCGCGCTCCTGGTGGGCGGGATCGGGGTGATGGCGATCATGATGGTCTCGGTCACCGATCGCACCCATGAGATCGGCCTGCGCAAAGCCGTCGGGGCCACCCGCCAGGAAATTCTGTGGCAGTTCCTGGTCGAGGCAGCGACCCTCACCCTCATCGGTGGCCTGCTCGGCATCGTGGTCGGACTGGGGGTGGGACAGGTCCTCAAAATCATCCTGAAGCTCGCCTCGGGAGTTCCCCTTTGGAGCGCCGTGCTGGCGACCCTGGTGAGCATCGCCATCGGACTGGTATTCGGGCTCTATCCGGCCAACCGGGCCGCGCGCATGGATCCGGTGGAGGCCCTGCGGCACGAGTAGGGGGGTGCCACTGGCGCGCCTCGGCCGGGCCGCCGGGGCCAGTGGCTCTGCGGGCCGTGTGCAACGGGGCCCCCACCACGCATCCCCTGATGTCCCGAATCCCGTGAGGCACCCAGTGCGATCGACCGGCCGGCGGACCCTGTACCTGATCCTTGGCTTGACGGGATGTTTCCGGACGGCCGAACGACCCCACGAAGTGCTGCGCGAGCCAGCGGCCGACGCCGCGCCTGCCCCCGGTCCCGCGAAAGCCCGAATGGCCCAACTCGGCGCCGCCGGTTTCGCCGAGACCGCGCCGGAGACCGTCTCGCCCGCCGATCTGCCACGCAGCGCCGCCGACCCCTCGGCCGTCCCTTCCATGATCATTCGGACCGGGCAGGCCAGCCTCCAGGTCGACTCGCTGGAACCGGCGGTGGCCCGGGTACGCCAGCTCGCTCAGCGGGTCGGCGGATTTATCGCCAACAGTCAGATGCAAGCCGGAGAGAACCAGCTCCGGTCGGCGACGCTCGAAATCAAGGTCCCGGCGAGCCGGTTCGACGAGCTCACGGGCAGCCTGGCTCCCATCGGCAGGGTCGAGTACGTCAACGTCTCGGCCGAGGACGTGGGAGAGGAGTTCACCGATCTCACGGCCCGCGCCACCAACGCGCACCGACTGGAGCAGCGGCTGATCGACCTTCTAGCCACCCGGACGGGGAAGCTTTCGGATGTCCTGGAGATCGAGCGGGAGCTTGCGCGGGTCCGCGAATCGATCGAACGGATGGAAGGTCGGCTCCGCTACCTCCAGGCGCATGTCGCCACGAGCGCCCTCTCAGTGACTGTCCATGAGAAGGCGCCATTGGTGGGCGACCGGGGCAGCGGCAGCGTCATGGGCGAGGCCTTGCGGCAGGCCTGGCGGAACTTCGTCAATTTCATCGCTGGCTTCATCGAGTCCCTCGGCGTGCTGGTGCCGCTTGCCGCCCTCGGAATCGCGGCGTTCCTCGGGTTCAGAAGACTATGGCGCATGCGGCGCCAAGGTTGAGCCTGCAGCGCCTGCCGAGCTGAGGCCCGGGAAGAGCAGCACCTGCCTCGCCCGGGCCTCGATCGAATCCGGCAGGCGGCGCGGTGTGGGAAGCGCCTCCCGCTCGCTGGCCCGCGATGCCTGCGCGTCGTAAGTTTCACCCTCCAGCGTGAGGCACGTTCACCCCGTTCCCGCGAAAAGGCATGCCCGTCGATCTCCTCGCCATCGCCGCCCACCGTGACGACGTCGAATTGACCTGCGCCGGCACCCTGCTCCGGGCACGAGACGCCGGGTATCGCACCGGGATCCTCGACCTCACGGCGGGCGAGTCTGGCACCCTCGGGAGCGCGGAGCTTCGAGCGGCCGAAGCGGCCCGCGCGGCAGAGGTCCTGGGCGTCGCGGAGCGGCTGAACGCCGGCCTCCCCGACGCGTATCTGCACAACACCGACGACACTCGACGGGTCGTGGTAGAGATGATCCGACACTTCGCTCCGCGAACCGTGATTCTGCCCTTTCCGGTCGGACGGCACCCAGATCACCGGGTTGCCTCCGAGTTGGGGCGGGATGCCTGCTTCCTGGCTGGCCTCATCCGCTATCAAGCCAGCGGCTCGCCGCACCGGCCCCACAAGATCCTTTACTCGCTCGCCTATCGCGAGGACCCGCTCAAGCCATCGTTCGTCGTGGACATCAGCGACCAGTTCCAGCGAAAGCTGGAGTCGATCCGGTGTTATGCCAGCCAGTTCGACGGAGCCCAGGCAGCTGGGGAGATCTTCCCCACCGGCCAGGATCTCTACGCACTAGTGGAGACCCAGAATGCTCACTACGGCTCCCTGATCCGTACCCGCTTCGGAGAGCCATTCTTCACTCACGAAACCCTCCGGGTGGACGACGTCGTGGCCCTCGACGTCCAGAGCATGTAGCGGGCCGATCCGGCTATCTTTGCTGCCATGCCCGAGCCGTCCGTCTACCTCGATCACGCGGCGACCACCCCGGTCCGCCCCGAGGTTCTCGAGGCGATGCTGCCCTACCTTGGCGGCGATCGTTTCGGGAATCCCTCAAGCGCGCACCGCCCGGGCCGCGCGGCGCATGCCGGCCTAGAACAGGCCCGGCGTGAGATCGCCGAAGCCGTTGGCACCGAACCGTCGAGCGTGGTCTTCACCTCCGGTGGCACCGAGGCCGATAATCTTGCGATTCTCGGGTCGGCGTTCGCCGCCCGCTCCGCCGGCCGGCGGATGCTCGCCGCCGTAGCGGCGACCGAGCACAAGGCCGTCCTTGCAGCCGCCCACGCGGTCGTCCACCACGGTGGTGAGGAGCGGATTCTCCCGGTAGATGGCCAAGGCCGCCTGGACCTGGGCGCCCTGGACCAGGTGCTGGTCGAGCATCCCGCGCTCGTTTCGGTGATGTGGGCCAACAATGAAACCGGCGTCCTCCAGCCAGTTCCTGACATCGCGCAGCGATGCGAGGAGCGTGGGACTCTGTTTCACACCGACCTGGTACAGGCTGTCGGCCGCGTGCCGGTCTCGCTCCGCGGCGCCCCGATCGCGCTGGCGACGCTCTCCGGGCACAAGCTCGGTGCCCCCAAGGGCATTGGGGCCTTGATCGTCCGGAAGGGAACGCCGCTCGAACCGATGCTCCATGGGGGCAGTCAGCAGGGTGCGCTCCGTCCCGGAACCGAAAACGTCGCCGGCGCGGTGGCGCTCGGTCGAGCGGCGCAGCTCGCCGCGCAGGAGCGGGCCGCGGAGGCCCCCCGGCTCGCGGCGCTTCGCGATGATCTCGCGAAGGCGCTGCGCGATGTCGTTCCCGATCTCGTCATCCCCGGAGAGTCTGCGCCGCGGGTTCCCCACATCCTCAACCTGCTCGTGCCGGGTGTAGACAGCGGCGCGCTGCTGATGCACCTCGACCTCGCCGGCATCTCGGCATCAGGTGGGTCAGCCTGCCAGACGGGCGCTCCAGACCCTTCGCATGTTCTTCTGGCCATGGGCTTTCCGCGTGACCTCGCCGCCAGCGCAGTCCGCTTCAGCCTCGGTCGCCTGACCAGGGCGGAGGACATCGCCCGGGTTGCCGAGCTGTGGTCCTTTCTGGTGGCACGCGTCCGTCAGGTAGGCGAGGCCTTCGGCCGTGTCTGAACAGCCGCTGGTGGTTGAAGCATCGAACCCATCGCCCGCCGAGCCGCTGGGCGGGCGGGTGCTCGTCGCGATGAGTGGCGGCGTGGACAGCTCCGTGGCCGCTGCCGTCCTCGTCGAGCAGGGCTACGAGGTGGTCGGGGCCACCATGAAGCTCTTCTGCTACGGCGAGAGCGTCCCCGACCGCCCCTGCTGCTCGCTGGACTCGATCAACGATGCCCGTGACGTGTGCCAGGTGCTCGGCATCCCGCATTATGTGCTGAATCTCGAGGATCGGTTTTCGCGTCACGTGATTCAGAACTTCGTCGCCGAGTACAGCCGGGGCCGGACGCCGATTCCCTGCGTGCGCTGCAACAGTTTCACCAAGTTCCGCGACCTTCTGGCCCATGCAGAGGCCCTTGGCTGTGGCGCGATCGCGACCGGCCACTACGCCGTCGCCCGGGAGGGACGGCTCTACCGCGGCGGCGACCCGGCGAAAGACCAGAGCTACTTCCTTTGGGGCATCGACCAGAGCGTAGTCGCCCGGATGCTCACGCCGGTCGGCGCCCTCACCAAGGCCGAAACCCGGGCCTACGCCCGCCGTCTGGGGTTGGTGACGGCGGACAAGCCGGAGTCCGTCGACATCTGTTTCGTTCCGGATGACGATTACGTCTCCGTCCTCGAACGGCACCTTCCGGGGAACGCTCCCGCACTCGCGCCGGGCCCCCTGGTCACCCTCTCCGGTGAGCGGATTGGCGAACATGAAGGCTACGCTCGCTACACCATCGGGCAGCGGAAGGGCTTGCCCGGCGGTGCCACGGAACCGCAGTATGTGGTTTCAATCCGGCCGGAGACCCGTGAGGTGGTGGTGGGCGGCCTCGATGACCTGCTCGGCCATCGGGTCGCGCTGGAAGAGCTCAACTGGCTCGCTGAACCGCTTGTGCCAGGTGACCGCTGCGAGGTTCAGATCCGCTACCGCTCCCGTGCGGTGCCCGCCACCGTGCTCGAATCATGCGAGGCCGGTCTCAGCCTCGCGCTGGCTTCCCCTGTTCGCGCCATCACCCCAGGCCAGTCCGGCGTGCTCTACGCACCGGACGACCAGGTGCTTGGCGGCGGAGTGATCGCCTGATGCGGCCGCCCCGGTTTGTGATCTCCCTGCTCCTTGCAATCGTCGCCCCCACGTCAGCCCTCGCCCAGGAGAAGAAAGCCCTGGCAATCGAGGACTATATCACGATGCCGATCGTCGGCGACCCCCAACTCTCCCCAGACGGTGGCCTGGTCGCCTTCACGGTGACGACGCCCTCGCTGGAGGAGAACTCGACGTCCACCAGGATCTGGCTGGCGGACGTTTCGAGTGGCGAGACGCGGCAGGTCACCGCGATGCAGGGCAACGATCGGGCGCCGCGCTGGTCGCCGGACGGGCGGGTGCTGGCCTTCGTCTCCACGCGGGAGGGCGGCCCCCAGATCTGGCGCATGCCGGTCCGCGGCGGTGAGGCGGTGAAGGTCACCAGCGTGAAGGAGGGGGTCGTCGATTTCATCTGGTCGCCGGACGGGAAGGCGTTCTTCTTCTGGACTGACGTGGTGTGGGGCGATTCCACCGAGGCCGCCCGCCGGTCCGCGCCGTGGGCGACGGACGCGCGCATCTTCACGAACCTGTTCTACCGCCACTGGAATGAATGGCGACTGGGAGTGCGGTCGCATCTCTTCCGGTTGGAACTCGCGAGCGGGACGGTCACCGACGTGACGCCCGTCGATCGGGACGTCCCGCCGCTGGCGCTCGGCGGCCGGGATGTCGCCGTCTCGCCAACGGCCACCGAGGTTGCCATCGTCTACAACCCCGATTCCGCTCTCGCGACCAGCACCAACAACGATGTCTTCGTCATGGGGCCCGACGGCTCCGCCCGCCAGCCGATCACCACCAGCGCCGGCAACGACCACCACCCGATCTACTCCCCCGATGGGCGCTACCTCGCCTATCTCGCGATGCCAACGCCCGGCTTCGAAGCCGATCGCCAGCAGTTGATGCTGTACGAACGGGCGACCGGCCGGCGGCTTGCAGTGACGCCCAGATGGGATCTCAGCATCACCGACTTCCGCTGGCTGCCCGACGCGAAGGCGGTCGTGGCCGAGGTCGAAGAACGGGGCGGGCATTCGATCTACCGGATTGAGGTACCCTCGGGACGGCCGACTCGACTCATCTCGGGTGGCACGAACACCAATGTGCAACTCACCGCCGGCGGCAACGTGATGACGTTCCTCCGGAGCACCGCGAACCGTCCCCCCGAAGTCTGGACCGTCGGGGTCGACGGGAAGAACCCTCGCCCCATCACGAAGGTCAACGACGCCAGGATGGATGGCTTCGACGTCCCGCCGGCCGAGAGTTTCGGGTTCGTGGGGGCCCAAGGGGATTCCGTGTTCGGCTGGTTGATCAAGCCACCGGGATTCGACCCGATCCGGAAGTACCCCCTGCTCTATCTCATCCATGGCGGACCGCAGGGGGCCTGGCTTGACCAGTGGCACGGACGGTGGAACTACGCCACCTTCGCGGCACGCGGGTACGTCGTCGCCGCCGTGAACTTCCACGGGTCGACCGGCTATGGGCAGGCATTCACCAACAGCATCAGCCGTAATTGGGGCGGCCTCCCCTACGACGACCTGCTGAAAGGGCTGGATGTCATCACCCGGTACCCTTACGTGGACAGCACCCGGATGGGCGCGGCAGGCGCTTCCTATGGCGGTTATATGATCTACTGGATGGCCGGGCACACCAACCGCTTCCGCGTCCTAGTGGCCCATGACGGCATCTTCAATCCCCTCAGCATGGCCGGGACGACCGAGGAGCAGTGGTTCCCGACCTGGGAGTTCGGCGGCTCTCAGCTTACGCCGGCCGCCCGGGCGGTCATGGAGAAGTGGTCCCCCGCGAACTTCATCGCGAACTGGACCACACCGATGCTGGTGGTCCACAGTCAGAACGACTTCCGGGTGGACATCTCGGAAGGCTTGCAGGCCTTCACCGCTCTCCGGCTGAAGAAGGTCCCGGGCAAGTTCCTGTACTTCCCGGACGAGGACCATTTCGTGGCCAAGCCGCGGAACCGACGATTGTGGTGGTCAACAGTGCTCGACTGGTTCGATCAGTACCTCAAGCCGGGGTCGTGATGCGTTCCCTCCTGATTCGCTGGCTCATCAACACGCTCGCCCTCTATCTGGCCGTCCAGGTGGTGCCGGGCGTCGACTACCGAGGAGGTGCCGCTGGTCTCCTGGTCGTTGCCGCCATCTTCGGGCTGGTGAACGCAACCCTGCGGCCGCTACTCACCTTTCTGACCTGCCCGTTGGTTCTGGTGACGCTGGGCCTTTTCCTTTTCGTCATCAATGCCATGATGCTGCTCTTCACCGGATGGCTCTCCAGCCGGTTCGACCTCGGCTTCATGGTGGCGGGGTTCTGGCCGGCCTTCTGGGCCGGGCTCCTCATCAGCCTCGTGAGCCTCTTCCTCTCACTCGTGGTCGGAGAAAAGGGAGTCCGAGCGAGCCACCCCTAGTCAGCTACCCAGCTTCTGGCTAACCCCATTCCCCAGAAGCTGTTACGGCTCCGCTGCGGGTGCGACTGGCCCCTTCCGCCATTCCCGGTAGATTCACCTCCATGACAGACGTCCTGCAGCCCCGACCCAGCAGCATCACCGAGGTCGGCTCCGATCTCGGGCACGCGTCCCTGTATCTCAACCGGGAACTCTCCTGGCTCGAGTTCAATCGGCGGGTGCTGCACGAGGCGGAGGACCCCCGAACCCCGCTGCTTGAGCGCCTGAAGTTCCTGGGCATCTTCAGTTCCAATCTTGACGAGTTCTTCCAGATCCGGGTCGCCGGACTCAAGGACCAACTGGCCGCGGGGTACAGCGAACGCTCGCCGGACGGCCTCACCCCCGAGGAACAGTTGCGCCAGATCGCGGCCGTGGTCCGCGACCTGGTGGGGCATCACGCCCACTGCCTGCACCACGAGGTGCTGCCGTCGCTCGCCGCTGAGGGGATGGTACTGCTCGACATCGGCGCGCTGACGTCTCCCGAGCGACAGCACTTGGACCGGTACTTCCATGACAACGTATTCCCGGTCCTGACGCCACTGGCGGTCGATCCTGCCCATCCCTTCCCATACATCTCGAACCTCAGCCTGTCACTCGCGGTGGCCCTGCGGGACGCCGATGGCGAGGAGCGCTTCGCGCGGGTGAAGGTCCCCAAGATCCTCCCCCGGTGGGTCCGCGTCGGCGAGGGGTGGCGGTATCTCCCGCTGGAACAGCTTATCACCGCCAATATCGAGGCCCTGTTTCCCGGGGTCGAGATCCTTGGCTGCTATCCGTTCCGGATCACCCGCAACACCGATTTCGAGGTCGACCACGACGAGGCCGAAGACCTCCTGAGCACGATCCAGGAGGAGGTGCGCAACCGGCGGTTCGGGGCGGTGGTCCGGCTGGAGGTGTCCCCGGGACTTCCGCACTCGATCAGGGAAGTGCTCCTGGCAGAGTTCAACGCCGCCCAGGCAGCCCTCTCCGCCCCGCTCGGCGCAGACGACATGTACGAAGTGCCCGGCCTGCTCGACTCCGCGGACCTGCTCGGCCTCTCTCAATCAGTGGATCTCCCCGCCCACAAGGACCCCCCACACCATCCGGTGACCCCGGCGCGGCTGGCGGGCGGCCGCAACATCTTCGAGGCGATCCGCGAAGGCGACGTCCTGGTACACCACCCCTACGAGAACTTCTCCAGCTCGGTGGAACGGTTCATCCAGACAGCGGTCGACGATCCGGACGTCGTCGCCATCAAGCTCACCCTATACCGCACGGGCGGTGATTCGAGCATCGCCCAGCTCCTGGCCCAGGCCGCCGAGCGCGGCAAGCAGGTCGCGGTGCTGATCGAGCTGCAGGCCCGGTTCGATGAGGAGAACAACATCCGCTGGGCGCAGCGGCTGGAGGACGTGGGCGTGCACGTGAGCTACGGGGTGGCGGGACTCAAGACCCACACCAAGGTCATGCTCGTGGTGCGGCGGGAGGGCGATGCCATGCGCCGCTATCTGCACTTGGGTACGGGGAACTATCACCCCCGCACGGCGCGCCTGTATACCGACTTTGGCCTGTTCACCACGGATCCCGACCTGGGCGAGGACCTCACGGATCTCTTCAACGTGCTGACCGGCTTCGCCGCGCCGACACAATACCGCAAATTGATCGTCGCCCCGCGCGGCATGCGTGAACGGTTCGTTGCGATGATTCGCCGGGAGGCCGAGCATGCCCGGATGGGCCAACCGGCCCGGATCCTGGCGAAGATGAACGCGCTGGTAGACCCGGCCATCATCCGGGCGTTGTTCGAGGCCTCACAGGCCGGCGTGACTGTCGACCTCATTGTGCGGGGGATCTGCTGCCTTCGCCCCGGCATCCCCGGCCCGAGCGATCGGATCCGGGTGATCAGCATCATCGGCAGGTTCCTGGAGCACTCGCGCGCGTTCTACTTCCTCAATAGTGGCGACGAGGAGGTCTACATCGGATCGGCGGACTGGATGCCGCGAAATCTCGACCGCCGAATCGAGGCCGTGGTCCCGGTAGAGGACCCGACTCACCGGCGGACGATACGGGACCTGCTCGACCTGATGTGGCTGGATAACCGGCAAGCATGGGAATTGTCGCCGGACGGCCACTATGCGCAGCGCCAGCCCCGACCTCCGGAAACCGAACTCGCTACGCACCGCATGCTGGTTGAGAGCTACCGGGAAAGCGGCCGGGCAACGGGAGAGCATCCGGTGAGCCGATAGGCGCAGAGAACGGGAGAGGGGAGCGAAGGCGATTGCCCCCGTCACCTAGAACGCCATTCCACCCTTCTCCGCAAATTGTTTGAGCAACTCCTCCTGCTCCGGCGAGAGCGTCTCCGGAATCTGTACTTGGACCTGCACCAGCTGGTCGCCCTTGCGGTCCCCCTTTTCAATGCCGAGCCCCTTGACGCGAAATTTTCGCCCCGGTTGGGTCCCAGGGGGGATCCGCAACACGACCTTCTTGCCGTCCAGAGTCCGGACCCGAAGTCGGCTGCCGAAGACTGCCTGAGCGAGGTTGATCGGCACCTCGCAGACCACGTCCAAGCCTTCCCGATGGAAGAACCGGTCTGGCTGTACCTGGAAGGTGATCAGGATATCGCCGGGCGTTTCCCCCGGGCGGGCCGGCTGGCCCTGCCCTCGTAGCCGGACCTTCGCCCCGGCCTCGGTCGCTGGCGGCACGGTGATCAGCACTTCGCGGTCCGTGCGGACGTCCCCGGCACCACCGCACGCAGGGCAGGAGGCCGAGGGCACCTTGCCCCGGCCACGGCACTGTGGACAGGGCCGGCTCACCGCGAATCCGCCCTGTCCGAAGGTCACCGTGCCGCGGCCATGGCACTCTGGGCACGATGTGATCTTGGCCCCTGGGGCGGCTCCGCTTCCGCCGCACTGCCGGCAGGTCTCGTTGAGCGGGAGGCGCACGGGGACCTTTCCGCCCAGGGCCGCGACCCGGAAGGGGATCTCGACCACTGTTTCGATGGCTTCGGTAGCGGCTTCCTCTTGCCGTCCCCCTCGTCCGAAGATCGAGGAGAAGATGTCCCCGAGCCCGAAGCTGCCGAGGTCGGAGAAGTCAAACCCTTCGGGTCCGGCCCCCTGCGGGGCGGAGCCGGCCGGGCCGCCCGCTCGCGGACCTCCACCGCTGGTACGCCGGAAGCCCCCGCCATCGAAGGCCCCCAACCGACGCATCTGGTCGTAGTGTTTCCGCTTGTCGGGATCGGACAGGACCGCGTGCGCCTCCGAGATCTCCTTGAAGCGCTCAGCGGCCTGCGGGTTGCTGGGATTGGCGTCCGGGTGGTACTGCTTGGCCAGTCGGCGGTAGGCCTTCTTGATCTCCTCCGCCGATGCCGAATCCGGTACACCGAGCACCTGATAGAAGTCCTTCGCCACGATCAGGCGTGCCCTTCTGAGGAGACCACCTGCACTCGTGCCGGCCGGATCAGCGCGCCCTTGAAGCGGTATCCCGCCTGGAAGGTGGCGGCAACAGTGTGGTCGGCCTGTCCGGGACCAGGCGGGATGACCGTAACGGCCTCGTGGAGACCCGGATCGAAGGGTTGTCCCACGGGGTCCAGTCGCTCGAGGCCCGCCGCCTCCAACTCCTTGCGGAGCTTCCGGTCGATGAGCACCAGCGCCTGGTGCACGACATCGCTAGAGGCCGCAGGACCGCTCCCCGCCACCACCCGGTCGAGATCGTCCAGGACGTCGAGCAACCTGAGAGCAAGCGCGGCCTGTGAACGGTGAGTGATCTCCTCCCGCTCACGGACGACCCGCTTCCGGAAATTGTCGAACTCAGCCGCCGACCGGAGATGTCGATCCCGAGCCTCGGCCACCTCCTGCTCGAGACGCTTAATCGCTTCCGACGCCGGTTCGATCGGGAGCCCTGCTGGCCTGAGCGGCTGCGAACCCGCCGTCCCGGCATCAGGGGGAGGCTCCTGGGATGGGACCCCAGCCTCGGCACCGACGCCAACGTCATTATTTTCAAGCACTTGCGGATTGGCCTCGTAACGGTTCCTCCAAAGATAACAACAACTGGCGTGCCCCGGAGGAGGGGCCAGATTGGCAGGTGAGCGAGTCGGGTGGGCGCGCGACCTACATCGGCGGTGCCGGAGACTCCGCTGAGCGGGTCAGCGCCTGCAGCAGTCGGAACAAGGCGAGTTGCGAGGCGCGTGCGCGAATCTCGGCTCGGTCGCCGGGAAGGACGTGACGGGTAACCTCCGTCGCTCCTGGGATGAGGGTCGCAAGGTACACCAACCCAACGGGCTTCTCCCGACTTCCACCCCCGGGGCCCGCGATCCCCGTGACGGCGATGGCGAGATCGCTTCGAAAAGCCCGAGCGGCTCCCCGCACCATCGCCAGCGCGACGGACTCGCTGACGGCCCCCTCGCGCTCGATGAGCGACGGTTCCACCCCCAGGTGCTCGATCTTGATCCGGTTGTCGTAGGCGACTACACCGCCGAGGAACACGTCGGAGCTTCCGGGAATGGCAGTGAGCCGCATTCCCACCGCTCCTCCGGTACAGGACTCGGCCGTGGCCAGCCGAAGGCTGCCAGCCCGTGCCCGCTGAAGCAGCACGGCTGCGAGGTCGTCCTCACCTTCGCCGTAGACCCACCCGCCCGCGAGCCGCTGCAGCTCCTTCACCCCCTCGCCGAGCCGGAGATCGGCCTCGTCAGGTGGGAGGTGCCACGCCGTGAGGCGGAGATCGACGCCCTCCACACCGGGAAGGTACGCCAGGGAGAGGGGAGCCATCCGTGCCTCGATGCCGCCGAGGCGCTCGGCAAGGGTGGATTCGGGAACCGCGGTCGTTCGCACCGTGCGGGACCGCACGACCCGCCCGCCGGCGCGCCCCGCCAAGCGGGGCAGGACCTCATGCTGCAGGAGGGCCCGCATTTCCGACGGCACTCCGGGCAGCAGGATGGCGATGCCGGGCTTCCCCTCCAGCCAGAGTCCCGGGGCGGTTCCCCAGCGATTGGAGAGTACTATCGCGCCCTGGGGGACCTCCGCCTGGCATCGATTCCGCTCGGCGGGCACCCGTCCGTAGCGGGCGAAACGGGCCACCAGTCCCTCCCAGAGCTCGGGCCGGTATTCGAGCGGAACCCCGAAGAGCTCCGCGACCACCCTCTTGGTTACATCGTCGGCAGTCGGCCCCAATCCCCCCGTCGCGAGCAGGGCGCCGGTCCGAGCAAGCGCCTGCCGGGCGGCCTCGCGAATTGCGTCGGGATCATCGCTCACCGTGGTACGACGTACCACTGGGATGCCGGCGGCTGCCAGCGAGCGCCCGATCTCAGCGCCATTGGTGTCGACAGTGAAGCCGAGCAGCAGCTCGGTGCCGATGGTGAGGAGTTCGATAGAGGACATGCAGGGTGGTCTATCGGCGATCGGCGATCGGCTACCAGCCGTCGGCCGAGCACTAGTGATTCGTCTTGAACAGCGCTCGATAGCGATAGATGTACACCAGGAATGAATAGACCGTGAGACCGGTCGCCAGGGCCAGCGTCAGAGCGACGACCCCACCATGGAATTCATTCCAGTATTCCGCCAGCTTGTTGTGCTCCCATCCCATGGGTTTGCGGGCGTCTCGGAAGGTGAACCACAGGAACGTGGCCCCGATGTAGATGTTCTGCAGGGTCGCCTTGAGCTTCCCCGCCCCGGCGGCGGGGATGACGATGCCGCGATGTTTGGCCCACCAGCGGAAGCCCGTCATCGCCAGCTCGCGTCCGATCAGCAGCAGGCAGACCCAGAGGGGGATGCTACCCCAGACCGGGATGTCATAGACATCGTGCCGGGTTCGGGAGATCCAATAGATCGGGATGATGGTCGCGAAGAGGAGCAGCTTGTCGGCAATGGGATCGAGCAGCTTGCCCAGATCGGTCACCATGTTCCGGGACCGGGCCAGATAGCCATCCACTACATCGGTGATGGCGGCGAAGAGAAAGATCAGGAAGCAGGTGAGTTTGGGCCAGTAACCCTCGATGAACGGCAGCAGGGCGATGACGGGCGTCAGGCAGATCCGAACGAGTGTCAATACGTTCGGCAGGTTCCACATCAGGTGGATCCGAGGCTCTTGAGCACGAGCTTGCTCACGGCCTTGAGCGTGTCGAAGACTCCCTCGCCGCTCATCGCCACGGCCTCGAAGTAGGTGGTGCGCTCGACCCATTGGCCCTCGATCTCCTCGACCAGGTACTCGCCCTCGTGGTACGGATCGGGCGCGACCCGCTGTTTGGCGGCGTCATCGATCGTCCACCCGGGATTGAGGGCGGCCTGCAGCTCGCGGATCGGAGCGGCGTTTGGCAGGTCCCGCTTGTTATACTGGATGACGAAGGGGATGGAGGTCAGGTTGTACCCGTGTTGGGCCATGTTGTCGTAGAGATTCTGCATCGATTCGATGTTCGCCTCCATGCGCTCGATCTGGCTATCGGCCACGAAGACGACGCCGTCTACGCCTTTCAGAATCAGCTTGCGGGAGGCGTTGTAGTACACCTGCCCTGGCACAGTATAGAGATGGAAGCGGGTCTTGAAGCCGCGGATCGTGCCCAGATCGACCGGCAGGAAATCAAAGAACAGGGTGCGCTCGGTCTCCGTAGCCAGCGAGATGAGCTTGCCCCGGGAATTGGGCGCGACCTTGTTGTAGACGAACTCCAGATTGGTCGTCTTGCCGCCCAGGCCCGGGCCGTAATAGACCAGTTTGCAGTTGATCTCGCGCGAAGCGTAGTTGATCATTGACATGGGATCGTCACTCCGCCTCAGGCACCGAACAGCTTGTCAAGCTCATCTTCCGCCTCGCCGAGGAACCCGGTTTCGACCTGGGGCGGGCCGTCCGTTCCCCGTGTGAACATGTCCTCGAACACCTGACGGAGGTCCAGGACGGTCTGCCGGACGCGCAGCTTCACCAGACCGAGCGTCGTCCGGTTGTCGAACAGTACCACCAGAATCACCCGCCGCGCGATGTCGGCAAGGTACATCGACTCCTTCTCACCCTGGTGGAAAAGGCTGCCGAACTCGGGTTCCCCGATCATTCGCGCCAACTGGTCATTGGCGCTGAAGTCCGCCGCAGTAAGCGAGGCGAACGCCGTGGGATCGAAATTCGGTTCCTCCCCGACCACTGCCACCATCTGTCCGGTCCGGTCGACAATCATCCCCGTCCGCGCGCTGCTCTCGCGCAGAAAGGCGGTGAGAATCCCGTGGATCCTGTGGGAATCCTCTTCCCGGAACGACCAGCTGGATGCACCGGACATTACGCTCCCCTGCAGTTAGCCCAAGGCCGCTTCCAGGCGACGGACAATCGAACTGGCGCGGCGCCGGAGCACCGGGTGGTGCTCCCACTCGAGATAATCGCGGAGGAGCCGGATGGTCTCCACGCCGTCTGCGGCCGCGAGCATCCCCAGCGCCGCCAGGCGCCGGAGCGGCCGGGGACTGAATAGGTCCTGACGGTGGCGCCCCATATGCCGTTGGGCCAGCAGCCAGCCAAGCGCCGCCCCAGCCACGGCGCCGAAGAGCACTGCACCGCGACGCGCCATCAGCCGATTTCCTGCCTGGCGGAGAGCGCATGCGCCAGGGTCACCCCATCGACGTACTCGAGATCTCCTCCGACCGGGAGCCCCCGCGCCAACCGGGTCACCCTCACTCCCGTTCCCGCCAGCAGCTGCTGGACATAGGTCGCCGTCACTTCCCCCTCCATCGAGGGGTTGGTGGCGAGAATCACCTCGCGCACCCCCCCACCAGTGACCCGGGCAAGCAACTGCTCCAGCCGAAGTGACTCCGGCCCCACGCCGCCCAGCGGGTCGATCCGTCCACCGAGAACGTGGTAGCGACCCCGGTATTCCCCTCCGCGCTCGAGGATGGCTACGCCGGAGGGCTCCTCGACGACGCAGATCAGCCCGGCATCGCGACGGGCGTCCAGACAGATCGTACAGCGCTCCTCTTCCGCCAGATTGCCGCATTCGGCGCACGGGTGAACCCGCTCCGCAACCGCTACCAGCACGCTTGCGAGGCGTGCCAGACGATCACCGGGCTGCCGGACCAGATGATGCGCCAGCCGCTGGGCCGTCTTACGGCCGATACCCGGCAGCTTGGCAAACTCCGTGACCAGGTCGTCGAGTGCGCCCACAGGCTTACGGCGGCAGGTGGGGCGACAACGGAGACAGTCGCCGCATTTCCTGCTGCAGGGCATCGGCGGCCCGCCGCTGCCCCTCGGCGATGGCGCCGAGGATCAGATCGGCCAGAAGGTCGGAATCCCGTCCCTCGAACGCCATGGGATCGATCTGAAGGGACCGAATGGACCC